>Ga0164242_10007212_pt1 | contig 12171 bp, 10 predicted proteins | sample OricomgcompostMG_FD_108783 | JGI IMG/M metagenome (GOLD analysis project Ga0164242, IMG submission 108783) | Miracle-Growth compost microbial communities from Emeryville, California, USA - Original compost - Miracle growth compost (MG) ... | reverse complement strand
TTATCAATAATCTGCTGCCGGTATACCTCTTTCACCTTGCGGGCGTATTTTTCCGTCATAAACTTACTGGAGTGCCCGTATAGCTCCCGCAGAGCATCCAGGTCGATTCCTGCGAGAATCTTATCGTCGGCACCTTTGTGTTTCAGGCTGTACATATTGCAGTTTATTCCGAGACCGGCAGGTGCGGGATCCTTGACAACCGCCTTCCATAAGTTCGTCGCCACATTCCTGTGCAGTCGCGTCGGCCCAGGTAGAAATCCATTGGAAAATATGTGCCATTCGCCCGGGTACTTCCATAAGTTCATTTTTTCGATGTGATCCCATAAATGCGGGTTTATTGGTACATTACGAATCTTTTTTGTTTTTGTTCTCTCATCCCCAGGGATGAGCCGGAATGATTTTTTAATCGGGTCCAGATCAACAATGCGTAATCCGAGCAACTCTTTTGGCCGGGTGCCAGTGTGGTAAATTGATATCGCAAAAACAAAGAATGAGTAATGTTTCTGCAATAGTGTAGCTTTAATTAGTGCCTGCTCATTATCAGTAGGCGGAACATGGCAATTCACCTCAACCCATTCCTGCCATTTAATCTTATAGAACGGATTGAATTCGATAACTTCATCATCCAGCAACTCGCCAGCGCAGGCCGATAAAAATTGGATGGCTTTATTGTATGCGTGTGCCGTCCAATTGCGATCCTTTTGCATTTGTCGAAGGAGTTTCTTGCAGTCTCCTCTGGTAATCTTTTGGATCGGTTTATTGGTCAGCCCTAGGGTCTTGGAGGCCGTTTCGGCGTACTTGATTGTGTTTTGATACTCCCCGTGCGTTTTGATCGCCAAAAAGTCCTTCTTTTCTGAAAGACCCTGCTTAAGTCCAGCAATAAAACCTATTTCGGATGGCTTAATTACCTCGATGCTTTTATGCCTGTGCCATTCGGAAAATGAAAATTCGAAAGGATTCCAGCCATCTGTAAGGGCGTTTTTTATGATAACCACGAGGGCATTTCCGGCGGCTTTTCGCTCTGAAATTGTGTGTGTCGCATTTATGTATTCGCGAATCTGGAATCGTCGACGCTGTCCCGGGCTGTTCGGGTTCGACATTGTGAAGCCTACGTACCAGGCTTTGCTGAGGTCACCCTTATAATCGTGCAGGGTTGGATCGGATGCGCTTGTCTTGTGCATGATTGTCGGTTGAGTTTTGGGTTGAACTTTGTACCTGACAATCTGGGAAGCCGCAATAGGCGCTTATTTCAGAAAAATTAGTAGAGGGGACTTGCAAAGTGTCGAACCTTCTGGAGGATATTCAGGCCTTGGAAGATAGGAACACATTAATGAAAAATATGATGGAAGTTCTACCCGATGTTTCCGATAATAAATAGGTACTGAGATGAAAGCCCGGGTAACTTCCGGCCGATTCTTGCTGGACTCCCGTTCAGCGGGGAAAGCGGGAGTCCATTGCAACACCTCAAGGGCATATTAGATGTTGTGAGGGAGATCGTCCTTAATAATGAAGACCTGCTAATGTTATTAGAACATGTTTACAATCAATCAAATAAACATAAACCTACATCATCCCCTATCAAAAGAACCTTAAATTTGCCGCAGAATAAGAAAAAACAAACCAAGGGTAAGAAGATTTAAAAGTCCAGATATGTTAATAATCATCTAAAAAAAATTTCATACCTCAAAGCTACCGCCTTGTCCGCTTATGGCGATTTTGGTTCTCTGTCAATATCGTCGCATCATTGGACATATAGGAAGTAAAAGCCATAATAATGCGGACGTTTGTAATGGGGGACATACTCGATGCAATAAGGCATTGCGCCAATGCCTGGAACGATCTTCATTTGATTATGAAAATGACCGGCTGATCCAGTTAGGCGATATTGTTGACGAATATCCAGAAGTATATGAGTTCGTTGAAGAATTGTACATTCCTGAGCAAGCTGACCAGTAATTCCTATGATGCTGACCAGTAATTCCTGCGATGCTGACCATTTGGTGGAGATCAGAAAAAGCAGGATCGAATTATGAGATTCCTGCGATGCTGACCATTAAGGTGATTGATAGGGATTTTTTCAGGATCATTCCTGCAATGGATCATTCATGAAACCTGACATTCCGACAATATTGACCACCAGAGGGTCTGACATTCCGACCATATAGACCACCTTAGAGGCTTATTCTGTAATCGTTTTGCTTTGCAGTTTTTTGTAATTAAAACTGTAAAGGATGGCTGGAAAAACGATTACCATGAGTAGAATAAAACAAATTATAAGGCTGAGGAGCAATGGAATACCGCTTCAGACTATTGCCCAGGCCGTACAATCTTCCCGCAATACCGTCAAGAAGTATCTCCGCCTCATAGAGGCACGTCAACTTAATGAAGAGCAACTTCTGTTGATGGATGATGCAGCGCTGGAGGCCCTGCTAAACGGCCCCCCGGCTGATGATGCCGCCAGGATAAAAGCACTGACAGATCTGTTTCCCTATTTTGAACGGGAACTGGATCGCGTGGGCGTCACCCGATGGGTACTTTGGGGTGAATACCGTCAAAAGCACCCGGACGGTTACAGCTATTCCAGGTTCTGCGATTATTATGCCCAGTGGTGCCAAAGCCGTTCGGCCACCATGCACATGGAGCATGAACCCGGAGATAAACTCTTTATTGATTTTACCGGTAAAAAGCTGTCCATTGTGGATATCGCTACAGGGGAGATCACTGCTGTAGAAGTCTATGTCTCCATTTTGGGTTATAGCCAGTTGACTTATGTAGAGGCCATCATCTCGCAGAAAGGTGATGACTTTATCCTGGCCACGGAAAACGCGTTTTATTTTTATGGCGGTGTCACCAGGGCATTAGTCCCTGACAACCTCAAGAGCGCCGTTCAGAAAGCTGATAAATACGAGGCTAAGATCAACAGGGCCTTCCAGGATTTTGCCAATCATTACCAAACAGTCGTCCTGCCTGCCCGCAGTTATAAACCCCGCGATAAGGCCCTGGTAGAAAAGGCGGTCAGTATTGTTTATTCCCGCATCTTTGCCCCGCTACGCAACAAGGTGTTCCATAGCCTGGCCTCTTTAAACGAAGCCATTAAGGAGTTGTTGGATCAACACAATACCCAACCCTTCCGGGACCGCCCGATCAGTCGCCGGCAGTTATTTGAGCAACAGGAGAAGGCATATCTGACACCATTACCGGTAAATCGTTACGAGCTGAAGTACTTCAAGGAAGCTACCGTCATGAAAAGCGGCTATGTGCAGATCTATGAGGACAGGCATAGCTATAGTGTTCCATACCGCTATATCGGTCGCAAGGTCAGGATCATCTATTCTGCTTCCCGGGTAGCGATCTATTACAACAGGGAGCAGATTGCCTATCACAGGCGAAGTTTTAAGCGCCTGGGCTTTACCACCGTACACGATCATATGCCCTCCACTCATCAGTTCGTGGCTGAATGGAATCCTGAAAAGTTCCTTCGGTGGGCAGGGGCTATCGCCCCTGTCGTACAGGATTATATTGCCAAGTTACTGGAGATAGCCACCTACCCCGAGCAAGCATACAGGGGCTGTGTAGGTATCTTATCTTTTGATAAAAAATATGGCCGGGAGCGCTTCATTAAGGCTGTTGAGCGGGCCACCCATTATGAAGCCTACAGTTACACCATTGTCAAAAAAATACTTCAAAATGGCCTGGACCGGATCCTGTCAGACGATGAACCTCCGGAATCACCCGAAATGCCCACCCATGATAATATCCGGGGCCCTGAAGCTTATCAATGATCTATTTATTCACCCATAAAAAACAAATCACCATGAGTAGCACCGTTTTAAACAAGATGTCCCAAATGAAAATGCTGGGCATGTTACACACCTATCAAACCATGCTGGATAACAAGGTCCATCACGACCTGACCCATGACGAGTTCCTGGACACACTCATCCAGTCAGAATGGGAATACCGGGAGAACAAAAAGATAAACCGGTACCTTAGGCTGGCCAAGTTCCGCTATACCGGTAGTATTGAGGAACTCAACTTTACAGCTGAGAGAGGCTTGGATAAAACACAGATCATGCGGTTGGCTGACGCCAGCTTTATCCAGCACAGGGAAAACATCCTGATCACCGGTTCTACCGGCTGCGGGAAAAGTTATCTGGCCTCAGCATTAGGACATCAGGCTTGCCGTCTGGGTTATAAAGTATTATACTTTAACACCCAGAAACTCTTCCCAAGAATGAAGATGCTCAAGGCCGATGGTTCCTATGCCCGCGAAATCGCCAGGATCGAACGCTATGACTTACTTATCCTGGATGACTTTGGTATTGTCCCCATGGATAGTGCAGCCAGAATGGCCTTGCTGGAGATGATCGAAGACAGGCATGGTAAACGGTCAACTATTATAAGTTCTCAATTACCTGTCGGCAAATGGCATGAAGTGATTGGGGAGAGTACAGTAGCTGACGCTATCCTCGATCGGATGAGCCATGCAGCACACCGTATTGATCTAAAAGGCCCTTCGATGCGCAATAAGAAATAAAAGTTCTATATTTTTGTACCAAGCTCTTAACATATTACAGAATAGGCCAATAAGAAATCTTTTCGGATGGTGGTCAACATCGCAGGATCGCTGGTCAGCATCCCAGGATTATACAAAGAATTGCTAAAATTGAAAAAATTGGTCTCCGTCAAAGGTAATCACGATGATTGGGTTCTGTAACTGCATAGAAACCGACTTTCATTCTTCTTCCTATACTTATGGTGGGCAAGGCACCTTGCTTTCTTATCTATCCCATGCGAGAAAAAATGGAAGATTTCTCGCTGTTGGCTGCGGTTATAAGACCTCCCCGACGTCCAACGATGTGCCAAAATACATAAAGCTTTCTTTAACAGCCAACAGCTATATCATATAGATGAGCAAGACCGATGCTTTGTTCACGGCGGATTTAACCGGCACCTTTCCTTTAACAAACAAAAAAAAGAAAACTTTTATGGGGATAGGTCCCTGTGGGCAGGAGGCTTGCAGACCCATACCTATAACAAAAACATACGGCTTTCGGATGAATTTTTTGACGTGGTTGACTTCCAGGAAATTTATATCTGGCATACTCCCACCTCAAAATGGGGAACAGACAGTCCGACCCCTTATTAGAACTCTATACAGAGAATTTCAGATAGATTGATAGACTATTCTGCTCATTAATTACACAGCCTACACTACCAAACAGGGCTCCATCGAGGGGAATATTAGAAAGCATGTTGAGAATCCATTAATGCTCTTCATATCTGCGAATATGAAGATTGGTCACTACAAGACTGCTTTGATCATGCAAAGGTGCATAAAAGGAGAATTCAACGTTGATGAAGGTAATAGCGGCTAAATTGACATATTTGACAGCGAAGCAGTTTGATCAGTGGGTAAAACAGAAAGATATGGTTGGGAGATTAGATCAAGGCATAGTCGCCCTTCGGATTAGCGCTTTCCCCCTATAAGTTCGGTGAAGGCAGTTTACATTTGGAGAAATAACTCTTTCATTTATGTGAAAATTACAAATGAAGATGTCAACGTCGATCGGCGGTTTCGTTGCAGGCTCCAATGGATATATTGATTGGATCTTCAGGACCGGGGGACGAGGCATGAAAACTTGGCCGTCGAGCAATGCTGGGGAGCGGGTTACATATAATTGACAGGAAGTCGTTTGGCCGCTTACTGACCAATTTTCTCTAATTCCTTTGTCGCACCGACGAATGAGATATCTAAGGCCCTCTTTACGAGAAAAGAATTTAAAGGTCTCGATATAGGTATGTGCAGCCCCTACCACAACTTCCTGGGCGTATGCACGGGGTCTTTGATGACTATCTTGCCGAGGAGATCAGGGGAACTCAAAACTGAGCAAGGAAGACCGATCGGAGCACTCGGGAGCATCGGACTTATCTGGCGGCTGGTAGCGGCTGGGCTTGCTAGTATTTTAGACTTTATATCCCTGCTTTTCATCAGACTCATGCTGTTACAGCATACCCCTTTATCGCGCATATTCGCCATAGCCATACAAAGATGGCAAAAAAAGAAAATAACTGAAAGTACAGGTGGGGCAATTGAAAGAGATTATGTAGTTTTGATGAATTATTAAAATTTAGCATCCACAGTTCGAAAATTATTGAGTTATCCCTTGTAGCAGAAGAGTTTATATAAGGATACACAAGTACAATGCCACTTGATTGACTGTTAAGTAATCAACCTTGTAGCAACAACAGATTAAGTTATGGGAAAAGGGAAAGAATATAAAATGCTGTATGTAAAACAAAATAACCCGGAGTTACATGGGAAGGTTGTTGCTGGGGAAATGAGCCTGACAGATGCCTACAATGAAACCCAAAGAGTCAAATTGGGTCTGAGCGAATATAGGGGTAGAAATACCAAAAAGAAGGAGTTTGCTACCGACTTTAAAAGGATTATAGCCCTTCATAATCCAAGTCAGGAAGAGTTAATAGAGGAAATTAAAAAGGCGTTTCCGTTAACCTGGAAAGAATTCATTAAATTTTAATCATTGATTATCAATATCTTACATATTTCACTAAAAAAATATGAAAATCAAGGAAAACTTTTGATTAATTATTCGTTATACAATGTAGATTCTGCAATACATTTGCAGTATTGTTTTTTAACCTGTAGGTAGGGTTTATTCAGTCTGGGCATTAGACCTGGAGCGAACAGTAAACTGTCAGGATAATCCTCCACAGCATTTATTAAAATAAATAGAGGATTATCATGGAAACACAACCGGCACCAGGGATTGTAGGCCCGTTAATTGCATCCTACTTGTCGACACACTCCGACAAAGACTTCTCAAAAATTTTAAGAAAATTTATGCCTCGCATTATTGCGATTGCGGGAACCTTTCCGAGAGACTGGAAAGAAGATTACATTCAAGAGGGCTCTATTGGCTTATATAACGCCTTAAGAAATTGTTCTCCCCAACTTCCCAGTACAGAACTAATTCTTTATTCAAGCAGGGCGATAAGATCAAAAATGATAGATTTTTATCGCTCCACAGTTAAAAGATTTCTGCTCGATGTTGAAGTCTATTTAGGAGACGGAACCAATGTTGCCACTAAGCAACCATGTATCGTGGGGTATCCCACATTTTCATATGACGATGATAGTGGAATAAATCCCATTGAAAATTATTCACCCTCACCTGAATATGCGTCTACGTTAGAATTGGCTATTGATTTGGAATATCTGCTTTCTAGTAAGCAACTCAAACACCTGCGATTAACAGATTCGGAAATTCGGATAGTAGATCTCCATTACAAGCAGGGATATAATACAACCGCTGTTTCAACATCTCTACATACATCAGTTTCGAATGCATCAAAGTTGATCTCGAAAGCCAACATAAAAATTAAACCCTATCTTTTAAATTATCAATCGAATTAAACTAGTAAATCATGGCACCAATTAAATCAGAAGGACTAAAAAGACAAGACAAGTTTATTAAGTCAATGGCTAATCAGGACTTTGACTTCGGATTAGTTATGACTCAGGCGTTTCTAAAAGGCATTCGCGATATAGGATATAAAAGTACGGCCACAGCGCTTTTTGAGAGTTTCGATAATTCAATACAAGCTGAAGCGGAAAATATTCACTTGGTCTTTGACTTTGATAAAGGAAAGACTGCTAAAACAAACCCTTCTAAAATCGCCATTGTTGATGATGGGCATGGTATGTCTAAAGAAATGATGCGTGTCGCCGTTTTATGGGGCGGTTCGGATCGGATCAATGACCGGCTGGGTATGGGAAAATATGGCTATGGACTTCCATCATCTTGTGTTAGTATCGGCCAACGCTATACCGTTATATCTAAGCGAGAAGACATGGATAATTGGTATGCGGTTACGATAGATATTGAGGAGATCAGCAACAGAGATCCAAAATATATAGACCAAAAGACGGGAAGGGTCGTTGCCCCCGAAGCGCAACTTGCTAAAATTCCTCTATTTATCAAAGATTATCTGGATTTGAAAAATGCAACATTAAAGCATGGAACGATTGTCCTAATCGAAAAAATTGATCGCCTCTCAAAGGCTACGTTTAATGCATTAAAGAAGTACTTGAGTTTGGAAACAGGGATCACATATCGTAACTACCTGCGGAGTATCAATATTTTGATTGATGGTGATATAACTGAACCGGTTGACCCGCTTTTTATTACCGATGGATTCAGGTTCTACGACGAAAATGATCTTAGGGCAGAGTCCCTGCCTTCTATTGAGTTGACTGTTCCAAATTCAGTCACAAAAAAGAATGGAACAATTAAAGTTAGGTTTTCTTATATGCCATATGGGTTTTTGGATAAAAAAGACGGTAGTGAAAGCAATGTAACTGCCACGGACGAAGATATTGACCCACAAGAGAAAAGAAGCAAAACCAAACGGCTTACCGTCCGGAAACATAATAATGGCATTATTTTTCTCCGAAAAGGAAGACAGATCGATGTTGTTGACTCGCGTTGCCCGTGGACCAAATTCCAGAACAATGACCGGTACGTCGGCGTTGAAGTAGATTTTTCGCCTGAGTTGGATGAAGATTTTTCAATCACCACTTCGAAACAACAGATTGTAGCTTCTGACAGAATATGGAACATCCTTTATGACAATGGAGTATATGAATCGATTTCCAACATGAGGCGTAGATATGATAAAGAATCCAAAGAAGCGAATTGGAAGAAAGAAAATGAAATAAATGTATCCCCCGATAAGAGAGACGAATTTGCCGAAAATTTAATGAAACAATCAGCAGTAGATTTCGAATTGGACAAGGAATCGTTGCCAGGCCATGTGAAAAAGGAAGGGGAAGAGAACTTTGAGAAGAAAGTTAAAAAGTTAACTGAGGAAACAAACGTACCCGAAGATCTAATTAGGAAAACCCTCGAAGACCAAGTAACGAGTAAACCCTATAAGTTGTCCTATTTTGATGAAGAGGAAGGACCTTTCTATCGCGCGGAGCAGGTTGGGGGCCAAGTTGTTATTTACTTGAATAAAGCACATAGGTTTTATACCGGACTCTATAACAATCCAAAGACAAGTGCCTTTATGAAAAATGCCTTAGCTATGATCATTTTTGTATTAGGACATAGTGAACTACGAGTTACCGATGAGAAAAGGCGTTGGTATAAAATTGAAAGAAATGCCTGGTCTATTAAACTGGATACCACTCTAGAGAATCTATCGAAACACTTTGCACAAAGTGTTGACGATGCTGTATTCGAAGAAGAAATGAATTCCAGTGAGGCTGAATATGGGTTAAAAATTAAAAAAGAAATCCAATAAGCGATATGCGACAAAGCGATCTTGTTAATATTAGTAATTTTATTGTTGCCACGAGGGATTCAGGCTATAAGAATACAGCTGCCGCGCTAGCGGAACTTGTCGACAACGCTCTTGAGGCCAATGCAACTAAAATTCAGATCCAGGTTCAAAGACACCCGCTTAGTTTGACTGGAGAATATGAACTTTCTATTATTGACAACGGAAAGGGTATGGATGCAGACGAATTGAGACTATCCCTGCAATTTGGAGGAAGTACCCGTTTTAATTCACGAAGTCAATTAGGGCGTTATGGAATGGGTTTGCCCAATAGTTCTTTGAGTCAGAGTAAAAGAGTGGAGGTCATTACTTGGCAAAATAAACGGAATGTTATCTCCTGTCACCTTGATGTGGATGAAGTTGTAGAGAGCCAGTCCAATGAATTAAACCCTGTTCGCCGGTTTCCATCGTTTAAACCAAGATCAAATTCGGGTACTATAGTAATTTGGAAAAAATGCGATCGTCTATCTTATAAATATCTCCGTAGTTTTATCAAGCATATCCATTTTGAATTAGGCAGAATTTTCCGCTACGCAATTTGGCGCGGAGTGGAAATAAAACTCGATAATGAAAAACTTGTTCCATTTGATCCGCTATTTGTTGGCATTGGCACCAATCCCGTTGGTGGCATTGAATATGGCCGAGAACTGATATATAAGGTAAAAGTGCCAGAAACGGAGCGTGTATCCTTAGTTCGAGTTCGTTTCGTTGAATTGCCGGTGCTTGAATGGGCCACGCTTTCCAATGAAGAAAAGAAGAAGCGTCGTATAATTAAAAATGCTGGCGTCAGCATTCTTCGTTCAGAGCGTGAAATCGATTATGGCTGGTTTTTTATGGGAAATAAAAGAAAAGAAAACTATGATGACTGGTGGCGCTGTGAAATTTCATTTCAACCAGATCTCGATGAGGTATTTGGGGTTACTCACACTAAGCAGGAAATAAAGGAAACGGAATATATGTGCAACATTCTAGTCCCAGACATAGAACAAACTGCGCGAGCATTGAATAACCGTGTACGACTAAGTTTTATCGAGTTGAAAAGGAAACAGCCTTCGACATTTACAAAAAAACAACTCGAACGAACAGATGTTTACCAACCCGCCATTCGTAGTATTAAGAAACTGATGGGGAAAAGTGACCCTTGTAACTTAGTAAGAGGTATGCGATACAAAATTGTGGCGAAGGAACTTCCAACTGATTTTTTCTTTGATGTGACACAGGATCAGAACAATGTGGTATTGGCAATCAACACGACGCACCTATTCTATGAAAAAATTTTTAAAGCTCTGCATGATAAAAAGATAACCACCGAGACTGAATTTCTAAAGATTATCGAGGTAATCATGTTTTCTGCAGCGAGATCAGAACTAACCGTGACAAATACTAAAAATAAGGATGTGATTCATGATTTTAAAAAAGAGTGGAGCAGCCAGCTTAAAACATTTATCAGCTAATGGAAAGAGAGGTTATTAACATCGAGCCCAAACTCACCCAGAAGCAACAGGCTGAATTTCTCGACTTTTGTCGACGTATCAAGAGGCGTATCCATAAAAAAAATATAAAAGAAAGGACAATGATCCTGCTCCAGGAGAAGACGGATGTCAATAGAAAGTATTCGGGCAAATCGTTTCACCCCAATACGGATTTGGCATTTATGGAAAACCTTCTAATTGATTTGCTCTTACAGGATTGGGTGATCATCATTCAGCGCAATAAGATTCGTCTGGAACTGGAAGTGTTAGATGATCGGGATAAGAATATTGCCGAGGAAAAGGCTAAGACTCGCAGACGCCATTTACTGGCTCGGGATGTTCAGTTAAAGCAGCCATCTGTTAAAGAATTTATACGATCAATGGAAAAACGCCGGCTGACTACAAAAGGATGGCACTCTATTTTTTCGGTAATGCGTGACGGTAATGATCTTCGGAACCTTCTTGCCCAGGCAAGCCATATTCAAAACGAAGAAGATAAATTGGTGTATCTAAGCGATATCATTAAGCCTTATATACAGATAGTAGAACCAAACAGCTATTGCCAACAGACAGGTTTACGCTTATCTGAAATATGGCGCTACTTCCGACATACTTGGATCAATGAATACAAATCACTGCCCGGGAGGTCTATTTCTCTGCTTATCAGAGATGCAGCTGTCTCTAACCATCCCGTAATCGGCATAGCCGCTTTAGGGAGTTCGGTTGCACAACAAACTGTAAGGGATAAGTGGATTGGTTGGGATGGTCAGACATTCAGCGATAAATTGAAGTCTGAGCCTTCTGGCAAAACTGCGATGTGGTTATTAGCAAGTTTGAAAGAACTGCTCCAAGAAGTTTATATCAAAGATTTTATTAAGAAGAAATTGATCACCCGAAAACTCATAAATACCCCTACAAAGGAAATGATTAATAACCTTCGGGAACTAGGTTCGATGTTCCGGGAAAAGCATATTGATAACCCGCAGCGATCAAAATTCACAGCGCAAAATGAGGGATTAAATTGGTCAGAGCGAGCTGAGTCATATTTGTTCAAGAGTAAAAGGGCGTACCTGTTGGCCGAGTTGTTAGCCATCCGATTGGTATTTCAAAAAAACGGATTTGTGAATGGCACAAAGAAGGAACTGGACCGATGCATGGTGATAAAGGAATTTAAGGATGCTGTTGAAAAGTTGGTAAGGAAAATAAAATCCACACAAGTAGGCATCAACATGATGGATATCATTGTCTGTGGATCCATTGCTCCCTATAATCATTTGCTGGGAGGGAAGTTAGTGTGTATGTTGTTGATGAGTCCTGAAGTTAATAGATATTA
>Ga0164242_10007211_pt1 | contig 12172 bp, 5 predicted proteins | sample OricomgcompostMG_FD_108783 | JGI IMG/M metagenome (GOLD analysis project Ga0164242, IMG submission 108783) | Miracle-Growth compost microbial communities from Emeryville, California, USA - Original compost - Miracle growth compost (MG) ... | reverse complement strand
TATGGCTATCTGCGAAACTGGGTGCCCGTTGTTAATCCAACGTTGGGAGTATCCCAGTATGAGGCAGGCTCAGCTGTAGGCATCGGCAATCTTCCGGTGGGACAAGCCTCTTCGACCTTTCCAGGTGTTACTTTCACTGGCGCGGCTGATGCACCCACGGCCTGGACGGCGAGGAATGGGTATGCCCAGTATGAGAACTCTTATATGGTCACTGACAATCTCCAATGGACGCACGGTAAACAATCCTTCACGTTCGGCGGAGACTTCCAGTGGCTTAATACCAACGAATCGAACTATTCGACCGCAAGTTCACCGCTGACGATGAACATTAACAGTTCTGAGACTGCCGGCTATAACTCAAACGGAGCGATCCAACTCACAAATACCGGGAACTCCTACGCCAGCTTTCTGCTTGGTGCGGTCAACTCGACGGCGTTGAGCATCCAGCCATACACTACGCTTGGTTCGCGATATCACAATCTTTCACCTTATGCCGAGGACGACTATAAGGTGACGAACCGCCTCACCCTGAATCTGGGCGTACGGTGGGACATGTTCTCTCCCTACAAGGAGGTGCAAAACCGTTGGTCTTTCATGAATCCTAATCTCATCAACCCCGCAACGAATTCTCTTGGCGCGATGGAGTTTGCGGGATATGGGGCGGATAGTTGTCAGTGCCGCACACCGGTCCATGAGTATTACAAGAATTTGGGTCCCAGGCTTGGATTTGCCTACTCTCTGAATGGTAAGACGGTGGTTCGCGGCGGCTATTCCATCTCGTACTCGCATGGCGGAGGCGTCAGTGGAGCGTCGGGAGCCTATCAGGGGACAGGCCAAAACGGCCTCTCCGCAAACCCAACCTTCCTGAGCTCTGGGCAAGGAGGAGTTCCGGCTTTCTACCTGAACTCCCAGATCGGTTCACTCAGCAACACTTCCATCCCCGCCTACTCAACCGCATTGAATATAAGCCCAATTGTCAGCGCGGGTAACTATATCAATACAAACGGTGCGGCTGTAACCCCGGCCTCCGTTGCGTACGCTGATCCTGTCATCAGCGGACGCGCGCCCTATGCGGAGAACTGGAACGTTGGCATACAGCGCGGCATCACTAACAACCTGACCATGTCGGTGAATTATTCCGCCAGCCAGTCTCATTTTCTTTGGAGCAGCATGAACGCGCGCGGTATCTACACGAATCAGTTGAACCCAAGCTATGAGGTTCTGGGATCGCTGCTTCTCCAGGTGCCTACCGCGACAGACTCCAAGACGGGAATGACGTATCTGGCGGAAGCTCAGGCGATTCTTCCGGGAATCAACCTGCCTTATCGCAACTTTGGGGGCGCGCAAGGCACAATCCAAGCCATGTTGAGACCGTTTCCCCAATACAGCGGAGTCGCCGACACATGGGGCGACGTCTCTAACGCCAACTACAACTCCTTGCAGTTATCCTTGAACGAGAGGCCGACGAGAGGCTTATCCTTCACCGTCAACTACACCTATAGCAAGGAGATTGACGACACGGGTACGTTCCGGTCCGGCTATGCGCTTCCTGCGGGTGTAACCACTGACGGGAAGCCATGGAAGATGAATGCAATCGACCGCTCGCTTGGTGCGGGCGAACAGCCGCAGACGCTGAACATATTCGGCCTGTACCAGCTTCCTTTTGGCAAAGGAAATCTTGGCGACCATCACCTAGTCCGGGCTCTTGTCTCCGGCTGGTCTATTTCAGGGATATTCACCTACTATTCGGGCAGCCCCTTGGCGATCACGGCCACAGGCTGCCAAACAATTGGACTGGGGACCTGCATGCCAAGTTACAACCCAGGTTTCGCCGGAACAGCGAGACAGAACGGTGGCTGGGGACACGGCGTGACCGCTGCCAATGCAAGCGCAACCAAGTTCATCAACCCTGCCGCCTTCTTCGTTCCTACGACGTATCAGATCGGGAATATCGCTCGGGACGGCGCGGACAACCTATTTAGTCCTGGAACCTACAATATAAATAACAGCATCCGCAGAACATTTCCACTTTGGCGCGAAGTCCAATTCGTCCTTGAAGCCGATGTCTTCAACCTCTTCAACACGGTGCAGTTCGGCGGCATTGGCACCACTTTGCCTTCAGTAAACGCGGCTAGTTCATCGTTCGGAACAGTGAGTTCCCAAGCAAACTCGTCGCGCGACTGGCAATTCGCGGGGAGGTTCAACTTCTAAAATCTATCGAAACAACTTGCAATGAGGAAATGACGCCATAGGCTTGCCACGAATTGTCAAAGTAAATAGCAAACAAAAGACGAGACAGTTACCGGAACCATTTCGCTGGCAAGTCGTTCCTCCGAAGCATGTATACCTTGCGGTTGGATTCCGTTCTAGAGTAACTCTCCTGTTGTTGTGTAGTGGCAGGCTCAAAGCAGCGCCGTTTCTCTTCGGGGAACAAACGACCATGAAGACATAGCTGCCCTATACACCACAGGAGAATTGCTTTTGTCGCTTGGCTGTCGCCTTGTCGGGCGTCGCGGTGAGGAGCAGGGCTTTCGCGCAATTCGCGCAGCGTCGTCTCTCCGCCTGAACCCGCCGAAGTTAGTACCAGCCACCCGAGGTGCGGATGTTCGGATGTCGCTTGCCGATCTGTGGCATTTATGGTTGCCACAGACCGCCCTTTACACATGAAGCATGTCAATCTCAAAGGCATTCTGGGTGATGTGCGACCCGAAGAGGTTTTCTAAGACGACCAAACGCAATTTGCTTTACATGGCTCAGTAACGATGTGTCTTCGAATCGATCGATGACCGATTTCTATGTTGTGCCGATCTTGTCCATTTACGGAGATGAAACAAGTCATGGTTATCACGCGGCGTAGCTTTACTTTATCGGGACTAGTCATGGCTTTCTGCCTTCCGGTCTTGAGAACACTACCTGCGTGGGCGCAGAAGACGCTGCGGCTCCCGCCGACGCCGGACATACCTCCGCTGCAGTCACCGAATTCATTGACGATGCAGGACCCGGCTACCTTTGCCGAGGTGAAGTTGGACTTTCCTATCGCGTCCGGCCCGTTCGAGCCGACGTGGGATTCCATCGCCAAGAATTATCCCGAGGACCCTGCGTGGCTGCGCGAGGCGAAAGTCGGGATATGGGTTCACTTTGGACCACAGGCTGCGGGGCAGAGCGGCGACTGGTATGCGCGCAAGATGTATCAGCCCGGAACGCCGGCCTATCAGAACCATATCCGCGACTTCGGCCATCCCTCGGAGTTCGGGTATAAAGATGTGCTCCGTACGTGGAACCCCACGAATCTCGATCCCGCAAAGCTGGTGCACACGTATCACAATGCTGGCGCGCGGTTCCTGATCATTCAGGGTGTGCATCATGATAACTTCGATAACTGGAACTCGGCCTATCAGCCTTGGAACGCAGTGAATATGGGTCCGAAGCGTGACCTGGTAGGTGAGTGGGCGAAAGCATCGAGAGCTGCGGGAATGCGTTATGGCGTGGCCTTCCATCATGAGTACACATGGTGGTGGTGGCAGCCCGCCTTCGGCAGCGTTATCATCGGCCCCAGGGCGGGCGTGCCCTACGATGCGAGCCTGTCGCTGGAGGACGGCAAGGGCAAGTGGTGGGAGGGCTACGATCCGCGGCTGCTTTACGGCATTAATCTGCGTGCCTACAAAGATCTTGCCAATGTGAAGTTCAGGCCTGAAAAGGGGATATTTCAAGACCACCTGGCCTACGCGTACTGGTACACGACGCGCTGGTCCCTGCGGATTCTGGATGTGATCAATAAGTACGATCCGGACTTTTTCTATACCGATGGAGATACAACACAGCCATTCAACGGGGAGAAGACCGGAACCGGTTACAAATGCAACGCTATCGAGCGCGTGATCGCGGACTACTACAATCGCGCCCTGGCAAGCCGCGGCTCGGTGGACAAGATCAGCATCGTCAAGTTCCACGCGGGCACGCGCGGTGTGGCGAATACATTTGAAGGCACATTTCCCAAAGGCATCAAGACCGACCAGGTGTGGATCGGGGAGAACGCGGTTGGCGATTGGTTTTACGCGCCGAACTTCACCTACAATGCACGAGCGCTGGTGCTTTACATGCTGGAGGTCGTCTCGCGCGATGGTATCTATGCGGTCAACGTATCGCTGCGGCCTGATGGCTCGCTGGATGCAGACAGCCTGCAGTTGCTCAAGGATCTCGGCGAATGGATGAAAATCAATGGCGAAGCGATCTATGGCAGCAAGGCATGGGCGAAGCTCGGCGAGGGCGTGACCGACGCGAGCGGCAAGCTGCGGACACTGCCCGCGGGTCAACTCGGTCAGGAGCAGGCGGAGTTTCAGTTCGGGCCGACGGACTTTCGGTTTACGGAAGGCAAAGATGGTTCCGTCTATGCATTCGCCCTGGCGGCGTCGCAGCCTGGCGCACAGGTTAAGATTTCATCGCTGGGCAGCAGTGCAGGTTTGATGAGTGCCCCGATACGGTCGGTAAGCTTGCTGGGCAGCGGTGAGAATCTGTTCTGGAGCCAGCATCCGGATGGCCTGGTCATTGTCTTCCCTGCGCAGATCCCTTCCCCGATTGCAGTTACATTCAAAATCTCAACCAACTCTTAGCCCAAGCTAAGCCATCACAGAGAGGCCCTCCCATGGCACGCTCCACCCTTCAGTACGCCGCGATTCTCATCAGCACTTCGGCTCTTAGCCTTCTGTCCGTGCATGGGCAAACGGTTGCTACACCTGTAGCGATCACATCCAATGCAGGGCTGCACCCGAATCTGACGGGGCAGGTAGGCAGACCATTGCGTTATCACCCGGAAAACGGTGATTTCATGATCGAAAACGGGTCAGAGTTTTTCAACCGCTCACTCTATGGCGGGAATACGGCCTTTCGTGTCGATGGCGGTGACAAGCCGGAGTTCACCATGTACCTGCCTGGCCGCGGAGGCAACCTGCGGCTTGGCGTCAAGACCGGGGGCACCGTGATGTGGCTCAAGGATGCGAGCCACATCGTCACGCGCTATCGGCCCGGAGAGCTTATCTATGAGGTTCAGGATCAGGCTTTTGGGGCAGGGGCTCTCGTCACGGTCGAGCTACTGGCCTATGCCAATACAGAAGGTCTCGTCGTCCGCGCACAGGCAAAGAACATGTCCGCCGACGCGAAGCTCATCTGGGCCTATGGCGGTGTCAATGGTCAGCGCGGCACGAGAGACGGCGACATCGGTACCGAAAGAGTTCCGATCAGCCAGTACTTCCAATTCCAACCCGCATTTGCCGAGGACAATTCCTTCATTCTCGCCACCGAGGGCTTCACGCTCAAGAGTCGGCACGCAACCATCGTTGGAATCACTCCCACCGGCGCCCAGGAGCATGTTGCGGATGCAGACCAATGGAACGACTTGCCAGCGCTCTTGTCGGATGCACCTGCGACACCTAAACGTCCGGTAGTCGTAGGCCTTGCACCCTTCTCAGCGGAACGTCCCCTGTTGCTGTCGCTGCAGAGGGTAAATGACGAATCTCGTGCCGTTACTGACCTCAATATCTATCAGGAGGTCACCGCGCGCAAAGCAGGTAACGCGCCGCAGTCCAAGCCCGCAGTGTTATTGCCGGCTTTTGACCGGGCAGAGCTGCCGAAACAGTTCGCCGCGACGGAAAAACATTTTGAAGAGTTGAGAACCAAGGTTCGCGTCGAGACACCGGACCCCTATCTCGACGCGGCCGTGGCCTCTCTGAATGTCGTTGGGGACGCGTTGTGGGATTCAGATGCTCACGCGATCATGCATGGTGCGATCGCATGGCGGACCAAGCTCCTTGGCTGGCGTGGCCCCTATTCGCTTGACGACCTCGGCTGGCACGATCGGGCACGCGAAAACTTCGAGACCTGGATTCCAAACCAGAATACGGACCCGATTCCGGCTATGCTGCCACCGGCTGACAAAAAGGCGAATCTGGCCCGCAACGAACCCGGACTGCACTCAAACGGTGATCTGTCGAATAGCCACTATGACATGAACATGGTGTTTATCGACGCTCTGTTTCGCCATCTGCTTTGGACTGGCGACAGATCCTTTGCTCGTGAGGTGTGGCCGGTGATCGAGCGGCATATTGCATGGGAGAAGCGTCTGTTCCGCCGGGAGTACGGGCCGGACAAGCTCCCCCTCTACGAGGCATATGCCACGATCTGGGCCAGTGACGATCTCTATTACGACGGTGGCGGTTCCGCCTATGCCTCCGCCTACAATGTCTATGCCAATCGCATGGCGGCCCGGATCGCTGTCATGGCGGGAAAAGACCCCAAGCCCTATACCGAAGAAGCGGACCGTATTGAGAGGGCGATGCACACACTCTTATGGCTACCCGACGAAGGAACCTTCGCCGAGTTCAAGGACCTGCTTGGCAAGCAGTTAGTCCATTCGGACTACGGGCTGTGGAATTTTTATCATACGGTGGATGAAGAGGCCGTAACACCGCGCGAAGCCTGGGAGATGGGTACCGCTCTCGAGACTCATCTAAGGCCGATTCCGGTCGAGGGCCCCGGTGTGCCGAACGACGCGCCCTATCACGTGCTGTCCGAAACCGATTGGATGCCTTATTCCTGGTCGATCAACAATGTCGTTATGGACGAAAATATGCACACCGCGCTGGCCTTGTGGCAGGGCGGGCATGCCGACGACGCGTATGTGCTTGCCAAGGGCGCCCTGCTCGCGAGCATGTATATGGGGATATCGCCAGGCAACGTCGGGACGATGCTATATCTGGATGACTATCGCCGCGAAAGCCAGCGTGATTTTGGCGATAGCGCCGGCACGATGTCGCGGGCCATCGTCGAAGGTCTGTTCGGCGTTCATCCTGATGCGCTGGCGGGCACATTAACGATCTCACCCGGCTTTCCTCGGGACTGGACGCACGCGCGCCTGAGTCACCCGGATGTTGGGGTTGATTTCGTCCGCAAAGGGCGACTCGATACCTGGATGATCACGCAGACGGGCAATCGCTTCCAGACGCTGACCCTGCGAATTCCGGCAGCATTCAGCGATATCGCGAGCGTCCAGGTGAACGGTAATAAGGCACAGTGGTTTGCTGATCCAGAGGCGGCAGGGCGACCGCTCCTGAAGGTTGTCACAAAGGCTGGTACAAGCACCAAGGTGCAGATCGCCTGGTCTGGCGAACGGATCAACGCTCAATGGATGGTTGCGGCGAAGCCGAGCGAAGCTGCGGGCGACTTCAGGAAGATGTCGCGCGGGGCGTTCCAATGGTGGGCCGAAACGCCAAAGGCGGCCAAGGTGGAGCCGCTCGCAGCGAAGCCGGTTGACTGGCAAACGCCAAGGCTAGCGATGAACCTGGAGGGCGTCGACCTGACACGTTCGTTCAACGATCGCGTCAGCGCTATCTTCGCGTCGGGCAAATATCTTTCGCCTCGCTCGCCCGGCGTCAGCCTGGAACTGCCTTGGCAGGGTGCCGGCGCCTGGGCAGGGCATCTGAAGACTCTGCCGGTCATCGACGACAGCGGCTTGCGCAAGGTGGCCGCCGAGAATGGTGGAAAACTCAGCATGCCCAATGGCATTTTCTTTTTGACGCCCTCGTCGCCGGGGACAAACAATATCGTCTTTACATCGCAATGGGATAACTATCCCCATGAGGTATCGATTCCAGTGAGCGGGCATGCGAAGCACGCGTACTTCCTCATGGCCGGTTCGACGAATTTCATGCAAAGCCGCATGGATAACGGAGAAGTGGTGATCACTTATACCGACGGCACTTCGACGCGTCTTGCACTTAGAAACCCCGAGACCTGGTGGCCGATCGAGCAGGATTATTTCATCGACGACTATCAGTTTCCGATGGAAGATCCTTTGCCGCCCCGCGTGGATCTGAAGACCGGTAAGGTTCGACTGCTTAGACTGGATACATTCAAAGGCCGGGGCCGCGAGGTTCCGGGCGGCGCTGCGACCGTGCTTGACCTGGCGCTCGATCCGGCGAAGCAACTCCAAAGCCTGATGGTGCGCACACTGAGCAACGATGTAGTGATAGGACTGATGGGCGCCACACTGGAGCGGCCTTAGCACCTATAACGATCCGGGAACGGAAACCTTGCGGCGCCACCCCTCGCGGCGGAGCGTCATGGCGGATTTCCGTTCCCTCCTGAATCCGAGATCGTACTGAATCTGTCTAGTTGGACTACTCATTCAGGTCGTATGCGCTGCCCGTGACTCGACCGGAACGCGGGCGTTTCGACTCCCCTCCCAGGCCTATCGCTGAGTGCGTCGGCGATAGGCCGCTCTCATTGAGTCAGTACTGGATAAATCCCTGGACCAGCAATTGAATCCTGCACTCTCCAGGGTCGCTCGCGATTAGCTAACCTCGGGAACGGTGTAGCCTCTATCGGGTTTGCCTGCGCTCGCATTGCCGAGTATGAATCGCACTGCAATATAGTCTTCTCACCATGAGGAGATATCTGACTCTAATCGCATTGTTGACTCTACCTGCCTTCGCGCAGCAGAAGCTTCAGGCGCCCGATTTGATTGCGCTGGCAAAATCCGGCAAGCCGGAACTCCGCGTGGCGATTACTGGGACCTTCGACTCCGGAGCCCTGCAGGATGGCACTGCGTGGATCGGGCACGGTCCTGACTTCTTCTTCGCCGTCGAGACCGATATAGCGCCATCGTTGGTGATTGACGAGGCCGCCGCGAAGCCAATGAAGCAGATTGCTGGGTCGAAACTTTGGTATGCCACACTGGACGGCGTGAAGGTGGGAACGGCGCATACATTTCATTACATGATCAACGGCGCCGCCTTCGGTAGGTCGCGGGACATGCCGGCGTTCGGGCCCATGTCCTATGCCATGCCGGGGAGTGCCGCAGGGAACACTGTCGCCGAAGCACATTCATGTCAGCAAGATATACGACGGAATGAAGAGTGATTACTGGGTCTATGTGCCTGCCCAGTATCACCCCAAGGTACTGGCCTCCCTGATGGTATTTACCGATGGGCAAAGTTACACGCGGCGCGAAGGCAACCTCCAGGCGTTGAACGTCTTCGACAATCTGATCGCCGCAAATAAAATGCCGGTGACCATCTTCGTGATGACCTCACCCGGCGACGTTACCGACTCGCCGGGAACGCCGACGTATCAATTCGTCAACCACATCGCGGAGGCGCAGCATCGGACGCTGAAGGACGCGATGCGCTCGACACTCTATTACACAGTGAGCGATCGCTACGCGCGGTTCCTGCGGAATGAGCTTCTGCCTGAAGCGCTGGCTGGACTCAATGTGCGCAAGGATGCCTACAGTCTCGCCATCTCGGGGTCGTCCTCGGGCGGTATCTGCGCATTCAACGTGGCATGGCAGATGCCCGATCCGTTCAGCCGCGTGCAGAGCTGGATTGGCAGCTTCACGGCTATCCAGTGGCAGGAGCGGCCGGGTGTGATTGCTGGAGGTCAGGACTTCCCCGACATGGTGCTGCGCGGTCCAAAGCGCAACATCCGCATGTGGTCGCAGGATGGCGCCAACGACCAGGAGAAGGAGCGCGGAAGTTGGCCATTAGATAGGTTGGCTCGCCCAAGGATGCGCTCGCCCGACTGGGGATAGTCACAAATGGCATCGTTCTCATAAATATCGTGCTCCTCGTTTGCGTCGCCGGCCGCCGAAGATCACGCCACTCGACGCCACCGTGCCGCAAGCGGCGCAGAACTTGATTGAGCAGATCGCGGCATCGCTCCCCCACGTCAAGATCACCGAACTGCTTCTTGAGGTCGACAACTGGACCGGTTTCACCAAAAGCTTCACGCACCTGAAGAGTGGCGAATCTGCCAAAGACCGGATACCCCTTTTGACGACCATCCTCGCCGATGCGATTAACCTCGGCCTGACCAAAATGGCCGAATCGTGCCCTGGAACGAGCTATGCGAAGCTCTCCTGGTTGCAGGCCTGGCACATACGCGATGAGACCTATGCCACCGGTCTGGCCGAACTCGTCAACGCTCAACTTCGCCAGCCCTTTGCTGAGAACTGGGGCGATGGAACCACGTCATCTTCAGACGGGCAGCGATTCAAGACCGGCGGCAAAGCCGAGAGCACCGGCCACATCAATCCAAAGTACGGAGCCGAACCCGGCAAACTCTTCTATACCCACATCTCGGATCAGTACGCGCCCTTCAGTTCAAAGGTCGTCAACGTCGGTGTACGGGACTCCACCTATGTTCTCGACGGCCTGCTGCACCATGAATCCGACCTGCGGATCGAGGAGCACTACACGGATACCGCTGGCTTCACCGATCACGTCTTCGCCCTCATGCACCTGCTCGGCTTCCGCTTCGCGCTGCGCATCCGGGATTTGAGCGACACAAAGCTCTACCTTCCAAACGGCAAGATGAAGTACCAGGCGCTTGCACCTATGATCGGCGGGACCATTAACCTGAAAGCCATCCGCACTCACTGGAACGAGATCCTTCGTCTCGCCACGTCGATCAAGCAGGGCACCGTCACGGCCTCGCTCATGCTTCGCAAACTGGGCAGCTACCCTCGCCAGAACGGCCTTGCAGTCGCCTTGCGCGAGCTGGGCCGAATCGAACGAACCCAGTTCATCCTCTCCTGGCTGCAGAGCGTCGAACTGCGCCGCCGCGTCCACGCCGGCCTCAACAAAGGTGAGGCGCGCAACGCCCTCGCGAGAGCCGTGTTCCTCTGCCGCCTCGGAGAAATCAGCGACCGGAGCTTCGAGCAGCAACGCTACCGCGCCAGTGGCCTCACTCTCGTCACCGCCGCCATCGCGCTCTGGAACACCGTATACATCGAGAGGGCAGTCCAAACCGTAACGAGCAACGGGCAGGCCCTCGACCCGGAGCTGCTAAAGTACCTTTACCCGCTCGGCTGGGAGCACATCAACCTGACAGGAGACTACCAATGGAAGGGCCCCAGTCTCGCACAGGGCAGATTCAGGCCCCTCCGCACCCCGAGCCATCCCTAACGTGCTCTATTGTCCGTTTTCTGAAGGGACCCCTCATTGAGACACGCGATTGTCCGCCGCGACTGAGAGCCGCGAGGATGTGAAGGTTATGCAGTCGCGAAGTGAAGCTCCTTCGATGTAAGTCCTTTGGCTGGAATGGTGTCGACTTCAGGGCGAGTCACTCATTGAAGTTCGACGTCAACCAAGTATTGGGACTTCCGGGTGGTCGGCAAGCCGCACCTCACTCTCCAGCGCCTGTCTCCGCCGACGTTCTGATCGAACCGCGGTTGCGCAGCCGCCCCCGCCTTCGGCGGGAATGATATTTTGCACCCCCTTTGGTGATCGCCGAAGGTGGGAGCATATCGCGACAGAGGCCGATCAATTGTTGAACGCAGCCAGGTTCGGCAGCACAAGCTTGCGCTGCGCGTTCCGCTCCTTGAGTAGGTATTCGAGAGTTTCCGTGATGACAGGAATCTCTCCCCGTGGATGGCCGCTGAGCAAGTTCAGATCCAGGCGTTTGAGTGCCAGCCGGTTCGCAAACTCGGTCAGCCTAGCTTGGTATTCGACTGGATCGAATTAGGCTTGTTTGTCTCGAGATAATAAAGTTTCATCCTCATGCATTGCTAAGTTGTTTGTTTCAGCCCGCAAAAGTTGTGGCTGGCAAAATAAAATCATACTGAAGGCATCTGCTGGCTATCCGCCGGTGCAGAGTCGGGATAATAAAGTATCATCCTCGCTCGGCCGACGGACGTCTGGCTTGTAATCCTCTCCCTTTCGACTGAATGGCTCCGAGTAAGGGGGCCGGACCTGGCACCGGGCACGGTGAGTGAGCAGGGCCTGAAAGGTCGACGTTTTTATGTTTTTAGGAACCTGTTGAACTTCAGCGCGTTGGCGTGTCTTTGCTGGGGCTGGTTGAGACAGTTTTGTTGAAATCGGTTCGAATCGTCTGTTTCGCGAGTCTTTAGGCGGTTTTTGAGGCGTTTTGGAGGGCCGTTTCCGGCTCTCCAGCCGCTTTCAGGCGCACTGCTCCACGGGCGTTGCCGGTCGTTGGAGGACGATCAGTTTCGGCAGCCGCATCAGGTTGTGGGCGGCGCAACTGAAGACGAACAGCCAGTCGACCTTGTGCAGTCCGCGCAGCTTCACCTGGCGCATCGGGCAGGTCTGCTTGAGCCATCCAAATCCCTTCTCGATCAGCCATCGGCGGCTCAGGCTGATGGCGTAGCCAGGATGTCGTG
>Ga0164242_10007210_pt1 | contig 12172 bp, 10 predicted proteins | sample OricomgcompostMG_FD_108783 | JGI IMG/M metagenome (GOLD analysis project Ga0164242, IMG submission 108783) | Miracle-Growth compost microbial communities from Emeryville, California, USA - Original compost - Miracle growth compost (MG) ... | reverse complement strand
CCCATGTGCGCCGTGGCCGCCCACAATGCAATCGCGGCTGGCAGTTTTGTGCGGGATGCAGCGCATGCGGTTACCAATCCGCCGAGGCTCAGGCCGATCATTCCCAACTTGCTGCGATCCACGCCAGATTGCGCGCTCAGCCAATTCAAGATATTGATGGCATCCTGCACTTCCGTATCCGGCGTCATATCCACGAATTCACCGTCGCTTTCGCCGCTGCCGGCAAAATCAAATCGCGCTGCCACAATGCCCGCTTCGGCCAGCGCGTTTGCGGCTTTCACTAATAATCGATGTCCCTCCACGCGCGTGCCAGTGAATCCGTGGCACAACACAACTGCCGGCAAACGTATTCCGCTGGGAACCGATTGCGGTCGATGCATCATACCGCGCAATGTGAAACCGCGTGAAAGTACTTCTTGATATGTCATCATAGATATTTCCTTTTGAATTTCGGACGTCATTCTGAGAATGTTGTCCGCGCGTCGAGAGTTGAGGAATAAAGTAAATGTGTCATTTCGACCGGAAAAATTTGCTTCAGCAAATTTTGGAGTGGAGAAATCTTACCGTAAATAATACGTTGCTAAACGGCAAGATTTCTCCACTTCGCTCGTTCCTCGCTCCGGTCGAAATGACACACTTCCCCGATCTCTCTAATGCTAAACTACCCGTATGCATTCTACATCATCGCGCGAATTAATCGTCCGTGCCATCATCACGCAAGATGATTGTCTCTTAGTCAATCAGGGAACGCATCAGCAAACCAGTCAATTCTATTATGCCCTGCCCGGCGGTCATGTGGAAGATGGCGAAACCTGCACTGAAGCGTTGCAACGCGAATTGCAGGAAGAACTTGCTATCGAATGCAAAGTTAACGATTTGTGTTTTGTGATCGAACATCTTTATTCTGGCCGAAACGAAAATGATGCGCCGCGTCACGAATTGACATTATATTTCAACGTCACTGCGATTTCTGAAATACAACAAAACGCTGAAAAAATCATTAGCCCGGAACCAACAAAGAATTTCCGCTGGCTTCCTATTAATTCTCTCAGCGAAGCGGCTTTGCTGCCAGAGATTTCGCGTGACTACCTGCAAAAGTACTTTTCCCATCAACAAATTCCACGCTATGCCTTCCAAGACAGCTCTTCCGAAAACAGCAACTGATCCCGATTCTTTTATCGTTTTGCAAAATGTCCACAAAGATTATTCTGCAGAACAAGGCCAGGTACATGCGTTGCGCGGCGCCAATATGCAAGTGGCCAAAGGTGAATTTGTCGCCATCGTCGGGCCCAGCGGTTGCGGCAAATCGACGCTGTTGAATTTGCTCGGCGGTATTGATGCGCCAAGCAGCGGAACGTTGTCTGTCAACGGCTGGAAACTGGGCGAATTTAACGAAACGCAACTTACGCAATATCGCCGTCACGGCGTGGGAATTATCTTTCAGTTTTTCAATTTGCTGCCGCTTCTAAGCGTTCTTGAAAATGTACTTTTACCCACGCAACTGGCCGGAAATAATCGCAGCGAAAGCCAGAAATCTGCTATTGAATTATTGGAAATGGTGGGATTGAAAGATAAAATTCACGAACCGGCAAGCCATCTTTCCGGCGGCCAAATGCAACGCGTTGCGGTGGTGCGCGCCATGGTCAATAATCCGTTGTTGCTGCTGGCCGATGAACCCACGGGAAACCTGGATACGGCCAGCGCCAATGACGTTTTAAAAGTACTTTTGGAACTTTCCGCCGCGCGGCAAACTACCGTTTTAATGGTCACGCATTCCGAAGCCGCCGCGAAAGTGGCTGGTCGCGTTTTGCGGATGAGTGATGGAGAATTTGTGGTGTAAAAAATATATATCGCGCAGAGACGCAGAGAATTTATTTGAATGAATGGAGAGATGCAAAGACATTTTTAAAGCTGTTTTTCTCTGCGTCTCGGCGCGAGATATATTCGCTACCTATGGATCAAAGTCCTTTATTTTTGCAAATGTTCTCCAAATCTGCTATCTTTTTCCCAGTATGTCTCTTCCAACGTGCGAAATTTGTCAGGAACACAAAGCCTCCATTTTGATTTGTCTGGAGCACGACGGGCAATCCGAAAAACATCATGTTTGCATGGATTGCGTAGGCGAAATTGCCGACGGCGAGTTGGCGGGTTTTTTGGGTCAAAGTAATTTAGATTTCACCAAACTCAAATCCATTCTGCAGCAAATGCAAAATATGCAGGAGCCGCCGGAAGTGGAAATCGATCACGAAGAAATCGCCACGTTGCAAAAATTGCAAGCGATGATGGGCGATGACGCCGAACCTGATCTTGATGAACTGGCGAATGAAGCGATGGAAAAAGTACTTTTAGCGGAAGAGATGTCAAATGAATCGGCGGATGAACCGCGCTGTTCCGAGTGTGGCACTTCCTGGAAAAGTATTCACGAAGAGGGATTGGTTGGTTGCCCGCATTGTTATATGACATTCGCCGCGCCGCTGGGGAAAGTGATGGAACAGCTGCATCGCAGCACGGAACACATCGGAAAAACGCCACGTTTTCGCGAAAAGCAAGAACGATTAAAAGAGCATCAGGAAAAACGCGAACAGCATCGCGTGGAAATGCTGCAACATCGTCTGGATGCAGCGATCGAAGCAGAGAATTATGAAGAGGCAGCGCAAATTCGTGATAAAATAGCACAAGTTGCTGGTAAATAACAAAAATCAAAATACAAATAAACGGCAAATTCCAATTCCCAAAATTCAAACAGGGGAATTCAGTTTGTTATTTGAAATTTGTTGTTTGTTATTTATTGTAATTTGTTTTTTTGAAATTTGTTATTTACACAATTATGCAGACGCAAAATATCTCTTCTCATTTTAATTCCATTCCACGCTGGATGCGGCGATATGGCAATGATTGCGATGTCGTGATTTCTTCGCGAGTGCGTTTGGCGCGCAATTTTAATCAGCATCAATTTCCGCATGTGGCTTCTTCTGGTGAGTTGCTGGAAATGCGCCAGAATGTTTTTGAAATGCTATTAGAACTTTCTGAAACCAGCAATCTATTGGAGAATGCCGGCATTTTGCCGTTTGAAGAATTTGCAGATTGGGAGCGCCAAAGTTTGGTGGAGCGCCATTTAACTTCCACCGATCACATTGCCCAGGAATTGGGACGCGCTATGGTGGCGCTGCCGGATTCTTCTTTGTCGCTATTGATTAATGAAGAAGATCATTTGCGATTGCAAAGTCTGTTGCCTGGTTTGCAACTTGACGCTGCTTTTACGCTGGCTACGAAATTGGATGATTTGCTGGAAAAGTTGAGCGAAGGCGACTTTGCTTTTGATCAAAAATTTGGCTATCTCACCGCTTGCCCCACCAACGCCGGCACGGGTTTGCGCGCTTCGGTGATGTTACATTTGCCGGCGCTGGAATTGACGGAACGTTTGGCTGAAGCGAAACAAATGGCGACAGAACAAGGCTTTGTGCTGCGCGGAACTTTCGGCGAAGGCACAAAACCTTACGGTCATTTGTATCAAATTTCCAATCAGATTACGCTGGGGCGCGATGAAGATTCTATCCTTTTGGATGTCGGTGAAACGGTTTTGCACATCATCGAAATGGAACGCGAAGTGCGCGCTGCCCTGGCGGGAAACAAAAGTAAATTAGCGCAAGATGCAGTGGGACGCGCTTATGGAACATTGAGTTTTGCGCGCCGAATCAATTATCGCGAAGCGTCGAATCACCTTTCGTTTTTACGTTTGGGAACGCATTTGAATTGGATCAAGGGACTTTCACATCAACGATTTAATGAACTGATGGTGAACATTCGTCCCGCCTGTTTGCAAGTGACAAAAGGACAAACCTTGACCAGCGAAGAACGCGACGAAACGCGCGCCACCATGCTGCGCGAGGCTTTACGAAAGATTCGATTGGATTCTTTATTTACTTCGGAAACAACTTCCAAATATGCTACTCGCTCTTGATATCGGCAATACAAATATCGTCGCCGGACTTTTTAATGATGCCAATCTGCAACACACCTGGCGCATCGCTACACGCCGCCAATGCACTTGTGACGAACTGGCAACTTTCCTGAAAAGTACTTTTGAGATGGCGGAAATTCTCTTTTCCCAAATAGACGGTTTGGTAATTTCATCTGTTGTGCCATCGCTGACGCCGGAAGCAGAAAAGCTGGCGCAAAAGTACTTTTATTGCGCTTCGTTAATTGTAAATTCGCAGACAGATATCGGCCTCAAAAATGCCTATGACAATCCGCGCGAAGTGGGCGCGGATCGATTGGTAAATGGAATCGCCGCCTGGAGCAAATATCAAAAGGCCTGCGTGATTGCAGATTTTGGAACCGCCACAACGGTGGACGCCGTTTCAAAAGAGGGAACTTATCTGGGTGGCGCATTAGCGCCAGGAATTCATATCAGCGCCAACGCACTTTTCGACGCCGCCGCCAAATTGCCGCGCGTGGAACGGTTGGAATTATTGGAAGCGCCTGCTTCCGCGCTGGGAAAAAACACTATGCACAGCGTGCAAGCAGGAATTATTTTTGGCTATGCGGGATTGGTGAAGGAATTGATGTCGCGCTGTTTGGAAGAATTAAAGGAGACAGAAATTGTCACAATCGCTACAGGTGGATTGGCGGAAGTGATCGCGCCGTTAGTTCCGCAAATCCAGCATATTGAGCCGCATCTGACTTTGGATGGTTTACGTTTAATCTGGGAACGAAATAAAAACAAACCGGAACGCTAAAATAGCGTTCCGGGTGGCGTGTTCTATAAATTGCGATAGTGTCATTTCGAGCGAAGTGGAGAAATCTCGCTTTGTTACAACAAGATTTCTCCACTCCAAAATTTGCCGAGACAAATTTTTCCGGTCGAGTGACACAAAATTGTATTCATGCAACAACGCGATTCCGTTTTCCATCGATACGTTTTACATCGATAAAAGTACTTTTACCGATGCGTTGTCACTGTTGTGCTGCTCGATGATTGACTTCTATTGTTTCCAAAATTGAAATTCCAGCCGTGGCGGCCATAGGAAATTCCGTTGTTATTGCTGGTCACATTGCTGCTGGAAGTGATTGTTCCACCGCCACCCGCCGGGCCGGAATAATAGACGCCGTTCTGCGGAATCCAAACCGGATAGTTATTTCCCGGATACGGATAACCGCCGCCATAAGAATAAGGCGCGTAATATCCATTCGAGGGCAATGTGGTTAAGAATGGCGGAATCACCGGGCCGTTTGGCGCGCCATTTGATGGGCCAACAGGATAGTTATATCCGGGTTGCGGTGGCACATAATAATAGTTGGGCGACGGATAATAATTCGGCGCGGGATAAGCGGGATAATATGTTCCCGAATAGAACGTGGTGGTTTGCGCATGTGCTGCCATCCAAACGGACATCAGCAACGTGACGGCCGTCGCCATAATGAAGAGGCGCAGAAAATGGCTTGTCTTGGATTGAGTTTTGAGCGCAGAAGTGGCGCTTTTGTATGAAGTCTGCATGATTATCTCCCTGAATCAGGTTTTAAAACGAATTCATTATTTAAGACGCTTGCTGAGATCGCGAGTTCACGGTTTCTCTAAAAGAATTAAGTTGTCGCGATGAATGGCTTCCGAGAAATCGGCCTGGCCCAGAACGGCGGAAATCTCAGAAGATTTCAATCCGGCGATGCGACGAAGATCGTCGGCGGAATAATTCACCAATCCGCGAGCGTATTCGCCGTTTTCATCGGTCAGCGAAACCAAAGCGCCGTTACTGAAACTTCCCTGCACTTCCAAAATTCCCACCGGCAAAAGCGATGAGCCTTTCTCCACCAAGGCGGGCCGCGCGTTGTGATGCAGCTTCAAAACGCCAAGCGGCTGGCGCCCATAAGCGATCCAACGTTTTTTGCCGCGCAATGTCTGCCGCGCTGCGAAACGGGTTCCGATATCTTCGCCGCGCACCGTTTTGAGAATTACATCTTCCGCGCGTCCGTGAGCAATCACTAAATCGATTCCCGCGCGTGTTGCCGAACGAGCCGCTTCCACTTTGGTGCGCATTCCGCCAGTTCCCATTTTGCTACCGGAACCGCCAGCCGCATCTTCGATTTCTTTGGTGATGCGTTCAATGCGCGGAACCGGCGATCTTTGTCCGGGAAGATAAAAACCATCTACATCCGACAGTAAAAGTACTAAATCCGCTTCGGCCACAAATGCCGTTAATGCTGCCAACGTGTCGTTGTCGCCGACTTTAATTTCTTCGGTGGAAACAGTGTCATTTTCATTGACCACCGGAACCACGTCCCAGCGAAAAAGTTGCGTCATGGTGTGGCGCGCGTTGATAAATCGCTGCCTGTCGCCAATATCAGCGCGCGTTAAAAGTAACTGCGCCACATGCAAATTATGCGGAGCCAAAGCGCGACGATAAGCGCGCATCAGCAAACTTTGCCCGATGGCGGCAGCGGCTTGCTTTTCCGGCAAACGCACGGCGCGTTCGCGTTTAATAATATCCAGACCTATGCGAATGGAACCGGAAGTTACGATTACGGTGCGCCACCCAATTTCGCGCAACTGCGAAATTTGCCGCGCCACATCCGCCAAAAACTTTTCATCCGGCGCGCCATCACGCATCAAAGTGCTGGTGCCGACTTTTATCACCAATGTTTTCACGATGTTATTTTAATCAAAAATTCCCTCTCTCTGACAGGGAGAGGGTTCGGGTGAGGGTCTGTAAAAGTACTTTTTCAAATATATGAATATCAGGAAATTTTCCCCTCACCCCAGCCCTCTCCCCGAAGAGGAGAGGGAGTCAGGTCGGCAATTGCCATCGGTAAAAGTACTTTTACTCTTCAAACACAAACGCCGCGTCGCCCATGTGCAGCAAATCGCCGGCTTTGATTCCAAAGCGTTTTAATTCCTCATTAATTCCCTGCCGCTCCATCTGTTGATGCACAAAAAGCGCTGCGTCGCGATTGCTGATGTCAAATCGCCGCACCAAATTTGACAACGCGCCGCCTTCGACTTCCCACTCGCTCATGCCGTCTTCATAATTGCAAATTTCCACCGCTTTCAATGGCTTCTGCGGACGCACGTAAGTCAATGTTGGCATTGGCGCCGGATTCGCGGCGGCGGCTTCTCGCTCCGCCTGCAACAGATGCGCGGCGCGCCACAGTAACGGTTCAATGCCTTCGCCGGTGGCGGCGGAAATACGGAATACTTCGCATCCGCGCGCTTGTAATTTCTCTTCCAATTGCTCAATCTTAGCCAAAGATTCAGATCCTTCGGACACTGCATCGATTTTGTTAATAGCAATCAATTGCGGACGACGCACCAATTCTTCGTTCCACTTTTTTAATTCGCGATTGAGCGTCATAAACTGCCGCCACATCGACAGTTCCGAAAAATTCACCGAATCCAATAAATGAATAAACACCGGGGCGCGCTCGATATGTTTCAAAAACCGATGTCCCAATCCCGCGCCTTTGTGCGCACCGCGAATCAATCCGGGAATATCCGCCAACACAATTTGCGTGGTATTATCCAACTTCACTACGCCCAAATTTGGGACTAATGTTGTAAACGGGTAATCCGCAATTTTGGGACGCGCCGCTGAAGCTGCCGCGATAAAAGTACTTTTACCGGCGTTGGGAAATCCGATCAGCGCCACATCCGCTAAAATTTTGAGCGCCAATTTTAATTTGCGTTCCTGTCCCTCGTCCGCGCCTTCCGCAAAACGCGGCGCCTGGCGCGAAGAAGTCACAAAACGTCGATTGCCGCGGCCGCCTTCGCCGCCCACCGCCGCGATCATGGTTTGGCCAGGTTCCGACAAGTCAGCCAACAATTCGCCGGTTTCCGCATCGCTCACTTGCGTGCCGACCGGCAACAGCAAAATCGTATCATCGCCATTGGAACCCGTTTTGTTATCGCCCATTCCATGCTGGCCGCGACCGCCTTTATAATGCGGACGGCGCGAACAATCAATCAACGTTTTGATATTTGCATCAGCACGCAAAATCACATTGCCGCCGCGGCCGCCGTCGCCGCCGGAAGGCCCGCCATGCGGAACATATTTTTCACGGCGGAAGGCCACGCTGCCATTGCCGCCGTCGCCTGCTTTTACTTCAATTGTTGCTTCGTCGATAAACATGAGTTCTGGGTTCGTGGTTCCATAAAAGTACTTTTATAGCAAAAGTATTTTACTTGAGTTTGCTACTAACGGCAGAAAAGAGCATGGAAATCCATGCTCTTTTCTCATATCCGCTGATTATTATGAGGCTCTATTTTCCACCTTGTTGCATTACAAACTTCGCCAACATCTTGTTATATGCCGGATCAAACGCATGTCCCATTAACGGCGCAATGTCGATTTTCTTTGGCGCTTTCACAACATTGTATGCCGAAAATACCGTGGTCGGATGACAAGTATTATCAATCAATCCCACGCCGAAAATCATCGGCACTTTGATGAGTCGCGCAAAATTCACTGCATCATAATAGCGCGAAACTTGCAAAATTTTGGGATCAAGTTTTCCATCAGCACCAAGCGGAGCAAACTGTGGCCAGCCGGATGGTCTGCCAAAATCTCTGCCGCTGTGATCGTTCAGTGCCGGCACGTTGGCCGCCCCAGCCGTCACGCGCGAATCCAACCCCGTTGTAATCAACGTCATCCCGCCACCCTGGCTGGAGCCGTTGACAACCATGTGTTTGTGATCCCATTCAGGACGCGAGGTTAAATAATCAATAGAACGAACATTTCCTAAAACAGTGCGATGGAAATAATAGGTGTCGCGATTATTCCGATTTTGCAAATAATATCCTTTCAATGGCCCGGCAAATTGATCTTTATAAAATTGTGCCGATTGAGCATTTGGCAAATCGTGCACGCTGATGGACATTACCAAAAATCCCTGGGCCGCCATTTGTTCTGCATACCCCAGGGAAGCAGATCCCACGCCCGCGCCGGGAATACGCATCACCGCGGGAAAGGGACCATTGCCTTTTGGCTTGCCGAAATATCCGTGCACATGCGCGCCGTTCACGTTGGCCAGCGTGATGTCATAAACCTCTACATTGGGGGTTTTCACTTCAACTGGCGTCAATTGCGCGTCCATGGGAACTTTGGCCAATTCCGCTTTCTGCGCATTCCAATATTTCATGAAATCATCCGGCGTAGTCGCTGTCGGTTGAATTTCATAAGGAGATACAGCCGCCGCCGCCATAGCACTCACAGGCTTTCCGCCGGCGGGCGTATAAGTGACAGTGCAGCGCACTATCATTGGCGTAGCCTGCGTCCAAGAAACTTGCGCCGCGCCATCCTGCAAATTCACCGAACCGCTTTTGAGCGATCCCATGCCGTCATTGGAAATAACGTATTTCACGCTGCCCGCCGCCGACGCATCTTCTGAAAGTACTTTTATGTTGAAACTAATCGGATCGTTTTTCGCATAGATTGCATCAGCGCGATCCGTCACAACCGAAACTGGAGACTTGGCTGCAGCTGCTTGAACAACTCCAGCGATCATTACCATCGCGACTAACAAAAAGCCGCATTTCACTGTCCATTTTTTCATCATGAAATATCCTTTTACGTAAATACATTCAACGATTATTTTAACCGATTAAGTAGCAACAGGAAAAGTATTTTATTTAGTGACACTTTAGATCAGCTAGATCGAATGTAATTTTTGCGTATTCAGGTTCGCCTTGCGGATTCGAAATTAAACGTTCCGAAAGAAAGATGTGTGGCGCTTGAAGAGAAAATTTTGCCAGCGTCAATCCACAATTCAGTTGCATATCGATATTCACAATCGCTTTGCATTTTTGAATATAGCAATCCGTGGGAAAATGCCACGGCGAATGCCCGCCGGAGCTGGTCAAACTCCACACGCAGAATTTGGAATCCGCGCTCCATTGGAGCTGCACCACGCTAAAGCCGTGTTCATGATCCGGCGAAATATATGATTTATGTTGAAGCAATTTGTCGTGCGAATTATAAATCGACACAACACTTTCGGGTAACGGCTGATTAGAATGATGAATAATTTGAACTTCAGCAACCAACTGCTTGTTAGGCGAACGATAGCGGCGACACGTTTCGGCGGCAAGGACATTTAACTGAATACAAATCAATAAGCAAACACAACCCAACAATAATCGTTTCATGCCAAAATTTCGTGCAAAATGGATTCCAGCGGAAAATAAAAAACCTTCAGAAATGCCTCTTTTGATCAGTGTTAATGTAAAAATACATTTACGGCATCGTCTCTGGCTCCGACATGGCATACCAATTCCAGCTTAAACACTGGACCATTTGTTGAGGCACAATGTTTTCACGGATCTGAGGGATTGCGATTATCGGTCGTCCAATCTTCTGGATTCACTTTATATGAACGATGGTTGGACGCATTAACATAATATTCCGTCTTGCCGCCATCGCCGATCTCGCGCGTAAATGAATTAACTAATCTTAATCCTAATTAGAGAGTTTGCGGTGCATTTTTTTGAAGGCATATCAAGCTATATGATAATTCAAACAAACATTAAGTACTTTTAGCGGCTCAATATAACGTACCAACTCTTGCGTTTAGCCATCCCTCGCATCGCAACTAATCAGGTAAAATCAACAGCGACATGAAACGTGCCCTGTCTTTAAAAGTACTTATCCTTTTCATATTCCTGGTAATATTGCCTGCTATTCCAGTGCAAGCGCAAACGGTGCACTTTCTGGACGATGTGGCGGAGCCTGCTACGGATATTACTTTTCTCTTAAAACCCGCCAGCGCCGGTTCGCTTGCGGTTTATTTCGATTATCAAAATCCGCGGAACACCTACATCTTCAAAGCAGAAAAGCAAACTATTCAATTTCAATCTGTCATCAACGGAACAACGCATCGGCTAATTTCTGCGCCATTGCCGAACAGCGCCGATTATAAAGTTACGCTGAAACGGCGGTCCTGGTTGATGCAGGCTATTGTGGATGGAAAAGTACTTTTGACGGCTTATGATGCGACTTTCAATAATGGCAAAATCGGCGTTTCGGCAAGCGGCGGTTCCGTCAATGACGGATGGAGTTGGCAAAATCCGTTGGTGCAGCCGGTGGATGAGAGCTTTTATTTTGCGGATGATTTCACGCGCGCTCCCGGCGAAAACAATCTTTGGAAAACCGACAGCGGCCAATGGAAATTGACTTCTTCCAGCGACACTATCGACGCCAAAAATCAAAACATGAGCGCCAATCCGTTTTCGTATCAGGTGCAAAAATCTTCCGCACCTGCATTTGCGCAAGTTGGCAAATGGTTTTGGGATGATTACGAAGCGCAGGTTTCTGTGAAGCCGGAATCGGGAAATGGGCAGATTGGAATCGCTGGTTACGTGCAGGACGCCAAAAACTATTTAGCATTTCGCTGGTCGGGATCGGAAAGCGCGACGGCGCGACAATTGGTTTTGGTTCGTGACGGCAAAAATACTTTGCTGGCCAGCGCGCCCGGCGCTTTTCTGCCGCGCCAATGGTATCGTCTGTCATTGCGCACTTCACCCGGATTTATCGAAGCGTTTATTGATGGGGAACTTATTTTCAGCGTGCCCAATAACGCTTTTGGTCAGGGCGGAATCGCGCTGCTGGCGCAAAATACAGCGGCCAATTTTGATGATGTTTCTGTGCGATCCTATACATTTTTCCGTCAGAATTTTGATGGACCAACCGGCGGCGCGTGGACACCGCATGGCGGATTCTGGCGCGCCGCTTCGGGTATTTTAAATTCCGCGCCAAATCTACAACAAGATTCTTTAAAACGACTTTTACTCGCAGGACGCAATTCCTGGCAGAATTACGAACTCACCGTCAGCGGCGACGCTGGAGAAAAAGGCGCTTGCGGATTAGTGGTGGGATTCAAAGATAGCAATAACTACTTGCTTTTTCGCTGGGCCGGCGCGCAGAGCGAATTGCCATTTCGTGGCCGCGCTCAATTAGTGCAAGTGACACAAAACGCAACGAGAATCATTAGCGACGATCCGCTTGTCAACTTTAGCAACAATGGATCATTACGTCCCACCATTCGATTTATCAACGGCGCCATTACTATTCTCATTGATAATCAAATAATCGCACAAACTTCCGACGCCACTTTTTCATCCGGTCAGCCGGGCTTATGGGCAGATGGAAAAGCTGTGGTGAACTTTCAAAAAGTCGTGATCGCTTTT
>Ga0164242_10007209_pt1 | contig 12173 bp, 10 predicted proteins | sample OricomgcompostMG_FD_108783 | JGI IMG/M metagenome (GOLD analysis project Ga0164242, IMG submission 108783) | Miracle-Growth compost microbial communities from Emeryville, California, USA - Original compost - Miracle growth compost (MG) ... | reverse complement strand
GTGGGAAAACCTGCTGGTGGGACAGCTTGAGCCACTTCGGCACAGACACTTTGTCGACCTTTCGTAGAACTGCTCTAGACAAGTTGAGGGTACATAGTCGTCTAGAGGAGTGCAACGGGCGACGCGTGATTCGTGTGAGACTTTGCGCTCAGCGGGCCGGGAACTCGTATTCGAGCAGGTAGGCGGAGGCCACCTTCACGGTGTCGCAGACCTCCACCGCCACGTCATCGGTGTCGTAAGCGGTTCGCAACACCGTAAGCACCGGAACTCCTGAGTCAAGCTCCAGCTGCCGCCGTTCTTCAGGAGTGGGCATCCGAGCGGCGACTTCTTCAGTGAAGCGAGCAAGCACATGACCGTGCTCTTCTAAGCGCGCGTAGATACCACCGGGTCCGGTATCCAGCTGCTCGATCCTCGTGCCTTCGGCAAATGCCGCCGGAATGTACGAGACGGCCGTCTCGACGGGTCGCCCATTCGCCAGGTAACGCCTCGATCTCACGACAATGTCATCGCCGTCTGAAACTCGAAGGCGCTCAGCCACAAACGAATTCGGCCTCTCTCGGCTCACAACGATGTTGTCCACCTGCGGCGCGAAATCGGATTTCTCCGCCTCGACGGTAAATGCAGCCTTGCCCTCGGCGCGGTGCTGTCGTGCGAATCGATCAGACGCTAGTCTGCGGATTCGAGGTTCCGGGCGGACGAACACCCCGCGGCCGTGTTGTGAGATGACCAATCCGTCGGAACGAAGCTCCTGCACCGCTTGTCTTACAGTCATGCGCGCTACACCGAAATGTTCGATCAGTTCCGCCTCGGACGGCAGTCGCTCCCCGGGTGCGAGCCGATTGGAACTGATCGCCTCTCGCAGTATGCCCGCGATTTGCCGATATGGCGGTTTGTCATCGCCTCGATCGATTTGTCCAAGTTGCAGCACCCGCGAGCCTTCCATTACATGTCTAGACGACTAGTCTAGGAAGCCAGTCAACCCGTGTCACCTCCGACGGCATCGAACAATGGAGACCGAACGATGGGAACCACTCCTAAACACTCAGTCAGTGTCGCCGGCATCGTCGTACGTGGCGATGATCGCATTCTCGTGATCCGGCGAGATGACAACGGCCACTGGGAAGCCCCCGGTGGCGTACTCGAACTGGACGAATCCTTCGAGGATGGTGTGCGGCGGGAAGTCCTCGAGGAAACTGGATTGAAGGTCACGGTGCAACGTCTTACCGGCGTCTACAAGAACCTCAAGCAGGGGATTGTCGCGTTGGTCTACCGCTGCAGTCCTGCCGCTGGCGACACGCACCCGACTGCCGAAGCCCGGGAAGTCCGTTGGATGGCGAAAGAAGAAGTTCAGTCTGAGATGAGCCCTGCTTTCGCCGTGCGCGTTCTGGACGCATTCGACGAATATCCGCACTCGCGTGCCCACGATGGAGCCAACGTTCTTTCAGAGTAGAGACTGTGACGGGGCCACATTGCGTTTAGCCGGCCAACCGTATGCCCCGAGTTCAAAGCGGTCTACTTTCAATCGAATCCAGCCAACGTGACTCTCAAAGCTTCTTTCAACTGAACGTGCAGCGGTGGCTTCGTTTCAGTGTCTGAGCTCAGCCAGCGCCGAAGTATGAATTGTGCGGTGGCCAAACCCGTGTGGACCAGCAGCGAGGGACGGATGTCGGATGCCGCATCGACGCCCATCCTTGTGGCGACGAGTTCGACGAGCTTGCGGTCATCGTTGTCGCTGATCAGTACCGATTCGCTCAGTAGGTGGGGGGCGGTCAGTATGGCTCGTTGCCAGTAGTGCGGGTTCGGATTGGTTTTGTCCCAGGCGGTTTCGGCAAACAACGCGATCAGCGCCTCGGCTGCCGATTGGTCCGACGGCTGAGCGCCGTAGGCACCAACGATTTCGGCGACCGCCTGCCGCAACGGCGCGACAAGAAGGTCGTCCTTCGTAGGCGCGTAACGGAAGTAAGTACTGATGGATATCCCGGCACTGGCAGCGATGTCCTCAGTGGTCACAGCAGCAAATCCACGTTCGGCAAAAAGTTGGTGCGCGGTGCCCTGGATCTGCGAGAGCAACTCGGCACGGCGTCGGTCCCTTAACGAGCCAGTATTTGCGGAGGGCATGACATCGCCTTCGTCAATCCGACATTCCCAGATGCTTCCTGAGTTATGGTACGAACAGTAGCGTAGCGAAACCAACAGTACTAGGGGGGTTCACTTGCTGGTCTCGCAGTGTTGGGGGCCCAGCAGGCGACGCGGGTTTCACGGGAAAAGACCGTCTCACAAAAATACGCGGCGGTCGAGGAAGTCGGTGACAGCGCTGGTGAAGGCGTCGTTGTCGTCGCCGGCAACCATATGACCTGTGCCCGTCACGTCAGTTGTTTCGGCGTGCGGGACGAGTTCGAGGAATTCGTTGACCGTTTCCTCGGAGACGACGTCTGAAAGCGCGCCCCGCACTAACAGCGTCGGGGCCGTGATTCGACGTGCTCCTTCGGCGAGAAACCCGCTGATCGCCTCGAACTCCTCGGTGTCGGTCATGAGTTCGCCTTGCAGGACATCGAAGTTGGAGCTGATGAAGGCTGGGTCCCAGCGCCAGACCCATCGACCGTCGCTACGTTGGCGCAGAACTTTGTGCAGACCGTCGAGATTTTCGGGTCGCGGTCGGCGCGGGTTGTATTCGGCGATGATGTCGGCGGCATCGGTGAGTGTGCCGAAGCCGTCGGGGTGGGCGGCCATGAACGACACGATGCGACGGGCCCCGTGGAACTCCATCCTCGGGGTGATGTCGACGAGAATAACGGCTGCCCACAGCCCGGCTGGGGCCAGCAGGTGGGTTGCCAGGATGGTTAGCCCACCCAGCGACGCGCCAACGAGGGCAGGGGGACTCTCGGTGCCGACGTGTTCTCGAACCGAGAGCAGATCGGCGACGAACTTTTCGACGTCGTATTGTCCGCTCGGGTCCCAGTCGCTGTCGCCGTGGCCGCGGGTGTCGTACGCGATGACGGTGTAGCCATGGGCGTGGAGGCGACGAGCTGTGGTGGCCCAGGCGTGGCGGTTTTGGCCGCCGCCATGGAGGAGCAACACCACGGGACCAGTCGTGGGGTGCCGGTAGCAATCCGCCACGAGAGTGATGCCGTCGCGCGTGTGGATGCGCTCCTGAGTAAGTGTCATGTAATCCGCGCCCCTTTGGGCGCAAGGTCCACGCCCGTCACGCTGCGTTGTCCCTCAGGTGACATGTCATCGTCAGCGTGCTCTGGCGCGCGGGGCCAAGGGCTTCCGTTGAGGCCACCAGCTGGCCTCACCGAGCAATGTGGCGATCGCGGGAACCGTGAGGGTGCGGACCACGAAGGTGTCCAGGAGTAGGCCGCAGCCGATGATGAGTCCGGCTTGGAGCATGATCGCGACGGACCCGACCATAAGGCCGAACATGCTGGCCGCGAAGATGAGCCCGGCCGAGGTGATGACTGAGCCGGTGTTCGCGACCGTGCGCAGCACGCCGACGCGAATGTTGTGAGCGGATTCCTCGCGTAGCCGCGAGATCAGCAGCATGTTGTAGTCGGCGCCCACCGCGACCAGGATGATGAACGCCAAAAGCGGAACGGGCCAAGCGATTTGCTTGCCCAGGCCGTATTGGAAGACCAGTGTGCCGATGCCCAGTGCGGCTGCGTAGTTGAGTACGACCGTACCGAGCAGGTAGAGCGGGGCCACCACGGCACGTAGCAGAACGACGAGGGTCAACCCGACGATGACGAGTGTGGCGATGGCCAGTAGGTGAAAGTCGGCCGACAGGAGGCGCTGGATATCGGAATTGACGGCGGGGAAGCCGGCCATCGATATCCGGGCGTGAGCCAGCGAGGTGTTGGGGCGTGCGGCATCGGCAACGTGCGTGATCTTCTGCGCGAGATCCATCGCTTCGCTGCTGTAGGGGTTGTAGCTAGATTCGATGGCGAAGCGCGCGGTCTTGCCGTCAGCGGATAGAAAGTGCTTTGCCACATCGGAGAACTGGCGATTCTCGAAGGCGTTAGCGGGAAGGTAGAAGCCGCTGGAGTTGTCCGAACCGGCGCTGGATCGCGCGGAATTCTGTAGCTGGGTGGCGATCTGACTCATGCCGGACAACATTTCGATGTTGCTGTCGGCGAGGGTGTGCACACCGGTGGCTAGGGCTTGTGCTCCCGACGCGAGCTGGCTGATGCCGTTTTGAAGGCGGCCGATGTTGCCGGCCATGTCGGCGGGATCGCCAAGCGCTCCGAAGGCCTTGTCCAGCGAAGTGACTGTGCGCTGCAGGTCTGCCACGGTGCCGCCTGCATTATTGGCATCGGGCTGGTACAAATCGCCGAGGTCGGCGAGCTGGCTGAAAAAGCCGCCATCGCGCAAAGTCACCAAGATCCGTACCTGGTCGCGGATCTGGGCACACTCGGGGGTGGTGGCACACCAGGGGGAGGTGTTGAGCGCACCGACCAGCGGGTCGATGGTGGCGATCGCTTGTTGGGCTTGTTGAGCTTCTTGGCGTAGCCCGGGCCCGGTTCGAATAGCTTGGTCGACGGTCGGTGTGGTAGCCGAAAGCTGCTGCAGCAGCTGGCGAAAGCGCTGAAATTGTGGCCCGCTGGACTGGGCTTGGGTAAGGATCCCGGTCAGCGGAGTCAGCGCCGTGCGCAGGGTGGTGTCAAGTTGCGCCAGGCCGCCCGCGAGTTGGTCGGCGCCACCGGTGAGTTTGGTGAGATCGGTCTTGTGGGCGTCTCCTTTGGCGACGGCATCGGCCATCTTGGTGCCGATCTGGCCGTTCTGCCAAGAAAGCTGTGCCTGGTCCAGTCGCGCCCCGGTAGGCCGGGTGACGCCGGAAACTTTGGTGACACCTGGCAATTGCGACACGCGAGACGCCATTTCGTCCAGGTCGGCCAGGCTTTTACCGGTGCGCATATCGGTCGGTGATTCGACGACCATGAACTGCGTGATAACGATATCTTTGCGAAAGTGCCTGTCCAGCAGATGATAACCCTCGTTGCTGGCGGTCGTTTCCGGCTGGCCTTGACGGTCGTCATAGCTCATGCGCATGGTCAGCGCCACAGCAGCTAGCCCTAACACGAGAGCCAGGCTGGCGGCCAGCAATGGGCCGGGCCGGCGGACTACGGCCACCGCGATCCAGTTCCAGTAGCGGCGTGTGCGGTCGGCTTTGGGCTCGCCGATGCCGCGTTTAGCGGCCAGCGCCAACACCGGTGGGAACAACGTCACGGTGGCCGCGACTCCGACGAAGACGGCTATCGCACACGCTGGGCCCAGCGCGCCAAAAACGCTCAGCTTTGCAAACACCATGGCCAAAAATGCAAACGCCACAGTCGCCGCGGAGGCCAGGATTACGCGCCCGATGGTGGCGGTCGCATTGATCACCGCGAGGTCGGGCGAGACCCCCTGGCGGCGTTGCTCGTGATACCGGCTGATCAAAAACACCGAATAATCGGTGCCGGCGCCCAACAGAATCGCCGTCATGAACGCGATGGTGAATTGCGACACCGGCATCCCCGCTTCGCCCAGCCCCGAGAGCACTCCGCGCCCTACCCCAAGACTGACGCCGATAACCACCAGTGGCAGCAACGCGGTAAACAATGACCTATAGATGACCAGCAAAATCAGCGCAATCAGCCCCGCGGTCACCACAGAAATGACAATCAAATCCTGCTCAGCCGAATCAATTTGATCGCTGAACGTCGCGGGAGGGCCGGTTACGCGAACCGTCGTGGACGTACCGTTAAACGACTGGGCGGCGATAGCGCGCACCACCTGGACGGATTCTGCCGCCTTCGGATCGCCGAGTGTGCCCGCCACCCCGACCGGCAGATACCATGCCTTGCCGTCCTGGCTCACCGCCTGACCGGCAGTAACCGGGTCGGCCAACAGATCCTGAACCAGTCGCACATGCTTGGAATCGGCACGCAACCGCGAAACCATCGCGTTGTAACGCTGACGCACCGGCGCAGTCAGGCCCGTCGGGTCCTCTACCGCGACGAAGACGGTTGTCTTGGATCCCTGCTCGCCGAATGCGATCCCCATCCGGTCCACGGTTTGCAGCGAGGGCGCATCAGGAGGGATGAGATTCACCGACTGCTGCTTTACGACGATCTCCAATTGCGGGAACAGCACGGCTAAGACGCCGGCAGCCACCACCCACGCGGCGATGACCAGAACCTTGTGCCGGATACTGAACCGCGCTAAGCGGGCAAGCCGGTCGCTGTAAACGCCCTCACCAGCGGTGACCTTGCGGAGTTGTTCCCGGACCGGCCGACTCAAGGTCGCCACGCCCGACGAAACCCACCCGGTATCTACCATCCCCCGTCTCCGCTACGTTGAAAGAAACTAACGGTATCGCAACAGTACTACCGGTACCCTTTCATGGTGTCGGTGAAACTGCTACCGACAGGCGTGCCCATTCCACTGCGGCGGCACCGATCGGCCCTGGCGCTCGACCTCGATGTCCTGTCGCCGGTTCCGTACCTCGGATACGTCAGTACGTAATCCATTGGTATGCAGATCATTTGACGTTGGGCATGGGTCATCGCTGGCTGCTGACAAGCTCACGAACGCCGTAGGCGAAATGCCAGCCGGGAACTCAGCCTGATCGGCTCATCGCGAACATGATCGTGCATTTCCCGACTCATCAGATCGTCGTCCAGGTACGAGCAAGTGCGAGGGGGATAGTGACGTGGACGAACGCGGCCCTGGTCGACCGGGCGTCCTTGGTGTGTGCGCTTGGCAATACCGCGACTGGCCAGCCGGATATCCCGAACCGCACGCCTCCAGAGGTGGGTTTTCGTCAGCGAAATCGGCACATTCATCAGGATTTGACGTCTTTCGTCCGTGAGGTCGCCGCGCCGAGGCAGAAGCTGGATCCTTCGATAGCCACGCGGCCGGCCGACTGGGGGCAGCACCGTCGACTCCCCCGGGTCCCGAACCGCTCGACCGGTTGCCTGATCACCAATCCTCCTTCGGTGCTTGGCCTACACCGCCAAAGTGTACTCATAGTATCGCTACGATACTACTAGTATCGTTCGACGGATTGAATGGCTTCCCCGGTGCAATTCGCTGCGGGCCAGGTTCGTGGGGGGTTTACGGTGACTACGTGGAGCGTGACGCCGAAACCTCGGTAGATGAAGACGACGACGTCGACCCACGCCGCCTTCGGTCACGGACCCGATTGCTGGATGCGGCGACTAAACTCCTCAATGCCGGTGGCATCGAAGCCGTCACCATCGACGCGGTCACCAAAGCCTCCAAGGTCGCACGCACCACGCTGTATCGGCACTTCACCAGCTCCACCCAACTGCTGGCCGCCACATTTGAACGGCTGCTACCGCAGGTCACCCCACCACCTGCTACGGGATCATTACGCGACCAACTGATCGAGCTGTTGAGCCGACAGGCGACCCTCTTTCAAGAAGCGCCGCTGCACGTCACCACGCTGGCCTGGGTCGCGCTCGGGCCAACACCGGACGGCACAGAGGAAACCTACGATCGCAACGCGCTCCGAACACGGATCATCGACCACTACCGCCAACCGTTCAACAGCCTCCTAGAAGGCCCTGAAGCCCGAGCCGGCCTCGACGACTTCGATCTAGAACTGATCCTGTGCCAACTCGTCGGCCCGGTGGCGTTCGCTCGACTCACCGGGCTGCGCGCAGTCGATCGCCGAGATTGTGAACGTATAGTCGACGATTTCCTCACCGCGCACCGCCGCCCGGCAGACACACCCCCTTCGCGGCCCTCGGCCCGGAAATCCTCGTCCGGCATAAGCCATTCCGATCAAGGCGGCAACTAGCTCGGCAGACGGTCGACGATGCATAGCCCGGATCGGGCTCGCGCACACTGCGCAACTAAAAAGTGTCAACGGCAAGCGAAAACTGATCAGCTTGCCGCGCAGTGGTCAGTATTCAGTTGCCGCCGACAAAAAGTCGATTCCCAGTCGGTATGCGGGCCCGCAGGGCACGAAACGCTATCCGCGCCAGCGACGCATCGAGACAGAAGTGAACGACCCGATCGAAGTGCGGCGTGACGGTAGGTGTTCACCCCGATGTCAACCACAGGACCGGGAACACGCGTTCGCCACGATCGGACAAGCCGGAAGGCAGCAGCACCGAATCACCGGGATACATCATGCTGTCATGCACATCGCATCACACCGGCGTTGGGGGACATCCACCCTCAGCGACCCACGTGTCTTTCGTGGCCAGCTTAAGAGCAGACTCATTGCCTCAGTCAGCATCAGTAACACGTTCGGCGCCAGCGGCTTTTAGCAGCTGGTCGCGCGCTTCATGAAGCCTATCGAGGGCGCTCTTCAAGTCGAGAGCGGCGTCGGCCAATTCAGAGCGGGCCGCCGGGTCGCCGTGTGAAGCAAGGCTCGCGGTCGCCGACGTGAGCGCCCTAACGTGGCGCATGACATCAATGGTGTAGCGAGCGGTCCGCATCGCGGTGGCACCCTCGGTTCGCTGGAGATGATCTCTCATGAGACCTAGCCAATCATCGATCGTGTATCGATCGAAGTTGTACATCGCGTTGAGCACCCAGCGTTGCCAGGCCGGTGGGCGTTGTGATGACGTCCGGAGCAGGACCGGAGGAGTAACCATGATCGAAATTTTAGGGCGCGAAACCGGCGTTTTCGACGGTCAGAATAAAGAATGTATGACGTGACGAACCCGAGTGCGCATTGTGGCAATGGATGAGTTCGGCTGCTTTATCTAGGTGACGCCCCCGACACTGCGGCAGCTAGGTTGGACGCAAAAGCCGGACCGTCATTCACTAGTGCGTATCCGCCCGCGAGGCCTCCTTGGCTGCAGAAGGCTCGTCGTCGGCGCACCCTCCGGAAGGTCACGACGCCCGTGTACTGACCAACGCGGGGGACCAGGCGAGTGGCCGTGCGCGGCACGACGGCGGTGGGGAAGCTGCTGCCGGGATTGCCGTATATCGCTTGGCTACGTGACCAGCGTCGCACGATCCGGCGCGCAGCCAGGTATGCGTCCTGAGCTACCTCTACAACCGCAATGGCCTTCTTGAGTCCGCAGACACCCCAGAATCGGCCGGGTCCGCGCCCAGGTTGCTGCCACAAATTGGGCACGATATGCTGATATTCCTTGTCGCCGTTGATGTTTGGCGATGAGTGTTTGGTGAAGTAGATAGCCAGGCGTTTCGGGTCACACGCACGTAATCCGTTGCGAACATCGATGGCCGTGCCAGCGAGCAAATGGCGCTCGCGCTGCTCGGGATCCGGATGGCCGACGATCTCCGCCCATTCGCGCGAGAGCCAGTCGCGGAATTTGACGCCGGATCGGCCTACCGCATGCGGCGGAGCCATCCAGAGGTGAATGTGCGGAGCGCCGCGGCGTTGAAATTCCAGCTTCCAGATGTAGCGGGCCGGTTCACCCCATTCCCGTTGAAAACGTTTGCGCCACAGCATCATATGCCGCTTTACGCTAGCCCCATCAGGTGCTACAGATTCCCAGTCGCCGGGGTAGGTCAAGGTGACCATTGCAGGGACACGGTCGCACTCCACCAGTGGCGTGTAGTCGAGCTCGGCGAAGGTGCGACACATTGCCGCGCGCGACTTGCGAGACCATTCGGTGATCGCACGGGCTGCCGAGTCGGGAATGTTGCGACCGGCCTCAATGCGATCAACCTCTGCCGTCACATCGAGGCGGTGTCGTTTGACTGCACGCTCAGATGCCTTTTCCGGACGCACCGGGTTGGTCCAGCCGAGTCGGACTACACCGGGGCCGATCGTGATCCGAAATCGGCCGGACTCAGGTTCTACGCCCAGCCGGCCCCGCCCTCGCGCCCACGGCCCCGCCGGTTCAAAGAGTGCTGCCGCCGAGGCCACCAGCTCGGGCCTTGGGAACCGCAGTCCGAGGGCATCTGCCGCCGATAACTGCGCATCAACACCGCCCTCGGCGGCATCGCGGACACTTTTGGCACATATAACAAGCCCGTTGGTCCCAGCCGGAACACGGCCTACGCCGCTCCCGCCGTCCGACCGACCGCTACCGCTCTCGCGCCCTGCGGCCCTGGCGGCCTCGGGCACTCGCGGCCTCCCGGCGTCCGCGGCTCCGTCCGTGTTCCGGCTGGCCGTTCGGCTTGTGTCCGGCCGAAGAGTGGGTCGCTCCGCGGTCGTGCTCGTTGGACGGGCGGTCGACCTCGTGATGCTGGGCATCGCGCATCTGCTCCCCGGGAGCCCTCGGCGCGCATCACTGAGTGAAGGGCGATGAAGGGGTCCCTGTCGGGAGTGCTGTCACCGTGTCCGGTTTGTGTCCGATCGTCGGACGGGCAGCCTGCGTCAGACGCGCTCAGCGCGCCGCATTTGACGCATGAACGACGTTAAACCGCAGGCCAGTGGCCATTCCGTCCGCCTGAAAAGCGGAAGGTCGGCGGTTCGATCCCGCCCCTGGCCACCATGATGGTGATCACCATCAATCATTTGACCCGTCGGCTGCATGGACGGTCGCCAAACGCCAGCAGGCCCCATGGGCGCTGCTGGCGGGCGGTCGACGACTACGGCGGGCTCGGCCGCCATTGATGGGCGAAGCCCCTACTTGAGCATGCTCCCGGCATCGACGGTGACCGGAAGACCTGTGATGTAACGCGATTCGTCGGAAGCCAGGAACAGCACCGCGTTGCTGATGTCCACCGGCTCGACCCACCCGACCGGCAGCACATGCATGAACTGCGCGGCCACCTTGAGGTCATCCGGGCCGGGATTCTTCAGGTCGGGCCGGAACAGCTTCATCGTCCCCTCGTTCATGAACATGGGCGTGTTCACGTTGGTGGGGTGCACCGAGTTCACCCGAATGAAGTGCTCGCCGAGTTCGACGGCGAAGGTGCGCATCAGGCCGACCACGCCGTGCTTGGCGGCGATGTAGTGACCGGTGTGCGGGTAGGCCTTGAGGCCGCCGACCGAACTGGTCAGAATGATCGAGCCGCCCTGGCCCTGGGAAATCAGGTGCGGCACACCGGCTTTGACGGTTTTCCAGACGCCGGAAAGGTTGACGTCGATCATGTCGCGCCAGTCGTCTTCGCTGGTTTTGTCCAAAGTCTGGCCGCCGTTGCCGATTCCGGCGTTGGCGCAAATGATGTCCAACCGGCCCAGCTGCTCGACGCCGCTGTCCACCGCCGCTTTCAGCGCGTCGTAATCGCGGACGTCGACCTCGGCGGTCACGATGCGGCGGTTCAGGCCCTTGATGAGGTCGGCCGTCTCGGCCAGGTCATCGGGCGTCGACGGCGGGATCTCGCTGCTGCTACTGATCGGCGTGCAGATGTCGACTGCGATGATGTCGGCACCTTCCTGCGCCAGGCGCACCGCGTGGCTGCGGCCCTGGCCGCGAGCCGCCCCGGTGATGAACGCGACCTTGCCCTCAACTCTTCCACCCATGACTGCACCTCACCTAGACGTGGCCGACAATTCTTTGTCGATCGATCAGGAAGGTTGGCATCATTCGTGCGCAGTGTCAACAGACGTGTGCCCGACCGCCCGCTCGGTGGCCGGGATGCGGAAACGGTCCTGTCGCCGCTGCGGTGGCGCCGGCCGGTGCTAGCGGCCGGGCGTGGACGCGGCCGCGGGCGCCGCCAGCAGGCTCATCTGGCGTTCGGCGAACGCGCGCAGCTCGTCGTGTCCCTGGGTGACTCCGACGGCGCTCTCGTTGCACAGGCTGCGGGCCACCTGCGCGATCAGCATCGAGATCGCGACCGGGGGATATTCCTCGAGATCGACTCCGTTGGCGCGTAGCACCATGGTGACGGCCGCGGTCTCGATGTCACGAACGCGCTCGGCGTAGGCCTTGAGTTCGGCGCCAATTGCCTTGCGGTGGTTGGCCAATGCCATGAACTCGGCGTTGAGTGCGGTCACCGCCGTGTCGCTGTTCATCGCCCACAGCGCTCGCAGCGGGTCGTCCTCGGATAGCAGGGCGCGCATGCGCGTCAGCGCGGTCTCGGCGCCGGCGCGCAGCACCTCGACGAACAGGTCGTCCATCGTGGGGAAGTAGTAATAGACCAGTGCCTGCTTGACGCCGGCCTCGGCGGCGACCCGCCGGGAGGTGGCCGCGGCATAGCCTTCCTCGCGCATGATGCGGGCGGTGGCCTCGATCAGCTTGCTGCGCGCGCCGGCGTCGGGGTTCCGCTTGGGTTGGCGCGCCGCCGCGCGGTTGGGT
>Ga0164242_10007208_pt1 | contig 12173 bp, 8 predicted proteins | sample OricomgcompostMG_FD_108783 | JGI IMG/M metagenome (GOLD analysis project Ga0164242, IMG submission 108783) | Miracle-Growth compost microbial communities from Emeryville, California, USA - Original compost - Miracle growth compost (MG) ... | reverse complement strand
TTCTTTTCATTATACATTAATGTCCCTCTGGTTGATTTAGAGGAATTTACTTTTGTAACCATAGCATACCTAATTCGTTTATAAAATAGCCCGCCTTATCTAGGGTAGATTTATAATCTTCCAGTAGTTTAATGATTTTCTGTTCAAGGTAATCTATCTGCTCTAAATCACAGAGTTCCATTACTTTTTGCGTAATCTGCTCCATCTGAAGGATTAACTGCTGTAAACCCTTCAAATATTCTCCAAACGCCATCATGACCATGTCAATGGATTTATCCCGATAAACCACCTTTATTCTTTTATTGCCCAGGATATCCCGAATCAAATCACTTTTGTATTGGTATTCCGAGTGGGCCATCAATTGCAGCAATTCTTCATGCATGGATGCCGTAAGTCCTAAATATATTCTATGCGAATATTGTTTCCCTCTATGCTTTTTTTTACCAGAGATCATCGTTATTTATTTAAAATTTAATTAGAGTAAAGCCCACCATCCAGGACTCAAGTCTCCATAAGGTACCCGACCCTTTTATTTATTCTCAGAAAAAGGTGGTAGAGAACTTTTTACAATTGTCCTATTTTAACTGCAGATGTCATTGGCCAGGATATTACCCTGTACCAATTAAAAAAATCAGGACGTCTATCTTTTATATATACCTGCTATCATTGCTATTTAAGCGACTTAACACCTACCTTGGTGTATTCGTATAACCACGCAATCAAGCCACAACGACAAAATCTACATAAAAGCTGGAAATATGTCACCTGGCATCAAATCTCTCACTAAGCAAAATAATATGACTACTAAAAAACGAATAATATAAAATACCATATATAAACTACAATCAATAAGCAATTTTCTATACCTATGGTAAATATAAGGCTGCAGCAAGCTCGTGCATGAAGCTTCGATATCGCTCCGGTGTATACTCATACACCTCCCGAAAAGCAGGATATAAATGATTGGGATTATTATAACCTGCCAGTATAGCAATTTCCTTAACAGGCAAGTCAGTCGTTAAAAGTAATTCAAGGGCCTTATCCAGTCGCCTTTGGGTGATAAATTGATTAATCCCCATATTATGCAGGTACTTAATCCCATCTGCAAAATATTTTTGATTAGTCTCTGCACTTCGGGCCAGTTCTTTTAGGGAATGTCCTTGTCTATCTATTTCCCGTAATAAAAGATTGGATACCGCCTCAATAAGCCTAAGCCGCTTTTGTAATTTTGGGTCCAGATTTTTAAGACCAAATTGTTCTTCCTGTAAGGCAAGTATTTTTAATAATAAACTAAAGGCCAGATTATTCATTATCGCAGGCTCCATGTATGGATTCAACAAGTACCGTTCAATTTTAGCTGCCACCTTTAAAATGTCCGCTGTCGGCTTAAAATCTGAATGTAAAAAACTGGACTGTCTGCCTGCCCCGTAAGCATTCATTACCCTTTCCAACTGGCAGGGCTGCTTTTCTAAAAGCAGCTCCAGGCCTTTTGGATTAAAATGAAGATCAAGGGTCTGATAGCAACTGTCTTTTTCAAAAGTTGTCTTATTATCTATTGCCAGACTGTGGGTTAAACTAAGGGAGTCTGTTTTCAATGGACGACGCAAAAACGGCCACCTGTGATGAATGCATCTGCCGGATCTGACAAATAAGAGTTCTATAGAGCGGTAAGGAGCTCTGGCATGTATGGTACAATGGTCGTGGAATTTATAGGTATTACTTCATATAGTCACGTATTCTAAAGGCAAATGAATAAACTGCCCACTGCTTGGCCCCATTTGCAATATATACGGATTGGCTGATGTACCCCCTGGTGTTTTATAGGTAAAAGGAGTTCCGTGCTGCCAAATTTTCTCACTAATCTCGGCGCTCTGTATGTCAAACAATGCCTGCATAATATTCCCTTTTAAGCCCCTAACGGGAGCGGTAAAAATAACCAGTGATGTAATCATGAAATGAGGAGGCACAATCAATTGACCTCTCGATGACGACAGCTTTCAATAGCAAAAATTATTCCAATAAAGCATTTTAACCGGACACCATTTCCCGGGTAAAAGATTTACTCCGTCTATTTGATGGATATCTCAGTAAAAAACATACAGTAATCTCTAATCGTTAGCTTTCAACTTATATCTTAGGCACGGAATCCTGCCAGAAAAATCAATAGAAAATGCCTATACCTTTATAGATAATATCTATAGATTAATATCCTTACATTAATTATCTTTATTATAGTTATTATTGAAATCAATAATCCGGATGATTCCATTCTATTTGGAAAAAAGTAACGGTCGTCTGGAAGAACCTAAGCAAAAAAATATCTTCTCACTTTTAAACTTGTTCAAAATGGAAAATCAGTCAAACGACATCGGTAAATGTCCCTTTCACCAGGAGGCTCCTAAGCATAATGTAGCGGGAGGAGGCACTCAAAATCATGATTGGTGGCCAGGACGACTCAATCTGAATGTACTGCGCCAACATTCAAACTTATCTAATCCTTTAGATCCGGATTTTAATTATGAAAAAGCATTTAATAGTCTGGACCTGGCTGCTATTAAAAGTGATTTAAAGGCATTAATGACAGACTCTCAAGACTGGTGGCCCGCGGATTTTGGCCATTACGGAGGCCTTATAATAAGAATGGCCTGGCATAGCGCCGGGACCTACCGTGTGGGTGACGGTCGTGGAGGCGCCGGACAGGGACAACAAAGATTTGCTCCCCTTAATAGCTGGCCTGACAATGTCGGCCTTGACAAGGCACGCAGATTACTCTGGCCAGTCAAGCAAAAATATGGACAGAATATTTCCTGGGCAGATTTATTAATACTGGCAGGAAATGTAGCACTGGAGTCTATGGGTTTTAAACCATTTGGTTTTGCCGGAGGCAGAGAAGATGTGTGGGAAGCAAGTGACGATGTTTACTGGGGCTCCGAAAAGACCTGGCTGGGCGGCGACATCCGTTATGCACACGGCTCCCCGGGAGTTGTCGAAGATCATGCTGTTTTACCTTCTGATGATGATGCAGACGGAGACATCCATTCCCGTAATCTGGAGAAGCCATTGGCTGCAGTACAGATGGGATTGATCTATGTTAATCCGGAAGGTCCAGATGGCAATCCGGATCCCATTAAGGCAGCTAAGGACATCCGGGACACATTCGGTCGCATGGCCATGAATGATGAAGAAACGGTAGCCTTAATTGCCGGAGGCCACACCTTTGGTAAAACACATGGTGCGGGTCCTGCCACCCATGTAGGAAAAGAACCCGAAGGCGCCGAGCTGGAAATGCAGGGACTCGGCTGGAAAAGCTCCTATAAATCAGGCAGCGGCACGGATGCGATTTCCAGCGGACTGGAAGTTACCTGGTCTAAAAACCCTACGCAATGGAGCAATAGTTTTTGGGAGAACCTGTTTAATTATGAATATGAACTCACTAAAAGCCCGGCGGGTGCCCATCAATGGGTTGCTAAAGATGCGCCGGATATTATTCCAGATGCGTTTGACCCCAACAAAAAGCATAAACCCACCATGCTTACCACGGACCTGTCCTTAAGATTTGATCCTATTTATGGAAAAATTTCAAAGCATTTTATGGACAACCCTGATGCTTTTGCAGATGCCTTTGCCAGGGCTTGGTTTAAACTGACCCATAGAGATATGGGTCCACGCACCAGATATCTTGGCACTGAGGTTCCAACCGAAGAATTATTATGGCAGGATCCTATCCCTGAAGTCAATCACCCGTTAATAAATGCAGATGATACCAATTCCCTGAAACAGCGCATTCTTAATGCAGGACTCAGCACGGCCGAACTTATAGCAACGGCATGGGGATCTGCCTCTTCTTTCAGGTCTTCTGATAAAAGGGGCGGCGCTAATGGTGCACGCATTAGACTGGCACCACAAAAAGACTGGGCCGTTAACAATCCACAGCAACTTCAAAAGGTCTTAGGCAAACTGGAAGCTATAAAATCCGAATTTGATCAACAGCAAACAGACGGCAAAAAAGTCTCTATTGCGGATTTAATCGTGCTGGGTGGTTGCGCGGCGATAGAAAAGGCGGCCTATGAAGCAGGTCATAACATAACCGTTCCCTTTACTGCCGGGCGTATGGATGCCAGCCAGGAACAAACGGATATTGATTCCATGGCCTATTTAGAACCACTGGCAGACGGGTTCAGAAATTACAGACGAAGTGGCATCCAGGTTTCTCAGGAGGAGCTTTTAATTGATAAAGCACAATTATTAAGTTTAACCCCGCCAGAAGTTACTGTCCTTATTGGTGGCTTAAGGGTACTGGGCATAAATTATGACAACTCCGACAAAGGGATGCTTACGGAGAATCCAGGCAAACTCACCAATGAATACTTTAAAAATATCCTGGATATGCGCACCTCCTGGAAGCGCACTTCAGATGCGGCTGAAGAATTTGTTGGTAGTGACCGCGCTACCGGTCAGAAAAAATGGACAGCAACCAGGGTAGATTTAATTTTCGGTTCACACGCTGAACTTCGGGCCCTCGCTGAAGTATATGCAAGTGATGATGCGAAGGAAAAATTCGTCAAAGACTTTATTGCCGCCTGGGATAAAGTCATGAACCTGGACAGATTTGATTTACACAGATAGTCAAATGCAATAGCATATTAAACCGGCATAAAGACAGGATACTCACGGATATCAAAAGTGAATATCCTGTCTTTTATTATATCCAGCCTTCTTTTTTCTGGCAGGTTACTCTCCTCTATACTTTTATGTTTAACGTCTTTCCCTTATTGCTGTCCCCTATTCCATTACCCAACCTGATGTACACAGTTAAGTTTCCCAGACACGGGAGCAGGAAGCCGCCTTTAAGCAGTCGTTAATCAACAAAACTCACAATCTATCTTTCGAATCATCAGATTCCAGCCTTTCCTGTTTCTTGTTTTCAACGGTTTGTTTCCCGAATTTCCAAACGAAGCTCAGGCCAAATTGCCTGCTGTCCATATACCCCGATTCTAAATAATGTATATGATATAATGCCATTTCTTTGTATTGGTCATTTTTGAATACATCATTACCAGATATGCTCAAGGAAATATTGGTATTTTTTAATTTTTGAGTGATCGCAAAATTAATATTCCCCTGACCGTAATGGGTAAAATAACCGTCAGAATAGGTCGGTTTAAAGTACAGGCTGAATCCTATTTGAGTCGAAGGTGTAACAGTGAAATCGTTCGTCAAATTGGCACTAATAATTGGTGAAAATTTACCGGGCTTGACCTTTTTATACCTGGTTTTAAAAAATAAGCCATAGCCATCAAAGGGGTTCTCCATCAGTTCCTCAAATCTTGATTTTTTTTCCAAAATAAATTTTATCAAAAATCCAATTTGACCATGGAAATGCTCAATAAAGATAGAAAAATAAATCTGTTCCTTCTTTAATCAAAGGTTGCCCCGTTAATCACCCCGTCCAGCCACGCTATTCTTTTCACTAAAAAATCCCGAACAAAATCAACATAGGCCTGATGCGTACTGGCAGTAAACCAGCTCTGGTTAATATTAGTCCCAAGTACAGCCCAGCGTTTAAAATTAGGTATCTGACTGTATTTGATTAAATCATTTTTCTCATCCAGATAATCAGGCAGGGATTGCAGACTGGCTTTCACCTTATTCCATTTACTGCGTACCATTTGCTTAAATGCCGGATCCTGTTTAATCTGATCCATCCAGGCTCTTGGGTCATGGGCATAATCCAGCATCAGTTTTTCCTGGGCATCTTCTCTGCCAATGCGAACATCATTATTAAATCCTAAATCAAAGTCCCATACCGGACCTACATATATTTTAGGATCTTGACTGCTTTTTTTATACATACGCATGCTCCATAACATATCCGGATTGTCACAAATTTCATTGACCAAATAATAATCAACAAAGCTCTTCAGATCAAAGTACTTCTGGTAATCGCCTGCATCACTCCCTCTGGCACTGAAAAGACTGGTCTCAAAGGAAGTTACATAGTCTTTGATATAATTATACTGATCTGTTGTGATATCATCCTCATCCGGGAATTTTATGGTAATGGGTATTCCCTTAGATGTAAAGAAATGAGACGGTTCCTGACTTGCATAACCGTCTTCTTCTATGATATAACCACCGTTATCCTCATCAATGGGCACCCTGTCTTTTCCCTCCTTGACATGTTCTGTCAGGGTATAATTCCCCATATACTCTCCATTTAAAAACATTTCTACAAATTGCTGTCTGGGCGTGTATTCCAATTCGATGCGTCTGCTCACTTCAAAGGCGACTTCATTACGAAGTAATGACTGATCCCCGTAATTAGCCAGCAGGGTCCAGTTCTTATCAGAAGGCATACCCAGAAGGTCCGATTTTTTATCCAACTTGATGCGGTAGGGTTTTTTAGGCATTCCCCAGGTAGAGTTCCCCCTGCCTTTAATTTTCATAACGCCTTCATACTGTAATTTTCCGTCCAGCCCCTCGGTAATTTTAATGTCTCCATCTACGTAATCATCTTTACTATTAATAGGCTGACCATTCGTATTGACATATACTGCCGGTATACCTGTATCAAAAAATTTAATGACATAGGTGTGCTGGTCCCCATTTTCTGCCGTGACGGTATATTTGACCAGGTTGGAAAAGTCCTGCCGGGTATCGCCACTTTTTTGTTCCACCCCATTGACGCTTACAGAAGTACCTTCTGACTCAAAATCCGCCACAAGTCCGGTAATATCGGTTCCTACCAGCGTATGGGCATAAACCGTGTCATTTTTTATTTCGGTTTCAATATCGTTCCACAACCCCGGGTTCTGTGATTTTTTAAAGGTAAAACCAATCAGATCATTGTCAGAGGATTGTTCTACCGGAGTAGTTGTATCCGTATGGCTTTTAGAGCAAGCTAAGGAACAGCCCATTACAACCATTAAAAGCCACGCATAACCAATAGAGAGATTCTTCCGCATTGATTTTTATTTTACTAAATCCGAACAAATTAATTTTTGTAACCTAATAAAAAGGCCAATAAACTAGATATGATTTGAACCCGGCAGCCAGGAAAAAGATGTAAACAATTCCAGACTGAATATCAATAATTTATAAAAAAATACCTGACCGTTTAGCAAAATAAAGATTTAAATTCATTTGACAAAGAACCCGTGGAACAATTTAATCATTTACTTAAAAAACCCGTAACTCCTACTGCTCAAAAGCATAGGGGTTACGGGTTATCTTTTCCGTGTTACTGGCATCACTTTAAAATAGCCTCCCAATTATTGGCCTATTTCACGTACAATAATAATAGCAAAACAGTTAAGGATTGCGATCAGAACCACTACCTTCATATGCCTTTATGGAAATTCCCAAGTATAGCTTTTCAATTTTTCAGTATACTAAAACTGTGCGTTTCCGGTATCTGGCACTCAATGCCCATTTACTACCTTATTCTGATATTGTTCCAAGGACTGCTTTCAATGATGCTGTTATTCAAGTTCAAGTAGCCAGCCCCTGCCGGGAGCTACTTCTATAGTTGATGTGTCCTCAAAAACGGCTTCCTTTTGAAAATCCTGAATTGGCCTTGCGATAAGCTTTACCTGTCTTGGTGTCACTGCTAAAGTCTTCCAGTTGATTTTCAAAGACACATGCTGAGTGGTACTGTCCCAGCTGGCCAGTGCAATCAGCACCTTTTGGCCATGACTGTAAGCGGTGGCCAGCACTTTTTTATTATCCGTAATCACCGCCGCATCAGGTTCCCAATAGCCATGCATGGCCGCATTTTTTATTCCGAAACGGTCCAGTTCCTCCCATATAGGTTTCGGATTACACAATTTGCCGTCCGTCGGCCAGCCGTCCCTGCTGGTCATACCATATACCAGGCCACGCCATGGGTTGCCTCCGCTGAACAGCATATCGCCCATCAAGCCAAAGGGTATGCCGGAAGTCTCCACCATCCAGTTGTCCGGTTGCATGTCCTCATAATGAAAATTCTCTCCGAACCATAATTTATTAATATAGGGAAAAAATTCAGTGTATTGAGTAGCAGGCCCTTTAGAAAAGTCCGTATTAGAATGCAGATCAATCATGCAACCGGGCTTTACCATATCCATTACTTTACGCATTCTTTTTAGCATGTCCCGATCGTAGGCTACATCATCCAGGTATAGCCCATCTATTCCCACATTTTGCACCAGCCACCTTAAGCCTTCCACATAATAGTTATACCACCTGGAGTTCTCACTGGTTTTAATAGCCGCATCACAGGCCTCATACCCATCAATAGGCGTAAACCACTGAACATCATAATGATTGACCAAATGCTCCCTAAGCCAGGGGTATCCGCCCCCTTGACCATCGCTGAATATTTCAGTGCCCAGACTGCGCAGGGCCCAGATTTCTGTACACTGGTCAGAAAGCTCCCGTATCGTATAATAGATCTTCGTTTTAACGCCTTGCTGATGATACAGATCCACAAAAGCACGCATGCTATCCGCTCTTACAAATGGATAATTGATATAAGGATTAACCCGGTTAGCATGATGAACATTGATCACCCCCACTCCCGCCTTGATGTCTTCAGCCGGTGGATAAGGGTTGCCGTAATTCTGGTAATACCTGTTGGCGAACTGGCTTTCCGTATTTAACTTTTTAACGGGGGTAAGTAGTAAGCAGAAGGAGAAGGTGAGCGTACTGTCTTTTTGTAAATGAAAAGCAGAGGTAAAGGCCGAGGCAATGACCGCTGTTTGCCCCGCTTGCGTTGCTACCGTACGAATTTTAAAACCTCCTTTGTTATTATTATACCAACTGGGCGGTGGCGCCGGATGATACAGATTCAGCATGGGGCCATCATAGCTGGCTCCCAGCAATTTGCAATAAATACCAGCATTATAGTCCCCGATCCAATAAGCATTCTGCGGCCCCGACCATTTCCAGTCATAAGATTTTGGCAGATAACCGCCGTTTCTGCCAAAAGGCTTCCCACTGCCCATACCCATAAAATACTTCGCATGCTGCTTATCCACCGGGATATCCAGACTTATATCTTTGAAGTGAACCTCTTTTTTGGCCTTCAGCACAATTTTATACCGCAGGTATCCATCCGATTCCATGCTACCTTCATAGCCAATACGCAGTGCCTCGTTTTCTCTGGTATTTTCCCAACTTATAAGGCCCGGTTTCACAGTAGTAAAATGTAGCTTACCCACCTCGGGCAACCGCTGGGATGCGTCTGCCCCCAGCTCTTGGGCAAGGTTAAAAGCGATGGGTGCGGTCAGCAGCTGTTGGTTTCCGATAAGGATTTGCTTCGGGAATCCGTAAGTATCCAGCTTTACCGTTGCACTGCCGGCTTTGACGGTTCCGCTTTTTTGATCCGCTACTAACGGCGCGGTTTCCCGGGTATTCAGGCTATCAATACCTATTCTAGAATTTAGCCACCTTAGCCTGGATAAGCGCCAGGGTTCACTGTCGCCCCTGTCTTGTAACAGATGACCATTAATTTTTAACTGAATTCTTACTTCCTGCGTGTGACCGTCCCCATCAGTTATCTGAACAATAAAGGGATAAGTGCCTGGTTTTGCAGATTTGGGTATATCAATACCAAACCACAAAGGCTGGATATGACCCAGCGAGACATCTACCTGTTTAAAAAATGGCTGGCCCTTACTGTCGATACCTCCGGTATTAAAACAGTTCAGTTTAAAGGGGGCATTTTTGTAATTTATGCGTAAATCCCGCACCTTTTCTCTGCTTGCATATACGCCAACCTGAAACACATAATATTCGTTTTGATCGGCGGAGATATTAAAAGCGGTGTTTTGTGCCCCATCAGTCCTGTAAGGACCTTTTTTAATCCATCGAAAGGGTAAATCATCCAGCATCTTGATGGGATGACTACGGTCTTCCGGAAAAAGTAAAAAAGCGCTCTTGTATTTATGAGTCAGCTCGCCGGACTCCTTTTGAGTCGCTATGACTTCCATCGGGTAAAAACTATCAAAAGCTGTTCTAGCCTCGATAGCCAGATTGCTGGCCATCATCATTTGCTTGCGGACGCTATCCTTGCCCAGTTGCGCTAGCCACCGCTGATCTGCCATGGGCTGATGACGCAAATAATCTCCCTCAAAACCACCTTCCCATTTATGACCCGACCAGGGCATATAATAAACATAATATTTTCCCTGCCCGCTGATCGGCTCAAACAAAAAGCTTCCGTCTTCCCGGTCAATATGATTGACAAAAATGTTTTTAATCTGCCTGCCAGCACTGTCTGTAACGATCAGGACTTTCTTGTCAGCGTTTTGGTCCCTTCGGCGCCACCTTACCCGTACAGCCACAGCGTCGCTTGATCCACCTTTACGGTCTACTAGCAGCACCAGACGGTGGTTGCCCAGGCTATCTGTCCATGGCCGCTCTGCGACTTTAAAGTCGGGCGTCAAAGTCGACTGTGACGACGCCGACTTACCTGACAGCTGCGCCTTACCCATATCTGCAAATAACAACAGCAAAATTAAAATCCCCAAACAATAGCCTCGCCTACAACCCGTCCAATGCATATTTAACGAACATTTGTTTACATAAAAACCGGTAAAGTCTTTTTTTCTACTCATAAATAAATACTGATAAATTATATTTGAAACGAATCGATTGCCTGATAAATAAAATCCCGCTTTATACCTTATTCATAATACTCCTGTCAGGATAAAACAGTACATAAGCCACTGGTCCGGCAATTATACCTCATCATACTTAAATTCCTGTACTTCAAATATATATTTAAAACCAGCAATTCTGTCAGTCAAACGTTTGCCCAATAAAACGCCACTTGTTCTATTTATTCAGGTAAGTAGTATTCAGCAGGATGCTAAACAAATCTCCAATAAAACAGGATCAAACATAAGATACACTACATTTGTCCTATCCACATGGAACATCTATCATCAAATATTGCATTACCTTTAATAAAACAATCATGGAATCATCCATATCTCCCGATCTATTACAACAAATTGCGTTCATCAAGGAAATTGATAAACTCAAATATATTGAACGCAGAACAAAACTATTCAATAGTAACCGAAGAGAAAATGATGCGGAACACAGCTGGCATTTAGCTGTAATGGCTCTTATTTTATCCAATCATGCCGATCAGCCTATAGACATCCTTAAAGTCCTTAAAATGCTGCTGATTCATGACCTGGTAGAGATCGATGCAGGTGACACTTTTATTTTTGATGCCGCTAAAAACCATACCAATACAGCCGAGGAATCCTTAGCTGCCGACCGTATATTCGGCATGCTTCCTGACGAGCAGGCGGAGGAATTGAAAGCTATCTGGGAAGAATTTGAGGCCAGGCAGACCTATGAAGCCAAATTTGCCCGGTCCATGGACCGGTTGGAACCGCTCTTACAAAACGCATCCAACCAGGGCGGCACCTGGCAGGAATATAACGTTCAACACCAAAAGGTGCTGGAAATACAAAATGTGCATGCCTGCTGTTCCACTACCATTGATCACTACGTCCAATCCGTAATCGAACAAAGTGTTCAGTCAGGCATCCTGAAAAAATAACATCCAAAAAATAAACAACTCTCAGAACACTTCTTATGGTATAAAGACGCTTCTCACAGCAGGGAGCGGCACTGGTCATTCAAAAAACCGCTGCCACTATCCGCTATCTGAAACCGGTCATTGTTATCCTTCTTTTAATATCACCTTAGGTTCCAAAAGGGCTTCCAGCCCGAATACGCCGCCTTCTCTGCCCACACCGGATTGTTTAAAGCCACCGAAAGGAGCCTCTGCATCATGCCAAAGGGTATTTATCGAGACGCGTCCGGCATTAATTTGTCGCGCCACTTTCTCAGCTCTCAGGGTATCTGAAGCACTTACATAGGCCTGTAACCCATAATCCGTATCATTGGCCAGTGCAATGGCCTCCTGCTGCGTTTCATAGGACAATACAGTCAGTACCGGTCCGAATATTTCTTCTTTTACAATAACCATTTCCGGGGTGGCGTGGATAAAAACCGTCGGCTTCACAAAAAAACCCGCTTCAAGGCCATCCGGTTTTCCTTCACCGCCTACTAACAATGTAGCGCCCTGCTGTATGCCTGTTCGTATATACTGCTGAATGCGGTCGTATTGCTTTTGGCTCGCCATGGGACCAATAAAAGTCCCGGGATGG
>Ga0164242_10007207_pt1 | contig 12174 bp, 9 predicted proteins | sample OricomgcompostMG_FD_108783 | JGI IMG/M metagenome (GOLD analysis project Ga0164242, IMG submission 108783) | Miracle-Growth compost microbial communities from Emeryville, California, USA - Original compost - Miracle growth compost (MG) ... | reverse complement strand
TAGATACCTTAGATCTCTCCCAATTCCCGATACATTACGGAATAAGGGGGGGGGCCCAAATATGATGCACTGGGTCAGCAAACCAAGATCAAAAAGAAAATTGCCATCTCAGGGCTCAGATTGTCTAATGCAGCCTTCCAACCCGTCCTTCAGGACTTGGTCCAACGAAGCAGCCGCTCGGCCGACAGCGCCACCCTCTCTCTTAGCCTCCTCCATACCCTTAGCTATCGCGCTACTCCACCGTTTGTGGAAAATAGTCTGCCTCGACTCGCGGTCGGGATACATCTCGCCTTCCTCGTCTCGGGCGGGGCCGAACAGGTTCAAGTAGGAGAAGGGGTTTGACCTCCTCGGCAAACGGTAGATGTTGTCCCAGTAGCCTTGGGCCTTGTACGGCGTGGGGGCCTCGGGCTTGAAGCCGACCTGGAGGAATTTGGCAAGCGCCTGGATTTGCCTCGACTGCGCGTGGCCTCCCTTTGCAGCTCCGAGCGTCGCTTTCGACGCGGTTGTCCAGCCTTTGCTGCCGGCGGCTGAACCAATGGTCGGGTTCCACCCCAACATGGCGCTGAAGCTGTTTAGCGTCTTCATCCACCCCCCAGGGCACGATACGGTCTCATCTCCTGCGACGTCAAGCAGCCAGTCCAGCACGTTCAAAGTGTCACTCCGGATATCGACCGACAGATGCGTCATGCCGGCCCTGATATACATAAGAGCCTTGTCAACATGTGGCCGCACTTCCGAGGGGGGAAGACCTCGGAAGAGCTCGAGGAGTTGACTCCGCACTGCGGAGGATCCATCTGATACCAGCGGGAGGAGTCTGGTGAGGATAGCCGACGTTCCCACAGGGTTGATGGATGGCTTCCCAGCGACACGGCTGGTCAGATACGCTAGAGACTCTCGCCGCTGGGTATCAGATCTGGAGGTTGCGGCGAGTGAGAGGTTATGTTTGAACTGCTCGGCTGGATCAGGAGCATCCGTTGAAAGTGACTGCTGGTTCACAACAATGGCTAAATCACAGTAAGCCAAGGTATCCTCCCATGGCCTACAGAAAGCACGGATAGACTCACACTTCGATTTGAAGCTTGTATCAGTGAAGTTCGCAGGCTTGGCCTTGGCTTTGCCGACTTTTAACTTGGGTTTCTAGGTTTTCCATCAGTTGGCGATTCCACAGGGTTATGACCATAAACGGTGAGGGCAAAATGGGGTACCTGAAAGTCCTGCTTCTTCTCCTTCTTCTTCTTGGTACTGGATCCCATCTTGATCTCATTAGGTGGGCAGTCTTTAAGTCGCCCAAGGTTAGCTGCTCGTCTGAAGTTCCTTCAAAGATGCCAAGCAAGGTAAGGAGGTACGTACCTGACCGTCGGACCCACTGTTCAATGGACCGCCGGATGCATCTCAACTTTGACGTAGGGCGCACGGACCATATAGTGCCTCAGGCTGCAAGATGAGCAAGTTGTGTGGCACAGTGCGCTCGTCTTCCACACGCTACCAAAACCATCTGCTGATGACGCAGCTCCTTTGTTGATTGGGCGAGCGGCTGTGTTTCGGGACAACCGATCACTCCTCACTTCATCCCTCCAAGTACGGATCCGTACACCTCACACCATCCTCTCTTCTCATATTCGTTCCTTTCCCTCCAATTTAGTTCCATTTGACCACAGACAACTTACATACCCTGAAGCACCTGTTAACAAAAACTACCCAAAGTTGGCAACGATGTTGCTGAAACCACTTACGCTCGCCGCCGCTGGCCTGGCGGTTGCCACCCAGGCGTTCCTACTGCCTCCCGAGGTTTCCGAAACCGATATCGAGATCGCTAACTCCCTCCCGGTCAAGTCCTACGTCGTCCCCGACAACAAGTCGCTCAACCTCACCTGTCCCGGCTGCCCTCTTGTATTAAAGGGGAAGCATGGCCCTCCAAGGATCAAGACGAGCAAGGCCACCCATCTGGAGCTAGCCTTCGCTGTCGATCACGAGCTCGAACATGACAGACTGTTCGTCAACGGCTTCGAGCTTTATCCATCTTCGGACCCCCTCCACTCCACCCTGATCGCGACTGTTGTGCCCGACGATGTTCACAAGAAGAACAAGGTGCATCGCAAACATCACAGGAAGCCACACCCCGCTCAGCTCGGCTTCAGCCTCCAAGTCCGCCCTATCGCCCAGAACCAGGACGGCCTGCAACTCATCGCTCTCGATCTCCAGATCATCGAGGTCGGCACCATGTTCGTGGACGGGGTCCCGAACGTGCATATCCAGCTCGTCAAGGACTCCAACGGAAGACTGGCCATCGGCAGCATCGAAGCGACAGAGTCGATGACGGTGGCGTCGACGCCGATGGACAACCAGGAAGAATGCACCAACGTGCTGTGCAAGTGGATGACGATCATGAAGGATAAGCTCGCCCATATGAAGTCGGGCAAGAACTGCGGCGGCGCGGCGATGAGCAGCGCGGTAGAGGAGTCCCAACCCGACCGTCACCCTCATCACCACCATGGCCACCAGAGCCACGGCGGTCGTCCCGACAAGACCGATCCCCCGCACTATCGTCACAGCTGGCGCTTGCTATTTAAGAACATCGCCGCCCACATTCTCCTCCCTATCGCCATCGGCATCTTTGCCGGAGTCACCGTCAGCCTGTAAGCTCATATTCCTCTCCCCCACCCAGTTGCCTCCTCCTTTTGCTAACCAATGACCAGGATCGGAATGATGGTCGGAACATGCATCGTGTCTGTCTTCCGGGCTTTCTTCCGCCGCCCAAGTCGCCGTCACGCTGGTCGTGCCATCCACAGGGCTACCCGCAGCGAATCTGCTGCTGTCGAGGAGAAGTCGGGCCTGATGGTCAACCAGGATGCCCCGCCGTCGTACGAGGACGAGGCCAAAGACGATACCAAGGTCTGATAGGTCGGCAGTGCTCAGGCTATGTACGAACAGGAGTTTAGTATGTGTGAGAGGGAGAAGAGATGACCCTGGGACTCCGAATCCTCAGTTACCAAATTTGATCATCAAATATCGACGAGGAGGCGTTCAAGGGAATCTTTTACTTTTTTTCTGGCGGGGATTGACGGAGGGGTTGCTTGATGGTTGTGTCCAAAGTCGTTCCTTATTATTCATCTCATGGTCTGTCAAACAGCGAAATGCCCACATTCCTTTAAAGTCCAAGCTAGGTATTCCGGCTGGATAAAAATTGATACCCTTTATATATTACATATTCACACTCTTCATACTTATACGATGCGGGAATGGCGAATCCTATACGTAGTAGATGAAAAGGAGACGCAGCACGAGTAGAGGTCGTTATGGAAAGGGGTTGGCCAATTTCAAGGGTCGGTGTAGCACCTCTTTCCTTGCGCTTCTGCCATGGTGACGAGAATCCGACGTTGTCTCAGTCTGGGTTTGGATGGACCATCTTTCGCCAAGATAGAACCTGAGGTTGTGACTCTTGAACGATTCAACCACACAACCGCGCAGCCGCCCCATCTTTCACGCTGCCGATTTAATAAACCTTTGAGAACTACGCATAGACATTCCCCCCCGGCTGTGAAATGTGAACCAGTTGGCGCGTAGTCCAGGAAGAGCTGTCTCTCCAAGAACCGTATCTTCCACTAGTTCATTGGAGGAGATCAGAGGCCTCGCGAACATAATTACCGTGAAATTGTCAAGGCGGGCAGCAATCCGTTGGATGGCTGAGCCATTTCGGGCGGGAAGAACTGACGAGTCATTTGTACAAATGCGCCAACAAAACAGGACAGCGACCGAAGGTACGATGTAGTAATTACTACGGTACTCTACGGTGAATATGCCAACGAAGCCCCTAACTATAGTCAGCAAGTATGGACGAGAGGTACTGTGAACAAGGAAGGTTAGAGCTGAGCGACTGAGTATCCAAAGCGCATGGACACACTGGCTAAGGGGAAGCATAACTGTTAAAACGGATGGGTCAAGTTCGATTCCGAGGCAGAGGACAGGGCCAGGGAGCTACGTGCGCATATATATTTACGAAGAGAACGAAGAGAGAGAATCAATTACCGGTTTCCCACGTCTTGTCGCACGCCTCATTTCTCGGCACATCCTCACAAGTTATCCCGATCGAAGACTCTGGCTCCGAAAATGGGTCGTGCGAAATGACACTCCAGGCAGGGGATGAGTCTAGACGGATCCTTAGCCCTGTACCGGTGCTAGAAAGCAATTCCCGTGCCGGAGAAAGCGAAGGATTCCATGGGCCTTGAAACGGAAGCTCATAAACGTCGCGACCAGTGCAGCCCCTGAGTTCCGCGAGCCCAGGTGGTTGGGAAAGAGGCGGCGCATAGAAAGCGGAATATTTGTCTTTCGACTACGACGATCCGCTTTCCACGCTCACCTCTGGTCATGCAAAGAGAAGTTACTCATTATGACCGACGCCTGACAGATATCAGTACTGGATCCCCTCGTTGGCGGCCGCATCGACGGTGAGATAATCTTGGCGGAGGGTACATAGTAATGCTATCCTGCACCAACATCCACAGGCTTGGGTCGCAACGCGCAATCTTAAGTAGCGTCCAATGAGGTCAGCCAAAGCGCGGCAGTGGAGTTTCGGTAGGGCTGGCCTTGAGGCACAGTACTTTATGTACCCGCACTATTTGATTTTCCCATTCCCCCCTGGCTCGCCGAGATGCCGGTAAAATAGGCCTACATGGGTTGGGGAAGTGGATATCTCCGGTGAGGATTTCCATACAACGTTGTATGCGAAGAGGTAAAGATAGAAACACTAATAAGACAGCGAGGCACTGAGACAGCACGCAAGTACGCGCATTCTTTAATGACGAGACGAAGATCTGCGTGGGAGAGTGCGAGTCGACAACAGAAAAGATGCGTTGATCCGGGACGATCCGATCGTGCTGTGTGAGGCAGTTGTTGCCTGTCAGTCTCGCGTTTGCGGTCACGGACTAATTTACGTGTTTCCTTGGAATGTCCCTGCAACTGGAAGGGAGGTCTCCACACAGGTTGGTGTTCGTCTCCTCATGCTCGGCCCCAGCTTGCCGGGCGCGCCAGCAAGATCCAGGTTAGCAGCGTTTTCTTTAATTATCCCACGGGAAGTACCAGCATCCAGGGGGGTACGGTCCCATCGGCACAGAGTAGCAATCCAGCACTCTGAATCAGCCGACGCCAAAGAGAAAGTACGTCAGCGCTACGGAAAAGGCGGTCATTTGGTGCCTACTCATTTACGAGCACTCGCCTGAAAAGTCAGCTTAGGTGCCGCCGATGGTGGGCCATCGTGAAATTGCGCGTGTGGTGTCGTGGCTTTTTGGCGCCAGGCCAGGCACACTCACTCACACACACACGCCACCCGCTCCTGTGAGTACATAATTAGTAAGGTACCTGCATCAGGGGCGGGCAGGGTTGATGCTACCCTGGACCTGAGTGCATTGCAGTTAAAAAGGGGCAACGGTCAGACCCGGTTGTTGGTAGCCGTCAGTCAAGGAGGACGAAGGACTGTTGAATAGAGCCTGATTGACGGTCGTCGTTCACTGCTCGCCGATCGCCTTCCTCAACAGGGTCCCCAGTCTCAGGTCCCCGCATTCGAGGCTCTGATTTTCTGTGCGGCTCTCTTGATTTTCTCCCGCGAAAATCAGAGCAGAAGATGGAAATTCTCTTGCTGATCGGCCCAGGACACAATCGCACTCAAGCCTTTCCCCCCTTTAGCGCCCAGCACTGGAAGGATTTTAGTCACCACTAGTGTGAGGTCCTGGGCCAATCCCACGGCCCCTCTTCCCCCTTTGAGTCAATAAAATCCTGGTCGAACCAGGAGTTGAGCCCATCCTTCCACACCTGCACGCCTTGGGTAGGGCCGGATAGTCAGGGGTCCCCTCCCAGCCGCTAAACCTGTTCCTGAACTCCGATTTTCCTTCGATGCAACCGGGTTCTTCGACCTCGCCGACCAGCCCAGTGGCTTGCTCGCCCTCCTCTCTCCCGGTGTGGACTCCACGCACTGCCCGCCCGCCAAACAACAACATGGGATCGTGAACAACGGTCCGCTACTCCCTTGGTGGCCCCCCCACAGGGGAAATTGGAATTGCCCGTACCATGCGTCCTCCCCCAATAGGCTAGTGCCCCTTCCCACATCACGCTTGGGGCCTGGACGCCAGGCTGTGATGGTGGAATGTTGGCATGGGGGGAAGGGGAGAGTGGACTGGATATGTACCCAAGGCCGTCCACCCTCCTCTTCTCTCTTCTCTTCTCTTCTCTTCCCTTACGCTCCTTTGACTGCTCGTCCTGTCAAGCTCTAAGCGAACGGTGTGCTCCTCAGCCGTTGCAAACGTTTTGTTTGCGTCCTTTCGTTGATCTCTAGTATCATCACGCTCTTTTCGGCTTCGGCCAGTACCCTCCTTAACCCCCCGGTATATCTATACCCCTAATTCGTGAAAAATCCGAAATAATGCAGTCCAAGATTCTTGCTCTTACGGCCCTGGCTGCCGCGCCAATTCTGGCACACAAGCCCGTCGTCAACGTCTACTTCGGCCAGACGGGAACCGATAGCTTGGGATCGTACTGCGAGTCCAACGCCTTCGAGTATGTCACTATTGGCTTCGTCAACAACTCTCCCGAGCAGGACAAGTCCGGCCTCGACTACCCTGGTACCAACTTTGCCGCCCACTGCGCTGCTGATGTATACACCAAGAACGGGAAGAAGTCCCAGCTCCTGAGCCAGTGCACCTTCATCGCCGACGATATCCCCAAGTGCCAGGCCGCCGGCAAAAAGGTCCTTCTGTCCGTAGGTGGCGTGTTTAACCAGAAGAGCAACTACACTGTCTCGTCCGCCGCCAAGGGCGTCAAGTTCGCCGATTTCCTGTGGGGATCTTTCGGTCCCTATAACCCCCTTTACAACGGCCCTCGTCCTTTCGACTTCAACGGCAAGCATGTCGCCGTGGATGGTTTCGACTTCGATATCGAGACCAAGTTCGGTATGTAGTCCCCCATGTTCTATCCATCCAAGAATCGCATGTGACTTCCTAGCTAACACACCACTGAAGCCGATCAAAGTGGGTATATTGCTATGATCGCCAGGCTCCGTCAGAAGTTTGCTCTCGGCGACTACCTCATTACTGGTGCTCCTCAATGCCCGCTCAGTGACCAGTACTTCCAGATGAAGGAGATGATCACCAAGGCCAAGTTCGACATCCTCTGGATCCAGTTCTACAACAACCCCGGCTGCGATGCTGTCCCAAACAACGACCTCACCGGCCCCGGTGAGCACTTCAACTACGACGAGTGGGAGACCTTCCTCGCCGGTACCCAGAGCAAGAACGCCAAACTCTTCATCGGTATCCTTGGTGCCCCCGCAGATCCCCCCTCGCCGCAAAGTGGCTACCTCGAGCCCGAGGATGCCGTCGCCCTGTTCGAGGAGTACAAGACCCGGCCTTCTTTCGGAGGTGCCATGATCTGGGACGTCAACACCGGCGGCCAGGTCCTCCCTGATGGAAAGACTTACATCGAGACCATCCATGATGTTGTCTGCGGCCCCCCCGAGGTCATTACTACCACGACCGAGCCCGCACCCACTTCGACTGTGTATCCCACCACTGAGGAGACCTACCCCTCGACTACCGCCGATGTGACGACCTCTGACTCCTACCCGTCTGAGACCGAGACCGCGACCGAGACCGCCTACCCGTCGCAGCCTACTGAGGCTTACCCCACCTCGACCGAGGCCGAGACCTCCGACTCCTACCCGTCTGAGACCGCGACCGGGACCGCCTACCCATCGCAGCCTACTGAGGCCTACCCCACCTCGACTGAGGGCGAGACCTCCGATTCTTACCCAACTGCCACCGGGACCGACTACCCGTCGCAGCCTACCGATACGTACCCCACTTCAACCGAGGACTCCGACGCTTATCCCACCACCACCATCGACGACAGTGTCCCAACTGACGCCTACCCGTCGGCCAGCGACACTGACGTCTGTGATGACGATGAGTACCCAACTGAGACCGGCACCGAGGGCTCCTACCCAACTGAGACCGGCACCGAGGGTCCTTACCCGACAGAGACCGAGGGCACCTACCCCACTGCAACTGAGACCTCCGAGGCTTACCCTACCGAGACCGAGACTTGCACTGACGAGACCGAGACTGCTGTCCCTACCTCTGATGTCTACCCCACTGGCACCGAGGGCTCCTACCCAACTGGCACCTCTGCCTCTGACGCGTACCCTACCTCGTCTGAGACTTGCACTGAGTCTGAGGGCTCGTACCCAACTGGCACTGAGGGCTCATACCCCACCGGCACCGAGGGTTCGTACCCGACCGGCACCTCCGCATCCGAGGCGTACCCCGCCTCGTCAGAGACCTGCACCGAGTCCGATGTCTACCCCACATCGGCTGCCTCGGAGACCGCCCCCGTCGAGGGCTACCCCGTCACCAAGGAGGTGATCGCCACCGTCGTCCCCGCCCCAAGCGGCTACGAGGTCGTTACCCCCAGCGGCGTCGGCAACTTCGAGGTGTACCCCACCCAGGCCTTCTCGACCGTCACCGTCGCCAAGTACCCCACCGGCGGCGTCGTCCCCAGCGCCAGCTACGCCAACTCGGCGCCCGCCGCTGCTGGCACTGAGTACCCCAACGGCAACGCCACCCCCACCTACCCCGGCTACGCCACCTCGGCGTCCGCGGCGGTCGAGGTCACCGCGCCCGTCACTGCCGGCGCTGGACGTAACGCCGTTGCGTTCGGTGTCCCGGCCGCGATGGCCGTTGCCATGCTCGTTCTGTGAGCTGGTGCTTGGGAAACATATGATATAGAGGGGTTTTTCTTTGGGTTAAGCGTTTATTGGTAATGACACCGGCCTTTGTGTACGTTTCCACTTTTGGGTTCTTTTTGTTTGCATAGCCTGGAGGTTGTACGTAAAGCTCCCCGTAATACACAAAACCCATTGGTCCCCTCATCTGTACACTGGATAGGGGCCGTGATATTGTGTCCTATACTCTTCTAAACTTGGCATGGTATCTAGTGACCCTACGGCGCCGAGACAGTCCGGATGTAGGACATGGATGTCTTTGCTGTGACCAGCTCCGCCAAGTGGATTGTATTAAGATAATGGTATTGGAATGTATTCATGAACTGAGTACTCCGTTTCTGTGCGGGTGTGTCCCGTGCCGTACCGAGTTGTAAACTTTGGAACGTTGTGCATATCACACGAAAACTATCACCCAAGCTTGACGTACCCTTTCCAACGCTCAGACATAAACACAATTATTATTCTACTTTCCAAGATTTGTGAAGCCATGTCCTAGAGGCAGGCCTCAGAAGCGTAGTTTGTACAGAGTAGTCGCACTGCAGGGAACGGCGTTGAACCTCCAAAAAAGGGGTAAAGTGATTGGTAATATCCGTCGGAGTTAAGACTAGCAGACCCCCAAATCCCGAACCATAGCGTCTCCACATTTTGCCGGCGTCCAATGGCCGTTTTACTGCGTCAGTGAGGGGCTGCTAACAAACGCCAGCATAACGGAGCCGAACAGTGGCGGGGTGAGCTGTATCATGCGAAGCTCGTCAACGTCTCAGCTGCAGCCGATAAGGCGTATTGAGAAAGTCTGTTGAAAAAGTTCACAATTTCATCGTTGACCAAAGGCTCGCCCTGTTAACTGACTTAATACCGACTTTCTTCCCCCTTCATTTACGTTAGCTGCACGACAAGAATAGGCTCCGGGCCTTGACCGCATCATGAGCGCCAACCATCTCCACCCGGAGACCGCGGATGGTGAGGCGTATCACAGCTCGCAAGAGCAGATAACCCATTCGGACAATGACTCATTTCAATCGGCAAATGATGAAGGTGTCGGCGAGGAGGATGAAGAAGAAGACGATGAGCTTGACCTGGACTTTGAAGATAGAAATGTGGATGTAGACGACGAGGACGAAGATGACGATGAAGATGACGAAGAGGAGGACGAGGATGAAGATGAGGAGGCTCTTTTTCATGGTCAGTATTTGAAATGCGGTGGTATCTCTCCATGGACATTGTTGACGGATATCACAGATGCCAATGGCGATCCGATAGAGTTCCAGGTTGTCGTCGACCAAGGGGCTCTCACCGGCGCTGGCGGGGGAGGCGACGGAACAACGGTCGAGGTAAGGATAGGAGGTGAGCTCTCCCCCCTTTGTCTACCACGCAGGACACGGCATTGATGTCTTGCTCCGCAAAAAAAAGGGTCAACAATTCATTTAACGCATGAACAAATCATCGCGTTGGTTAACGGCCGCAGCATTGGCCACTCGCTATTCCTCGAAGCCGACGACGATGACAACGAAGATGTCACCTGGACACCGCCACGGAGACGACGGCCTCCCTTAGACCCCAATCGTTTCCCAGCTGTTCCGAGCGCCGAGGGTCGCCGTCTCATGGATTCTGGTAGCTTCGGTTCCATCGATCACAGAGTTCCGCCGAGGAAGAGGCTGGCCCGCCGGATCCTGGACCGAGAGCTCGGCTTGGGGGACCGCTTCAGTCGGGAGAGAAACCAAGATTTAATGACACAGGTATTGTTTCTAGCCTGTCACCCTTCTCATTGCTTGAATCTTAACCCCCTTTTAGCAAATGATTCCCTCCACCAACCCCGAGATGATCATCCACTACGGGGATCCCGTCTGCTGTGGACAATTCTCTGACGACGGCAATTTCTTCTATGCCTGCGTGAATGACTTCCGCGTACGGATGTATGACACGTCTAATCCATACAATTGGCGGTACTACAAGACCGTCTCGTACCCCTTCGGCCAGTGGAGGTTGACGGATGCGGACCTGAGCCCCGACAACAAGTGGTTGGCGTACACCTCGTTGCAAAGCAACGTATGCTTCGCACCCACAGACCCGAACGACGTAGGAGACCCATACACCCTCAACATGGCAGACCCCACCGCCCAGGGAGGGCACCACCACGCCCGAGGTAACTTCGCCATCTTCTCCGTGCGTTTCTCCGGGGATGGCCGGAACCTCGTCGTCGGCACGGGCGCGGATTCCATCCTCGTGTACGATATAGAGTCGCGCCGCGTGCTGCACAACGTCGTCGGCCACGACAACGACGTCAACGCAGTGTGCTTCGCCGACAAGTCGTCGCCGCACATCCTATACTCCGGGTCCGATGACTGCACCATCAAAGTCTGGGACACGCGGAGCATGGGCGACGGGCGGGAATCCGGCGCCTTCGTCGGCCACATCGAGGGGCTGACCTACATCGACAGCAAGGGCGACGGTCGGTACATCCTCAGCAATGGAAAGGACCAGTCGATGAAGCTCTGGGATCTGCGCATGGCTATGTCGACGGCTCGCTAAGCCGAGGTGGATCCCACAAAATACACGAGGCAACGGATGTATGATTATGATTACCGCTGGGAGGAGTACGACGAGGGGGAATGGTTCCAGCACCGGCATGACAACTCCCTAGTGACATTCCGCGGCCACAAGGTTCAGCGAACGCTCATTCGATGTCATTTCTCACCGCCCGGGAGCACCAACTCCAGATACGTCTACTCGGGTAGCCAGGACGGCTTCGTCTACGTCTGGAACCTGGACGCCACCCTCGCCGGCAAGATTGACGTCAGGTCGGCCACCAAGGGAAAGCGCATCGGGGACCGCCGATATCGCCTCCACCACCCGACGCCGAGGTCTTGGACCACGCTCGTCCGCGACGTAGGCTGGCATCCCAACGCCCCGCTCCTTGTTGGTAAGTAATCTCCGCATGGCCAGTATAAAACTCTTGTGGCCCCAAACGGCAACTAACGTTGTGTGTGTGTACATAGCATCTTCTTGGAATGGCCCGACAATGAACAGCGGAACCGCCACGCTACACTCGTATAACGAGTCTGGGTCCGACGAGGCGGAGCCTGGGATGGGGATCTCGCTCAACGAGAGACTGGCCGAGGATCCTACGATGCTAATTTAGGATATATTTTGAGATGCTAGGGGAAGATCAACTGTCAGGTGGCAATAGGGGTTGTGAGGTTCCCGGCGACTTTGAGTTGTTTGCAAGGTACTGTAAGGTACCTAAGGTAGTAGCCGACCCTGGCATTCGTTTCTGCTTTAGTAATGCATCGTCTAAACGGCGTTCGGTTTGGATATCCCATAGTATAAACTTCAAGAACAAACTTCATTTCCACCTCGTACCCAGCAGAATGGTGGGAGTGTTTTTCCCTCTGCGATTAGAAAAGGGG
>Ga0164242_10007206_pt1 | contig 12174 bp, 12 predicted proteins | sample OricomgcompostMG_FD_108783 | JGI IMG/M metagenome (GOLD analysis project Ga0164242, IMG submission 108783) | Miracle-Growth compost microbial communities from Emeryville, California, USA - Original compost - Miracle growth compost (MG) ... | reverse complement strand
GATGCGATAGCGGTCGACGATCTCGCGCGCGGTGGCGAGCGTGGTGTGGTCGATCACCGTCGGGCCGCTGGCGACGAAGGAGGGATCGTCGCCGGGAATGTCCGAGATGATCAGCGTGATGACGCTGGCCGGTGCTGCCGCCACCGCGAGCCGACCGCCCTTGATTGCCGACAAGTGCTTGCGAACGCTATTGATCTCGCCGATCGTCGCGCCCGAATTGAGCAGCGCCTGCGTCACCGCGCGCTTGTCGGCGAGGCTGACGCCGGCGACCGGCAGCGTCAGCAGCGCGGAGCCGCCGCCCGAGATCAGCGCCACCAGCCGGTCGCGCGCGCCGAGGCCGTGCGCTAGCTCGAGCGCGCGCTCGGCTGCCGCCATGCTCTCGGCGTCGGGGATCGGATGGCCGGCCTCGATCAGCTCGATCGTCGGCGGCAGCGCGTGCGGCGGGCCGGCATGGCCGCGCCGTGTGACGACCAGCCCCTCGACCGGACCGCCGAGCCGCTTCGCCGCGATCGACGCCATCGCCGCCGCCGCCTTGCCGACCGCCAGCAGCACGGTGCGCCCGCTGGTCGGCGGCAGGTTGAGCGCCCGCGGCAGGCAGGTTTCAGCCGACACCGCGCCCACCGCTTCGTCGAACAAGGCGCGCAGCAAGATGCGGGCGGGGGTGGTCGATGCCGGTCGATCGGGCGATACGGTCATTCGGGCTCCGAGAGGCAAATCTGATGGCGTAATGGGGAGTTGCGTTCGAACTGCGACTGTTTGCCATCGCCGCGCCATTGGATAGGCGATGCCTGCGCAACACTGAGTTCCATTGATCGGAACATCACGGTGGCGCACAACATCAGCCTCTCCATTCGGCGCTCCGTCTTGGGGTAGCATTAGCACTCATCACATTATCGCTATTTGACTTGGGGGCAGTACTAGAGCTCCACCAGTACCTTGGAAAGAAATATAGTACTTTAATATTAATACATTGATATACAATTTTATTGTCCATCGAAGCTGTGTAAGAGATCATTATTGACGCGCTCCCCTGAAATGTGACCGATTTTGAGTAGAGTCCGACGCGAAGGAGTCGGACGTAATGAAGCGAAGCAGGTTCAGCGAAGAGCAGATCATCGCGATTTTGAAGGAGCACGAGGCGGGTATGCCGACGGCGGAGGTATGCGCCGGCACGGGATCAGCGGAGCGACCTTCTACAAGTACGAGGCCAAGTTCGGCGGGCTGGAAGTATCGGAAGCACGGCGACTGCGCGCGCTCGAGGACGAGAATGCGAAGCTGAAGAAGTTGCTGGCCGAGGCGATGCTCGACAACGTGGTACTGAAGGATCTGGCATCAAAAAAATGGTGACGTCCGGCGCTAAGCGAGAAGCTGTCGCCCACGTCCGTGAGCATCACGGGCTGAGCGAGCGTCGGGCGTGCAACCTGGTTGGCGTGAGCCGCAGGGTGATCCGGTATCGACCGTCGCGGCCGGACGATGGTCCGCTGCGGCAGCGGCTGCGCGAGTTGGCAGGGGAGCGCCGCCGGTTCGGCTATCGGCGGCTGGGCTATCTGCTGGCGCGCGAGGGCATGACACCCAACTATAAGAAGCTGCTGCGGATATGCCGTGAGGAGAACCTGCTGGTCCGCCGCTGCGGTGGCCGCAAGCGCGCCCTGGGCACCAGGGCGCCGATGGTGCTGCCGGATGGGCCGAACCAGCGGCAGCCGTCGCGGTTCCGCATCCTGTGCGTGGTCGACGACTATACGCGCGAATGCCTGGCGTTGGTGGCGGACACGTCGCTGTCGGGCGTGCGGGTCGCTCGGGAGTTGACGCGGCTGATCGGCCTGCGCGGCAAGCCGCACACGGTGGTCGCCGACAACGGCACCGAGTTGACCTCGTCGGCCATCCTGCGCTGGTCGCAGGAGCGGCGGGTCGAGTGGCACTACATCGCGCCTGGCAAGCCGATGCAGAACGGCTTCGTCGAGAGCTTCAACGGGCGTCTGCGGGACGAATGCCTCAACGAGACGCTGTTCACGTCGCTGGCTCATGCCCGCTTCGTGCTCGACGCCTGGCGGCACGACTACAACCACGTTAGACCGCACTAGAAACTGGGCGGGAAGACCCCCGCCGAGATCGCCGGCCAACATGTCTGGGGGCATGCCCCCAGACATGTTGGCATCACCTCAAACAACCATCATGAAGGAGCCGGACTCTACCTCTGACTGGTAACAATCAGGGGAGCACGGCAGGTCGGCTCGGCGTCGGAATGGGCTTATAATCGAGCGCGCTATTTCAAACCAAAGGCGGCGCTCCCTTTCGCCCAGCCCGATCTCTTTGCGCAATTTTCCCACAAGCGCTCGTTCCACTTCGAAAACCCGTACTTCTTGGCGACCGGATTCTTCTTGTCGCGGTTGGCAGCTCCGACGGGATATTTGATCGCCGTGGCCAGCGTTGCCGAGGTGAGGTCGAGGCCCAGATGGGCGATGTTCGTCTGGAGCTTGGTAATCAGCCTGAGCGTTTGCGGATTGCCGTCGAACTTAAGGAGCTCGGCGTGAAGATCATCGGGAATGGCGGTTGGCAACTCGCGCGCACCCTTGTCATGGTTCGTGAAGATCCACTCCTTTCGCTGGTCGAACCAGCGACCGATCGCGGCCTCGCCCTGATGTCCGAACGGCGGATTGCCGAGTGAGGAGCTAAAAGCAGACAGACCCCTGGCGGGCCCAATTCCAGTCATCAACGCACCTGAATGTATGGCGGCTTTCGACGGGCTAACGGGCCCTGGGAACGGCGTCTTTGTCGGCGGAAGCTCATCTGAAGGTCTCAGAACTCGCTGTTCTCCGGGGCCGGAAAGGTTTGCTCACGTTCAGCGAAGTCGCGATTGACGCCTTGCCGGCCAAGCTAGCGCTTGCCTTCTGCATAAAGCCGGGCGAGCACGGCCTCTGAGTCGAGAGAGAGGCGGCGATCGGAATTCATCGATGCTATCTTTGCGGGTGAGCGAGGAGGTCATGCGGCACAGTTTCGACTGAGATTCATGGGCGCCCTCGCGCCTGGTAGGATTTTATGCTACCTCTCGATCAAGTAGAGGAGTCGTCATGCAAAATGCCGAGAAGATCAGCGTCACCGTGACGCCCGATATGCTTAAGCAGCTTCGCGCCAGCGTCGATGCCGGCGAGTACGCATCGACGAGCGAGGCGATGCGCGATGCACTCCGCGCGTGGCAGCGGCGGCGTATCGAAGATGTCGAGCGATTGAGCGCAATTCGCGCACGGGTCCGCCGATCGATCGAAGATCCTCGTCCCAGCCTGAACGAGGAGGAAGTCAGCGTACGATTGGAGCGGCTTTTCGAGGACGCCAGAGACGATGCGGCACATTGAGGTCGAATATCGTCCCGAAGCGATCGCCGACCTTGAGGCTATCTTCCGTTTCGTGCTTCGGCTGAGTCTGGAAGCCGATACAGCCCGCGCCTTCGTTCAGCGCATCCGCGATCGATGCCGCCGGATCGGCGATGTGCCGTTAGGAGGGATGCCGCGGGACGATCTTTATCCGGGCCTCAGAACCCTTCCGTTCGCGCGCCGGGCGGTGATCGCCTATCGCGTGATCGATGACCGCGTGGAGATCACCAATGTGTTTTACGGAGGGCGAGATTTCGAAGCTCTCTATAGAGGACAGCCCGATCCCGGCGATGGCTGACGCGGAAACGACGAATTTACGGCACGTATAGCGCTGTCTCAAACCGGTGCCGCGAACGGCGACGATGCCAAGTCGCTGCCAGCTTTGCGTTCGCCGATCACGCCAACCGACCGGATCGGGCGCTGGGTATCCGCGTATCAGATTCTCTCGGTGCAGCAGCGATGCCACGAACACCGGAGCGCGTCTCGGACCCGGCGGAACGCGAGGTGGACCAGGCGGTACTTCGCCGATATTGTATGCCTACGGTCATGGCTGTCGTGGCGCGATGCGGGGTGGGTGCCTTGGGGGCATGAGCGCGACTGGTTTTTCCCAGCAACTGTCCACTGCATCGGTGCCGATGCGCGAACGCCTGCCGATGTGGCGCGAAATATTCGGGCAGACGATGGCGCGGCTCGACATAGAGCCGGCCAGGAACGTGCCCTTTCATGCCGAGGGGACGTTGTGTGCGCTGCCTGGGACGGCCTATGCTTCTGTCTCCGCATCACCGGTACGGGTCACACGGACGCGCCGCCTGATCGCCGCTGATCCAATGGAGATGCTCTATCTGATCACCGCCGATGGCCCACTGGAATTCAAGCAGGGAGGGCGCGAGCATATGCTGACCGCCGGCGACTCGATCTTCGCGCGCGGCGGCGAGGTTGTCACCATCCAGAGCCAGAAGAGATGCCGTTTCACCAACATCGCGGTGGTGCTGGACGATCTTCGTTCGCTTCCGTTGGGCGTGGACGATTTGGCAATGCGCGTTGTCCCGCGGCACAGCGACCTGCTAGGGCTGCTCCACGCCTATATCGACATGTTGCGCTTGCGTGCCGGCGCCGCTCCAGGTGCGGCAGCGCCGTTCGTTGCCGGGCATATCCGCGACCTCATCGGCGCCGTCGCCGCGGTGGCGACCGAGAAACCCGTGCCGGAGCAGCCCGGCGTCAAAGCGGCACGGCTGCGGGCGATCAAGGCGGACATAGCGGCTCGGTCATGCGATCCGCGTCTCGAAATTGCGGACGTAGCGGCCCGCGCGGGCATCAGCTCGCGCTATGTCCGCCGCCTGTTCCAGGATGAGGGAAGCAGCTTTTCGGCGCACGTCCTGGGCGAGCGGCTCGAGCGCGCCTATCGCTTGGTGCTGCATCCGGGGCAGGCGCCGCGAACGATCGCGATGATCGCCTATGCCTGTGGCTTCGGTGACCTGTCTTACTTCAACCGCACCTTCCGTCGCCGCTTCGGTATGACCCCATCGGATTTGCGCGGCGCGGGTATCTAGGGTCAGGGCCAAGCGACAGCCTCGCTGCCAGTCGGCGAACACGCCCTGCCATGCCCACCCCGACTGGTGCCAGTTCGGTCAGCACATGCGCCAGATCGGCGGGAGCAGCCGCTACCACCCTGTCCCCGGCGACCTCGGCGCGATCATCGGCGACGTGCAACGCGATCTGCGTTCGGGTGGCGTCGTTGGGGGAGCGTTATCGTCAGGCTGGCGTCGTATATCGAATCGGCGTCGGGATGAGTGCGCGTCGCGCGAACGGAGGCTGCTGCTCATCCGCGCTTCGCCGGTGTCCATCGGCTTCGTTCGGCGCGACCATGAGCAGGATCAATCCCAGGCCGATCAGCGGAAACCATAGGCCGACGCTGTCGACCGCAATGTCATAAACCGTCGTTTATGCCATCGATGCACTCCGGCCATGCGGTTCGGCGGGTCGGACCGCGATCCCACCAAGGTCGAGCAACGCTAAGTGTGCCCAGTGGTGAGCGTAGCTTCGGATACGTCTTCAAGCCGTTCGCGGTAGTATGGGAGCGATAGCCTGCCCATGCCGGGGGCGGCATGGGCAGGCATGACGCGGAGCCAGAAACCACGGCAGGATGCCGGTGTCGCCGCCGGGCGGTTCTCAGGGTCGCATGGAGAACCGCTCGTCATTCCACGTCAGAGACCGAATGCAATGCCGACGCGGCCGCCCGTCGAGCCTCGGACGGTCGAGCCTGCAAAGCCGCCGCTGATATAGACCTTGGGCGCGGCCTGGATCGCCATTGCGCCGGAAAAGCCTTGTTCGCCGCGATAGGTCGCGAGGTTGAACGAGACCGAGACCGTGCTGTCCGGCACGACCATCGTGCCGCCCATTGCCATCGCCGCCGCGATGCCGCCTTCGGACTGGCGGAAACCGCGTGCCGAATTGAGTTCAAGCAGATCGACGCGGTTATCGAGTTGCGACACGCCGTGATCGAGCGCGGCGATCGCCGAGCCGGCATCGTGATAGGCGGCGCCCTGAACGGTGTAGGTCGGTGCGGAGAGCGTGCCGGTCGCACTGTCATATGTCGCTCCGCCGCCGAGCGCCGCTGCCGTGCTGTTGCCCAGCGTCACCGTGTTGGCGAGCGCCGTGGTGGCGACGCCCTGTGCCGCCGCCGCCTCGGTGCGCGCAGTGGTCGCAGTCGATTGCGCGGTCGCCGCGTTGGCCAGCGCCGTATTGGCCGTGCCCTGCGCCGCTGCGGTCTCGGCGCGCGCCGTTTCTGCCGTCGCCTGGGCGGTGGCCGCGTTGGTCAGGGCGGTGTTGGCCGTGCCCTGCGCGGTCGCCGCACTGGCCAGCGCTGTGTTCGCGGTGCCCTGCGCTGCTGCCGCTTCGGTGCGAGCGGTAGTAGCCGTGGACTGGGCCGTTGCGGCGTCGGCTAGTGCGGTACTGGCGGTGCCTTGCGCGATCGCCGCCTCGACGCGGGCCGTGGTCGCGGTCGACTGCGCTGCGGCCGCGTTGGTCAGCGCAGCGTTGGCGGTACCCTGCGCCGCCGCGGCCTCCGTCCGCGCGGTGTTTGCGGTCGATTGCGCTACTGCGGTATTGGTCAATGCGGTGTTGGCGGTGTCTTGGGCCGCCGCTGCCTCGGTCCGCGCGGTATCGGCCGTCGCCTGTGCGGCTGCCGCATTGCCCAAAGCGGTATCGGCAGTCGATTGCGCTGCCGCCGCATTGGCCAAGGCGGTGTTGGCCGTGCCTTGGGCCGCCGCTGCTTCGGTCCGCGCGGTATCGGCCGTCGCCTGCGCGGTAGCCGCATGGGCGAGGGCGGTATCCGCCGTCCCCTGCGCAGCGGCGGCGGCAGCGGCGACCACATTCACCTGAGCGACGTTGGCGGCATCGGTGTCGGCGGTACCCGCCGCGACGTTGACGATCCGCCGCTCCGCGCCGGCGGCGGCGACCGAAACGACATTGTCCTGATCGGCGACCGAGCCGGCGCCGAGCGCCACAGAATTGGCGCCGCTGGCCTGCGACGCCGCGCCGAGCGCAAGGCTGCCGGCACCGGTCGACGACGCCTGATCGCCCAGCGCGACATTGCCGGTGCCGGTCGCGGTCGACTGGTTGCCGAGCGCGACCGCACCGTCGCCGATCGCATTATTGTCTGCGCCGATCGCCACCGCGCCGGTGCCGGTCGCGACGTTAGGATCGCCGATCGCCACCGCGCCGTTGCCTGTCGCCGCCTGCCCCTGGCCGATCGCGACCGCCGCGCCGCCGGCAGCGGAGGCGCCGGTGCCGATCGCCACCGCGTCCGCCGTATCGCCGTTCGCGCCGGAACCCATCACGATCGAGCGATTGCCGGTGGACTTCGAATTGTAGCCGATGGCGATGCTGTCAAAGCCGATGGCCGTGCTTTGGTTGCCCAGCGCGACGCTCGATTCCCCTCCGGCGATGGAATTGGCCCCCACGGCGGTCGCCATGAACGCGTTGGTCCTGCTTCCGCCGCCGAGGGCGGTTCCGCCCATCGCCGTGGAAACGGCCCCGCTTCCCACGGCGGTGCTGCCCAGGCCGCTGGCGCTTGTATGGTTGCCGATCGCCGTGCCACCCTCACCGCTGGCCGAACTGTGAGCGCCGAACGCGGCGCCGTTGTCGCCGCTGGTGGTGGCGAGGACGCCGACCGCGATGCTGCCCTCACCCTCGGCGGCGGCAGACCTGCCCACGGTGACGCCGTCAACGCCGCTGGCATAGGAGAAGTGGCCCACCACGGTGCTGCCCTTTGCCCTGGCCGAGCTGCCCGCGCCCAGCGCGGTGCTCTGATCGCTCTCGGCGCTGGCCGCGGCGCCCACCGCGGTGGTTTCGGTCGCGGTGGCGCCCGCATTGTTGCCGACCACCGTCGAGGCATAGCCGCTCGCAACGCTTCGCACGCCACATTCGGTCGAGTCGACACCGGTTCCGACATTGCATTCGGGTGTGGTGTCGGCGCGCGCGGGGGCGGCGAGCATGACACCCCCGATCGCCAGGGGCGCGGCGGTGAGCAGAAGGGTCGAAATACGCGTCTTTAGCACGGTCAGGGCCTCCTCGTTGTGCGGCGGCGAGGTGTGCATGAAAACCGTGCCTTCCGGCATGGCGACCCTGATTGCATCGGCTCTCGCGGCGGCTATGTGCCACTTCCGATTGCCATCACCGTTCCGGCCTGTCTTGGACGATGCGGAACGCGGCATGGACCATACGGAACAACGCCGAAGACGGAATGATTGCTTGTTATTGGCTGATCAGGGAAGACGGGCGGAAGGTCGGCGCGTTCTGTGTCGACAGTACGCCAGAAGTGATCGCCGCGACACTGGAGCATTACGGCCCTGTCGATTGCGCTGGGTCTGCGCGAACTGGGCGTCGCTCTTGTTTGCATCGACGCGCGACAGGCGCACCGGAGCCAGAAGGCGATGAAGGCGAACGAGATCGATCCGTACGACGCGGCCGGGCTCGCGCAACTGGCACACACCGGTTTCTATAAAGAGGTGTACGTCAAATCGCCGGCAGCGCACGGCGTGCGCTCGATCATCATCGCCCGCGGGCATCTGGTCGAAGCACGCGTGCGGCTCGACAACACCATCCGTGGCCTCTGCGCCACCTTTGGGATCAGGCTGGGGATCGGCCATGGCACGCGGTTCTTTGCACGGATGCGCGAGACCGCCGTCATCCCCGGGCTCGGCGAAGCGGTGGCGTTGCTGCTCGGCGTGCGCGAGCGACTGGTCGACGTGATCAGTCAGTTGGATCGCCAACTCAAGGCGATCGGCGCAGCGTCTCCGGCTTGCCAGCGCTGACGAGCATCCCCGGTGTGGGCGTCCAGGACCTCGGCCGCGTTCGCCGCTGCCATCGACGACGTAGCCCGGTTCAAGCGTTCTCGAACGGCGGGCACCTACTTCGGCCTCGTCCCGCGCCGGCACCAGCCGGGCAAACTCGACCGGACCGGGCGCATCACCAAGCAGGGCGGAAACCCTCAAGGGGCAACCGCCAAGCTACCGCAAATTACAGATCACGACCCTAGAGGCCCCTGTTACTGCGCATATCCCGCGCCAATGAATCCTAGCCGAAGCGATACGGATCGAAACAGTCGGCGTCCGGGTCGGGTATGCTGGCAAGCGCTGCAGCGATTAATTCGGCTCCCAGCGCGGCGAATGTGATGCCATTGCCGCCGAACCCGCTGGCGAGCCAGAACCTGTCATGGCGAGCGGCGCGGCCAATCGCCGGCAGCCCGTCGGATGATGATCCGAATGCGGCCGACCAGGCGCAGTCCAGTTCGACGTCCATTGCCGCCAGCCTGGCACGGATCACTGTCCTTGACGCCGATCAGCGCGTCGCGTTGTGCCGAATCGGCGAAATCCTAGTCTTCGCCCCCAGCGATGATCCGTCCGTCGGCGGTGGCGCGCGCGTAAAGATAAGGGGAGGCGGCCTCCCAGATCATCGCGTTCTCCCTCCACAACGGTGCGCATCCCGGCGACGTAGCGATGGCATCTACCGTGTCGTCCACGAGCGGTAACGTCGTCGCGGTCGCCTTCAGGATTTCCGTTTCGGGATGGTCGGCGCGCAATTTCTCGATCATGGCGGGAACCGGCTCGACGGCGATCGTGCGGGCGCCTGTGCCTTCGAGCATTTTCAAGAATTTTCCGGTGCCGGCACCAAGGTCCAACACGGTCTGGCCGCTTGCCAGGCCGACCACCGATTGCAGCCAATCGCCGATTTCATGGGGATAGTCCGGCCGCCCGGCCTCATAGGCCGCGCTGCCTTTTCCATAACCGATCATCGCGGCTGGATGGATAGACACCCCATTGGCTCCCGATACGAGAAGAACGCTGCGATATTGCGAACCCCTTATGCTCATGATCAAGAAAAAGGCAGTTCATCATATCAAAAAACGGACTCGATCGCGGCAAAATGGCGGCGCGATTTGCGCCATTCCACTACGCTGATCAGCTTTTATTGACCGCGTCACCGCCGATCACGGTCACCGTTCCAGAGCAGGATCGCTGAGAGCGGATAAAGAGCAAACCGGCCGAGGTTGAACGCGATGCCGGTCGGGTGCTGGCGGTAGGCGGGGAGGATCGCCTCGGGCGATTGCAGTGGCACCATGTCCGCAACGGTCTTGTTGTCCGGGAAAACTTGGCGAACTGGACTGCGCGGAATAGCGGACCGAACACGTCTTCGGGAGTGTGCCAGCGGGGCGGCTGAAGAAGCGTTCGATGAGATTGCGCTCTTTATAGAGAGCGGCGTCGAATGCTCGGCGCGAGACGGTGGTCGTGCGACGAGGAATGACGGGGAGGGGCGCCGCAGGCAGCAGCGGCATCGAGTGCGCACGTGGCGTCATAGGCCTTGTCGGCGATCACGAAGCCGATGCGGATGCCATCGAGCAGCGGCTCGATCTGGGTGATGTCGTTGCGCTCGCCGCCCGTCAGGATGATGCGCATCGGCAAGCCGAGCGCGTCAGCTTCAGCCCATGTGGGAAGGTCGAGCGCGGGGTGATCCCTGATACACCTCTTCAGGGAAGGGTGCCCCATATACCGGTGATCGCGAACGCGATGACGAGCCAGGGTTTCATCGGCGGTGTCGCCGCGCCGGTTCGCATCGCTGGGGCAGATCCGCTGCCCAAACTTAATTACAAACCAATTTAACAGCCCAATTATTCCGCTTAGGTTGTATAACTAGGTTGCATGCTTATTCTGTTAGGGTTAGTCCAGTGCGCGAGAATCAAAGCGCACAGGGGAGGTGGCAGTGTTCGGACGGGTCGGCCGCGTGGCGCTCGCAATGTCGCTTGCCTCGGTTTCCGTATCCGCTTCGGCGAAGGCTTGGCTGGTTTACGACGTTGCCGAACTCAGCGCGACGCGCGCCGTCGCCGGCGACACGATCGTCCTCGCCGACGGCGAATGGCGGGACGCGACGCTCAAGCTGGTCGGCGAAGGGACCGCGGCCAAACCGATCACACTGACTGCCGAGCATCCCGGCAAGGTGATTCTCACCGGCCGCTCCAACCTCAAGCTCGCCGGCAAGTATCTCATCGCGTCGAACTTGGTGTTCCGCGACGGCTATACCCCTGACGACGTGGTCGTCTCTTTTCGCACCGATTCGCGTCACTGGGCCGATCACAGCCGCATCACCGGCATCGTCATCGACCGCTTCAATCAGCCCGACCGGCGCAAGGAAGACCATTGGGTGGCGATCTACGGCGCCGACAATCGCCTCGATCACTCGCAGTTCGAGGGCAAGGGCAATGACGGCGCGACGCTGGTCGTGATCCGGGACAAGCCCTATCCGCTCGATAACCGCGCGCGAATAGACCACAATTATTTCGGGCCGCGCCCGCCGCTGGGCGGCAATGGCGGCGAGACGCTGCGGATCGGCACCAGCACCGAATCGGGCAGCGACTCGCATACGATCGTCGAAGACAATCTGTTCGATCGCTGCGACGGCGAGGTCGAGATCATCTCGGTCAAGTCCGGCGCCAACGTGATCCGCAACAACCTGTTCGTCGATTCGCAGGGCACGCTGACCCTGCGGCACGGCAACGGCAACCTTGTCGAGCGCAACGTCTTCTTCGGCCACGGCATCCCACACACCGGCGGCATCCGCGTCATCAACGAGCGGCAGACGGTGCGCGGCAATTACCTCGAAGGGCTGGCGGGCGAGGATTTCCGCAGCGCGATCACGGTGATGAACGGCGTGCCCAACTCGCCGATCAACCGCTACCTGCCGGTCAGGAACGCGCTGATCGCCAACAACAGCGTGATCGACCCGGCCGAGATCAATCTGGGCGGCGGTGCCGACGCCGAGCGGTCTGCTCCACCCGAAAGCACGCGCTTCATCGATGACCTGATCGTCAAGGACAAGAGCGCAGATCCGATCCATATCGGCGCGTCGATCGCCGGCGTTGCCTTCGAAAACGTGGTCCAGTCGCCCGCCGGCACGCCCGCCGCGCCGGGAATCGAGCGGCGCACCGTCGCGCTCACCCGCACCGCGAACGGGTTGCTCTACCCGACCGACCCGGCGCTCGCCAAGGTCGGCGCGCCGCACGATCTGAAGCCGGTGACGCGCGAGGAAGTCGGCGTGCCGTGGTATCCCAAGGGCAGCTCGGTCCCGGTGGCGCTGGGCAGCGGCACGATGCGCAAGGTCACGCCCGCCGAGCCGCTCGCCAAGGCCATCGCGGCGGCGCACGGCGGGGACGTTTTGCAGCTTGCGGCGGGGCGCTATCGCGTCGCCGCGCCGATTGTCGTCGATCGCCCGCTGACGCTGACAGCGGCGGTCGGCGGCAACACAGCGATCG
>Ga0164242_10007205_pt1 | contig 12174 bp, 16 predicted proteins | sample OricomgcompostMG_FD_108783 | JGI IMG/M metagenome (GOLD analysis project Ga0164242, IMG submission 108783) | Miracle-Growth compost microbial communities from Emeryville, California, USA - Original compost - Miracle growth compost (MG) ... | reverse complement strand
TCGACGACGGGGATGCCGAGGTCGGCAAGCTTGCTGAAGTAGGGCGCCGTCCAGGCCTGAAGCTGCGGGGCGGTCATGTTGTTGGCCCAGTGTGTCGTCATGGCTAGAGTGCAGTTGGCCTCCGCGGAAGGCGTCACGCACGTCAGTCGGAAGTAGACGTATTGGCCCGCATCGGCGTTGGGAATGAACGTGTCCCAGAAGGCCCGGATCCCAGCCCACCACGCCTCGGTGCTGACGTTGTTGTCCGGCGCCGCAGTGCTGATCGAGTACGACAGAGTCGCGACGGGGAGCCGCGGGTACGCGGCAACGATGGCTGACACCACCACCCCAAAGGTGCAGCCACCGCCACCGCGGATTCCCCAGTACAGGTCCGGGTGGTTGTTCTCGTTGACAGTGACGAAACGCCCGTCCGGGAGTACGACCTCCATGGACAGGATCTGGTCCGTCGCCAGGCCGTAGAGACCCATTATAGGAGAGTGGCCGGCTCCTTGTGAGTATCCACCCACAAGACCAACGGTCTGGATTGTAATAGATGTTAGATCGTATTATGTAGCTTCCCACATCGTTCTTGGGGTAGTTAAGAGGCCGTGGTGAAGAAGCCGATGACTTACCCTTCCAATACCGCCGACGATGGCCAGATTGCGCTTATCCGCCTCCTTGTACAAAGTGCCGACCTCGACGCCAGTGCCAACCTTAAAGGCAGGTCCGGAATAGTGGCCGATCTTCGCGTTAGAAATGAAGCGGATGTCTCGGAAGTAGTTGGTGTAGATAGACAGTCCGCCTCCACCGGTGGACTTGGCGTTGAAGTCGTGTCCCTTGTTCTTGATGACTAGCCGCAGGTTGGCGTTGCGCGCAAAGTTGACGGCAAGTTGGATCTGGGCCACATTGGTAGCGTTGACGACGTACGACGGGAAGCCACCGAGCGTGCAGTTGCCGTTTGGGTCGTCTGAGATCATGCACGTTTTATCCTCAAAAAGCTGGAAGTTGATGCTAACAGGTGAATCAACTCTGGTGAGATGTGTTAGCTTCGCCTTTGGTTCAAAAGTCGGCCTGAAATATTGGTGAAGGCTTACTGGAATCTTGATTCCGGCCAGTGGGCCTTGATATACGCACAAGTCTCTTCATCCCTAACCTTGGGCCAGCTATTGAAGCACGGTGCGGCCAAGGGGACACTCTTGATGAGCGCGCGGCCTACTAGGAGATCGAGGACTTTCCAGGCTTTATCAGAAGGCCAATCGTGAGAGCCGGGGTAGGCCCTGCATGACGGCGTTGACCGCTTGTCCGTAGACCCGGATGTGGTGGAGGCAAAATCAAATAATGATATGTTGGACAGTGTTAGGTCTGTGAGATTTGCTATAACGTCACTCGTCAACTGTGAGGTTTCTGAGCCGAAGTAGTCATAACCCGAGTCCGTAGAGTCGGCGGGGACAGTGGACACCGCGGGTGCCACTGTTCCTTCATTGGCGTCTAGTATGATGGGTTAGCGGACGATGAGAGTTCTTCGCTAGGGGCGAAGTGTTCACGTACCAACTGTCTTGCCGTCAACCTCGATGGTCTGTCCCAATGCAAGGTCAGCTAGTGGTAGGGCGGCCACTAACAAGAACGCCCGGATCAACGAAGGCATTCTAAATTTGCTCCAAGCCCAAGATCGGGGGTTGAAGAATTCCCGATATGTTTGACGAACACAAAGCCCAGCACAACCGAGGGTGGGTAAGGCGTAGGGCCGGGGCTACAAGGTAGCATATTTGGTCACATCTACACGGGTTATCATTTATATAGCTCCATCGCAGCAAGTGCTAGGGGAACTAGGAGGATGGGGAAGAATAAGCACGTAGGAGTGCTTGTGGGTACCCTCAAGGATAACTGGCCATGAATAGGCTCAAATATCCGCATTCTGCAATCTCCGCACCAACTATTACAGAGGTGCGTTGCTTGTGCAGGAGTAGGGCACAACACGAGAGCCTGTCGAGGGAGCAAATGGGTCCGTGTGGGCAGGGGAGCACCAAGATACCGGGGCATCTTCCCGCTAGGGTACACGTAGTTTACATGGGTTTGCATTGGGAGGGAGGGGGGAGGGGGGCATGGCAGGCATGCTGTGGCACACACGGCACCGCCGGCGCCGCTGGGAGAGAGTGAACATGCCGTCCAACGGGCGTTGGCGGGACGCAGGCGGCAGGCAGGCGACCGGAAGTCACCGATGGTGTGGTGTCATGATTGACGGCCTACGAGTAGTTGTCGTCGGTCGTCTTTGCTTCGTTTCCCGGGTTGTGGGACGAGTCTTGGCTTGCTCAATTCCCGGTTGAATCTTTCCGTTGGCTGGTAATGTTTACCTCGACCTGCAGCGCTCGTTTTTGCCGGTAACACGACAGTGTGTTACAGAAAGGGTCGAGCTTCTGGAAAACTTCCCGAAGTAGATCCTGTCGAGCGCCGTGGGGGTTTGATGGTGGCGGCCAATAGGCCTGCCAACAGGCGGCGCGAGTCGGCAAGGGCGCCGTGAGAACCCTGCTAATCACTGCAGATGGAAGGATTCCGGGAGGGGCCAGTGGCGGGCTCTGTACACGAATTGGGGCTTTTCCCCACTCTCGACGCTCCTTTCTGTCGCGGTGTGAAAGTAACGGCTTCGGCCAGGTGACGGGGAATGACGCTGGCTGAATCCTGTTTCCCGTACTCGGCATTCTCATCTTCCAGGAAACCTGCAAGCCCCAGGTGTCCCGGCCCTCTGAGTTCGCGAGCAACTGAGGGGTTGCGTAAGATACCCCGCCGTTCACGGGATGGCCTTGTTTAGGGCTTGTCAGGCGCCGAACTGGCAAGCTGTCCGACGCAAGGAGCTCCAAGACACGCATTAGCGAGGTGAGTGGTAGTGGTGTGTGACGGGAGGGGCTGGAAGCCGCGGTAAGCACAGCCACCTGATCGACATCGGGCGGCTCTTACAGCGCTCTGACCCCTTGAACGGCGTTACCCTCTGTGCAGCAAGCTGCATCTACGCTTGCATATTCGCATCTCTCTTCCTCTCGCTTTGTTTTCCCCCTCGTTTTCTATTTCCTTTTGCAGTCGGCACATGCGGCACAGCGTTGCACCTTTGCCAAAACTGTGCAGAGGCAGAGGGATAAAGCGACACCAAGACCCAAGATAGGGCTTGGAGAGCATAGGCAGACACGGCTCCTCCTTACCGGCGTCGTAACTAGGTAGGCAGCCAGACTTCTCCGCGGGTCAACACGGAAGCCTGGCGCGAGATGAGGAATCCTTCAACCAGGCCCGGCAAATACGTACCCTGACCTCCCATGAACACATGGAGTGGTAGCATGAGTACTGTAGTAGGATGGACGGGGGCCTGGAATCGGGGATGGCTTCATACCTGCGGTGAGGATGTACTTGGACGCATGGGAGAAGGCGAACCAATGTTGATCAGATATCGTACGGGAACCACCGATCAGTTGGCAGCGCAGTCCTTTTGGGTCCTTTGTGATGGGTAAGACAGGAATGATGGAAATGCTTCTATTTTAATCCGAACCGAGACTTCCCATCCCGTCCCCTGTCTTACTAATTAGGTAGGTGCAAATGGGAGCGGCACGGTATTAGCGGGGCCGGCTGGTTCGAGTTTAGCTTGCGAACACATCTCTCGGCATCCTCTTTACATGTTTGCATCTCTCGCACTTGGTTCGCTCGCTTCGGCTCTCCGTTGTTCGCATCGCTGCCTCCGCAAATGCGAGATTCGGGGGCGCACTCACTTTGCAATGGTACTTCGTACAGAAAGCCAATTGCGATCGATATTGCAAGAACCAAGTTCGACCGTTGATTTCGGTTCTCGGTGCTCAAGCATCACGTCCAGCGAACACTCACTGTCAATCTTCATCTCACAAGTGGAGAACGTGATGAGCCTCGACACTCACCGGTGCGGTCCTCGGTCACCGTCTCCCACTGTTTCCACATACAATCTTCAGGGTTCCATCCCCGTTTGACCTGAGGAACTTTGTTTTGCGAAACCATCCGTGTCGAACCTCACGGGTCTCAGCGATTTGAGAATGACACGGCTGACGGTGTATTGTTTCCCGACCTCGCTGACTGGTGAGCCGTCATCAGGGCGCCTCGCAATCATGGAGCCAAGCCACTACTACCGTTCGAGCCGCGTTTCGATCAGTGGTATTATTGAATCTACGAACAAGTTTGTAATTATTATGCGTCGGTGAAAGTGGAAACTCGGCCATATAGACGGAGGAGGGGCCGATAGATTCGCTTCGGACCGTTGCTGTTTTTGCCTATTCTCCCCCATTAATTATAAACATTTGCGCATGTACGAAGTATCCAGGCTGGAGAAAGGTCACAGGCCGTCATTAGCATTGCTGAGGGTACGGAACTCCGACCTTCGACCAAAAGTACATCTCCATGGCATCTCCATGCTGCCTCGCCTCAAGCCCAAGGATTCCTAGGAGGTAATTATAACCTCCTCTACACTACAAGGTGATGCGCAAAAGTAAACACGGGAAAACAAATCCTCGACCCACCGTTACGTGACTGCACGGATCAAGGGCGGCATCTGTTTGGCTCTTCGGTGTGGGTTGTCAAAGGAGCTAGGACTTGGCTGCCGGGGAAGCTAACCGGCCCCTGGTTTTTGCCTGTCGCCGTCAATGCGTCGGGCGGAACCAGAAAATCCCCTGAATGTCGCCTCGCCGGCTCCCCACCATCAACTTTAAGTGTTTTGCTGGGGGCTAGCTTTGCTTGCGGATGAACCCCATAAATCCCGGCTGGCCCTCCTGTGGAGGAGACCCACTGATCGCTCTCCCCCCAGCTCCTCTCTGAGGATCTCATCGTCGAGGATCTCGTCACCTCACATCATCCTGACATCTCATAAGGTTTTCGTCGACTGACTGTACCCCTGCCTGTGATGCCGATGCCCTTCTCGACGACGCAAACTGCGTATAAGGATTTGTGCTCCGACCATATCCCCCGCGTGGCCCAGCAATGGTGGCGATAGGAGGCGCTGCGGGATGGGAGTGGGCGCCGGCACTTGCAAATGCCGTTACTGTCAGCAACTCGTCTTCGACCGACCCGACAACGCGCTCCGAACCGCATACCCTCTGGTTGCAGAACCTCGCCATTGCCATTGAGGTTTTGATGATTGTTCTTTCGACTGTGGTCTGTTCGCTGCGAGCTTTCATCAGAACAAAAACGAAGAATCTTGGCTGGGGTATGTTAATCGATTGGATAGCGAAATGCCCTGCGCTGCCGGTCACCAGCCCTCCATCTCCGTCAACAAAAACTAATTCCTGAATCCGCTGCAGATGACTACTGGATATTTGGCGCCACTGTGCTCTGCTTCGGACAAGCCGCAACCTCTATTCTTTGTTAGTCTAGACGTACCCGTAGCGGTCTCATTGTCGTCTAAGTATGCTAACGTAGATGCCAGACATCAAGTTAGCCTACATCGGCATCCACAATGACGAGATCCCCTCTGTCGATTATTTTACCATGGGCCTCGTCGGTTACGTCAATGGCCTTATTTACAACCCAATATTGTCTATGGTGAAGGTTTCTGTCTTGCTGTTCCTGTTACGACTTGCTGGGACGAAACCTACCGTTAGGCTCGCCATCTGGACCCTCCTAGTCTTTACTATCGCCTTGATGGTCGCCATCTTCTTCTGCGTTATTTTCGTATGCGATCCGGTGTCCTACGTCTGGGACCACTCTCAAGACGGCCACTGCTTCGACAAGAAGCCCTTCGCCATGTGGACTGGCGGCGTCACTCTATTTACGGACCTCTTGACCCTCGCCCTCCCCTTCTGGATCTTCCTTGGTCTGAGGATGCCTAAGAAGGCGAAGATGGCGTTGTTAGGTGTCTTCGCTCTAGGTTTCATGTAGGCAATCCTAGCAATAATCCTGCAACCCCGTAACCTTCCACCCCCCACCACCGATATTAAACGCACATCCCCCACCTCTACCCGGGGCTAACATTCCCGACCTCCAGCGTCACCATCGTCGGCATTGTTCGTCTTTACTTCCTCTATCAGAACAACTACCTACCCAGAGGCCCAGACTCGAATTTCGGTATCGGCTTCGTCACCAATGCCATAGAAACGAACCTAGCCGTCATCGCAGCCTGTGGGCCCGCCCTCTGGCCGCTGGCCCGCCGCTGGTTCCCGCGCGCCTTCAGCAATCTCGGCTTGTCGCGCGGCTACCAGGGCGACATCCCGGACATCAACATCACCGACAAGAGTGCCAGCGGCGCCACGAACTCCTCGCGCAAATCTAAGCCCGGCCGCCGGTTTGGTTTCGGTGGAGGTGGTTCGCGAGACAGGGGTGGCGAGGGAGGAAGTAGCGCGAAAGGGTCCAGTGGTGGGGTGCACACGAACCACAGCATCGGCGGTACCACGTTCGCGCTTAAGGACATACGGGGCGACCGGGCGAGGGGCCACACAGAGATCAGGCACCATACGCCGCACGAGTCTGAGGAGGAGATCATGACGTACAACGGCATCATGCGGACGACCGACTACACCGTCACGCGTGCTGCCGAGGACGAACGGAGTCAAACCTCCGAGATCGAACCGGTCTGGCCGACATACGGCCCACGCGGGGTAAGAAAGCCGGAGCCGGCGTTAAGATCGAGCATGGGGAGCATATGACGATTGATGAACATTTCCTGGTAGCGTTTCGGTTATGTTATTCGCGAACAACTATTTGTGGGACAACCATGGAACAAGTGCTGTTCCTTGGCGTGGAGTTTCGGGGCTAAGGGATATGGAAATGGGCATATATCCTACGTACCTAGGCTGGCGTGTTGGATTTTATCTTGAACATATATTGCTCTATATGTCTGGTTGGAGTCTAGCGACAAAATCAAATACAGGGGCCGTAACGGCCCTGGTGCCTATGGTACGAGAGGGAATTTGGGGCTAACACCGCGGCCTCGCCCCCCTCCCGATTTAGCGATCTAGTTTACGATACCCACTGCTTATCGATAGCTTGAGATCTTGCAAAATACAGCAAGAATATGGCGTTGAAGAACACAGTGGTTGGGAGACGGGCTTCCTCAAGATACGGGTTAATAAATGAGTCAAGCCTGTGCACCGTGCTAACTACTCCACACTACGCTTGTTCTAATAAGGGGCTTTTCTCGTTTTGATTTGGTAGTTGAAACATGTCTCAGTTAACAGGCACCAGAACATGGATCAAGCAAGCATTTGGGCAGCGTGAGAAGAGAAGCTCGGAGCACTTTGTGTGAGGAGCGGTCCCCGAGGTCATTATACTGGCGCCTTCTTAGTGCAAGGCATTCGGCAAACATAACCGGTCACACAGAGTAGTAAGACCTACAATGAAAAACAGCCGATTGATTTAAACCTCCGATGCGCTTAGATGGCCAGGTACTTTAGATATGTTTGAGGTAAATACACCGCGGCGCCACGTTTAATCAAGGATTGCGATTAGTTCGGGCCATGATTATCAGGCTTCTTATATGTGGGGAAATAGGGAGACACCAAAAGAGGCCCATCACATGCTTGGGAGCTTCAAACTCTTGTTATAAATGGTCGGCTAAAGGCCCAAACTCGGCCATCAGAGCATGACATTATAAGTCTAGGAGACAGATGTTGGAAATTCATCCATTTCAAAGTCACAATCTAGCGCCACGCTCCTAGAACATAACCTCGTGCCATATGACCTTCTATCAGAAACGATCCAAAAAAGTATGTATGCTAGTGCATATCAGTTCTCCGCCTTGACCCACAACCCCTTATTCTCCTCCATCCACGCCCGGAAGTCCTGCATCTTCGGGTAGATGCTCCGGCACTCACTGACACTCCCTCCATACCCATGCTCCTTGAACCAGGCAAACATATCCCCAGCGGTATCCTTGAAAACCCACTTCACCACCGACCCAACGACGCAGGGGGCCATGGGCATGGCTCGACCCACAATCTTGGTGAAGATGGCATCGCCTTCGGGCTGCGTCAACTCATCCCCAACAAGCGTCAGCGCCGCATTGCGATACCGCGGATCCTCCGGACCAAGGAAGCTCTGAGCTGCGAACCAGCCAATATCCGCCGTCGACACGAGCTGCAGCTTCTTATCGCCCAGCTGTTCCCACATGCGCGCAAACCCTAGCCCGTGCCGGTCCGTAGTCAGGTTCTCGAAAAACGTAACCGGCCTCAGGACCGTGTACGTCATGCCCTGCGCGCTGAACGCCGCCCGCGCTTCGAGGTGCTTCTCGATATGGTACTTAGCCGCGAAGTTCTGCACGCCGGTTGGGTTGACGGCCGACTCTTCTGGCCCGCCCCTGTCACCGGACGAGTAGACGAAGTGGCGAACACCGTGCGATACGGCCGCGTCGACGAGGGTCCTGCCCTGCTGCTCCTCGGCGCCCGAGTTGACCTGCACGCCGAACACACCCCAGATGGGGCGGCCCGCGCGGGCGAAAATGGAGGCCGGGTCGGAGAGGTTGCCGGCGATGACGGTCACGCCGCGGGATGCGAGTTTGCGGGCTGTGGTACTCGAAGTGTCGCGCGTCACGGCGATGATGTCGAAGTCGATGCTCGAGGCGAGGAGGTTGTTGATAACAGCCCCGCCTTGCTTGCCGGTGGCGCCAAGGATAAGTACTGTCTTGGTTTGGGTAGTTGAAGAAGACATTGAAAGTGTGAGGTTGTGAGGCCGGGCAATCGGTGTGATTTGGAGGGAGTGAGATGAGGAAAAATGGTAGCGATAGGTAATTAAATAATTGATTGAGGTTGTTCGTGTGAAGGTAAGAAAAATGAGCACAGAGAAAGGGACAGAACCCATCTTTATAGATTTGACGATGCTAGAGACCTGGTCGTTATTTCCCATCCGGCATCCAGTTTCAGGTGTGGATGTCAGTTGGCAACGGCTTCCGAATGCGAGCGCGGCCGAAATTCGACCCGCATCACGGAGCACGGCAACAATCGGCGCCGGAAAACACTCCAGCAATTCCATGCAAGGCCCCTGCGCCTCCCCGGCACCCCACCAGTTCCACCGTCTGGGCGCTCCGACATCCCGTGTGTCAATTCTAGCAATTGGTCCGTGTGGGCCTGCAGGAAGCGAATCCTGGTCCGTACCAGGTGTCTGATTCGGCCGATTCGGGGAACGATTTCGCCGGCTGGTTAAGTTGGTTCGGGTCGGGAGCGCCACAACGGTCGGCGTTCTGGGTCATGGTCCGGCCGTCCAAAGCCCTGTTATTGAACGAAGAGGCGGAATCGGAATCTGCTGGCGGTACTTCTTTCTCTCTTCTAACACCGATCATGACATAGATTTTCTCCGAATCTTGACCTGCTTAAAGCTTTTAGGAAGGAGAGTACTCGCAATCAGATCAAGCTTTTACACCCCAGATCAGCTCGTGTTCGGTACTGTATTGACTGCGTTGGGTGCGCCCCCAAAGACCCACGCCTTGTTCAAGATGTTTCAACTTTGAAATTTGCTGTTTTGGAGATCTAATACCTGACCAAGTCCGATTTAACTAAAGGTGCGCATGACTTTGCCAGATGTACCGTGTTTGAAGTCTTCCCCCTTTCTACCTAGGAGGCCCGTCGTGTCATTCATCGGCCCCAACCAGCTCCGAAACTTTGCGATCCCTCCGGTGCACCAAAAACCACGACGCCAAGTTCGCGGATATTCCCACAGCCAAGAATGCTAAACAGATGCCATACGACACACGATATGTTGGGCCGAACACGGTGCTGTAAACATGCGGACCGACAATCCCGCCAAACTGCGCCATGGCATTGGTGAATCCAATACCGAACCCAGAAGCTAGGGTGCCTTCCAGGGCGCGAATCCGCTCGGGCCAGATAACAGGGTAGGCTGAACCGGCGCAGGCGACAGCGATGATGAGGGCTATGTAACGGACGACGGCATTGGAAACCGTAAAGAGGACGATGTAGCAAATTATGATAGTTGATTCGACTGTGAGGAAGTACGTTAGCCAGGTTCTCCCAAGCACGAAACGGAGAAGGGATTCGCATACTTGACACTGCGGTCGTCCAAGGCCGGATCAACTTTCTCTGCAGCAGGAATCCTAGAGTGTTGAGGAATAAGAAGCCACTGACGTAGGGAGGCTAAAAAGAGTCAAGAATGTTAGTATAGTAGTAAAACAGGTTGGACTTATTGTCCCCGTTTATGGCAGCTCACAATATTCATCAGCTGCGAATTGGTAGTCGTCGTAAACCCGAGCTCATAGATAACAGTTGGTAGCGCATAGCCGATGCCAAACCCGCCAATTCCATGGCAGATCCAGTAAATCGAAAAGGTGTAGAAGGTCGGGTCTTTGAAGAGCTGCTTGAGAGACGCGAAATCCCAACTCCCCTTTACCCCTGACGGCGATACCTTGCCCAGTCGTCCTGCAAGAAAGTTGCGCTCCTCATCCGTCAGAAATTTAGCTGTCTCCGGATAATCTGGCAGCCCCCACAGCGCAACAAAAGACAGGATTATGGCCGGTAGCCCCTCAAGGATGAAAAGCCATCGCCATCCAGCAATGCCTCCCAGTCCGTCCTATGCAGTAGGTAAGGTCAGCGCTCGCATATCCTTACAATGTGAAGCAAGATATGGAAAGGGTTGGAGGGACCCACTTACCATAAAGCTGATTGCGTACGCTAACAACCCACTTAGTGCACTAGACACTTGCCCGACGGAGTAGAAGATAGCAATCCGGTACGGCATTTCCACTGGCTTGTACCAGAATGCCATGTGATAAAGTACGGCCGGGAAGAAACCCGCCTCTGCGGCTCCGATAGCAAAGCGCACGCACATCATGCCGGAAAAGTTCTGCGCTGCGGCCGACGAGCAAGCCGCAACACCCCAGCCCAGGATCAGCACGAACATCCAGCGAGCGGGCCCAAACTTCTTGAGAAGAAGGGTATTGCTGGGCTCGAATATGAGATAGCTGTAAGCGAATATGGAGAGAGTCCAAGACCACTGCGAGGGGGTAAACCCGAGCTCTTTCTTGATGCCCGTGCCATTCTCGAGGTTGATGATGGCGGCGTTGGAGTAGTTGGCGGAGTCAATGACGCGAAAGATGTACACTACCGAGTAGAAAATCACCAACCAGCGGTCGATCTTCCGCATCAGTCTCTTCTCGAACGCCGCATCGACTGTGGGCAGGGCGAGCTCTTCCGAGGACGCAGCTCTGCTAGTGTCACTGATATTCGGAGTTGTGACATCGGTCAATATAACCTTGGATGGCTCCTTCATAGATGCCATATTGACTCAATAGGCCAGGCGACATGTGACAAAAGTCGACTCCAAATTTCTGAACAAGTAATAACTGTTGAAGGGTGCGTGCAAGAGAGACGGTTGTTGCCCGTCGCCCCCAAAAAGAAAGTTCTACATGATCGAGGGGGCGGCCATGAAGGCATTTACATCCATCTCAGCTCCTCAACTCGAGGCGAGTACTCCACACGGTCGTGATCGTGATCGAATAGCACGTCTATACCCTTGCAATTTCAGCGGTGGTTATTTGAGTGAATGTGGTGATATCTTCCTGCCACTTACACTTGAATTTTGTTGTCAACAATCACAACATTACCCTAAGAATGGCGACTGTTCGGGATCTCGGGCATTGATTAACACGATTCGGCCATCGGCGTGGCCCATGGGGTGGGGAAGGGTTCCTTCATCCATCCTACGACGCCAGATCAGGGTTGTTTACCGACATCCGAAAGAGCTGTTCGAGCGGAGTCCGGAATTTGGATGGAGATAACAACGGTAATACAGTTCCAACCTGAGGGATGGCACAATTCCCAATCATATTTCCCTAGCTCTAAGCACGTACTTAATCACGACGATGGGACGAGATGTCACGCCAACTTAAAGCACCCGACGGCGTGGGATAACATCGCAAATGAGATGCCGGCCCGGTTCAACCTACCGTTTGTTTGGTGCATCAATTTGTGGGGTTTTAGACAACCGATGCTGTACTTGGAGCCACAGCGACTTGGTTTTGACGAATATAAATACAATAATGTTGCGGCGTCGTTAATCAATGAGCCACTTCACAAACGACACTTGTTCACACAAGTAATTATATCACAATACCTACATAGCCGTTCCTGAATTAATACGACCACCATGGCGCCTATTGCGCTTGATGAATCCAAGAGCGAGACGCTCAGCCATAAAACCACCATCGTAAAGCCTTGGAGACGCCCCAAGCCGACCGCGGAGGATCTGGACTGG
>Ga0164242_10007204_pt1 | contig 12174 bp, 14 predicted proteins | sample OricomgcompostMG_FD_108783 | JGI IMG/M metagenome (GOLD analysis project Ga0164242, IMG submission 108783) | Miracle-Growth compost microbial communities from Emeryville, California, USA - Original compost - Miracle growth compost (MG) ... | reverse complement strand
GGCCAACGACGTCGTCGCCGACCTGGTCTTCTCCGACGTCCCCGGCCGGGTCGCCAAGGCGCTGCTCGACCTCGCCGACCGCTTCGGCCGCACCGCCGACGACGGCGTCCACGTCCACCACGACCTCACCCAGGAGGAGCTGGCCCAGCTGGTCGGCGCCTCCCGCGAGACGGTCAACAAGGCGCTCGCCGACTTCGCCGCCCGTGGCTGGCTGCGCCTCGAGCCGCGCTCGGTCGTGATCATGGACGTGGAGCGGATGGCCCGCCGCGCCCGCTGACTCGGGCTTTCCGCAGCGTTGAGTCGGGGATTTAGAACCTTCGATTCGTGTACGCCGGCGTGAGTGCCGTCCTCAGGCTGCGGAGCCACGCCTCAAGTGCGTCTCCGGTGAAGTCACCGATCTTCACCACGATGACCGTCCAGCCATGCGCCTCGAGCCAGGCACGTCGGCGGCTGTCGTAAGCACGCTGCTCGTCGGTCGCGTCATGCGCGTCGAAGCCGTCGTACTCGACGCAGACCTTCGAGAGCCGATAGGCGAAGTCGAGTCGATACGTCGGGACACCGTCGATCTCGATCCACACCTGTGGCTCCGGCAGCGGCAGACCGGCGTCGTGGATGGCCAGATAGGTCCACGCCTCCCGGGCCGACTCGATGCGGGCGTCGACGAGCGGGATGAGCTGGCGGAGCTGGCGCACTCCTCGTCGACGCCGGAACCGCCTCGCCGCGGCCAACAGGTCACCACGCTCCAACCCGTGCAACCGCGCAAAGGCATTGAGCGCGGCGAAAGCCTCACGGCGCCGAAGGTTGCACCCGAGGTCGAGCGCGGTGCGCAGTGGCGTCGTCACACGCACCCCTCCCGGCAGCACCATCACGTCGTCCGGCGCCAGGTCGCGAGTGCACCCGGCGACACCCCTGCGACCGCTCGGCTCGTGACCTCGCAAGGCGCACACCTCGACGGCCGGCAGGATCTCGTGCTCCTGGTAGAGCAGGGTGTCGACCCCGTGCAACCACGCGGCCGTCCGGTCGCAGACGATGTGGTCAGGGCCGAGCACCAGCGCGACAGCGGCGGCCCGCAGCTCGATCGAGTCCGCCACATGTGCTCCGACCGCCACACCCCGGACAACACGGCGCAGCGAGCCCTCGGCAAGGCCCTGGTGGAGCTCGTGGCGCTTGAGCCCAGCGGGCTCGAGCGCACCGGTCCGGAACGGTCTGCTCAATGATGGCGGCGCGGGCTCGGTCATGCCTCCAGGCTGGCCCGCCCGAGCGTTGCCCGCGACGTATCCGATCGTGCCTGTGGATGACGGTGCAGATCGTGCAGCCTGTGGATGAAATCGGGCGGTCAGCCCACCACAAACCCAGAATCAGTGCTGTGAAATCACCGACTCGGCGGTGCGGAAACCCCGAATCAACGTTGGAGGTAGTCGAGCTGCGCCCGCACCGACAGCTCCGCGGCGCCCCAGAGCACGGGGTCGACGTCGGCGTACACGATCTCGACGACCCGGCGCGGGACCGCCTCGGGGGGCACCGCCCCGGAGGCCAGTCCAGGGGCCAGTACGCCGAGCGCGGCCTCGACCTGCTCCAGTCGCTCGCGCCGATGGGCGATGTAGAAGTCGAGCGCACCCACCGCGTCGCTGATGACCGGACCGTGACCGGGCCAGATCGCCGCCGCCTCGTGCGCGGCCGCGAGGGCGTGCAGCCGGTCGAGCGAGTCCAGGTAGGCGCCGAGCGCGCCATCGGGATGAGCGACGACGGTGGTGCCGCGGCCGAGGACGGTGTCACCGGTCAGCACCGCCCCGTCGGCCGGCACCCAGAAGGAGAGCGAGTCGGCGGTGTGGCCGGGCGTAGCGACCACATGCACCTCCAACCCGTCCACCGCGACCACGTCGCCGTCGGCCAGACCCTCCGAGCCGAGCCGGTAGGCGGGGTCGAGGGCGCGCACCGGCGCACCCACCCGTTCGCCGAACGCGCGCGCTGCCTCGGAGTGGTCGAGGTGGTGATGGGTGAGCAGCACCGCGCCGACCGCACCGGCCACCTCCGCGACGGCCGACAGATGCGCTTCGTCCAGCGGGCCGGGGTCGATCACGATGGAGCGGCGGGCTCCCGGCTCGCGCAGCACCCACGTGTTGGTGCCGTCGAGCGTCATCGGGTTGGGGTTGCCGGCCAACACGCAACGGCCGCGGTCGCCGAAGCCTCCGCCGGCCCAGCGCTCACCGGGACCGGCCGCCGAGCTCACAGCCGACCTCGCGCGCGGAGCAGCTCGGCACCACCCGGCGGCAACGTCAGCCGGTCGCCCTCCACGCCCGGCGTGTGCATCGCGACCCGACGCCTCGCGGCCTCGGCCAGCAGGGCGTCGGCGTCGGCGAAGCGGCCCACGTCCAGGCAGGTGAGGTAGGTCGGTGGCATCAGCGCGAGCTCGCCGCGCTCGGCCTCCGCCGCCGCCTCGAGCGCCGGCTGCCAGCGCACCGAGACCGATTCCGAGGACACGTCCCGGGTCACCTGTCCGGCCGGCAGCGCGGCGACGAAGAACCAGGTGCGGTAGCGGCGCGGCTCGAAGACCGGCGTACACCAGCCCGACCAGGCGCCGAGGAGGTCGGAGCGCAATACCAGGCCACGACGCTCCAAGAGCTCGGTCAAGGACAGCGTCCGCGCCTCCAGCGCGACCCGGTCGGCCTCCCAGTCGTCGCTGCTGACATCGGCGACGACCTCGGTGGCCGACCGTCCCGCCAGCAGGACACCGCTCTCCTCGAACGTCTCCCGCACCGCGGCGCAGACCAGCGCCCGGGCCTCACGGGTGGAGCATCCCAGCTGCTCGGCCCACTGGTCCACCGACGGACCCGCCCACGGCACCTCGTCGGCGGCATCCCGCGGATCCACGCCGCCACCGGGGAAGACCGCCATACCGGCGGCGAACGCCATCGACCGCTGCCGCACCAGGAGATACACCTCCGGCCCCGACGCGCCGGGACGCACCAGCACCACCGTGGCGGCGTCGCGCGGCTCGGCCGGCACCCGGCTGCCGTCGGCGTACTCCCGTGCGAGGGCGACCGCCTTCGCCGGGAGCCCGACCGGCGGCAGCGGGACCGACATCAGGCAACCTCGACGACGATCTCGACCTCGACGGGCGAGTCGAGCGGCAGCACCGGAGCGGCGACCGCGGAGCGCGCGTGCACCCCGGCGTCGCCGAAGGCCGCCCCGAGCAGCTCGGAGGCGCCGTTGGCGACCCCTGGCTGGCCGGTGAAGTCGGGGGTCGAGGCGACGAAGGCGACCACCTTCACCACCCGCACCACCTGGGACAGGTCGCCGATCTCCGACTTGACCGCGGCGATGGCGTTGAGCGCGCACTGCCGAGCGCACTCGTAGGCCTCCTCGGGCGTCACCTCGCCGCCGACCTTGCCGGTCGCCATCAGGGTGCCCTCGCGCATCGGCAGCTGACCGGACGTGTAGACGTAGTTGCCGGTCCGCACGGCCGGAACGTAGACGGCGACCGGAGGCACGACCTCCGGCACCGTCAGGCCGAGCTCGGCCAGGGCCTCCTCGGGGGTGGCCATCACTCGGCCAGCCGCTTGAAGTAGCCGACCAGGCTGCCCGAGCCGTTGTCGGTGATAGTGACGAGCTCCCAGCCGTCCTGGCCGAAGTTGTTCAGGATCTGCGTGGCGGCGTGATTGAGGATCGGCGCCACCTGGTACTCCCACTTGGTCATGTCTGGCACCCTACTGCCGCCTCACCAAGGCCCTACAGTGCAGGTCATGACGGATCTGCAGGAGTACGTCGACACCTGGTGGCACTCGATCGGCGACCTCGTCGCCCTTGCCGAGCAGCTCTCCCCCGACGAGTGGGACCTGCCCACCGATCTGCCCGGCTGGGATGTGCGCGCCGTCGCCTCCCACGTCGCGCACCTCGAGGGTGTGCTCGGCGGCGCGCCGCAGGAACAGGCCGACGTACCCGACCTGCCGCACGTCCGGGCACCGATGGGCCAGTTCACCGAGATCGGCGTGCTCACCCGCCGCGAGGTCCCGCCGGCCGAGATCGTCGACCAGATCCGGCGCTACGCCGCCGCTCGGCATGACGACCTGGTCGCGAGCCTGCCGTCCGACCCGCAGGCCTCCGCCCCGGGGATCTTCGGCGCGATCGGCTGGTCCCAGCGCACGCTGCTGCGCAACCGCGCGCTCGACGTGTGGATGCACGAGCAGGACATCCGCCGCGCCACCGGCCGCCCCGGCAACCTCGACACCCCGGGCGCGCGGCACAGTGCCACCTACCTGCTCGAGAGCATCGGCTTCGTCCTCGGCAAGCGGGTCGGCGCCGCTCCCGGCACCACCCTCGTCGTGTACGTCGAGGGTCACCCGCCGACCGCCGTCACTGCCAACGACGCCGGCCGCGGCGAGGTGCTCGCTGAGGTGCCCGAGGACCCGACGGCGACGCTGCGGATGGATCGCGAGACGTTCCTGCTGCTCGCCGGGGGTCGGCGTCCCTCCGCAGCGGAGAGCGTCACCGTCGACGGCGACGACGACCTGGCCGCGCGGGTGCTGGCGGCCCTGGCGGTCACCCCCTAGGCATGTTGACCAAGGGCACCCGCAGCAGGCGTCAGGCAGCAGGCGTCAGTCGGGGCTCTCCCACGCCGCGGTCGAGCACCGCTGCGGGCGCGGCGTCTCGCCGCGGGCCAGCATCGCCACGAACGAGTCGATGCGGCGCGCACGTGCCTCGTCGCCCTTGATCGCGGTCAGCCGGTGGTAGAGGGCGTAGCGGTTCTGCGAGGTGAGCACGTCGTAGGTCGCCTGCGCTGCCGGATCGGCGGCGATCGCTGCCAGCAGGTCCGCCGGCATCACCGCCGACGCCGGCCCCTCGTAGGCGGCGTCCCAGCGGCCGTCGGCACGGGCCGCCTCCACGGCGGCGAGTCCGGCCGGGGCCATCCGGCCCTCCTCGATCAGCCGCTCGGCGTAGCCGACGTTGCGAGCCGACCATCGGCTGCGGGGGCCGCGCGGTGTGGTGCGCTGGAAGGTGGTCTGCTCGTCGCGGCGGCGAACCTGCCCGTCGATCCAGCCGAAGCACAGTGCCTCCTCCAGCGCCGCGGCGTAGCCGAGAGCGGTGGCAGTGCCGCCCTTGCGGGAGAGCACCAGCCACACGCCGGGCGAGGTCGCATGATGCTCGACCAACCACGCCCGCCAGGCGGCGACATCCGGAAGCAGCAGCTCGGGCAGCTCGATCCCCATGGCTCGAACCATAGGCGTGCCCGCCGACAGTCTCGCTAGAGTCGCGCTCATGTCCTCCGACATGTCCTCCGCCTGGCCACGCGTGCAGCTACACGTCGTCACCGGGAAGGGCGGCACCGGGAAGTCCACCGTCGCCGCGGCCCTCGCGCTCGCCCTGGCCGGACACGGCCGGAACGTGCTGCTCTGCGAGGTCGAGGGACGCCAGGGCGTCGCGCGGATGTTCGACACCGACCCGCTCCCCTACGCGGAGACCCGGATCGCCACCGGTCTGCGCCGGCCCGGCGAGAACGGAGCGTCCGAGGAGCCGGGCAGCGTCTACGCGCTTCACATCGACGCCGAGGCCGCCCTGCTCGAGTACCTGCGGATGTACTACAAGCTCGGCCCCGCCGGCCGGGCCCTCGACCGGTTCGGCGTGATCGAGTTCGCCTCCACGGTGGCGCCCGGCGTGCGCGACGTGCTGCTCACCGGCAAGGTCTTCGAGGCGGTCCAGCGCAACAGTCGCAACAAGGGCGCGCGGCGATACGACGCGGTCGTGCTCGACGCGCCACCGACCGGCCGGATCACCTCGTTCCTCAACGTGTCGGAGTCGGTCGCCGGGCTGGCCAAGGTCGGCCCGATCAAGAACCAGGCCGACACCATGATGACCCTCTTCCGCTCCCCGCGGACAGCGGTGCACCTCGTCACGCTCCTGGAGGAGATGCCGGTCCAGGAGACCGCCGACGGCATCGCCGAGCTGCGCGCGGCCAGGCTTCCGGTCGGCGGCGTGATCGTCAACCAGGTCCGCCCGCGCGACCTCCCCCAGGAGGCGCTCACCGCCGCGCGCACCGGCACGCTCGACCGCGCCGCGATCGCACGGGACCTCACCGCCGCCGGGCTCGACCCCTCCGCCGCCCTGCTCGACGGGCTGTTGACCGAGGCGGCCGAGCACGCGGAGCGACGGGCGCTGGAGGAAGAACAGCGCACCGTGGTGACCGGGCTCGGCGTACCGACCTACGAGCTGCAGCGGATCGCCGGCGGCATCGATCTCGGCTGCCTCTATCAGCTGGCCGCCGACCTGAAGGGCCAGGGCATGGCATGAGCAACCCGACCAGCGCCCTCGACATCGACGCGCTCCTCGACGACCGTCGGATCCGGATCATCGTCTGCTGCGGCTCCGGCGGCGTCGGCAAGACCACCACCAGCGCGGCCCTGGCCCTGCGTGCGGCCGAGCGCGGCCGCAAGGTCGTCGTACTGACCATCGACCCGGCGCGGCGGCTCGCCCAGTCGATGGGGATCGAACAGCTCGACAACACCCCGCGCCCGGTCCCGGGGGTTTCGAGGCTCGCTGACGCTCGCACCTCAACCACCGGGTCCACCGGGTCCCTCGACGCGATGATGCTCGACATGAAGCGCACCTTCGACGAGGTGGTGCTCAGCCAGGCCAGCCCGGAGAAGGCACAGCAGATCCTGCAGAACCCGTTCTACATCGCGCTCAGCTCCAGCTTCGCCGGCACCCAGGAGTACATGGCGATGGAGAAGCTCGGCCAGCTCCACCGCGACGCGCAGCGCAGCGGCGCCTACGACCTGATCGTGGTCGACACGCCGCCGTCGCGATCCGCGCTCGACTTCCTCGACGCTCCCGAGCGGCTCTCCAGCTTCCTCGACGGCCGGTTCGTCAAGATGATGCTCGCCCCTGCCCGCGGGCCGGCGCGACTGATGTCGGCCGGTTTCGCGATGGTCACCGGCGCGCTGAGCAAGGTGCTGGGAGGTCAGTTCCTCAAGGACCTGCAGACGTTCGTGAGCGCGCTGGACACCGTCTTCGGCGGCTTCCGCGCGCGGGCGCAGCAGACCTACGCCCTGCTCCAGGCGCGGGGTACGGCGTTCCTCGTCGTGGCGGCGCCGGAGGACGACGCGCTGCGCGAGGCGGCGTACTTCGTCGAGCGGCTCCAGGGCGACCGGATGCCGCTGGCCGGCCTGGTGGTCAACCGGGCGACCATGTCCGGGCACAGCGACCTGTCCGTGGCCGCGGCCACGGCGGCGTCGGAGCGGCTGGCAGCCACCGGGCGCGATTCCGCGGGCGTCACTGCCGGCCTGCTGCGCATCCACGCCGACCGGGAGCGACTGGTCGAACGCCAGCGCACCCTGCGAGAGCGCTTCGCCGCAGCCCATCCGCAGGTGCCGGCGATCGTCGTACCGGCTCTCGCCGGAGACGTGCACGACCTGGACGGACTCCGTGCCGTCGGCCGGCTGCTCGCCGAGACCGCTGTAGAGCGCTGATCAGGCGGGCGAGGTCTCCTTGGTCATGGCCGCCTCGAGCACCGATCGCCAGGAGGCCGACGGCTTGCGGCGGAGGAGCGCACGACGCTCCCGCTCGGTCATGCCGCCCCACACGCCCCACTCGATCTGATTGTCGAGCGCCTCGGCGAGGCATTCGGTGCGCACCGCGCATCCGCTACAGACCTGCTTGGCCTTGTTCTGTTCGGCCCCACGCACGAACAACGCGTCCGGCTGCTCAGAGCGGCAGGCAGCCTTGGGCGTCCAGTCTTCAACCCACATGTGTGTCCCCAGATGAAATTCGAACCGAGAAGCGCGTGTCCCCACGACCGCGCAGCCGGCTTTTTACCCGTGAGGCCCAATCTAAATGGCACCTGAACGCCGCGGAAGACTCTTTTCGACCCTTCCGCAGTAGTCCGATCTGACTAGGCCACTGGGCCGCGCGGCCTGGAGCCCCGCGTCGCGAAGGCCCGGGGTTCAGGCCTGCCCAGGTACCCTGATCGGCATGTCTCAGCAGGTGCCGCCTTCTCGCGTCCTCAGTCACCTGGGCGTGATGGCGGTCCTCGCCGTCGTGCTCGGCGTCGTCGTCGCCGGTATCGCGATCCCGTTCGCAGGCGTGGCCGGCATCGGCGCCCGCGAGGTCGCCAAGACGGTCGATCAGCTCCCGGCGGAGTTCGACACCGGCACGCTGCCGCAGACCACCCGCATCCTGGATGCCAACGGCAACCTGATCACGACGCTGTACGACCAGAACCGGGTCTACCGGCCGCTGGACCAGATCTCGCGCAACATGACCTCGGCGATCGTCTCGATCGAGGACTACCGCTTCTACCAGCACGGCGCGATCGACCTGAAGGGCACGCTGCGTGCCTTCATCACCAACCAGGCCAACGATGGCACGGTCCAGGGCGGCTCCTCGATCACCCAGCAGCTGGTCAAGCAGACCCTGCTGACCCAGGCCGCCGAGTCGGGCAACAAGGCCGCCATGAAGGCCGCCACCGCCGACACCTACGCCCGCAAGCTCAAGGAGCTGCGCTACGCGATCGCGCTGGAGCAGGCGCACAGCAAGGACTGGATCCTCGAGCGCTACCTCAACACCGCCTACTTCGGCGATGGCGCGTACGGCGTCCAGGCGGCGGCGCGGCACTACTTCGACGTCAATGCCAACCAGCTGACGGTGAGGCAGAGCGCCCTGCTGGCGGGCCTGGTGAAGAACCCGACCGGCTATGACCCGACCAACTACCCCGACGCCGCGATCGCCCGTCGCAACGTCGTCCTCGATCGCGAGGCCCAGCTCCACGTGATCTCCACCGACCAGGCCGACGCGCTCAAGAAGAAGAAGCTCGGGCTGCACGTCCAGCCCTCCCAGAACGGCTGCGTGAACGCCACCGCGCCGTTCTTCTGCGACTACGTCGTCAACTACCTGGAGCAGGACCCCGACCTCGGCGCCAACGTGGACGCCCGCAAGAAGCTCCTCTACTCCGGCGGCCTGGTCATCCACACCACGCTGGAGCCGGCCTACCAGAAGGCCGCCGACGCCGCGGTCGCCAAGAACGTCTACGCCACCGACAACGCGGTCGGCGCGATCGCCGAGGTGCGGCCGGGCACCGGCGACGTCCTCACCCTCGCGCAGTCGCGTCCGATGGGCGCGGACCGCAAGAAGGGCCAGAGCTACATCAACTACACGATCCCGCAGGAGCTCGGCGGATCGGCCGGCTTCCAGGCCGGCTCGACGTTCAAGCTGTTCGTGCTGGCCAGCGCGATCGAGGACCACATCCCGACGTCGACGAAGTTCAACTCGCCCTCGCCGCTCACGGTGAACCAGGCCGACTACCAGAACTGCGAAGGCGCGCCCCAGTGGGGCGGGCCGTGGACGGTCCACAACGAGACCGGCGTCGGCATGTTCGACATGTACAAGGCCACCCAGCTCTCGATCAACACCTACTTCATCCAGCTCGAGCAGCTCACCGGCATCTGCCAGCCGTTCGCGCTGGCCAAGCAGATGGGCGTGGACCTGACCGACCCCAACGGCGCTCCGGGAAGCCGGGCAGGCGCCGAGCGGACCCCGTCGTTCACGCTGGGCATCCCGAGCGTCAGCCCGCTGGAGATGGCCGGTGCCTACGCCACCTTCGCCGCCCGCGGCGAGCACTGCGACCCGCGGCCGGTCACCTCGATCAACGACGCCGCCGGCCACCAGATCAAGGCCTACCCCACCTCGTGCAAGCAGGTCATGCCGGACTGGGTGGCCGACCAGGTGAACGACATCACCGAGGGCGTCCAGGAGCCCGCGAACGCGCGCAACGAGGGCCACGCCGGGTTCGGCTACCAACTCGGCCACACCAATCTGACCACCGGCGGCCAGGTCATCCCGTCCGCCGGCAAGACCGGTACCACCCAGTCCGACGCCTCGGTGTGGTTCGACGGCTATACCCCCCAGATCGCGACCATCGCGATGATCGCCGGCGCGAACGATCTCGGCACGCCGATCTCGCTGGACCACGTGCCGGTCGGGGGCTACGTCCACAGTGAGGTGTCCGGGTCGGGCTTCGCCGGCCCGATGTGGGCGGACGCGATGCACCCGATCCAGAACACGCTGAAGCCGATCCCGTTCCACCCGATCGACAAGGCCGCCGAGCTCGGTCACTCGGCGACCGTGCCGAGCATCAGCGGGCTGAGCGTCGCCAAGGCGAAGAGTGTGCTGGAGGCGGCGGGCTTCCACGCCGCGACCGGCCCCCACGTCGCCTCCAGCTATGCCGCCGGCACCGTCGCCTACGGCTCGCCGTCGGGCACCGCTCCAACCGGTTCGGTGATCATGCTCTACGTCTCGACCGGCCACCCGCCGGCGCCGCCGCCGTCGAAGAAGAGCAAGGGCGGCGGTGACCAGGGGCACCACCCGCACAGCGAGCACCGCGCCTTCGTCAACCCCGGCGGCAACGTCCCGCACGGCTTCGGCCACGGCGGCCACTGACCGCTGCGGCGTCGAGCCTCGCCGGCTCAGGCCCCGAGCTGGCGGCGTACCTCCGCGGCCACCGCGCCGCCGTCCGCACGGCCCTTGACCTGCGGCGTCACCACGCCCATCACCTTGCCCATCGCCTTCACGTCCGCGGCACCGGTCTGCTCGATCGCCTTGACGACGAGATCACTGATCTCCTCCGGTGAGAGCTGCGCGGGAAGGTAGTCGACGATGACCGCCGCCTCCGCCGTCTCCTTGGCGGCCTGCTCGGCGCGACCCCCGTCGGCGAAGGCGACCGCCGCCTCACGACGCTTCTTCGCCTCGGTGGAGAGCACGCCGATGATCTCGTCGTCGGAGAGCTCACGGGCCTGCTTGCCGGCGACCTCGGCGTTGGTGATGGCGGTGAGGACCATCCGCAACGTGCTGGATCTGACCTCGTCGCGTGCCTTCATCGCGGCGGTCAGGTCGGTGCGGATCGTCTCCTTGAGGGTCATGTGGTCCATTGTGGCAGGGTGACCGCATGGGCATGGCACGAGTTTTAGCCCCCTGGGTGGGTACAGCGGCGGCGGCTGGCGCCGCGGCCGGGGCCGGGCTGACCGGCTACGCGATGTGGGAGGCCCGTCAGTACACCCTGCGGGAGGCCACCGTGCCGGTGCTGCCGGCCGGCGCCGACCCGCTGCGGGTGCTGCACCTGTCCGACATCCACCTGGTCCCCAGCCAGCAGCGCAAGCGCGACTGGCTGGCCGGGCTGGCCCTGCTGCGCCCCGACCTGGTCGTCGACACCGGCGACAACCTGGCTCACCGGGGCGCCGTGCCGCCGCTGCTGGAGGCGTTCGGCGGCCTGCTGGATGCCCCGGGCGTGTTCGTGCACGGCTCCAACGACTACTTCGAGCCACGGTTGCGCAATCCGTTCCGCTACCTGCTGCCCGACCACGGCAAGCGACACACCAACGTGCCGCACCTGCCGTGGCGCGACCTCAGCGCCGGCTTCACCGCCGCCGGGTGGGTCGACCTGACCAACCGCACGGCGCGACTCACCGTGAAGGGGCTCGACATCGCGTTCGCCGGAGTCGACGATCCACACCTGGGCTACGACCGGCTCGATGCCGTCGCCGGGCGTGCGCCGGCCGATGCCGACCTCCGGCTCGGCGTCACGCACGCCCCCTACCTGCGGGTCCTGGACCGGTTCGCCGAGGACGGGTACGACGCGATCCTCGCCGGCCACACCCACGGCGGACAGGTCTGCCTCCCCCGTCTCGGGGGCGGCGGCCGAGCGTTGACCACCAACTGCGACATCGACCCCGCCCGAGCGAGCGGGCTGCACCGCCACGCGCGGTCGTGGCTCCACGTCTCGGCCGGCCTGGGGACCTCGCCGTACGCCCGGATCAGGGTGGCCTGTCGACCGGAGGCGACCCTGCTGACGTTCATCGCCCGGCCCGATTAGAGGTCATCCACCGGCCTCCGCTATGCTCCCGTTCGTTGCGAAACGCGGAAGCGGGAAGCAAATCGGGGTGTGGCGCAGCTTGGTAGCGCGCTTCGTTCGGGACGAAGAGGCCGCAGGTTCAAATCCTGTCACCCCGACCGATGTGATGTCTCAGGACATCGGCAAGGCCCGAACCCACGGAAGTGGGTTCGGGCCTTGGCTATTTCTGGGGTTGGTAGTCCTTGTCCAGGTCGATGGTGAGCTCTCGGAGGAGTTCTCCGGTGATGGCGTTGATGACTCGGACCTCGAGGTCGTGGACGAGCAGGATGACGTGGGTT
>Ga0164242_10007203_pt1 | contig 12176 bp, 10 predicted proteins | sample OricomgcompostMG_FD_108783 | JGI IMG/M metagenome (GOLD analysis project Ga0164242, IMG submission 108783) | Miracle-Growth compost microbial communities from Emeryville, California, USA - Original compost - Miracle growth compost (MG) ... | reverse complement strand
GGCTTTGTCATGTCGCAGTGGCGTTCGAATACGTCACTCCACGTCGTGCGCGAGATGGCAGCGTTGGCGAGCGAGGGGTTGGATGCCGTGCCAGACGCCAGGTCGACGGGGCGCTGCGTGACGCTCTGCCCATCCCAAGCCCAAATCGTCGTCTTGGTCAGAGGCTGGTCAACCTGCTGCTTCTGACAGGCCGGATCATCGAGGAGGTAGTCAGCCGGCGGATCGGGCGAAAAGATCAGCGGCGCGATGGGGCGACGGGTTCCGCTGCTTTTGCTACCGCAAGCGGCAAGGCCGACCCCACAAAGACCGAGCAGGGCCAGGCGATGAGGGACGGCACAGAATCTGGGCAGCAGCATCGACGTCAACCCTATATTGACTTGATGCTCCATAGGATAAAGGATAAATTCCCGACTCCCGGAGCCATTTCGTGGGGGCCATACTATCCGGTTCCCTGGTAAAAGGCCAACTCATTGAGCGTTCATGAGCCGTGCGCGGCCCTCGCGGGTCCAGGCGCGTTTGTGCTTATTTTAAGGAGAGATATCAAATGGCTAGGGTTTCGATCGAAGACTGCCTCGACGTGCTCGAGAACCGCTTTGCCCTCGTGACGGTGGCAGCGGCCAGGACGCGGCAGCTGATGACGGGCGATGAGCCACTCGTGCGCACCAAGAACAAGTTTGCCGTCACAGCGCTGCGCGAGATCGCAGAGGGCGTGATCCAAGCGCAGATTCCCGAGGAGCTGGGAGAAGTGACGAAGCAAAAGCTGCGGCCGGACCACAAGCGCGCTTCGGCTGTGAGCGAAGGCAGCTGAAAGCTCTAGAGCTTAAACAGCGCTGGGCAGGGCGATCAATTAAAACGATGTGATCGCATATTCGCAGTGGCTCATGATGTACGTGCTGAGACAACGGTCGATGATTTCGTCCCGCGTTATCAGCCGATCGTCGAACCACGACTGCGCCAGCAGCAGTTTGTAGAGCAAAGTCCCGAAGACCTCGTTCAGCGCATCTGCGAGGATCTCGCGGAAGTGCACATAGTCCCAGGAGTCTTGCGCGTTCCCGTAGTGGCCCGCTTGATAGTCCTGGGCCAGCTGCCGGAAGTCAAAGTCGATGCGCTCGCTGACGAAGCGTTCGACGAACCGGTCTAACCGCTGACCGTGCTTTGCCAGATAGGCCTGGCGAGACTTTCTTTTGTAATTCGCGAGATGGATGACTTGACTCATGGCATCCCCTTGCACTCCATTCCTAAAGGGTGCTTGCCTCTACCTCACCTCCACAGTACACGCATCTCTTCGGCATTTTTACGAATATTCTTGAGGAAAATCCCTAGTGACGGCGGTTTGCCCGTGTCTCGGCAGATTTTGCCGTCTCATATAGGAAAAATATACGTAGTTTCAAGCAGTTGCGGTAAATTGAGGCGATTGCTAGGATAGCTGTAGGTGCCTGGCCTAGCCATAGATCGCAAGGGGGGTGTTCGTGTGACGACGATCCGGTCCGGCGACGTCGCCTTCATCCGTTCGGGCGATCCGACACTCGTCAAAGAGCGTAATGCCGAGACAGGGCGCCTCGATTTAGAGACGGATCCGGCCAAAGTGCGCACAGCTGTGCGGCACGGTTATCTGAACGGCCTGACCCCCGAAAACCGCAAAGAACTCTACAAGATCCTCGACGATGTCAAGGGTGCGACCGCTGATCCCGCTAAACGCGCCGAGGACCTGCGCTTAAAGATCGACGAGCTCAAAAAGGATCCACGGCATCTGCAGCTCACACGCTACCTGAGCGCCGAGATGACCCATATCCTGAACACCTACAACATTAGGCCCAAAGAATATTCAATCGACGAGAGCCAGGTTCGGTGAAGACCGTCTCTCTAGAGCTTTCTTGAAAAGAAAGGAGCAGCGTCATGGTGCAGATCGGCGATCTCGTCTCGAAGGCCGGCGTGTATACCAAGCCGGGTGTCGTGGTGACAAAGAAGGATGATGGCAACGTCGTCATCGACACGGACCCGATGCAGGTGAACAAATATCACCGCTATACCAATACAACGGGGCTGACCGAGTCCGAGAAAAACGAGTTCAACAATATCCTCGATCAGATCTACGCCAAAGAAGACCCGACCGAACGGATCAACGATATTCAGAACGAGATCGACCGGCTTCGAACCGATCCGAAAAGCCGCAACGTCGTGCAGTACTTGCGCAACCAGCAATCCTATCTGATTCGGCAGACGAAGGCGCTGCCCCAGACCTACCAATGGGATGAAGCGCAGCTCAAGCGCTGAGGCTCAAGGAGCGCCTTTTCAAGTAAGCATGACGCAATGCCCGCCGTCTGTCTCCCCGTCTTGCAAGAGGGGAGGCGGGCGGTTTTTTTGCCTTATATGTGTGGATGCAGCCAGGCCAGGTGGAATTAGGCCGTATCGGCGTCGATTTCGAAGGCTCCCGTCTTGCTGTCGAGCATCAGCAGGAGTTTTTGGGCTTTGCGGTAGCTCGGCTCTTTGATCAAAGCGATCTTGAGGAACTGACGGGCGATATCGAGCCGGCCCCAGCGGGAGTAGCAGAGGCCGATGTTGTAGAAGAGTAGAGGACCTTTGTCTTGTTGCGGTAGGACGTACTGCGCCCGCGTATAGTGGTCGAGCGCCGCTTCGTAACGTCCCTTCTTGACCATGTCGATGCCGTAGCGGTTGAGGTTGGCTGCTGTCTTGTAGGCGAGCTGCGAGCGAGCGAGTAAGCGGCGCGTCTCGTCGAGATCACCTTGTTTGAAGCGGAGCTCAGCGAGGCCGTTCAAGGCGCCGCTGCAGTATGAGTCGCGCTCCAGAGCCGAGCGGAAGCAGGTCTCCGCCTTGCTGTCGTCGCCGAGCTGGACGTGGACTTCCCCCATGCCGACGAGGCGTGAGACGCTCGAGCGGTTGAGCTCATGCATTTTTTGCATTAGGGCGAGCGCCTCAGCTGGGCGACCGCGGCTGCGGTGGAATCTGATCAAGTTGTGATAGGCGCGGTAGTAGTTCGGGTTCTTGTCCAGCGCCTTGCTCCAACCGGCGAGCGCCGCGGCGTCGCGCCCCTGGAGCATGGCGACGCGTGCCTCGGCGTCGAGGTAGCGAGCCGTGTACTCTGCCGGCTTGAGCAGACGCAGGCGTTCCTCGATCTTGGTCAGGGATTCATTAGGCGCGTCACTTTCCAGCGTATCGAGAGCGTAGAGCAACCGCCGCCAGGCCTGCTCGTTCGTGTCGGTCGCTGATTCATCAGCGAGGTGGTGGTTGAGCTCACGCGTGCAATCGGGAAGATCCCGGTCACGGTTGCGCAGCCGGAGGATGCGCCGCAGCCCCAGTTCGCTGAAGTAGACGACGTCCTCATGCGTGGGATTCGTCGTGAGCACGATGATGCGGTCGCCGACATCGAAACTCGGCTGTACATCGAGGATCTCCTCGACGATGGCACCGCCGCTTCGGCCCGGAGACTCCCAATGGATGATGAGACGGCTTGCGCCTTTCAGCCGGTCCCAGCTCTGCCGGATCGGCACGGTCGACGGCAAGCGTACATGCTCAAGCTCCAAAGTCGACAGCTGGGTGGAGACGAGATTCCAGATCCAGGTCTGGTCGTCCATGATGGCCAGGATCTCATTAAAAAAACCTGCCGAAACAGGGGTGCCGGACATGGAACTCCTCCTCTTCCCGTCCCTCTCAGTTCCTCTATCGACGGCTCGGATGCTACACTTGACCTCTTGGTTCTGGGATGCCGGGAAGTCCGGAAAAAAACACCGTTTTTCCCTGAGATCTAGGTAAACCGGGTGGGTGAGGAGAGGGCGTGAAACGAGTATTAATCATCGGCAACGGTGCGATTGGCGTGGCACTTGGTGCGGAGTTGATGCGGTTAGGATTCGCGCCTGGGTATGTGGGGCGGGAGGGGCCGTTGGCGATAAAGGCCCTGTATGAGGGACCGACCTGCCGGCGCGTGCTCGAGTTTCCGGCTCCAGATGCCGGGTTTCTCCGGGAGGCGGCGGTGGTGCTGGTTGCCGTCAAGGCCTTCGACCTTACGGCCGCTCTCGCGTCTTTAGGTAATCTGACGCCAGGTACCCCGGTCGTGCCGTTCAGCAACGGTGCTGTTGAAGACGTGGTCAGGGCGGCGGCGGCGCGACGGCCAGAGCTCGTTTGGCGGCTAGGCTTCTGCACTTTCGGCGTCAGTGCGCCGGAGCCGGGACGCTTTGTGATGCGGTCGCGGTTTGGCGAGGCAGGCTTCGGCCCGTGGCAACCAGAGAACGAGGCACCGTCGCCGGTCGAGCGCGAGTTGACAAGGGCCGACGCTCTCTACGCCTGGCATCCGAACATCCGTGTGCTGCACCATCGCAAATGGCTCTACAACACGGTCATTAATACGCTCGTCGCGGCGCGTCGGCTGCCTTGCAATGGCGATATACTGGGCGACCTGCCGATGCTTACGGCGGTTTTCAACGAAGCTTACGCTCTTGGCGGGACGCTTTGGGGCGCTTGGCCCTTAGCGCGTGAGGAGCTCTACAAGGGGTTGCTGGAGCTCGTTCAGGCGACAATGGACAACGAAAACTCCATGGCGCGCGACCGGCGCCTCGGTCGCCAGACGGAATCGGCCTATCTAGCCGGCTTGGCCCAGGATCCGCGTCAATACCCGCTGCTGGTCGAGCTCCATAAGGCCATTGCCGGCTGAGTCGCCTCGGCGGACCCCCACTCAGTCGCCAGTCGAGGTTAAATACTGCACGTGACGGCGCTGACCTCCTTGTCTTGGCCGTTCAGGCTGACGTGGATGGTGCGGTCGGGCGTTCCCTGACTGCAGTCGAGCAGTTTTTTGACGAGAGAGTATTTCAGAATCGACGGCGTCCCGGGCTTGCCGTTCTCGTCGCGCACCTGATCGGTCAGCTTGCCTGACAAGCGCCAAAAGAAATCGGGCATGGCGACATTGTAGGCGGGGGATTCCGCCCACTCGCCGCCGATGACGAAGCCGTTGGCGTCGAGCTCGAGGGTGTATTGCAAGTCGGCATGGCTGTAGGTCGAGGGGCGCGTATCGACGTCCTTCCAGTCGACCGGCCCGGCATCGTCGTCGCTGTATTCGGCAGCGGGACCCACTTCGCCGACGTAAATAAGACGGGTCGTGACGTCCGCCAAAAAAGCTGTCCCCGGTGCGTGCAGATCCAGCTGGTTTCCCTTTTCCTGAGTGACGGGGTAAGGGCGGCCGATTTGCGACTGGAATCCCCAAACAGGATAGTTCCAGATCTGCTCGGTGCGGAACATCTCGGCGACGAAGCCCAGGCGCGTTTTGGCGGCATTCGACAGCGAGTCACTTAAGGCGATGTGAAAGCTCGCGGCGTTGGCGTCGCGGCAGTTGCGATAGAAGGTGACGTGGGCAGGCGTTGGCAGCGAGGCGCGTTGGCCGATCGTCTTATCCTGCAAGTCGGCTGCGACGTCAGCCTGGTTATTGTATATGTACAGATCGGCCGGCAGCGTGGGATCCACCAGTGGTTGTGAAGCGACCAACCAGTAGGGGTTCGGTTGTTGCGGGTCGCGCGTCACCATCATCACACCCGTGGTCCATGAATCGTCGACGAGAATGGTGAACGGCTCGCGGGTCGAGTCGATACGGCCGTCGATCGGGCGGCCGCTCTTGTCGCGCGGAATATCTTGGAACTTGGCGTCGCAGCGCGTGCCGATCATGCGCAGGCCGTCGGTCGTGGCATTGAGGTCGTAGGCTTTGCTGAGCAGAGCCCGGATGTCGCCTTCGTAGAACAGGACTTCCCGGCCGCCAGATTTCGCGAGGACGTGGTGCTTCGGTGCCGCTTCATTCAGCGCCGCAGGGGCCCAGCCGTTGCATATCCCCATCCAGTCCCAGGACTTCGTGCCGTGGTAGCGCTTTTTGTAGTCCTCGTAGACGCTCCACGACTGGGAGGTCAGAGGAAAGTCGTCAGCGCCCGTCAGGATGTCGTACTTTTCGGCGGGCGAGAGATCCGGATCCTGCGCATGACTCTTAGCGTCGTGAACTTGGTGATCGAGGCTGTCGAAGTCGTGGCTCTCGGCGTAGCGCTTGGCGATGTTTTTTTCGTCGTAGGGCCAGTAGCTATCGACCCAAGGCTTGTGCGGCAGAGAGCCTTGCAGGGCTTCGGGTTGGATGAGTTGCTCGTAGCGGACGGGCCCGAGGCCGAAGATCGAGGGTGCGTTGTAGGCGTCCCAGATCTCTTCTGGATGGGCGACTGGGGTATTTCGCGGTCCGCAGCCAGAGAGGAGCAGTAGGGCAGTCGTTTGAGCAGCGGTACGCACGACCCGGCTAAGATGAACGTCTACTGGCATGGTTCCTCCACGTTCTAAGGCTTTGACTTTAGAGTCCGGCCTCCACCAGGGAGCTAGGCCCAGGGAATCCCGCCACGGTCAGGTCGTCGACTGTGAGTGGCGAGCCTTTGACGGAAATATCGTTGGCGAAGCTCATGGATTCAGGATGGAGTGCTTCCGGCTTATCACCGTAGGCGAAGCGCAGACCTTCGCCAGTGAGATAGACAAGCTGGATCCGGTCGCTGGCGTCGAGCGCGATGTGCGGAAAGCCACCGGCGTCGCTCCAGTCCGCCAGCGCCTTGGGCGTCTCTTTGGGCGCAAGGTTTTGATCGAGCGTCACCGCCGCGATGTCCCACTTGCCGGCGTGATCGGCGCTAGTGTAGCGGTAGGCCAAGTCGATCTGTCCCTGCGAGTCGAAGCTGAGCGACGGGCGGTTGGAGTTGAACGGCAAACAAGGGGCGCTGGCATCGATGGTCTGGGCGACGACTTCCCGCCAGCTTGCAGGGCTGCCTGGCCCCGCCGCCGCGACCCCGAGCCGGCAGTCGCCTTTGCCCTGCTGATCGGCACGCGAGCAGAGGAAGGCGATGGCGCGGCGTCCTTTCGGCCCCGTGGCGATAGTCGCCAGCTCAATGCTCGTGCAGTCCGGTGTGTTTAGGCTCTGCGCAGCGCTCCAGGTGGAGCCGTCTCCCGATCGGTAGAGCAGCTGGCCAGCGCGGACGTAGGCGAGATGCAGGTTATCACCGGCATCGCTAGCCAACGCCAAGTCTTGGTAGCCCTGGCTTACGTCGTCTGTCTCGATGGTGGTCGCTGTTAGGTTGTCGCCGCGGACGTGCACCAGCTGGGCGGTGGCGCCCTGACGCACAATATGCACGATGTGTGTCTTGCCTTTGCCGTCGACGGCCAGCGCGACCTGAGCCCCGCTGCTACCGGGCTGTTTCACGGCCGAGGCTTCCTGATGCGTGAGGTTGCTCCCCGTGCCGCGTGCGAACTCGAGCGCCGTCTCGGGCAGACCCAGCTCCGAGATGAGTGTCGCTTGGTAAGCGAGACGGGCCTCGCCGTCGTTGGTTACCGCCAGGGCGGCCCGGCCGCTCATGCGGGCGCCTTGACGCGGCAGCGGAACGAGAGTTTGCTGCCATTTGCCGCTTGTCCCGGTACGGTTGGCCAGAACGAGCATGCGTCCTTCCGGCGACTCACCGCGGGCGTAGACGATGCCCAAGCTTACCGGCCGTTCGAATGTGATTTGACCGTTGTTGCCGGCCGGCGTGGCATTCCCGAGCTTGTCGAAGGCGGTGACGCAGACCGTGAATTTGCCGCCGGGAAACCTCGCGGGTAACTGGAACTCTGGCGTTTTGACCTTAAGGCGAAAAGCCGGCGTTCGGCAGTCGCCGCGGACGCCGGCGAGGGCGAGCTCGTAACTGACGTCACTCTCGTTTGGATCGCCGTGCCAGGAGATGTGCGGCGCACCGCCAAAGGCCGTCGTTGCCTGTGGGGCATTGATGGTGAAGGCCGCTGGACCGTGGCGGTCGATCCCCCAGACGGCTGTGGTCGGCGTCTGGATGGGCTGCCAGACTCCGTCCGAGCTGACGCCGACTACGCAGACGATGTAAATGCCGTCGGCGAGGCCGGTCTGGTCGATGACGAGCGGCTGCAACGCGGGTACGCCGGCGCTATAGCCCAAGGTATCCTGGCAGTTTGTCGTGTCCGCATGGCCGTACTTATACCGATAGGTGATCAGGTCCGGTCCGTGGATGTTCAAAGTGAGCCTAGCAGCATTACTAAAGTCGGGTAGTCCATCTAAGAGAGCTTTGGCACCGGGCGGTGTTTCTCGTGTGCCGGGGCTGCGTTCGGAATGGCTGTGGATATCGCCGCCGGGAGCCTGGCGAGGCTGATGGCGTCGGCCGAGGCAGCCCGAAGTGAGCACACCAGAGACTAGCGTGAAAGAGAGGGAGGCTGTGCAGAAGGATATGCAGCGTATGCCAGCCACAGGTATCTCCGACATAAGGGAGGGAGAGCGGGAACTCCCACGAGCTCCCCTCTCCCTCGACCGAGGGCCAACTGTCAGGCAGAAATTTTAGAGGCGGACTTGTTGGGCGGCATCGGACTCGAGCGACTCGAGGCGGCCGAGGACGTCGGCGCCTTGTTTCACGAGTTGATCGCCGTCGAGGGCTTTCAGTCCATCAACGTCCTTGCGCAGGGAGTTGATACGGTCGCTGAACTGCGCACGTTCGTTGTCTGGGATGTTTTGCAGGGTGTCGCGTACGGCGTCCAGGCGCTGTCCGAGCGTGGCGACGAAAGCGTCTTTGCCTTGCGCCTGGATCATTTGCGAGGCCTGATTGACCGCCGCGTTGGCGCCCTGACCAGCAGGTTCACCAGCTTGACCGGCCTGGCCGGCTTGATTCGCTTGAGAGCCGCTCTGGTCGACTTGGCTGGCGCCGTTTTGGTCGACTTGCGAAGGCGCATTTTGACCGACCTGACCGACTTGGCTGACGCCACCTTGCGTGGTCGGCGGCAATGCCTGATTGGTTTGCTGAGTCGGCGGCATCGGCTTGCTTTGCTGAGTCGGCGGCATCGGCTTGCTTTGCTGGGCCGGCGGTTGCGTTTTGCTTTGTTGCGTCGGGGTTAGTGTTTTGCCTTGTTGAGCCGGCGTGGTCGGTTGCGCGCCCTTTTGAGCGGGCGGCGTCGGTTTTTCGACCTTTTGCGGCGGCGTCACGGGTTTCTCGACTTTCTTGGTCGGGACGACCGGCGTCTCGGATTTTTTCACCGGCGTCGCCTGTTGCTGCTTCTGCGCGGGAGCTGTTGCCGGCGTCTTGCTCTGATCAACGGTGCCTGCCGCGCCCTGAGCGTTGGCGGCATCCTCATGCTTCTTTTGCGTGCCGCAGCCTACGGCCAGCACCAATAAACCGCTAACCAGACCAGTCGTAATCTTCATAAGCGTATCCTCCTGCCTCTTCGAGTGCATGGACGAACTGCGCTGGTTCGGCCGCCGCGCGGCGGCGGCAAGCCTCAGACGCATCCGGAGCTTGAAACACTCAAGTCCGAAAAACCAACGTCGGCTGCTTGTGCATCATGCATGCCAGAGTTTGATCGTGCCTAGAGGTGAGGCATTCTGACCCGCGAACGATGCATTTAAGATGCATTCATGAGGGTTTTTTGGATGATCCGAACCGTCGGCAGGCGGGGAGGCGGGACGCCGATGTCACTAAACACCTACAGCCGGGAATTTTTTTGATACATGGAAATTTTAGTATTGTAGGAGCGAGCCCGCTCGCTTGCGTCAGCGCCATTTAGGCGGCGCGGTGACGCTTGCAAGGACGCCGCCGCCGGATCCGCGGCGGCGTCAGAAACCTGGCGTCGCCGAGAATGCCGCGATGACGTGTGTCAGTCGGCGTCGCAGTAGTTGCGCGCGCCGTTGGCCGAGCCGACGTGCAGGGCCAGGTAGCAATTGTAGACGTCGTCGCTGGCTGTGAACTTGCGCGACTGGTTGCGATTGCTAAAGTTGCCGACCGAAATATGCACGTGCTTGTCATGGTTGAGGCCGCCGTCCTGCATCAGGATCTCAAAGCGACCGGCTGCATGGCCGTTGATCAGACCCAGGTCGTAGGCGCGCTGCGCCATCGACGAGAACTTTGCCTTGTAAGCCGTCATAACGAGGTCAGGTCCCGTCGACTTCAACACGCCATAGAGAAACCAGAAGTTGCGCTCGAAATCATAGGGGGCACCGGCATCGTTGCCGGACCCCGTCGTGATATAAGCAACGTCCGCATCCTTGCCGCCGGTATGGGAGCCAGCGGGGTGCAAGGCCATGTCAGGGGTATGGGGGGTGCTGCCGTCCGGCTCGCTCATGTCCGCGACAGGAATTTGCTGCAAGGCAGGAAACAAGAGATGGGTGAAATGCGCGGCGCGCCGCAGTACGTAGATCAGATCCGGCGTACCGAACTGCCGGCTGCGGTTGGCCGGAGCGAAAGCTTGTAAAAGCTCCGCGAGCGGCAGCTGTTCGAGGTTGGTGCCGGCATATAGGGGGTTATTTCGCTCCTGTTGGACCCATGTCGCCATTTGACTGATCGCCTGATTCAGACGCTCGGGTGTGACGGTGAAACAGGTGCCATTGACCGCGCAGTCCGGGCGGGCAGAGGCGGTGTTTACCGGGAAGTCCATCGCCTGATTGCTGTCCCCGAAAGTCGGCGATGGCCTTGGCGCCTGGTCGGTGGTGATCCCTTCTGGCAGGACGTTCTGGTTGGCTGGATAGGTAAGCGCCTCCTGGCGGTCTTGGGTCAATGTCTGGCCCCCCACGGTCCAGACGCCTGTTTTGACAACGACGCGGTCGAGCGGGAATTCCTCGTTGCAGATGCCGTCGCCGGTTACGCCCCAGGTAAAATGACGAAAGCTCGGATCGAAAGAGCGCAGCGTCAACGCCCGACGCGTGTTGCTGGCATTGGTGATCATGGTGCTGCCAAGTACTGTGGCCAGGCGCATCGGCTGGGCGTAGCTGACAGTAACCGTGTCGACGCACGACCAATAGCGATGGTCTAGAACCGGGCGACCGTTGACGACGCGCGGCCGAGCGTTCTCATAACGGTAGCTGACCGCGACGTCGACGGCGTTGGGAGCGAGCGACGGAGCATAAACGGCCGTGCTCTCGTGGTCAGGCCGAACAGCCGTAAGTGACGCGAGTGGAGCGTGGTTTGTCGTCGCCTGTCTCCGAGGTGTGTCATGCGGCGAGCCACAGCTGCTGGCAAGCAGGGTGATGGCCAAAGGGCTGATCCATTGCATCAGCTGCGTGTACTTCACTGTGCCTCCTCAATTGCGGTAGTTGGTCTTCATGCTGAAGACAAAAACATCCCATCGGCGCAGCCGGGCGCAGATAGCGCGAACGCGGCGTCATCTCCGACTTGGGTTATGTCGATCGACAAACGGACCGTGGAGTCCGTTACAGCATCACGCGAAGTCGATCCGGTTTGGGGGTGCGATCGATGGGATGCCGCTTTTGGTTCGACCAGACTACTGTAGTGAGGAGGTGGTGCAACTCTTATAATCTAAGAGTGGGTCGCTTGGCACACCGAGCTGGTGACATCAGGTGCTCCGTTAAGGATAGGCGGCGTGGGCCGTCTATCCTCAACGCGGTCATGCGGCGATCAGAGTAGCGCCGCAACATCGATCGTTTGATCCGGACCGGCTGTCAGGACCGGCTTACCGGTAAAAGTCTCGGCGACGCGTAAATAGACTTGCACCAGCTCCGCCAAACGGTCGAAGGGGACAGCCGGTACGACACCTTCACCGCTGAATCCTTGCTCGAGCAAATAGCGGCGCACAATCTCTTTGTCGAGCATCTCCGGCGCCTCGCCGGCGGCGAGGCGTTCTGGGTAAGTCGCGGCGACCCAGTAACGGCTCGAGTCGGGGGTATGGATCTCGTCGATGACTTTGATCGCGCCGGATTTCGTGCGACCGAATTCGTATTTCGTGTCGACGAGCAGCCAGCCGCCGAGCTCGCGCGAGACTTTCTGGCCGTGCGCGAATAGGCACAGCGCCATGTCGCTGATCTCACGCCATTCGGCGTCGGTTACGACGCCGCGACTGATCAGCGTCGCGGGCGCGATGTCTTCGTCATGCTCGAATGCGGCGGCCTTCGTTGTCGGCGTGATGATCGCCTGCGGCAGCTGGCCATAGGCGGTGAGGTTCTCGGGCAGGCGGGCCCCGCAGAACACGCGCTCACCTTTATCGTAAGCGCGCATCATGCTGCCGGCGAGGTAGCCGCGGACGATGACCTCAACTTTGAAAGGGGTCGCCGCCTCGACGCGCAGCACGCGCTCGTGCGGCCGACCGAGGAGGTGAGTGGGGACGACTTTCTTCGCTTCGTTCAGCCAAAATTCGGAGATCGCCGTAAGGATCGTTCCTTTATATGG
>Ga0164242_10007202_pt1 | contig 12176 bp, 11 predicted proteins | sample OricomgcompostMG_FD_108783 | JGI IMG/M metagenome (GOLD analysis project Ga0164242, IMG submission 108783) | Miracle-Growth compost microbial communities from Emeryville, California, USA - Original compost - Miracle growth compost (MG) ... | reverse complement strand
GTGACCGACGTCGACGACCTGGTGTCGCCCAACCCCGACGTGGCCCTCATCGACGAGGCCGACTCGGTGCTGGTCGACGAGGCGCTGGTGCCGCTGGTGCTGGCGGGAACCAAGCATCGGGAGACCCCGCGGCTCGAAATCATCAAGCTGGTCGGCGAGCTGGAGGCCGGCACCGACTACGACACCGACGCCGACAGCCGCAACGTGCATCTCACCGACGTCGGCGCGCGCAAGGTGGAGAAGGCGCTCGGCGGCATCGACCTGTACTCCGAGGAGCACGTCGGCACCACCCTGACCGAGGTCAACGTCGCGCTGCACGCGCACGTGCTGTTGCAGCGCGACGTGCACTACATCGTCCGCGACGACGCGGTGCACCTGATCAACGCCTCGCGCGGGCGGATCGCGCAGCTGCAGCGCTGGCCGGACGGCCTGCAGGCCGCCGTCGAGGCCAAGGAGGGCATCGAGACCACCGAAACCGGGGAGGTGCTCGACACCATCACCGTGCAGGCGTTGATCAACCGGTACGCCACGGTGTGCGGCATGACCGGCACCGCGCTGGCCGCCGGTGAGCAGCTGCGCCAGTTCTACAAGCTCGGTGTGTCGCCGATTCCGCCGAACAAACCCAACATCCGCGAAGACGAGGCCGACCGCGTCTACATCACCGCGGCCGCCAAGAACGACGCCATCGTCGAGCACATCATCGAGGTCCACGAAACCGGGCAGCCGGTGCTGGTGGGCACCCGCGACGTGGCCGAATCCGAGGAGCTGCACGAGCGGCTGCTGCGCCGCGGCGTGCCGGCGGTGGTGCTCAACGCCAAGAACGACGCCGAGGAGGCCCAGGTGATCGCCGAGGCCGGCAAGTTCGGGGTGGTGACGGTGTCCACCCAGATGGCCGGGCGCGGCACCGACATCCGGCTCGGCGGCTCCGACGAGGCCGACCACGACCGGGTCGCCGAGCTGGGCGGGCTGCACGTGGTGGGCACCGGCCGGCACCACACCGAGCGGCTGGACAACCAGCTGCGCGGGCGCGCCGGCCGGCAGGGCGACCCGGGGTCGTCGGTGTTCTTCTCCAGCTGGGAGGACGACGTGGTGGCGGCCAACCTCGACCGCAACAAGCTGCCGATGGAAACCGACCCGGAAACGGGCGACGGCCGGATCATCAGCCCCAAGGCCGCCGGGCTGCTCGATCACGCCCAGCGCGTCGCCGAGGGCCGCATGCTGGACGTGCACGCGAACACCTGGCGCTACAACCAGCTGATTGCCCAGCAGCGCGCGATCATCGTGGACCGCCGTAACACGTTGCTGCGCACCGCAACCGCGCGTGAGGAGCTGGCCGAGCTGGCGCCGAAGCGCTACCGGGAGCTGGCCGAGGAGATCCCCGAGGAACGCCTGGAAACCATCTGCCGGCACATCATGCTCTACCACCTCGACCGCGGCTGGGCCGACCATCTGGCGTACCTGGCCGACATCCGCGAGAGCATCCACCTGCGGGCGCTGGGCCGGCAGAATCCGCTGGACGAATTCCACCGGTTGGCGGTCGACGCGTTCGCGTCGCTGGCCGCCGACGCGATCGAGGCGGCCCAGCAGACGTTCGAAACCGCCAACGTGCTCGAGGACGAGCCGGGCCTGGATCTGTCGAAGCTGGCCCGGCCGACGTCGACGTGGACGTACATGGTCAACGACAACCCGCTGTCGGACGACACGCTGTCCACCCTGAGCCTGCCCGGGGTGTTCCGCTAGCCGGTGCGCGGCCAGCCGCGCACGGGGCGCCGCGCTTGGCTAATGTCACGGCACATGGAGCCGGTGCTTCCACCCAACCGGGTGCTGACGGTGCCCAACGCGCTCAGCGCGGTCCGCCTGGCGCTCGTCCCCGTGTTCGTCTACGCGTTGCTGGTCGCCCACGCCAATGGGTGGGCGGTGGCGATCCTGATGTTCAGCGGCGCCTCGGACTGGGCCGACGGCAAAATCGCCCGGCTGCTCAACCAGTCCTCGCGGCTGGGTGTGCTGCTCGACCCCGCGGTGGACCGCCTCTACATGGTGGTCGTGCCTGTCGTGCTGGCGTTGAGCGGCATCGTGCCGTGGTGGTTCGTCGTCGTCCTGCTCGTCCGCGACGGCCTGTTGGCCGCCACGCTGCCGCTGCTGTGGAGCCGCGGCCTGTCGGCACTGCCGGTGACCTACATCGGCAAGGCGGCGACGTTCGCGTTGATGTGCGGGTTCCCGCTGGTGCTGTTGGGCACCTGGGACGCGTTGTGGAGCCGCGTGGTGGGCGCCTGCGGCTGGGCCTTCCTGATCTGGGGCCTGTACGCGTACCTGTGGGCGTTCGCGCAGTACGCGGTGCAGATGACGCTGGTGGTGCGCCGGATGCCCAAGGTCGACCGCGCGTCGCGCCCGTCGACCATGGCGAAGGTCGTCGACCATGGCTGACGTGGACCGCGCGCTCGGCGGCTATGACCCCAACGCCGGTCACAGCGCGCACCTGGCGGCGCGCCCGCAGCGGATTCCGGTGCCCTCGCTGCTGCGCGCCCTGCTCTCCGAGCATCTCGATCCCGGCTACGCCGCGGCGGCGGCCAAACGCGGCGCCGTCGACGAAACGCGCAACCGGCGCCCGCGGGTGTCCGGCTGGCTGTGGCAGGCGCTGGCGGCGCTGCTGATCGCCACCGTCTTCGCGGCCGCGGTCGCCCAGGCCCGCTCGGTGGCCCCCGGGGTGCGCAGCGCGCAGCAGCTGCTGCTGGGCAATGTGCGGGCCACGGAAGGCTCGGCGGCGAAGTTGGCGCAGCGGCGCAACGAGCTGTCGGCGAAGGTCGACGACGTGCAGCGGCACGCCCTGGCCGACGACGCCGAGGGGCAGCGGCTGCTCAAACGCCTCGACGCGCTCGGCCTGGCGGCGGCCAGCACGGCGGTGATCGGCCCCGGCCTGAAGGTCACGGTGACCGATCCGGGCGCCGGCCCGAACCTTTCGGACGTGTCCAAGCAGCCGGTCAGCGGCAGCAGGCAGATCATCTTGGACCGCGACCTGCAGCTGGTGGTCAACTCGTTGTGGGCCGGCGGCGCCGAGGCCGTCTCGGTCGGCGGCGTGCGGATCGGCCCGACCGTGACCATCCGGCAGGCCGGCGGCGCGATCCTGGTGGACAACAACCCGACCAGCAGCCCCTACACGATCCTGGCGATCGGGTCGCCGCACGCGCTGCGCGACGCCTTCGACACCAGCCCGGGGATGCAGCGGCTGAGGCTGCTGCAGATCTCCTACGGCGTGGTGGTTACCGTGGATGTCGCCGACGGACTAACGCTGCCTGCCGGATCGGTCCGGGATGTCAAGTTCGCCAAGCAGATTGGGCCACAGTGAGAAGAATCCCGAACAGCTTCCCATTCCGGTTTCCCTTCCGGCGCGACACGGGAAGCCGCGCATGATCGGTATCGCGGCACTGGCGATCGGCATCGTGCTGGGCCTGGTGTTCCATCCGTCGGTGCCCGAGGTCGTGCAGCCCTACCTGCCGATCGCGGTGGTCGCGGCGCTGGACGCGGTGTTCGGCGGTCTGCGTGCGTATCTGGAACGCATCTTCGATCCGAAGGTGTTCGTGATCTCGTTCGTGTTCAACGTCTTCGTCGCCGCGCTGATCGTCTACGTCGGCGACCAGCTGGGGGTGGGCACCCAGTTGTCGACGGCCATCATCGTGGTGCTGGGTATCCGCATCTTCGGCAACGCCGCGGCGCTGCGCCGCAGGCTGTTCGGCGCATGAGGTGAACATGAGTCACGACCCGCCGGATCGCCCGGCCGACCCGCCGGATCAGGGTGCGGCGCACGGGCGCCACGAACTGCCGGGAAAGCAGCCCCGCCCGGCGATCGGGCCGCTGCGCCGCACCGGGTTGTCCGGGATGCTGCGCGGGGGCCGTTCCCGGTTCGGTTTCGGCACCCTGGCCGTGCTGTTGTGTCTGCTGCTGGGCATCGCGATCGTCACCCAGGTCCGCCAGACCGAATCGGGGGACTCGCTGGAGACGGCGCGGCCCGCGGACCTGTTGGTGTTGTTGGACTCGTTGCGGCAGCGCGAGGGCACGCTCAGCGCCGAGGTGAGCGAACTGCAGAACACGCTGAATTCACTTCAGGCGTCCGGCAATAACGACCAGGCCGCCATCCAGTCCGCGCAATCCCGGCTGGCGGCGCTGTCCATCCTGGTCGGCGCGGTGGGCGCCACCGGGCCCGGTGTCACCGTCACGATCGACGACCCCGCGCCGGGAGTGTCCCCCGAGGCGCTGCTCGACGTGGTCAACGAGCTGCGCGCCGCCGGCGCCGAGGCGCTCGAAGTCAACGACGCGCACCAGTCGGTGCGGGTGGGTGTGGACACCTGGGTGGCGGGTACGCCGGGGTCGTTGACCATCGACTCGAAAACGCTGTCGCCGTCGTATTCGATTCTGGCGATTGGCGATCCGCCCACCCTGGCCGCGGCCATGAACATTCCCGGTGGCGCCCAGGACACCGTCAAGCGGGTGGGCGGACGGATGTCCGTCCAGCAGGCCGACCGGGTGGACGTGACCACCTTGCGGCAACCAAAACCGCACCAATACGCTCAGCCCGTCAAGTGAGCAACTCCCGAACAGACAGGATCACCGTGAGCGACATCCCGCCCGACCTGCACTACACCGCCGAACACGAATGGGTTCGCCGAAGCGGTGATGACACCGTGCGGGTGGGCATCACCGACTTCGCCCAGTCGGCGTTGGGTGACGTCGTTTTCGTTCAGCTGCCCGAGGTGGGCGCGCAGCTGACCGCCGGGGAATCCTTCGGCGAGGTCGAATCCACGAAATCGGTGTCGGACCTCTACGCCCCGGTGTCGGGCACGGTGACGGCGGTCAACACCGACCTGGAAGGCAGCCCGCAGCTGGTCAACTCCGACCCGTACGGGGCCGGCTGGTTGCTGGATGTCCAGGTGTCCGACGCCGCCGCCTTGGAGTCGGCCATCACCGCACTGCTCGACGCCGAGGCCTACCGCGGAACGCTGACCGAATGACGGTTGCTAATGTCCCTGCAGCCCGCCCGGCCAAGCGAGCGGTGCGGCCGGCACACGGGGGAAATCAACGTTTCGGATCGTCAGGTGGTGGGCGCATTGCGGCGACGTGCGCGGTACCGTCGACACATCGATCGGTGAAGGGATCCGTGCAGCGATCCGTGAAGGACCATTGAAGACCGTTGAATGACACGTGTAAGACACTGAAACTACGAGACGGCAGTAATCGGCATACCGGGCGGACGAGCCCGGTGCGACGGCCGGCCGAGCGGCCCGGACAGACAACGCCACAGCGGCCAGTGAGGAGCAGCGCGTGACGGACATGGACTCTGGAAGTCAGGACCAGAACGGGGACGAAGTCACGGTAGAGACGACTTCCGTCTTCCGTGCCGACTTCCTCAACGAGCTGGACGCGCCCGCCCAGGCGGGCACCGAGAGCGCGGTCTCCGGGGTGGAGGGGTTGCCGGCGGGCTCGGCGTTGCTGGTCGTCAAGCGCGGACCCAATGCCGGATCGCGGTTTCTGCTCGACCAGGCCACCACCTCGGCGGGCCGGCACCCGGACAGCGACATTTTCCTCGACGACGTCACCGTCAGCCGCCGGCATGCCGAATTCAGGTTGGAAAACAACGAATTCAGCGTGGTCGACGTTGGTAGTCTCAACGGCACTTACGTCAACCGGGAACCCGTGGACTCCGCGGTGCTGGCCAACGGCGACGAAGTGCAGATCGGCAAGTTCCGCTTGGTGTTTTTGACCGGGCCCAAGCAGGGTGAGGACGGAGGATCTTCAGGCTAGTGAGCGCACCCGATAGCTCGGCGCTGGCCGGGATGTCGATCGGGGCGGTCCTGGAATTGTTGAGGCCGGACTTCCCCGATGTCACCATCTCCAAGATTCGCTTCTTGGAGGCCGAAGGGCTGGTGACGCCGCAACGGGCCGCGTCGGGGTATCGAAGGTTCACCGCGTACGACTGCGCGCGGTTGCGTTTCATCCTTACGGCGCAGCGCGATCACTACCTGCCGCTCAAGGTCATCCGGGCGCAGCTGGACGCCCAACCCGACGGCGAGCTGCCGGCCTTCAACACCCCCTACACCGCCCCCCGGCTGGTGTCGGTGGCCGGAACCGACGCCGGCGCCAACGCGGGCCTCGGCTCGGACACCTCGGCGGTGGCCCCGGCCCACGTCCGGCTCAGCCGCGAAGAGCTGCTGCGGCGCGCGGGCGTCGACGACGAACTGCTGACGGCGTTGCTCAAGGCCGGGATCATCACCACCGGGCCCGCCGGGTTCTTCGACGAGCACGCCGTCGTCATCCTGCAGTGCGCGCGGGCGCTGTCGGACTACGGCGTCGAGCCGCGGCATCTGCGCGCGTTCCGCTCGGCAGCCGACCGGCAGTCGGACCTGATCGCCCAAATCGCCGGGCCGGTAGGCAAAGCCGGCAAGGCGGGCGCCCGCGATCGCGCCGACGACTTGGCGCGTGAGGTTGCGGCGCTGGCCATTACGTTGCACACGTCGTTGATCAAATCCGCCGTTCGCGACGTTCTCGATCGCTGAGGACTAGACTTCGGTCGACAGCTTGGTTTCGGCAGTGGGGCGGATTTTTGACCTCGCCGTCGCTGGCGAGTACCAATTCAACCGGCGCCACTAATGCGGAGGGCAGACACAAATGGGTGAAGTTCGTGTTGTCGGCATTCGCGTAGAGCAGCCGCAAAACCAGCCGGTGTTGTTACTGCGCGAAACCAACGGTGACCGTTACCTGCCGATCTGGATCGGTCAGTCAGAGGCTGCCGCGATCGCCCTCGAGCAGCAAGGCGTTGAGCCGCCTCGCCCGTTGACGCACGATTTGATCAGGGATGTCATTGCCGCGCTTGGACATTCGCTGAAAGAGGTGCGGATCGTCGATCTGCAGGAGGGGACTTTCTACGCCGACCTGGTGTTCGACCGCAACATCACGGTGTCGGCGCGCCCCTCGGATTCGGTGGCGATCGCGCTGCGCGTCGGTGTCCCCATCTACGTCGAGGAGGCGGTGCTGGCCCAGGCCGGGCTGCTGATTCCGGACGAGAGCGACGAGGAGGGCGGCACCGCCGTCCGCGAGGACGAGGTGGAGAAGTTCAAGGAATTCCTCGACAGCGTCTCGCCCGACGATTTCAAGGCCACCTAGACATCCGGCGCGCCCGCGACCAGCGCTTTGGGAACGACGCGGCGGCTGGATTAGCCTGGAGGGCGATATCACGGATGCGTCTCAACTGGCGGCGTGATGTCGACACGCTGGCGGATAGCTCGCCCACTTGGGCCCGCGACGGCCATACTTTGAGGACGACTTCAGGCGCGGCGGCTATCGACAAGCGTAAGCTCACTAGCACTCGGGCCTGAGCAGACGTGGCTGCGATGCAGCCTTGGAGACGCAGCCACCGACGAGAGCGCGATCGCGGGAAGGAACCACCGTGAGCGAGCAGCCACGCCAAGAGCAGCTCAATTTGGCCGAGGACGGGAATGCGGGCACCGGTGAGCGCAGCGTCACCGCGGCCGCCGCGCCGGTCCAGCCCGGATTGTTCCCCGACGACTCGGTGCCCGACGAACTCGTCGGCTACCGCGGCCCGAGCGCCTGCCAGATCGCCGGCATCACCTACCGGCAGCTGGATTACTGGGCCCGCACCTCGCTGGTGGTGCCGTCGATCCGCAGCGCGGCGGGCTCCGGCAGCCAGCGGCTCTACTCCTTCAAAGACATCCTCGTGCTCAAGATCGTCAAGCGGCTGCTCGACACCGGCATCTCGCTGCACAACATCCGGGTGGCCGTCGACCACCTGCGCCAGCGCGGGGTGGAGGATCTGGCCAACATCACCCTGTTCTCCGACGGCACCACCGTGTACGAGTGCACGTCGGCCGAGGAGGTCGTCGACCTGCTGCAGGGCGGGCAGGGCGTGTTCGGCATCGCGGTCTCCGGCGCCATGCGCGAGCTGACCGGCGTCATCGCGGACTTCCCCGGCGAGCGGGCCGACGGCGGCGAGTCGATCGCCGAGCCGGAGGACGAGCTGGCGTCCCGGCGCAAGCACCGCGACCGCAAGATCGGCTGATCACGCCCGGCGCCGCGCGCGTGGGCGGCCGGCGCGGGCGGGTAAACTGGGCGGCGCATCGCATTCGAGCGGGAGAGTTCCGTGACGGCCAGTCACGGACGCCGAAGGAGCAACACCTCTCCGTCAACCTCTCAGGCACCCGGACCGCACGAAACATGATGCCTCTGGAAAGCGGTGCCGGCCTTCGGGCCCGCACCCGCCGATGGGGAAAGGCGGCCGCGACAGCATCGGCCGCCGAATCTCTCAGGCGCCCGGCGAACGGGTGAAGACAGAGGGAGAGGACCACCGCAGCACCGCCGTCCTCGCCCCGAGCGTCTTCGTCAGGAGTTTCCCGTGCCCGACCACACCACTTTCGCCGCCCGGCACATCGGCCCGGACCCTCAGGCCGTCGCGGCCATGCTCGACGTCATCGGTGTCGGCTCGTTGGACGAGCTGGCCGCCAAGGCCGTTCCGGCCGGCATCCGCGACCGGCTCTCGCCCGACGGGATCGCGCCGGGCCTGGACCGGCTGCCGCCGCCGGCCAGCGAAACCGAGGCGCTGGCCGAGCTGCGCGGCCTGGCCGAGGCCAACACCGTCGCCGTGTCCATGATCGGGCAGGGCTACTACGACACGCTGACCCCGCCGGTGTTGCTGCGCAACATCCTGGAGAACCCCGCCTGGTACACCGCCTACACGCCGTATCAGCCGGAGATCAGCCAGGGCCGGCTGGAGGCGCTGCTGAACTTCCAGACCATGGTGGCCGATTTGACCGGCCTCGAGATCGCCAACGCCTCGATGCTCGACGAGGGCACAGCGGCCGCCGAGGCGATGACCCTGATGCACCGCGCATCTCGCGGCAAGTCCAACCGGCTGGCGGTGGACGTCGACGTGTTCGCCCAGACCGCGGCCATCGTGGCCACCCGGGCCCGGCCGCTGGGTATCGAGATCGTCACCGCCGACCTGCGCGACGGACTGCCCGACGGCGACTTCTTCGGCGTCATCGCCCAGCTGCCCGGCGCCAGCGGCGCGATCACCGACTGGGCCGCCCTGGTGGCGCAGGCGCACGAGCGCGGCGCGCTGGTGGCGCTCGGCGCCGACCTGCTGGCCTTGACCCTGATCACCCCGCCCGGCGAGATCGGCGCCGACGTGGCCTTCGGCACCACCCAAAGATTCGGTGTGCCAATGGGATTCGGCGGCCCGCACGCGGGATACCTGGCCGTGCACGCCAACCACGCCCGGCAGCTGCCGGGCCGGCTGGTCGGTGTCTCGCTGGACGCCGACGGTTCGCCGGCCTACCGGTTGGCGCTGCAGACCCGCGAGCAGCACATCCGCCGCGACAAGGCGACCAGCAACATCTGCACCGCGCAGGTGCTGCTGGCGGTGATGGCCGCCATGTACGCCAGCTACCACGGCGCTGAGGGGCTGACCGCGATCGCGCGCCGCGTGCACGGGCACGCCGAGGCGATCGCCGCCGCGCTGGGCACCGCGGTGGTGCACGACAGGTACTTCGACACCGTGCTGGCGCGGGTGCCGGGCCGGGCCCACGAGGTGATCGCCGCGGCCAAGGCCAGGGGCATCAACCTGTGGCGGGTCGACGACGACCACGTCTCGGTGGCCTGCGACGAGGCCACCACCGACGAACACGTCGCCGCGGTGCTCGAGGCGTTCGGCGTCGCACCCGCCGAGCCCGTCGCCAGCGAAATCGCTACCCGCACTTCGGAATTCCTTACCCATCCCGCCTTCACCCAGTACCGCACCGAGACGGCGATGATGCGCTACCTGCGCACCCTGGCCGACAAGGATATTGCGTTGGACCGCAGCATGATTCCGCTCGGCTCGTGCACCATGAAACTCAACGCCGCCGCCGAGATGGAGCCGATCACCTGGCCGGAGTTCGCCCGTCAGCACCCCTTCGCCCCGGCGTCCGACACGCCGGGGCTGCGCCGGCTCATCGGCGACCTGGAGAACTGGCTGGTGGCCATCACCGGCTACGACGCCGTCTCGCTGCAACCCAACGCCGGGTCGCAGGGCGAGTACGCCGGCCTGCTGGCCATCCACGACTACCACGCCAGCCGCGGGGAACCGCACCGCGACATCTGCCTCATCCCGTCCAGCGCGCACGGCACGAATGCCGCGTCGGCGGCCCTGGCCGGGATGCGGGTGGTGGTCGTGGGCTGCCACGACAACGGCGACGTCGACCTCGACGACCTGCGCGCGAAGGTCACCGACCACCGCGACCGGCTGTCGACGCTGATGATCACCTACCCGTCCACGCACGGCGTCTACGAGCACGACATCGCCGAGATCTGCGCGGCCGTCCACGACGCGGGCGGCCAGGTGTACGTCGACGGCGCCAACCTCAACGCGCTGGTCGGGTTGGCCCGGCCGGGCAAGTTCGGCGGCGACGTCAGCCACCTGAACCTGCACAAGACGTTCTGCATCCCGCACGGCGGCGGCGGGCCGGGGGTGGGGCCGGTGGCGGTGCGCTCGCACCTGGCGCCGTTCTTGCCCGGGCATCCGCACGCCCCGGAGCTGCCGCAGGGGCATCCGGTGTCCTCGGCGCCCTACGGCTCGGCGTCGATCCTGCCGATCAGCTGGGCCTACATCAGGATGATGGGCGCCGACGGCCTGCGCGCGGCGTCGCTGACCGCGATCACCTCGGCCAACTACATCGCCCGGCGGCTCGACGAATACTTTCCGGTGCTCTACACCGGCGAGAACGGCATGGTGGCCCACGAGTGCATCCTGGACCTGCGTCCCATCACCAAGGCCACCGGCGTGACCGTCGACGATGTCGCAAAACGGTTGGCGGACTACGGTTTTCACGCTCCCACCATGAGCTTCCCGGTGGCCGGCACGCTGATGGTGGAGCCCACCGAGAGCGAAACCCTCACCGAGGTGGACGCCTTCTGCGACGCCATGATCGCCATCCGCGGCGAGATCGACCGGGTGGGTGCGGGGGAGTGGCCGGTGGAGGACAATCCGCTGCGCGGCGCCCCGCACACCGCCGAGTGCCTGGTGACCACCGACTGGGACCACCCGTACAGCCGCGAACAGGCGGCCTATCCGCTGGGCAAGGACTTCCGACCCAAGGTATGGCCGCCGGTGCGACGCATCGACGGCGCCTACGGCGACCGCAACCTGGTGTGCTCGTGCCCGCCGGTCGAGGCGTTCGCCTGACCCGTTCGTCTTGTGCCCGTTGCCCGATCAGCCGGGTAGCGCCGCCGGGGCCGGCAGCACCAGCGGCACCAGGTACCGGCGGGCGAAATCGCGGGCCTCGGCGAGGTTGTAGACCGGGATGACGGACTTGGGCGTCTCGATGAGCGAGATGATCAGCCGCCCGATCATCTCACCGACCACCTCGGTGTCGAGGTCGTCGGCCAGTTCACCGCGCTCCTGCCAGCGGCGCAACCAACTCGCGATGTAGGTGCGCGAGATGGCGATCAGATGCTCGTCGGTCAGGAACGCGGACAGCTCGCCGGCCGCGGGCGATTCCCGGATGCTGCGGGTCAGCAGCTTGGGGGCCGACGCTTCGTGGACGAACGCGGCGAACACCTCGGCGATGCCTTCCTCGGCGCTCGCCGCGCGGCCCGCGACGTCGGAGATCAGGGTGCTCAGCCGCACGGATTCGTCGATGATGGTCAGGCGCACCAGGTTTCGCTTGTGCCGGAAGCGGCGGTAGACGGTGGCCACGCCGACGCCGGCCGCGTCGGCGATGTCCTGCATGGTGGTGTTGGAGAAGCCGCGCTCGGTGAAACAGGTGCGCGCCGCGGTGACGATGGTGCGGGCGGTCGGATCGAGGGTGGCCAGGCCGTCGGGCAGCAAGCCGAGCAGCATCGCGGGGTCAACCATCTGGCCTCCAGCCGATCGGGGTCTCGACGCGGTATCGGGACTCATCCTGCCGGATCTAGCCGCGGCCCGGCGCGGCGAACGAATCCAGCAACACCGAACGATAGCGGTCGCGCAGCCGCTCGTACTGGTACCGGTTGTACGCCAAGGGCTCCAGGGTGAGCCGGCGCGGCAGCCATCGCCAGCCCAGCTGCAGCGCGGCGACGTAGACGGCGAACTCGGCCTGCTCCCGCGCGCCCCAGCGCACCCCGAGCAGCCGGCGCATGGTGGGGTGGGCGACCGC
>Ga0164242_10007201_pt1 | contig 12177 bp, 10 predicted proteins | sample OricomgcompostMG_FD_108783 | JGI IMG/M metagenome (GOLD analysis project Ga0164242, IMG submission 108783) | Miracle-Growth compost microbial communities from Emeryville, California, USA - Original compost - Miracle growth compost (MG) ... | reverse complement strand
GCTGAGCGGTTCGATCTCGACGGGCCCTGCGAGTTCTGCCTGCAGCAGCCGGCGGCCGCCGACCCGTAGCCGCGGGAGCACCGCGACCGCGAGCACGATGATCCCCATCCCGCCGAGCCAGTGCGTGAGCTGGCGCCAGAACAGCATCGCTCGGCCTACTGAGTCGACGTGTCCCAACACGGTGGCGCCGGTGGCAGTGAATCCCGACATCGACTCGAAGTACGCGTTGACCGGGTCTGCCAGTTGGCCGACACCGCCTATCAGGAACGGCAACGCCCCGAACGCCGGAACCAGAAGCCACACCAGCGCCACCACGAGGAAGCCCTCCCGTGGCCCGATGCGGTCCTCACGCCGGTCATCGGTGATCCAGTCGAGCAGGACTCCGGCGGCCGAGGTCGCCGCCCCGGACGCGAGGAACGGCCACGGCGACTCACCGGCGCCGATCGCCACCGCCGCCGGCGCCAGGAAGGCAGGGCCGACCCACTTGAGCACACCGCCGACGAGGTCGAGCGCCGCATCCACATCGACGCCGAGCCCGGCCCGCCCCCTACGGCGCCGGCCGGTCAGCCGCACGGCGTCACAGCACCTTCTCGACGGCCGGCGCCCGATCTGCCTCGACCAGGATGATCGCCCGGTCACCCGAGCGCAGCACGTCCTCGCCGTGCGGGAAAATCGCCTTGCCGTCCCGCACCACCGCGCCGATCATCGAGCCGGTCTGGGGAAGGTCACGGAAGGGCGTGCCGGCCAACGTGCTGTCTGCGCGCACCTGGATGTCGAGCACTTCGAAGCGGTCGTCGTCGAGTATCGCCAGTTGACGAGTGCGCGGGTCGTGCGCGAACCGGATCATCTCCTCCGCGGTCTCGGTACGAGGGTTGACCGCCACGTTGACGCCGCCGTGTTCGAAGACCGCGACAGACATGGGGTCATCGACTATGCCCAGTGTGAACGGCACACCGATCGACTTGGCCAGGATCGCCAGATACAGGTTCGTCGCGTCGCTGCCCGTGGCGGCCACCGCGGCGCCGGCCCTGCCGATGCGCTCGCGTCGCAGGAACTGCCGGTCACGTCCGGTGGCGTGAAACACGCCCGCCCGCGGCAGGTCGGTCGCGATGCGCCGTGCGCGCCCAGGGTCGGGCTCGACGATACGCACCGCGAAACCGTGGTCGAGCAGCTTGCTCGCCACCGTCCGGCCGGTGCGCCCCGCGCCGAAGACCACCACATCGTCGATCGATGCCTCATCATGGCTCAGCAGCCGGCTCCACTCCCGCGCCGCGGACGGCGACCCGATCACGATCACGCGATCGCCCGGCAGTATCCGGGTTTGCGCACGCGCCGGCACGAGCGCGTCGTCACGGACGATGCACGACACGGTCGAATCCGCTGGTAGGTCCGCATCACGCAGCGCACGACCCACCAGCGTCGGACGCACCCCGTCTCGGGGCACGTCGAACTCCACGATCTGCACCTGCCCGTCGGCGAACATCTCAGTCGTGCGCGCAGCCGGCACCGCGATCGTCGCGGCGACCTCGCGCGCCGCCTCGATCTCCGACGAGACCATGAAGTCGACGTCCAACTGACCCTCACGCCAGGACTCAAGATAGTCGACGTCGGTGGTGCGAACGATCGTCTTGGCATCCGACATCCGCCGCACCACCATGGCCGCCAGCAGGTTCACCTCGGCGCGCGAGGTCGATGCGAGCACCAGCTCGGCCTGCTCGACGCCCGCCTCATGCAACACCCGCCCGCTTGCGCCATTACCTGTCACGGTACGCACGTCGTAGGCGTAGGAGAGCTCCTCCAGCCGTTGCGCATCGAGGTCCACAACCACCAGCTCGTGCGCCTCGTTGAGAGCCTCCACGATCGTCATTCCGACGTGCCCGGCGCCGAGGACCACGATCCGCATCCCGTGAGACTACGGTGGGCTGAGTGCACGACCCGTCGAGGACGGGGCTGTTCCTGGCAAGGGTCGAACCGGCCGCCGTGGTGCGCGGAATCAGGTCACCCGAGATAGAACCGTCGACCGGCCGGGTGCGGTCTAGATGTAGTTGCGCACCGCGCCAAGTCGGTCGATCACCCACGCCACCGCGAACGAGGCGCCGAGCGTGAGCGCCCACAGCACGGCGATCGACAGCTCCGCCTGGTGGACGTAGAGGCTCTTGAGCGGGCTGACGTCGCGCAGGTAGTGCAGCACCAGCAGGTGGATCAGGTAGATGCGGTAGCTCAGCCGGGAGAACAGCGCCACGAAGCCGAAGTGCCGGCCTGGTCGGTTGAGGGTCTGCTTCGCGAGAAGGAAGACGCAGGCGCCGAAGACCACGACCTGCGGGGTGGGGTTGCTCTGCGCCCAGCTACCCGGCGCCTGACGCACCTGGTCCCAGAAGGTCAACAGCAGGATCGTGGCAAGCGCGGTGAGCGCCCCGACGAGCAGCACTCCACGGCCGGGCAGCCGTCCGCGGATCTCGCCGCCGTAGCGGTGCAGGTAGAAGCCGAGCACGACGAAACCCAGGTACTTCGACGGTACGGCTGCGGTCGAGTCGCTGTAGACCGCGACTGCGTGTGGTGCGTAGTGGTTGATCGCCGGGATCACGAGGTACACGACGGCCCACAGCGCCAGCATGTACTCGAGCAGTCGCTTGCGCCTCGGGTCCGGCAACGCGGTGAGCGGGCGCAGCAGCGGAAGCACCAGGTACAGCCCGAGCAGCACGTAGACGAACCACAGGTGGTTGGAGACCGGCCCGGCGAACAACGCCTTGATCGCCGCCCACAGCCCGTCGTCGCTCGGCGAGGACGGTCCCGGGTTGGTCGGCAGGTCGCTGTGCGCGTACGCGTCGTCCGCCGCGATGTAGACGCCGCTCCAGAACACCAGCGGGACACCGACCCGGGCGAGCTGGCGACCGAGCCGGAACCGGTGGGCGGGGTCGAGCAGCAGCGCACCGGAGATCATGAAGAAGCAGGGGACGGCAAACCTACTGATCGACTCGCTGCCGTCGGCGGCCGTGAAGTGCGACCAGAACCCCGCCGGATGGCTCTTGGTGGCGCTGAAGACCTGCTCCGACGAATGGATCAGGATGACCCCGAGCGTCGCCCAGAACCGCAGATAGTCGAAGTAGTGGATGCGGGTATCGACGGGCCGTTCAGCGCTGATGAGCTGTCGCTGGGTGAGCACGGCCATAACGGGTGCTTTCTACCCGTCTCGACTGGCCGTTACCTGGCCGTAACCTAAGCGCCGGGTGTGTAACGGCGATCAGGATCCCGCGCCGGAGCTGGACAGACAGCGTTGGCCGACTGCGGGACTCGCCTACCCGCGTCGCGAGAGCGGTACGCACCCGCTGCACCATTCGCGGCATGATCGCGATCTACCCTGCGAGCCGGTGGCGGACGGCCGAAGTGGGGCCAAGTCAGGTGATCACACGCACCTACGACTATTAGGACTCACTCATCTAGGGAATCACTGATTTTCTCGGACGCTCGGGGCGTTGGCAGGTCTGGCGGCGGCGGCCGCGGGATGATGCGGTATGCGTAGTGAGCAGTCGAGCTTTACTGATGTCGAGTATGGGAACCGGCGGCGGGTTTCGCGCCGCGAGCGGTTCCTGGCGACGATGGATGCGACGATCCCGTGGGCGCGGCTGGTAGGGCTGATCGAGCCGTTCTACTACTCCGGGCGCAAGGGCAGGAAGCCCAAGGCGCTGGAGACGATGCTGCGGATGTACCTGCTGCAGGTCTGGTTCTCGCTGTCGGATGAGGGCGTGGAGGACGCGGTCTACGACTCGTATGCGATGCGGGCGTTCATGGGCCTGGACTTCGCCGTCGAGCAGGTTCCGGACGCGACCACGCTGCTGCACTTCCGGCACTTGCTGGAGAAGCACAAGCTGGGCAAGGCGCTGTTCGAGGTGCAGAACGAGGTCTTCGAGCAGCAGGGGTGGGTCATGCGTGGTGGCAGCATTGTGGATGCCACGATCATCGCCGCGCCGTCGTCGACGAAGAACGCGACCGGCACTCGGGATCCGGAGATGCGTCAGACCCGCAAGGGCCAGCAGTGGTACTTCGGGATGAAGGCTCACATCGGGTCTGATGCTGGCACCGGGTATGTGCATAGCGTGACCGCCACCGCCGCGAGCGTGCACGACCTGGACGGGGTCGGCGGGCTGGTGCGTGACGATGACGAGGTGGTCTACACCGACGCCGGGTACCAGGGTGTCGAGAGCCGGCCCGAGATCACCGCCGACGAGCATCTGTCACGGGTGCAGTGGCGGGTCGCGGCACGCAAGGGGAAGCTCAAAGCGATGGCCGACGCCGACCGGCAGATCGAGTCGCGCAAGGCCTCGGTGCGCGCGAAGGTCGAGCACCCGTTCCTGGTCGTCAAACGCGACTTCGGGTTCACCAAGACCCATTACCGCGGGATCGCGAAGAACCTCAACCATCTGCACGTGCTGTTCGCCTCAGCGAACTGGCTGATGCGGGCCCGTGCCGTCGCCCTCGCGGGGTGACGGCGGGGCGGCAGCCTGCCAGAAACCAGCAAAACCGGCCGGTAGGGCCCCACACACCGAACGGGAGTCCGGCCTACACGACCCGCTCAGCGCCACCTGAACGACCGCAGACCACCCAGGCGCCCAAACACCACGTTGATCAGTGGTTCCCTAGTAGTACTTGGTTAGGTCTTTTAATCTCGGCCGATCGCTGTTAACGTCGCGGCGTGCAGACGGACGAGGTCGAGCGGGTGCGGGTAGAGCTGGACGTGTTCGTCGGTGAGGTGTTCGCTTCGCTGGCCCGTAAGGACCAGCGGGTGAAGGGCAGCTTGTATCTGCGGGGGTTGATGCTCGAGGGTCGGCGCAAGTCGATGCAGCCGATGGGTGATCGCCTTGGGATCGACTATCAGCAGTTGCAGCAGTTCGTGTCGTCCTCGCCGTGGCCGGTCGAGCCGGTCCGGAAAGTCCTTGCCCGTAAGGCAATCGGTGCGATCGGGCCGCAGGCGTGGGTGGTTGACGACACCGGGTTCGTCAAGGACGGTCTCGCATCTCCCGGTGTTGCTCGGCAGTACTCGGGGACGCTGGGCAAGGTCGGCAACGTGCAGATCGGGGTGAGCGTGCACGCGGTCACCGACCAGGCGTCGTGCCCGCTGGGCTGGCGACTGTTCCTGCCGGAGGCCTGGGACGACGTCTGTTCTGAGACCAACGAGCACGCCGCGATGGTCGCCGCCCGCAGGGCCAAGGCGCAGATCCCCGACACCGTCCGCAACCGGCCCAAGTGGGAACTCGCGCTGGAGATGATCGACGAACTCGGCTCGTGGGGTCATCGTCCGCCACTGGTGGTTGCCGATGCCGGCTACGGCGAGATCGGCTACTTCCGCACCGGCCTGACCGACCGCGGCATCCCCTACATCGTGCAGGTGAAGTCCGCGACCAGCGTGCACCGCGCCGACGAACCGTTCGCGGTGCCCGCCTACTCCGGCCGGGGGCGACCACCGGTTCCGGGCTATCAGACGGCGCCGATTCGAGCGAAAGCCCTTGTCCAGACGATGGGACCAGCCGCGCTCGAGCACGTGAGCTGGCGGCAGGGATCCACAGGCACCATGACCAGCCGATTCACCGCCACACGGGTGCGACCGGCGAACCGGAACCTGCCCCGCAACCCCGACGGATCCCTGCCCGAGTGCTGGCTACTGGCCGAGTGGCCCGAGGACGCCGACGAACCAACCGACTACTGGCTATCCACGCTGCCACCGGACACCCCGATCAGCGAACTGGTCCGGCTCGGGAAGATCCGCTGGCGCATCGAGCACGACTACCGCGAACTCAAACACGGCCTCGGCCTGGACCACTTCGAAGGACGCACCTGGCCCGGCTGGCACCACCACGTCACCCTCGTCACCGCCGCCCACCTGTTCATTACAACCCAACGACTGACCGCAGACCCAAAAGCGACCGGGGCAGCCTGAGCTTCTACCAGATCCTCCGCGAACTCCAGACCGCGGTCATCAGAATGCTCAACCACTGCCCCTACTGCACACGCGCCGGACCAACCTAACCAAGTACTACTAGCGGTTAGTGACAGTCACGTCCAACTGGTGACCTGCACTGTCTCGCAGTATGGCCGGGCCTGCTGGAGCGGCGGGCGGTATTCGAATCTGCACCCGGAAGCTACCGGCGCTGTTATGTCGGATCGTCGCCAGCCGCGTCGATTGCCCGTTCCGGTCGACGAAAGTCAACACGACGCTGGTCATGGGCGCCGAGGACCCTGGCGGGCTGCCTCGCGTGGCGGTGTCCGCGCAGGTGGCGAGGTAGAAGCGCCCGTAAATCTCGACCGCGCTGCCCGGTGTCCGCGCGCCAATCGAGACGCGCTTTCCAAAGTCGGGGGTCGTTGGGTTCGGGTGGTCACCGAACGCTGGGGCGGCGCATGACGCGGAGTTCGACGCGGAGTTCGTCGCGGCGCGGTGCGACGACTCTCTCACCAGCAGCGCACCGCCGGCAACGAGCAGCACCAGCACGCATGCGGCCGCCGCAACCAGCGGTGCACGCCGGCGAGCACCGTGCCGCGCAAGCATCGACTTCTGGTCCGGGTCAGGCCCCAGGCCGTCGCGCCACGCCGCGCCTCGACGAGTCAGCAGGTCATGGATGTCATCGCTCATTTGTAGTCATCTCTCAGATAGGAGCGCAGCCGCTCGCGTGCGTCGGCGAGCGTGGATTTCGCGGTCCCCTCAGCGATGCCCATGACGTCGGCGACTTCACGGACGCTCAGTCCCACGAAGTAGAACAACTCGACCGCCATACGCTGCCGGCTTGCCAGGCGCACGATGGCCCGATCAACATCCAGTCGCACGTGCACGGCTGGCCCGGTCGTACCGCCACCGTCCAGATCGTTCAACGGGTACGAGCGACGCCGGCCGCGCGTCGACTTGCGAGCCTGGTTCGCGACGATGCCGAGCAGCCAACTCTGCACCGTCCCACGGCTCACGTTGTAGCTTTCCCGCTTGCTCCACGCGGCCAGTAAGGCTTCCTGCAGGACGTCATCACGATCATCGCGACCTGCCAGCCGCTCGGCTAGGCGCCGCATCGCACCCCAATGCGGTGCGACCCACTCGTCGAAGGCGTCCGAGTCAGCTCCAGACGCACGCCCACCACCTCGGCCTATGCGGCCCAAGCGACCAATCTCGACGAAGCGGATGGTTCCCACTCCTTGCATTACCAATACTGACGTCCTGGGTTGGGTGGCGTGACCATACTGTGACCAGCCCCGGTGGCTCGTGCGGAGTTGCGCGGACCGCCAGCAAATGTCCGGCCGGTGCTGGGTTCGGCGAAGAGCCGGCAAACCGAACCATCCTGGCTCCGTCGGAGGGCCGGTTGGTTAGGCGACCTTCGGGCCGCCTCGGTAAACAGATTGTGCGCTTACCCTCTCCCTCGCGGGTCCGGGTCTAGAAATCGGCCGTTTGCGAGACGGGTTTGGATCCCTTTGTCCAAGAGGCTCAGTGGTCGCCGGTGTTGGTTTGCTCGGCGAACTCCAGGGACGTGGCGGTGGGGTAGCCGGCGCGTAGCAAGTCGAGGCGTAGCGCGCGGCGGACACGGTGTAGCTGGACGCGGACCGCGCCGGGGCTCTTGCCGATCACGACGGCGATCTCGGCTGGGGTGAGCTGGTCGTAGGCGGCCAGCTCGATGACTTCTCGGTCGGCCGTGCTGAGCTGGTCGAGGCTGTTGGCGATCACGTCGCTGAACCGGCTGTCGTGCTGGGAGCGGGTGCGGTCGATCTCGTGAACGAGCTGGGCGCGCAGGCTGGCCGCGAGACGGTCTTCCACGCGTTGATGTCGGTGGTAGTTCGCCAACGTGCGGCGGGCGACCCCGTACAGCCACGGCCGGGCTTGCTCGTGCTCGGGTATGTCGCGGATGCGCCGCCACGCGGTCAGGTACGTCTCGGCCAACAGATCAGCCGCGTCGGCCGGGTCACCGCAGCGGCGCAGCAGATAGGCGAGTATTTCGATCCGGGTCCGGGTGTAGAGCTGCTCGAACCGGGTCCGATCCGCGCCGTCGCCTTCGGTCAGGTCGCTCATTTCACGACAGGCGGGCAGTTGAGCGTGACGTCGGTCCGCACCGGTGCCGCGCTGCCCTGCTCCGCGTCGTTGGCCAGCCCGGTCAGCCAGTTCGCTGCGTTGATCTGGGACATGATCGGCAGGCCTGCTGTCTGGCGCATCCCCGCGACGGCCGTGCTCATGCCGGCCTGGTCGTGCTGGCGGTGGGCGTCGAGCCAGCTCAGTTCCCAGGTGCACGCGGCGGTCTGGGCGATGTCGCCCTTGATCCCGGTGACCTGCACGAGGGTTGGATGCCCTTGAGACCGCAGCTCCTGTTCGGCCCGCTGCCGGACCACGATAGCGGTCTCGACGTTCTTCTGCGCGTCATAGCCGGGCGCGAACCGTAGGCCGCCCGCTTCCAGCTGCGCCGCCCACTGCCGCGCCAGCTGCGGGAAGTCTGGCTTGGTCGCGTCGACGTACTCGCTGGTGTCGTTCTCGGTGTTACCCGGCTTGCCGAAGATGCCGGTCAGCGCGCCGCTCATGGTCACGGCGGCGGCGACACCGCCCGTGCCCAGCAGTGCCCCCGTGACCGCCAGCGACACCACCACCCGGCGCCGGCCGCCACGGCGCCGATCCGCAGCGGCCGGCTGGTCGGCTGACCAGATCCGCTCCAGCAGATCGTCGAAACCGGCCGCCAGGTCGATCGACGCCAGCTCGGCCGTGGATATCGGGTGGGCCTGCCGAAGCGCAGCATCCACCCACTCGGCGTCCGCACCGTCGCTCAGGATCTCGTCGAGTTCGCCCATACCCCATACATGTCGCTACCCACGCCCATCGTTACAGCACACCGCGCCGAGTCCCGCCGGCGTGACCCCTGGCGTTCGTCGCGAGTGAGGAGTCCTTGCTCGCTACGCGCCCGGTCCAGCGACGACGCTGGCTGTTGCGAGCGCCGGGAGGTTCAGATTTTGCGGACGTCGCCGCCAGTGAGCCACTGCGCCCAACTGACGTTCCAGTCGCCGTAGCCGGCACCCATGGTCATCTTGGGTCCGTCGGCGTTGGGGAACTTGACGATGTCGCCGATCCGAAGGATGTCGAAGAGCTTCTGGGCGTCGTTCGGCAGCAGGTTGGTGCAGCCGTTGGAGGAGTTCGCACTGCCGATGTTGTTCTGCGGCCCGACACAGCCAGGCGCACCGGTGCAGTTCCAGGGGGCGGAGTGCAGGTACTCGCCACCGTAGGTCAGCCGTTGGGTGTATTTGACGCCGCACTCGTGATAGCCAGGGCCGCTCATGCAGATGCTGGCGCCTTTTTCCATGATGACCTTGGTTCCGTTGGCGGTCGGGGTGCTCGGCGCGCCGAGGGACACCGGGTAGCTGCCGTCCGGCTTGCCGTCGACGGTCAGGGTCAGTTGGTGGGTGGCGTTGTTGACTACCGCGATGTGTGCGGCGCCGGTCGAAAACTGCAGAGTCAGGCTGTCGTCGAAGGCCATACCCGACCCGGCGGGCAGGCCCTTGGCGGGGATGTCGACGTGGATCCTGGCGTGGGCCGGCCACGGGTTCTGCAGTCGGTAGTCGCCTTCGATCGGGTAGCCGGGGTGGCCGGTGACCGGCTCGAAGTACCAGCGGCCGCCGGTGGCCGTGCTGCCGTTGATCGTCACCGTCGTGGCGTTCTGTAGCGCGGTGGCGTCGGCGATCTTCTTGGAGAAGAAGGCGATGACCGGGATCCCGACGCCGAAGGTCTGCCCGTCACTGAACTTGAGCTGGATGTGCACCGGCTTGCTCGTCGGCGTAGACGGTGCCGAGGTGACGGGGGTGCTCACCGGCTGCTGCTTGTCGGGCGTACTCGCCGGAGTACTCACCGACGTACCGCCCGAGGAAGACAACGACACCGAAGGCTGCCCGCGACCGCTGGATGTGCAGCCGGCCAGCAGTGCGGCAACAGCGGCGAGCGCTGCGATCGGCCACACCCGGCGACTTCCTCGCACAGATCGCGGCTCCGGCCTGCCCACGCACCTACCTGTCCGCTCCGCTGACGACGTACCCGGCTTCTTGCTCACGGGGCTGGCGAAGCGTGGACGCGGTGGCGCCGAATGATCGCCGACCACGGCCCGAGCCAACGCGTCGAAGGCTCCCCGCATCAGCCGCTCAAGCCGATTTGTTCGCACCACGCAGTCGCTATCCACATACCCAGGACGCATAGAACACCGTCTCCGTTGCCCGCCCAGCTGAATCGACCGTCCCATCCAGTTGGGGTCACGCCGCATGGCTGGTCTCCTCCTTCTCATCAGTTCTCGACCCGCCGCGGTCGATCGCCAAGCAACCGGTCCGCCGCTGGCAGCAGCCCCACCGGCCCACTACCGCGTGCGCTGGCCAGCCGTGGTGCTGGCGGTTCGCTATGGCGCGTGGCGGATTCCGACTGCGCGGTACAGCACGTACCCGACGAGCGTCAGCACCACTGCCACCGCGAGAACGGCTGGCATCATCTTCAGGTCGCGGCGACCGAGGTGCACAACAGCGGCCGCGAGTACGACCACACCGAAGATTCCGAGCAGGTAGGCCGGCCCGGGGCCGGTGCCCACGCCGTGGTTGGACGATCTCACCAGGCCCTCGGACCACAGCAGGGCGACCGGAAATGCCCATCCCACCACGGGCGTCCAACCTGCGCGGGCGTATGACGCCCAGGCTCCTGCCAGTCCTGCCAGCGCCCCGATCACGACACCAGCGATGTACCAGAAGACGGCGTCCTCGGACCACACGTTGGTGATCGTGTTGTTCACGAACAGCGCGGCAGCGACGTAGAAGGTGAGGAGACCAACGATCAGCGTGACCGCGCCATACGTGGCACCGGCCAACGCCCGAGCAGCCAGGAGGCCGACCGCGAAAGCCGCGACGCCCCACAGTGCTGCTGAGCCGCCGAGGATCTCCCACGGGTAGGTCAGCTCGTGCTCGGCCCACAGGATGAACCCGCCGAAGGCGATCCCTCCGAACAGGCTCGCCATCAGCGATGTCAGCCGGCGAGTCCGGGCAGCGCTCGCAGCGGTCTCCGCAGTAGCGGTCATGGTCGATCACCTTGCTGTCAGAAGTGTGGAGTGTGCCGTCGTCGACGATCTCGTCAGCCTGCTGCGTGGATCAGTAAGAGCCCGGTCAGGGCCACGAGGACGAGGAAAACAGCTACTGCAACGACCACGGGGACCACCAGGGCGTCTCGTGTGTCCTGGTGAGGGTTCCTGGTCCATCGCTTCACGGCCGGGGGCTTGACCGCGCGACAGCACGGTCGGAGGCACGTGCTTGCGAGTTCACCGTCGTAGCGTCCTTCCCGGTCGACATCGCCCGGCCAAAACTCGGTCGTCCACGCCGTCGGCAACGCGATCATCAGCAGGCAGTGTCGGTGAGCGGCACGCGGTGTGGTGGATCGGGCGCAACATGATGAGCCCAGCCTGTGTAGGCCGGCGTTCAGCGTGGCCCCGGGATGTGCCGGAAACCGCGCGGCGGGGTGAGGGTGAGCAGGGACAGGTTGGTGGTGGTGCGCGGCAGCCAGGACATCGTGACGGTTGCCGATGACTGGGACTGGCGTTCCTCGTCGACGAGCTTGACCTGCACCGGCAGGTAGGTCTTGGCGTCGACGAAGACGGTCATGGTCGTGGTTTGCCCGTCGCTGACCGCGGAGCACGTCAGTCGCTCGACCGTGCGCCCGTCCAGGTTCTGCCGCCCGGCCAGCGTGACCGTGTTGTGTCGCAGCGCGGCCTGCACGTCGGCCGGGGTGTCGAGCGCGGGCAACGTGCCGTCCTTCAGCCCGATGCCGCGCTGGCCGGTCTGGATCGCCGGACCCGGCGCTGTGGTGTACCGCGCCCAGGTGCGGGCGATGTAGTCGACGTCGAGCACCTGGCCGCCGCCGTTACGGGTGGACAGGCCCGCGTAGTGGGCCTGTTGCCCATCGCCTGTCTGCCAGCCGACGTAGCGCACGTGACTGGTCTTCAGATCGGTCCACGACTCGAACCGAATCCCAGGCTGGATATTGGTCAGGTGCACGATGGCGTCGGTGTAGGTGGCCGAGTCCAACGCCGCCGCGACCTTCGCCGTGATCAGAGCGACCGGCTGCATCCTCGGAGCAGCACCGCTGCCAGTGGTGCTGGCTGGGGCGGTAGTGCGCCCCGCGGCGGCGGGGGCACGGTGGCCGCCGGGAACCGC
>Ga0164242_10007200_pt1 | contig 12177 bp, 11 predicted proteins | sample OricomgcompostMG_FD_108783 | JGI IMG/M metagenome (GOLD analysis project Ga0164242, IMG submission 108783) | Miracle-Growth compost microbial communities from Emeryville, California, USA - Original compost - Miracle growth compost (MG) ... | reverse complement strand
CTCATCAAGCGCGGGGAGAAGATCTGATGGCCAAGGCACAGGACATCCGGCCGATCATCAAGCTCCGCTCCACCGCCGGCACCGGGTACACCTACGTGACCCGCAAGAACCGCCGCAACGACCCCGATCGTCTCGTGCTCAAGAAGTACGACCCGGTGGTCCGCAAGCACGTCGAATTCCGCGAGGAGCGCTGAGCCATGGCCAAGAAGAGCAAGATCGCCAAGAACGAGCAGCGGAAGGTCATCGTCGAGCGCTACGCCGCGAAGCGCCTCGAGCTGAAGAAGGCCCTGGTCGACCCGAACGGGACCGAGGAGTCCCGCGAGGCCGCCCGCGTCGGCCTGCAGAAGCTGCCGCGCAACGCCTCGCCGGTGCGCGTCCGCAGCCGCGACGCCATCGACGGCCGCCCGCGCGGCGTCCTCACCAAGTTCGGCATCAGCCGTGTCCGGTTCCGCGACATGGCCCACCGGGGCGAGCTCCCCGGCATCACCAAGTCGTCCTGGTGAACGAGGACTGACGTCCGACTCGAACGCGCCGGCTCCCCGAGGGGGCCGGCGCGTTCGTGCTCCCCGGCCCGTTCGGTCGTGCTCCCCGGCTCCGCGGCCGCGATCTGCGAATCCCGGCGCCGTGAGCCGCGGATCGCGACCGAAGGCGCGCTCCCAGCGTTCAACCCGCACTTGAAGCAAATCGCGAAACTTCCCTGCAATTGCAAGGGTTCGCGTCCGCGGCTTGGTAGTGTCGCGTGCGATTCCGGGCATCCCTCGGGGTCGGTACCAGTCACCATCAACGTCCGAGGAGGACAACATGGCTGAGAGCCTCAACAAGGGCGACCTCGTCGCCGCGATCGCCGCTGAGGCGAAGCTGACCCAGAAGGACGCCGCGGCCGCGCTCGACGCGTTCTTCGGGGTCGTCTCCGGCGCCGTCGCCAAGGGCACCAAGGTGTCCGTTCCGGGCTGGATCTCGTTCGAGCGGACGCAGCGCGCCGCCCGCACGGGTCGCAACCCCGCGACCGGCGAGACCATCAAGATCGCGGCCTCCAAGGGCGTCAAGATCTCGGCCGGCAGCAAGCTCAAGGCTGCCGTCAAGTAAGGCACGCTTCGCCTGACGGAAGGCGTCGGATCCTGAGGGGTCCGACGCCTTCCGTGTTTCCGGGGCGGCGCGCTTCGTCTCGCTGCGCTCGCTCAGCGACCGGGGAGGGCTGCGCTCGCTCGGCGACCGGGGCGGGCTGTGCGCTCGGCGACCGAGGGGGGCGACCGGCGCTCAGCCGACGGGCCTACGCTCGATACCGTGCGCCGCCGGATCGCGATCCCCCTCGTGGTGCTCGGCGTCTGCACCCTCATCGCCGCCGTGATCGGCCTCCTCGTCGGCGGCGCCCCGACCACGCCGCTGCTCATCGACCCGGGTGCGCTGGTGCGCTGGGGCACCCCGATCGCGACCGCGATCTCGAACCTCGCCGCGTCCGTCACGATCGGCACCCTCGTCTTCGTCTGCTTCGCCGTCCCGCGGGAGCGGCCCGAGTTCGAGCGGCTCGCCTCGCTCGCCTCCGTCTCGGCCGTGGTGTGGACGCTCGCCACCGTCGTCACCGCCGTGTTCTCCTTCGCCTCGGCGGCGAGCCGGCCGATCGGCGCCGACGCGCAGTTCAGCGTCGGGCTGTGGACGTTCCTCACCGACACCGAGGCGGGCGTCGCCCGCGCCTGGGTGACGATCTTCGCCGCCGTCGTCGCGATGGTGCTGATGATGGTGCGGAACTACTGGGGTCTCGCCGCCGCCGCGATCATCGCCGGCGCCTCGTTCATCCCGCTCGCCGAGCTCGAGCACCAGGGCGGGAACGCCGACCACAACACCGCGTGGAACGCGCTGTTCCTGCACATCGCCGGCGCGGCCGTCTGGGTCGGCGGTCTCGTCGCGCTCTGGCTCGCCGACCGGAAGGGCCGGCGCGAATACGCGGAGCGGTTCTCCGCGATCGCGCTCGTCGCATTCATCATCGTCGCCTACTCCGGCGTCGCCTCCGCCTGGATCCGGATGTCGGGCCCGCAGGACCTCCTCACCCCGTACGGGGCGATCCTGCTCACCAAGGTCGTCGCGATGCTGCTGCTCGGCGTCATCGGCGCGGTCCATCGTCGCTACACGATCCGACGGCTGCCGGGGAGTCTCGCCTTCGCGCGACTGCTCATCGCCGAGCTCGTCCTGATGGGGATCGCGATGGGCATGGCGGCGGCGCTCGGGGACACGGCCCCGCCGCTCGGTCCCGCCGCCGTCGACACCAGCCCGGCGGGGCTGCTCACCGGGGCGCCGCTGCCGCCGGCGCCGAGCTTCCAGCAGTACTTCTTCACGATCGACCCGGATCCGCTGTGGATCGCGATCTGCGGCGCGATGCTCGTGCTCTACTTCGCCGGCGTCGTGACGCTGACCCGGCGTGGCGACCGCTGGTCGCCGCTGCGCACCGGCAGCTGGATGCTCGGCGTGCTCGCGCTCGCCTGGGCCACCTCCGGCGGCATCGCCGCCTACACCGAGGAACTCTTCTCCGCCCACATGCTCATGCACATGGTGGTCGGGATGATGATCCCGGTGCTGCTGGTGCCGGGCGCGCCGGTGACGCTCGCGCTCCGGTCGTTCAAGGCCCGGCATGACGGCAGCCGCGGCCCGCGCGAGTGGATCATGGAGCTCGTCCACTCCCGGTGGCTGCGGATCGTGGGGAACCCGTACGTCGCCGCGGTGGTCTTCGTCGCGGGCCTCTGGGTGTTCTACTACACGCCGGTGTTCTCCTGGGCCTCGACGACGCATATCGGACACGAGTGGATGATCATCCACTTCCTCATCGCCGGCTACCTCTTCGTGCAGGTGCTCATCGGGATCGATCCGGTACCGGGGCGGCCGCCGCACGCGGTCCGGCTGCTGCTGCTGCTCGTGACGATGGCGGGGCACGCGTTCTTCGGCCTCGCGATCATGACCGGGACGGGGCTGATGCTCGCCGACTGGTTCGGCGCGATGGGCTGGGACACCGGGGTGACGGCGCTGCAGGATCAGCAGAGCGCGGGCGGCATCGCGTGGGGGGTCGGCGAGTTCCCGACGATCGTGCTCGCCGTCGCCGTCGCCGTGCAGTGGTCGCGGAGCGACGATCGGGAGGCGCGCCGTCGCGACCGGGCCGCCGATCGCGACGGGGATGCGGAGCTGAACGCCTACAACGCCGAGCTCGCGAAGCTCGCGTCCCGCGACGAGGCCTGAGCGGCGCTATCCGACGCCCTGCGGGGTCAGCACGAGATCGTCCGCGCCGACGAAGGTCGCGATGTAGCCGACCTGGAAGCCGACGTCGGCGCTGAACGGCGCGATCGAGCCGTCGTAGATCGACTGCACGCTCGCGGTCAGATGCGCGACCCCGGGCGTGGTCTGCACCTGCCACTGGCCGAGCGTCGTGGTCGGGGTGACGATGATCTGCGGGTACTGGGCGATCGTCCACTGCGGCGCGGTGTCGGGCGCGATGCGGTCGGCGATGTCCTGGCCGAAGGGGCAGCCGACCGGGAACAGCACCGTCTGCGTGGCGCAGTCGTCGAGGTACTGCGTCGCCTGCGCCGCGACGAGCTGGGTGAGGGCGTCGTTCGCCTCGGCGATGAGCTGCACGTCGCTGCGCCGGCCCGGATCGTCGAGGACGACGGTCTGGGCGGCGGCCGCGGTGTACTCGGTGTCGGAGGCGAAGGTGATGGCGCCGGGTGCGAAGGCGAGATAGCTCGCGCTGCCGTCGGTGACGGGGGCGACCTTGTCGACGCCGTTCGCGCTGAACTGCCGCGAGTGCAGCACCGTCAGATCGACCTGGACGATCGGCGGCGTGGTGAACGACCAGGCCTGGAACGCGCCGAGGATCCGTCCCGCGTCCTCCACCTCGAAGTCGATGCTGCCGCGCCGGCCGTCCGCGGTGAAGGCGACGTGGACGATGTGGTGCCCCGTCGCGAGCCCGGCGGTGCCGCTCTGCTCGGTGACCTCGATGTCGCTCAGGTCGGCCATGATGTCGGGGCTGAGGAAGTCGTCGAGGGCGCTCGAGGAGGGCGTCGGCCCGGCGATGGCGAGGGCCGCCTTCACGTCCTTCCGGACGAGCGCGTCGAGGTAGCCGCGGACGAAGCCGCTCGGGCTGTACACGGTCGCGTTCAGCACGACGACGGCGACGATGAATGCGCCGAGGAGCAGCACGCCCGCGACCCCGATCCGGATCCACGTGCCGCGCATCCGTCCACCCTACGTGGCACGGGTTTCGATACGGCTACGGTGAACGGGTGAGTGAGGTCGCGCTGTCGGACGAGCAGGCGGCGCTCTTCGACCGGATCGAGACCTCGATGGATCCGGTCTTCGTGACGGGCCGCGCCGGCACCGGCAAGTCGACGCTGCTGCAGCATCTCGCCGCGCACACCAGCAAGGCGCTCGCGATCGCCGCGCCGACCGGGGTGGCGGCGCTGCAGGTCGGCGGGCAGACCGTGCATTCGCTGTTCCAGCTGCCGATCGGGGTCATCGCGGACCATCCGATCCGGCGCCGCGAGGAGGCGACGGCGGTGCTGCGGAGCATCGAGACGCTCGTCATCGACGAGGTGTCGATGGTGAACGCGGACCTGATGGACGCGATCGACCGCTCGCTCCGGGAGGCGCGGCGGCGGCAGCGGGAGCCGTTCGGCGGGGTGCAGGTGGTGCTGTTCGGCGACCCGTATCAGCTCGCCCCGGTGCCGGCGCGGGACCCGCAGGAGCGGGCGTACTTCGCCGACCAGTACCGCAGCCCGTGGTTCTTCGACGCGCGGGTGTGGCGGCAGATCCCGCTCGACATCGTCGAGCTCGGCACGATCCACCGGCAGTCGGACCCGGTGTTCGCCGAGCTGCTCACCTCGGTGCGGCACGGCGAGGTGACGCCGGAGGGCGGCCGGATGCTGAACGAGTGGGGTGCCCGCCCGGTGCCGGCCGGCTCGGACGCGATCACGCTCGCGACGACCAATGCGACGGTCGCCACGATCAACGCGCGCGGGCTCGCCGCCCTGCCCGGCCGTTCCCAGACGGCCATGGCGCAGATCGAGGGCGACTTCGGCCAGGGGTATTTCCCGGCGGACGTCGAGCTCGAGCTGAAGGCGGGCGCCCGGGTGATGTTCCTCCGGAACGACAACTCCGGCGACGCGCGCTGGGTGAACGGCACCATGGGGACCGTCGTCGGGATCGGCGCCGGCGCGGTCAAGGTGGAGACCGATGACGGCGTCGAGCACGAGGTCGAGCCGGTGCTGTGGGAGCGCTTCAAGTACGAGTACGACCCGGCGGCGAAGCAGCTGTCGAAGGAGGTCGTGGCGGAGTTCACCCAGTTCCCGCTGCGGCTCGCCTGGGCGGTGACGATCCACAAGTCGCAGGGGCAGACCTACGACCGGGCGCGGATCGATCTCGGGCCGCGGGCGTTCGCGCCCGGGCAGACCTATGTCGCGCTGTCGAGGCTCCGCACGCTCGACGGGCTGCACCTCTCGCGGCCGCTGCGGCCGAGCGACGTCATCGTCGATCCGGCGGTGCGGGCGTTCATGCGCGCGGTCAGCGGTGAATAGGCTGGCCGCGGCTTCCCCTTCCGCCGAGCTGTCGAGCGCGTCCTTTTCCGACGCCAAGCGGCCATCTGCGCGGTCGATCTGTCGGAAGTGGACGCGCTCGGCAGCTCGGCGGAGGAGGAAGGGAAGGGCTGCCGGCTACGGCGCGAGCCAGGCGAGCGCGGCGGTGACCGCGGCGGCGGTGCCGGTCTCCAGCGTCGGCTCGATGACGGGGGCGAAGTCGGGCGAGTGGTTGGCGGGGATCTCGGTCGCGACGGTGCCGGCCGCCACCGCCCCGGCGTAGCGCTCCGGGTCGATGCCGCCGATACCCCAGTAGCAGTATGGCGTGCCGAACGCGTCGGGGATCTCGCTGAAGTCCTCGCTCGCCGACTGGCGGTCGAGGGTGAACGCCTGCTCGCCGAAGTGCGCCGCGAAGGCCGCCGCGACCCGCTCGGTCGCAGTGGCGTCGTTCTCGGTCACCGGGTAATGGTCGAACAGCTCGAAGTCGGGCGGTCTCGGGGAGCCGGAGGCGGCGCATTCGGCCTCGACGATGCGGTGGATCGCGTCCACGATCCGGTCGCCGGTGGACTCGGCGAAGGCGCGGATGTTGAGCTCGAGCACCGCTCGGTCGGAGATGATGTTGCTCTTCGTGCCGGCGGCGATGCGGCCGACGGTGAGCACCGCGAACTCGCCAGGCGCGACCTCGCGCGCGACGACGCCCTGCAGCCGCAGCACGATCGCGGCGGCGAGCACGACCGGGTCGACGGACAGCTGCGGCATCGAGCCGTGGCTACCGCGGCCCCACACGGTCACCCGCATGCTGTCGCCGCGGGAGAGGAACGCCCCCTCCCGAGTGCCGACGCGACCCGCGGCGAAGGGGAGCACGTGCTGGGCGAGCGCGACGTCCGGCCGCGGGATGGCGTCCGTGAGCCCGTCCCGCAGCATCGTCTCGGCACCGTCTGCGAGCTCCTCCGCCGGCTGGAACAGGGCGATGTAGGTGCCCCGCCAGCGCTCCCGAGCCGCCGCGAGCAGCCGGGCCGCTCCGAGCAGACAGGCGACGTGCACGTCGTGACCGCAGGCATGCATCACCGGCACGTCCCGGCCGTTCCCGTCCGTCGCCCGGTCGGTGCTCGCATACGACAGGCCGGTCGTCTCGGCGACGGGCAGCGCATCCATGTCGGCGCGCATCAGCACGACCGGACCGTCACCGTTCCGCAGTACCCCGACGACGCCGGTCGAGCCGATGCCGTCCCGCACCTCGTAGCCGTCCTCGCGGAGTGCCGTCGCGATGGCGGCGGCGGTGCGGACCTCTTGATGGCCGAGCTCGGGATGCCGGTGGAGCGCTCGGTAGAGGTCCTCCTGCCAGGAGCGGATGCCGGGCCAGCCGGCGAGCACGGCAATCGTGGCGCTCTGGTCGTTCATCTCGGCTCCTTCGCGACGCTACCGTCAGACTACGTCCGGGACCATAGGCTTGCCGCGGCGACAAGGAGGTGGCGAGGCGTGGACTGGGCGCTCGTGCTCGATCTGCTCGGCACGTTCTTCTTCGCGATCTCCGGCTCCCTGCTCGCCGCCCGCCGGCGCTTCGACATCGTCGGCTCGCTGCTGCTCGGCTCGCTCACCGGCCTCGGCGGCGGGGTGCTGCGCGACCTCGTGCTCGGGGTGCCGGTCGCCGCGTTCGCGCAGCCGGTGCACCTCATCCCGCCGGTGATCGCGGCGGTGCTCGTGCTGTTCCTCGCGGGCGGCATCGAGCGCTACTCGCGCGCGCTGCTCGTCTTCGACGCGGCCGGCCTCGCGCTGTTCTGCACCACCGGCACCGTCACCGCGCTGAACGCCGGCATGAATCCGGTCGCCGGCGCCCTGCTCGGGGTCGTCACCGGCGTCGGCGGCGGCCTGCTGCGTGACGTCGTCGCGAACCGCGACCCGCAGCTGTTCAACCCGAACGACCTCTATGCCGTCCCGGCCATGTTCGGCGCCGCGCTCGTGACGGTGCTGTGGTGCTTCGGCTGGTTCAGCCCGCTCACGCAGCTCGTCGTCGCGGTGCTCGTCTTCGCCTTCCGGCTGCTGTCGCTGCGGTACCGGTGGCGGGTGCCGCACGCCTCGATCGCGAGCCGGGCGGAGCGGGCGGCGGAGCGGTAGGGGCCATCTGGTAAGGCCGCTCTGACCAGCTATCTCTGCGGAGGGGATGACGGGAATCGAACCCGCGCTACCAGCTTGGGAAGCTGGAGTTCTGCCATTGAACTACATCCCCATCGCCGCGAGGCGACCGCACCAGCGTACCGGGTGTTCGCGGGGGATGCGCCGCGGGGCCGAGTGGGTGCGACGGGGCGGGCCGGCAAGATGCGCTGCAAGGGGGCAGGACCCGGTTCACTAGGCTGTCGGGCATGCTGCTGTCCGATCGCGACATCCGCGCCGAGCTCGAGGCGGGACGGATCGGGCTCGAGCCGCTCGACCTCGGGATGGTGCAGCCGTCGAGCGTCGACGTGCGGCTCGACCGCTGGTTCCGCCTCTTCGACAACCACAAGTACGCGGTCATCGACCCGGCCGAGGAGCAGGCCGAGCTGACCCGACTCGTCGAGGTCGCGCCGGACGAGCCCTTCGTGCTGCACCCGGGCGAGTTCGTGCTCGGCTCCACCTATGAGCAGGTGACGCTGCCGGGCGACATCGCGGCGCGCCTGGAGGGGAAGTCGTCGCTCGGCCGGCTGGGCCTCCTCACGCACTCGACCGCCGGATTCATCGACCCCGGATTCACCGGGCATGTCACCCTCGAGCTCGCGAACGTGGCGACGCTGCCGGTGAAGCTGTGGCCGGGGATGAAGATCGGGCAGCTCTGCTTCTTCCGCACCAGCTCGCCGGTGGAGAACACCTACGGCAGCGGCCCCTACGGCAACCGATACCAGGGCCAGCGCGGCCCGACCGCGAGCCGCAGCTGGCAGGGCTTCCACCGCACCCGCATCGAGGACTGAGCCCCACCGCTCTCCTCTCCCGCACTCATCCCCCCTCGCGTTCCAGCCGAACGCGTCCATTTCCGACATCTCGGGCCCCGATTCGCCGCGCTCCTGTCGGAAATGGACGCAGTCGGCGGGCGGGCGGAGGAGAGGAGGAGGGAAGGAGCAGAGGCGGAGGGGGGGGATGCCCCGACTACCGGTCCAGGTCGAGCTTCCCGCCCTGCGCCTTCACCGGGATCATCACGCCGAGCCCGACGGCGAGCACGATGAGGATGCCGATCACGCCCCAGATCTGCACGCCGCCGATCGCGACGAACAGCGCGAAGAGCCCCGGCGCCATGAACGTCGCCGCCCGTCCGGTCGTCGCGTAGAGGCCGAACACCTCGCCTTCGTGCCCCGCCGGGATGATGCGGGCGAGGAACGACCGGGACGCCGACTGCGCCGGCCCGACGAAGAGGCAGAGGCACAGTCCGAACACCCAGAACGCCCAGGTCGGCGCGACCTGCGTCGTGGTGCCGTCCGCCGCGGTCACCGTCTCCGGCGGGAGCGAGACGGCGAGGACGAAGACGAGCACGCCCGCGATGAGCAGTCCGACGAGGGAGACGAGGATGACGCGCCGCGGTCCGAAGCGGTCGTCGAGCGGGCCGGTGAGCAGGGTGGCGATGCCGGCGACGACGTTCGCCGCGACGGCGAAGTAGATCACCTGCTGCGCGCTGAAGCCGAAGCTGACGGAGGCGATGACGCCGCCGAAGGTGAAGATGCCGGTGAGACCGTCGCGGAAGATCGCGCTCGCGAGCAGGAACCAGACGGTGTTCCGCGAGCTCTTCCACAGCCGCGCGACAGAGCGGAACAGCTCGCCGTAGGCGGCGAAGAAGTTCGCGCGCTGGACGCCGCCGGCCTCCGGCAGCCGGTTCTCGCCGAGCGCGAAGAACACCGGCAGCGAGAACACCACGTACCAGGCCGTCGCGACCATCATCGAGAGCTGCACGTAGCTGAAGCCGCCGATGGACAGCTCCGGGTCGATGAAGGCGAACAGCAGGATGAGCAGCTGCACGATGCCGCCGACGTAGCCCATGCCCCAGCCGAAGCCGGAGATGCGGCCGACGTTCCGCGCGGTGGAGACCTGGCTGATCATCGCGTAGTAGTTGACGTTCGCGAGCTCGCTCGTGATGGTGCCGATGGCGAGCGCGGCGAAGCCGAGGATCGCGAAGCTCGGATCGGGGAACACGAACGCCATCGCGAGCAGCGCGACCGCGGTGATCGCCGTCCACACCGCGAGCCAGCGCTTGCGGTGCCCGCTCGCGTCGGACTGCTGGCCGGTGATCGGCGCGGTGATCGCGACGAGCACGCCGGCGATCAGCAGGGTGAGGCCGAGCTGGCTGGACAGCGCGTCGGAGTCGCCGAAGGTGGAGCTGGTCAGGTACCGGGTGAAGACGAAGGTGGTGGCGACGGCGTTGAACGAGGAGCCGGCCCAGTCGTAGAGCGCCCAGGCGAGCACTTTGCCGCGCGGGGCGGGGACGGCGTCGGTGGCGGGCAGGGTCGGCGGGACGGCAGCGCTGGCGTCGCTCATGCGATCAAGCTAGCGGCGAAGAGCCGCTCCAGGGTCGTTCTCCCCCGCAGATCCCGAACTGACCTGGCGAATCGGGCCCGATTCGGGCCGAATCCGGGCGCGGATCGCCAGGTCAGTCGGGAACGGGCGTCAGGACGCGCGGTCCAGGCGGATCGTGCGCCAGGTGGCGAGGGCGGCGCCGGCGAGCAGCAGCAGGGCGGCGAGCCAGATCGCGAGCAGCGGGTCGACGCCGGTGTCGGCGAGGGCGGGTGCGGGGTCGTCGGCCACCTCGACGGCGAACGAGGTCGACACGCCGCCGTACGACGCGGTGATGGTGTGGGTGCTGGCGTGCAGGAACGTGACCGTGTTCCCGCTGGTGGCGTCTTGCGGCACGTCGCTCGACAGCACGAGCGCGCCCGACACGTCGAAGGTCGCGCCGCTCGGCACATGCGCGAGCGCGGTGACCGTGATGGTGTCGCCGAGCTCGGCCGTCGTCGCCGACGGCGTGACGTCGACGAGCGCGTCGACGAACTCGATCCGGGTGGTGAGCGATCCGCCGCTGGTGCCGTTCGTCAAGGTGAATCGCGATGCCGCGCCGGTGGTGGTGACGACCGGGGTGGAGGCGACCAGGGTGGCAGCGGGCCGGGTCGGGGTGACGCCGTCGATCCAGTGGCCGGCGATGGTCAGCGAGCCGAAGCTGGTGCCGGGGGTGCCATAGTCCGTGCCGGCGCCGATCGTGGCGTACCGGCCCTGGGCGGCGAGCGTGCCGCCGTTCACGGTCACTGCGGCACCGCCGCCGCTCGCGCCGTACGAGCCGGTCGGGCTCGGCCCGCCGGAGCCGCCGCCGATCGCGGTGGCGCCGTAGATGTCGTCGACGGCGACCGCGGTCACGGTGCCGCCGTTCACGGTCAGGCTGCCGCCATCCCCTCCGTCGCCGCCGGCGCCCGAGAGCTGCGGGTCGTCCAGATTCACGCCGGCCAAGCCGCCGTAGCCGCCGCCGATGGCGGCGCCGGAGTAGATCTCCGTCGTGATGGCGGTCAGGCTGCCGCCGTTCACCGTGATCGCTCCGCCCGCACCGCCGACGCCGCCATTCCCGGCCACCGTCGTGCCGGAGCTGGTCAGGCCGTGTCCACCGTAGCCGCCGCCCACCGCGGCGCCGGCGTACTCGGCGATCTTCGCCGTGACGTCGCCGCTGTCGATGGTGATCGAGCCGGCGCCCTCGCCGATGCCGCCGCCGATCGCCGCGCCGGCATAGGCGGCCCCGCTCAGGTCGACGTCGAGGCTGCCGCCGCCCACCGAGTCCTGGATGGTCAGGGCCGCCCCGACCGGGACGTGGATGCCGGCGGCCGGGCCGTTCGTCGCGATGGCGACGTCGCCGCCGCACAGGTCGATGGTGATCGGGGTGCCGACGGGGATGTCGATGCCACCGCCGTCGCTGGCGAGGCTCGCACCGGTGCCCAGGTAGACGGGGCCGGCCTCGGAGGACGGCGGGGTGTGGTTCGTGATCGCGTTCCGGAGGTCCCCGAGGGTGCTCATCGGGCTGTCGGTGCAGCTCGCCGGGTCGCCCCAGCCGACGAGTGCGGCGGCCGGCGCGGCGGCGGCGAGGACGCCGCCGAGTGCGAGCGCGCCCGCCGCGGCGCCGGCCACGATGCGCTTGCGGGATCGGGACGAACGGACAGGACTCTGCGAGTGACGCATCGACATTCAGCTCCCCACGCTGTCGAAAACCTCCCCAGGCTAGTCCGATGACCGTCGTTCTGTCGCCCTGCTTCGATGCATCGGCGTTAGTTGAGCCATGGCGACTCAGGTTTGACTTGACATCGGCCGCGGCATTCATAGAATTGAGTCAGCGCGACTCAAGGCGGCTGCGAGAGGCTGCCATGGATCCGCCCCGTAGACCCACGGCCGCATGGCCGCAGAAGGAGAGACAACGAACATGTCACGTGCAGTCGGCATCGACCTCGGCACCACCAACTCGGTCGTGGCGGTCCTGGAGGGCGGCGAGCCCACCGTCATCGCGAACGCGGAAGGGTTCCGGACGACCCCCTCGGTCGTCGCATTCACCAAGGACGGCGAGGTCCTCGTCGGCGAGACCGCGAAGCGGCAGGCCGTCACGAACGTCGACCGCACCATCGCCTCCGTCAAGCGCCACATG
>Ga0164242_10007199_pt1 | contig 12180 bp, 7 predicted proteins | sample OricomgcompostMG_FD_108783 | JGI IMG/M metagenome (GOLD analysis project Ga0164242, IMG submission 108783) | Miracle-Growth compost microbial communities from Emeryville, California, USA - Original compost - Miracle growth compost (MG) ... | reverse complement strand
TCCCAGTCCGGAAAATCCAGTGCGGCGATTTGCTGATTGAATTGTTTCAGCTGGCCGTTATTATATTGGGCCAATATATCCTCATAAGCCCTGTGCGCAAAAACCATTGCTTCCAATAAGCTATTACTGGCCAGCCGGTTAGCTCCATGCAGCCCCGTGGAAGAGCATTCTCCACAGGCATACAGGTGTTGTATGGAAGTCCTGGCTGATAAATCTGTTTTAACGCCCCCGCAACTATAATGAGCCGCAGGTGCTACCGGGATGCCATCCTTAAAGACATCAATGCCTTTGTTTTTGCAATATTCGTAAATATTTGGAAAGTGCTGTATGAATTTTTGCTGGTCAATGGGGGTGCAGTCCAGAAAGACATGTTGGGTCCCGTGCTTTTTCATCTCACTGTCGATCGCCCGGGCCACAATGTCACGTGGGGCAAGATCTTTTCTGGGATCATAACGCTCCATAAAGGCTTCCCCTTTATGGTTGCGCAAAACGCCGCCTTCACCCCGGACGGCTTCCGTAATCAGAAAGGCGGGGGAGACGCCCGGTTCAAATAAGGCAGTAGGGTGGAACTGAATAAATTCCATATTCTCAATGCGGCCTTTGGCCCTGTAAGTCATGGCAACACCATCTCCGGTAGCCACTTTTGGATTTGTGGTTGTCCTGTAGGCCTGCCCGCAGCCACCGGTTGCCAGCAGGGTGGCGGATGCCAGGACCTTTTCAATACTGCCGGTCTCTCTGTCTAAGGCATAAACCCCGTAACAGTTGATATCCCTGGAGGATTTTGTGACCAGAAAGCCGAGATGATGTTGTGTCAGCAGTTCTACGACATAATATTTATCCAGGATCTTAATGTTATGATGCCTGCCGGCCTCCTCAATCAGTGCTCTTTCTATTTCCCTGCCGGTAATATCCTTATGATGGAGCACTCTAAACGCACTGTGTCCTCCTTCTCTGCCCAGGTTATAATCGCCGCCCTCGTTTTTGTCAAAGCGGGTACCATAACCGATGATTTCCCGGATGCGGTCGGGGCCTTCTTTTACGACTACTTCCACTGCCGCCGGATCGCAAAGTCCGTCGCCTGCAATTAATGTATCTTCAATATGTTTTTCAAAACTGTCCTTCTCAAAATCCCAGACACCGGCTACGCCGCCCTGAGCATAATTCGTATTGGTTTCTTCAGCAGAAGCTGCCTTTGTGAGCACCAGTATTTCTTTGTCAGGCATTGCCTTTGCGGCCTTAATGGCAAAAGTGAGTCCGGCTATTCCCGAACCAATGACCAGTAGATCCGTCGTCATATGTGGATAGATAGATTTTTAAGTAATATTGAGTTGTTCAAGGTTTTGCGTTTTGCGCTTTAATGTAAATGAGTTTCAAAATTAAGGAATAATCCTGCTCCTGACTTAAAATTAAAATACTATCTAAAATGCCATGTAAACAAAAGGAGCCACTGTTTCTGACTGGTCAGATATAGTGGCTCCCATGCAATATCAGTGCGACTGGTCTTCAGATGCACTGAAGGTTTTTATAACGAATAAGTTAAGAACGTCCTTTTATTCTTCTGGCCTTGGCCATATAGGCGCCATAATAAATAAAATGGAAGATCACCATCACAAAAGAAAACATCACCAACCCTTCATCACTACCCTTCGTGTTAAAATGATGGCAAGCACCCAGTATAGCGAGTACTACTGTTATAATCAGGCCGCTGATAGCCGTTATATTATAGCTGCGGCTGTGATCTTTTACAGAATCCGTCGCATTCAGGTTACTTTTCAAAATTCCGCGTGACAGGTAGATGTCAAGGCCGATCATCATCCAGGCGATCAGGCGGATCCAGGTATCAAGCGGTAAGAAAACCATCATAAACAGACAGGTGAAAACACCCAAAATAGGCACCAACGGTACAAATGGCGTTCTGAATGCCCTTGGTGCATCCTTCATTTTACTGCGCATTACCAACACACCTATACAAACCAGAATAAAGGCAAAGAGCGTCCCTATGCTGGTCATTTCCCCTACAATACGGCCTGGGATAAAGGCAGCAAACAGGCTTACAAAGAGCATGAAAAGCAAATTGGATTTATAGGGGGTTTTATGTCGCGGGTGCAGTTTGGAGAAAATGGAAGGCAATAAACCGTCTTTACTCATAGAATAGAATACTCGGCTCTGGCCTAAAAGCATCACCAGGATTACTGAGGAATATCCCAGCAAAATGGCTACAATGATTAAAGTATTCAACCATGGATAGGCAGGTATGACAACGCCGCCGGCACCAATTGTGCCCATCTGCTTGATGGCGATGGCCACCGGGGCCAGGTCACTGCTTCCGCCTGTATTAAACATTGTATAATGGGCCACACCAGTCATCACATAAGCAAAAGCAATATAAAGCACCGTACAGATGATTAAGGATCCCAGAATTCCGATAGGCATGGCCTTTTTAGGATTTTTCGTCTCCTGGGCCGCGGTGGATACTGCATCAAAACCGATATAGGCAAAAAAGACGACAGCTGCTGCCCTTACCACCCCTGACCAGCCAAAATGGCCGAACTCTCCGGTGTTGGGAGGAACCAACGGCGTCAGGTTAGCGGGCTGAACATAATGCAAACCTAATGCAATAAAAACAATGACAATGGAGACTTTAACGACAACGATAATAGCGTTTACCCAGGCTGATTCACTGGTTCCCCGGATCAGCACCATGGATATAATGACCACAATAAATACTGCCGGCAGGTTCAAAATGCCGGGTATGGCATCAAAGGGTGTTGCCGTCAGCATATGAGGAAGGGCCATATCAAAACTCTTAAGCAATTCATTTAAGTAGCCCGACCAGCTGGAGGCCACCGTGGCTGCACCAACGGCATATTCCAGTACCAGGTCCCAACCGATAATCCAGGCGATAAATTCACCCATTGTCGCATAGGAATAGGTATAGGCGCTACCGGCTACAGGGATCATGGATGCGAATTCTGCATAACACAGACCGGCAAAAGCGCAACCAATGGCAGCAATGATAAAAGAGATCATAATCCCGGGACCCGCCATATTGGCCGCCGCTACCCCGGTAATGGAGAACAAACCGGCACCGATAATGGCCCCGATACCCAATGCCACCAAGGAACGGGCGCTGAGTGTTTTTTTCAGGCCATCCGTAGCAGAGGATTCGGCAATCAGGGAACTAATTGACTTTTTTGCAAATAAACTCATAATGGTATTTAGATTCTTAATTTAGTTACGAAGTGGAAAATTAAGGATTAATTCTAAACTGCTTAACAAATCCCTCTTTTTTTTGGCGCTTGGGAATAAATTGAGGGGAAAATCAACTAATATCTGTTTGTTTTGTTATCTTTCCGGCTTTTGCAATGAAATTTGGCGGTAATAACGCTGATAAAGCACTTTTTTAATGAAATCCGCTTTAATAACAAACCGCTTAAATAATATGGCAAAATGGTAAATTAAAAAAAGAAGGCCCGGAGCTAATGCCTGTTTGTTTTTTTGTTTATCTTGCGACTTCTTTTTTTACGCCAAATATTGTAAACGGTTGACTAATTAATTAAAGAATAAAGATTTTAAGTGGTATTTATTATAATAGCATAGGCCTTGCCGGCCCTTTTTTTTTGAATAGAAAAGCTCCCGATGAAGTTAATGAAGAAAAATTCTAAAAACCGCCTGACCTTATATATTATTATTGCCATGGCCCTTGGGGCAATTATTGGTTATTTTGCTTACATATATATGCCCAAGCAGGATATTCCCACCCTGGTTTCTATTGGCAAAATGATGACCACGCTTTTTTTAAGGCTGGTACAGATGATCATTGCACCGCTGGTACTGTGTACGCTGACAGTAGGCATCGCCAAGCTGGGAGACCTGAAAAGTGTGGGCAGGATCGGCGGCAAGGCCATGCTTTGGTTTGTTTCTGCCTCCATCGCCAGTCTTTTTATCGGCCTTATGATCGTTCACCTGGGTAAGCCCGGTATGGGTCTGAACCTGGGCGCTGCCAGTGGCGATGTCGGCGATATTATATCGGGAACCCAGTCTTTCTCGGCTGAAAATTTTATCAACCATCTGGTACCTAAAAGCGTCATTGAGGCCATGGCCACCAATGAAATTCTTCAGATTGTTGTATTTGCCATGTTCTTAGGGGTTTCTCTTGCCGCATTAGGTGAGCGGGCAAAACCTGTTGTAAAAGCGCTGGATACGCTTTCGGAGGCGATCCTGGTTATGGTGGGGTATGTTATGTATACCGCGCCGATCGGCGTTTTGGGCTCCATTGCCGCAACGATGGCCGTCAACGGGCCTGGTATATTCTGGTTTTATGGTAAATACCTCCTGTGGTTTATGCTCGCTATCGGTATTTTGTGGATATTAATGGTCCTTGTTGGCTACCTGATCTTAGGCAAGCGCCTGGTGCCTTTGATTAAATGCATCGTTCAGCCAATGATTATCGCTTTTAGCACTACCAGCAGTGAAGCCGTTTTTCCTGTGCTTACAGAAGAACTGGAAAAATACGGCTGTAAGAATAAAATCGTCTCCTTTGTACTGCCCCTGGGCTATTCTTTTAATCTGGATGGCTCGATGATTAATATGACTTTTGCTTCCATGGCCATTGCCCAGGCCTATGGTATCCATTTGGATATCGGGACGCAGATTACCATGCTTTTTGTCCTGATGCTGACAAGTAAAGGTATGGCCGGCGTGCCAAGGGCATCGCTGGTGGTGGTAGCCGCTACCTGTGCCATGTTTGAAATCCCGCCAGAGGGAATTGCCCTGATCCTGCCTATTGACCATTTTTGCGATATGCTGCGTTCCATGACAAATGTCGTAGGGAATGCTTTATCAACGGCTGCTGTCAGCAAATGGGAGGGGGAGCTTAAAGACCCAGCCCTGCTGGAGGAAGCGCCCGCCAAAGCAGCCTGATATGCTCAATTTCTTCAGGGCTGTCTCTTTATTACTGAGCTTATTTCGGTGTAAAATCGGTGAACGGTTATAGCACCCTGCCCTTTTTTTATTGGTTTGGCCTATCTTTGGCAGCAATTGGTTCCATGTTAAGGTGGTGATGAACGCCTTGTCAACGGGATATTATATGCCGGGCACAAGTCAATCCTTATTAAATAAAATTTAGGTTTAATTTTAATATTAATTACCAAAATCTGCCGTCACTACTGGTACGGGTAACTTAAATTTGCTGGGATACCAGATCGGTCAATCTGTTACCTTATTAATTAAAATAGACAGACAATATAATTAGAATCCATGCTGGATGCAATACTTCTGAGTTTCGACTGGAAACAACTTTTGAGCCCCGAGTTCTATATACAGGCGGGCGGCCTTTGGTTAATTCTTTTTATCATCTTTGCAGAGACCGGGCTGTTCGTGGGCTTTTTCCTGCCTGGTGATTCTTTGTTGTTTATTGCAGGCATTTATAGCGATGAACTGGCGAGGTCATTTGTGGATACGGGCAGTCCGTTTTTAAACCTGATGGAGATTGTTCTTTTGGTTTTTATAGCCGGTGTACTGGGCAATATCTTTGGGTTCTGGTTTGGCCGTAAAAGTGGCCCTCTACTATTTAAGAAAAAAGATACCTGGTATTTTAAGAAAAAGCACTTACAACAGGCGCACGACTTTTTTGAACAAAAAGGAGGAGGAGCACTGATCCTGGCCAGGTTCCTGCCGATTATCAGAACCTTCGCACCCATTGTAGCTGGTATAGTAGGCATGGAAAAGAAAAAGTTCATGTTATATAATATCATCGGCAGTTTCAGCTGGGCGATGTTGTTGCTGGCCGGTGGACATTATCTTTATAGAGCTGTTCTTAAGGCCTATAATGTGGACCTGACACACCATCTTGAATATATTATTATTATTTTGGTGGTGATTACTACAGCTCCTGTGCTCATTAAGATGATAAGAGGCGATAAAGGCAAAAAGGCCTCCAAGGAAGTCTCCTGACAAAGCTGGTTTTCACCGGTTTGATTACGTCCATTTCGGGTATTTACCATTACCTTTACTACTGTAAGCAAATGATTCTGTAATAACCATGAAGGCAGTACTGGTAAATCATCTCCTTTGGATTCTCCAAGTCAGACATCCTGAAAGGTTGCATCCGTTTGGTGATGTTATAAGAAAGAAGCGTGCTATCCTGCATTTGCTGGTAGTAATGATTTGGCCATTCTTTGCCGTTAGCCAGAATAATATTAAGTATAAGGCCAATTACAAGGACAGTCTGCCCGCTGTAACTGGACCCGTCAATAACCGTCCCGGTTTTGATATTAACCTGCTGGATAAAATAAATCCCGATACGCCACGAAGCTTCATTCAAAATCAAATCAGCAATAGTGCTTACTGGCTGCCTGCGGCTGTCGTTGTGGGGGAACTGGGATATGGTTTTATAAATAATGACGCGCTTAACAAACGTTATGCCGTAGAAACATCGCTCAGTGTCGGTATTGGGCAGGCACTCTCCATCGGGCTCAAACATATTTTCAACAGGCCCCGTCCTTTTATGACATTCCCGGACCGGATCCATCCGGTTAATTACGGCATGGGCCCTTCTTTTCCATCGGGGCATACAACACTTGCTTTTTCGACGGCGACCTCCCTGGCACTCACCCGCAAACAATGGACGGTGACAGTGCCCATCACGCTATGGGCCGGCTCAGTAGGTTACTCCAGGATGTATTTGGGACGCCATTATCCGACTGATGTGCTGGGGGGCATTGCCACTGGGATTGTAGGCGGTATTGTCGGCCATTGGCTTACCGGAAGAATTTACGGGGATTAATGCGCCTTAACAGGCAGGCCAGGCCTGACAATGCCATCTTTTTAACCGGGTACAGTTAAAAATAAACGGTAAATTTGTTGTAACACCAGCTAAGCAATTTAAACCGGTAGCCGGCACTGGTAAAAAGCAGGGTGTAGGCAAGGGGCAGTTGTTGTAATAAGGTAGTTGTTATAAATAAAATATGGCCGTTCAGGCCATCAATACAATATATGAAAGAATCTACATTTGAATTAGTGGAGGCGGTTCAACAGGAAGTGGTGGCTTTTTTTGAGCAGCATCAGGCAGAAAAGCGTGCTTACCACAATTTGGCGCATACGCAGGCCGTCGTCACAGCTGCCAGGCAAATCGGCAATCATTACCAGCTCGATGATGAGGACCTGGCAGCAGTCCAGATTGCCGCCTGGTTCCATGACGTGGGCTATCATATCCAACCTGAGGCGCATGAAAAGGCCGGAAGTGATGCGGCCGTTGCATTTCTGCAAAAAAATGCGGCACCCGAGGAACTGATCCGTAAAGTCAAGGGTTGTATCATGGCGACTAAAATGCCGCAGGATCCCCATAACCTTTTGGAAGAAATTGTGTGCGATGCCGACCTTTTTCACCTGGGACAGGACCGGTTTAAACAGATCAATGAATGCATGTGCCAGGAAAAAGAACATAGCATGGGCAAAACATTTACAAAGCAACAGTGGCGGTTGGGGACCATCGCCTTTTTGGAAGCCCACCATTATCATACGGATTATTGTCAGATGTTGCTCTCAGATAAAAAAATGGCTAATCTGGAAGTACTGAAGAAAAAGGCCGCTGCAGCAGGATTAAAAACAGGTGCGAAGAATAAGGAAGTAGCTGTTAAGGAACAAGGGAGTCGTGGAAGTATCCATGAAGTGGGGGCGGAGCCGATGAGCAATACAGGCAGCGATTCAAAACTTGATCAAAAGGCTGATTTTTCCTTAACGCAAATGAAGGATAGCAACGAAGAAAATGGAAATAATAAAAAAAATAAAAAACAACGCAAGGCGAATAAGGAAAAGCAGGGCAGCCAGGATAAGCCCGGAAAACCCGAAAAACCGGATAAAGGCATAGAAACGATGTTTAGAGTGACAGCCGGCAATAACCAGAAGCTCTCTAATATGGCAGACAATAAAGCGCATATATTGATATCAGTCAATTCCATCATCCTTTCTGCGGTAATCAGCCTGCTTTTAAGAAAACTTGATGCGCATGAAGAGTTGATCATTCCGACATTTATCCTGATAACGGTCAGCCTGGTGACAATTATTTTTTCAATTTTATCTACCAGGCCCACTATTCCCAGGGGCACTTTTACGCAGCAGGATATTGATGAACAGCGCACCAATCTTTTGTTTTTCGGCAATTTCTATAAAATGAACCTGGAGCAGTATACGGAAGGTATGTGGAAGGTAATGGATAACAGGGATTTTTTATATGGATCTTTAATTAAGGATGTTTATGCCCAGGGAGTAGTACTGGGGAAGAAATACAGACTGCTCAGGACTGCCTATAATGTTTTTATGTATGGGCTGGTGCTGTCTGTCATCGCCTATATGATTAGCGTAATGGTCGCGTAAACATATAAATGAAGCCAAATCAATGGAACCCAAGGATACATATCGTTATTTTGACAGAGACTTAAGCTGGCTCTCTTTTAATGAGCGAATACTTATGGAAGCTGCCAGGCCGGGTGTGCCGGTTGGCGAAAGGTTGAATTTCTTAGGGATCTTTAGCGCGAACCTGGATGAATTCTACCGTGTACGGATGCCTGCTATAATGGCTTTAAAGAACTTGCCGCCTGAGGCTGTCCCATCTTTAAAAAAAGAGCATTCAGTCGTCGACGCCCCGCAGAAAAATCTTTTAACCGGCGGGGAGGAATCCGGCATTTTGCCAGAAAAGGAGGATAAAGATATAAATGCAGCAGATGGCTCCCCGGCTAATGCGTCCCAAACCGCCTTACTGGCCAAAGTGCGGGGTAAAATAGATGGCCTTCAAAACAGGTTCGGGTTGACCATGCTGACCGAAATACTGCCAGATCTGGCCATGGCCGGTATTGATTTTAAATATAATGCCCAAATCCCCACTCAAATAGATCCGAGGATCCAGGCTTTTTTCTATGAAAAAGTAGCCGCTTACCTGCAGCTGGTCTGGTTGCCGGACCCATCCGGAAGCACCACATCCCTGCAAGCGCATCAAAGTAAAAAGCGTCCTCGCTTTTTTCCACAAAACGATCAGATTTATCTTGCCGTGTCAGGCAAACTATCCGGGCAGCAGGGCATCGCCATTATAAATGTTCCCTCTTCCGAATGCGGCCGGTTTATGCGACTGGAGAACTTTCATGACAGGCGGCGCAGCGATGTCTGGTTATTGGATGATATCATCCGCATGCATATGGCTCAACTGGCAGGCAAGGACAACTTTGAAATTGAGGGCAGTTATAGTTTTAAGCTAAGCCGGGATGCGGATATCGATTACAAGGATGAATATGGCAAGGACCTGGCAGGTTTTATCCAAAAGCAAATCGGTAAAAGAAATTTTGGGCTGGCTACAAGACTTCTGTATGATCAGCAGATGCCGCCAGCATTTATTCAGAAATTAAGACAGGCCTTAAACTGTCCGCAAGAAGCCTTGGTGAGCGGGGGCAGGTACCATAATTTAAAAGCGTTGTCAGATTTTCCGCTCACCGGGCATACCTATGAAAAGTGGCCGGCCATCCGGCCTGCAATAATGAGTTATAACCAGCACGGCCCTTTCGTCTCATTGCTGGACCAGATCACCAAAAAGGATGTCCTTATCAGTACGCCCTATCAGGATTATAGTACTGTGCTGCGCTTTTTCAATGAAGCGGCAATTGATCCACAGGTGCGCTCGGTTGCTGTAACGCTTTACAGGATTGCCAGTGATTCCCTTATTGCACAGGCCTTGATGAGCGCGGCTAAAAACGGAAAATCGGTCACTGTGTTTGTAGAATTGAAAGCCCGTTTTGATGAGGCCAATAACATTAAATGGGCCCGCAAGATGCAATCTGCTGGTGTTAAGATTGTTTACAGTATCTGGGCCTTGAAAGTACATGCTAAAATCGCACTGGTGAAAAGAAATTATGGTAACCGCCTTCATTATAGCGGTATTGTCGCCACCGGCAATTTTAATGAGAATACGGCCAGGGTTTACGCGGACTATATACTGATGACGGCTGACAAATCTATCATGGCAGACATCGAAACATTGATGTTATTTTTAGAAAAAAGGGCACGCCCGGATCTGTATCAGTTCTTCCGGCCCAAAAAATTACTGGTGGCCGGCTTTAATCTTAAGTCCCGTTTCCTGCAGGAAATTCAACGTTGCAGTGCCGCGGCCCGTGAAGGACAGCCGGCCAGAATCACCATTAAGCTGAATAATCTGGAGGAACAAAAATTAATTGATGCTTTATATGATGCTTCCAGTGTCGGAGTGGAGGTACGCATGATGGTGCGAAGTATTTGCCGGCTCATCCCGGGTATAAAGTCAATGAGTGAAAATATTAAGGTATACCGGTTGGTGGACCGGTATTTAGAACATGCGAGGGTCTTTATTTTTGACGCTGCCGGCCGGCAAAATATTTATATCGGATCTGCTGACTGGATGAATCGAAATGTCTATAGAAGGATTGAAGTATGTTGCCCGGTTTCGGATCCGCAGGTTGCCCGCTTAATCAATGATATTGTTGAATTGCAGTTTTCAGATCAGTTGCACCTGGTACAGATAACCGGCGATTTACAAAATAAGTGGATATTGTCGGAAAATGAACGGGATACACTTTGCGCTAATGCGCGCGAAGCTCAACTAGAAACTTATAAGTACCTGAGAGCGCAGGCTACCCAAAACGATACCGTGGCACCAGACAAAGCAGAGGAACAAAAGGTCGCCGCTCATGATACTAAAAAGCAGCCTACCAGCGTAGCGGATGAGGAAAAAAATAATTGAATCTTCGGCTACTTAAAAAAGTCGTGCATGGTTATTTTTGATTAAATTTTTATGGATGCGCATTAATGGATCCGATTGGCCAGGCCGGGCGCTGTATAAAAATGATTGGTTGGGGAAGTTTGGATTAAAAAGTCCATTGCTTAAGGGTATAATTAAATTTTTAAAAAGCAAAGCATAATGAAAATGATAGCAGTTATCACCTCTTTTTTAACCCTGAGTACCTCTTTTGTATTATCGCTTAGTGCCGGTAGCTGTAATCAAGTGCAAAATGGCAGTGATAGCTCGGCAAGCAGTGTTCAAAGGACAGGGACCGGCATGGAGACGATGACTGCTGCTCCCGGCGCGGGAAAATTCAAATACGATCTGTCGCATCCCACCGCCATCTATTCCCTTCCCAAACAGTTGACTGAGGTCTCGGGGATCCGGTTTCATCCAAAAGACGAGGTGCATATTTATGCTGAACAGGATGAAAAGGGCAGACTTTATTGGCTTAAACCGGGCGATAAGGAAGCTGAGTATTACGATTTTGGGAAGGACGGGGATTATGAAGACCTGGCTTTTGTGGGAAAACAGGCAGTTTTTCTTAAATCCAACGGGACCCTTTATGGATTTGATTTTGCGCCTGCCAGTGATCAGAAGAATGCACCGGTTGCAGGTCCGTTACAGGAGTGGAAAGATTTAGTCCCGAAAGGAGAATATGAAGGGCTTTTTGCGGATAGCACCAAAAATCAGCTCTATATGCTCTGTAAAGATTGTAAAAATGAAGACCATAAAAAATCTGTATCTGTTTACCTGTTGGGTTATAATGCAGATCAATGGGTAAAACAGGCTGTTTACCAGATTGATATAGCTGGGATCAATAGCCTGATAGATCAAAAAGGCCACCATAAAGGTAAGAAAGGTAAAAAGGATAAAAAGATGGCCTTTAAGCCTTCGGCCCTATGCCAGGACCCGGTGACGCATGAGTGGTATATACTCTCCTCCGTAAATAAAATGCTGGTTATCCTGGGGCCCGATTGGCAGCTCAGGGCTGTCCATACATTAAGCCCTGAATTATATCCCCAGCCGGAAGGCATCTGTTTTGATAAGCGCCATCAATTATATATCTCCAATGAAGGGCAACGTCCGGGCGGGGCAACCTTACTTAGATTTGCGCCCCGGGAGGGCAAATAAATTATCCTTTGGCTGTTACCTTCGTATTCACCTAAGTAATAATAAGGCAGATATACGGGTTACATCCAAACCTTGAAATTAACGTAAATGGCCTGTAATTTTACCTATAACATCACATTAAAAGCATGGGTAACGCGTTTAAATGCGGGACATGTAAGCAAGACGGACAGGCCGGCTGGCCAATACTACCTTACCAACTTTGAGAGGGGGGCGACCCACGCCAGGTCGGTCCATAAAAAGGTGGA
>Ga0164242_10007198_pt1 | contig 12181 bp, 10 predicted proteins | sample OricomgcompostMG_FD_108783 | JGI IMG/M metagenome (GOLD analysis project Ga0164242, IMG submission 108783) | Miracle-Growth compost microbial communities from Emeryville, California, USA - Original compost - Miracle growth compost (MG) ... | reverse complement strand
TGGGACTTTTGCTGCTTACCGGCGGTGGTACCATTGCCGCTATCCGCCGGCGCCGGCGCGGCACCACCATACCCAACACATCAGTATTACTCTCGTACTACACCCAGGGAACCGACCTGGTGCCCATCGGTACCGGCGAGGTCGGCGACATGCCGTATTCCGCCATTACCACGGTCACTTTATCACTGCTGTTGTACCGGGTGCAGCTCGATTTCTCTTCGCAACTACACTTGCTTGGCATCCCCAAGGATCCTCACGTCGCACAGCTCGATCCGGCGCAGGCCGGTAGCCTCATGGAGCCGGTCAGCCTCGAAGGGGATTACAATGACTACTTCAGCCTGTACTGCGAAAAAGGCCAGCAGGAGCAAGCCCGCTATATCCTGGATCCAGCAGCCATGGCTTTCACGATAGATTTTTGCCGCTCCCATAACTGGGAAATTATCGACACCGAATTGTATTTCGTTCAAGCTACCGCCGACAGCCCAGCCGACCCGACCGATCTGTTTGACGACATCGCCGCGTTCGTTAAAGCCATCAAGCCTGCCGCTACCGCTCCACTCACCGAGCAGCAGCGCCGTGATAATTCACCCTATGGTGTCGAGACGCGCACCAAGTTGTCATGTCCAGTCTGCGGCGCCACTATGCCGAATACCGACGGTTTGTTCGTCTGTCCATACGGTGACGGTCTGCTGCTTAATGCCGCCAAGCTGTACCAGCTGCGTACCGGCACCATCGCCGCTCCTGCCATAGCTCACCCGAAGCAGCCTATCGACCGGGAGGGCTTGTCGTGCCCCTCATGCCAGCACGTCATGAAAAAGGTGCCATACAACGGCGGCTTGTTCGTCATGGATACCTGCACCAACTGTTACTACCGCTGGCTAGACGCTCCGGAGGTGCCTCGTCTCGTCAATCTACGCACCAGCTAAAAACTGGCCGTAGCGGTCGAGGATCGCCTGGGGCAATGGATATTCTTTGGCGAAGTAGGACGCTTCGATCTGCAGGGCTTTACGGTTGGCACGCTTCCAGGTGCCCACGATTTGGCCATTCACCACGATGGTCGCTTTGAACATGCCGTTGTTACCAGGCACTACCTTTTGACTGTGCTCGTCCGGCACTGCGGCGCTGCGATCTTTATAACCCAGCACATACTCATCGAAGCCAGGCAGCAAAAATACGTTCGGTTCAGCCGCCGGCTGTAAACCTTTGGCATAGTAGTACGTCGCGCCAGCAAATTCAGCGCTATCCAGCTGATCGCTTACAGCGGCCAAACCAGTCTTGGCATCCGTCATCGTCAGCATACCCCAGCCGGCCAAATCTTTGAGCGTAGCCGGTCCGTGACTGATGAAATAACGGCGTGTCAGTTCTGCGAGTGCAGCTGGCTTATCGGGCAGGGGAGATTTCGGCACCCAGTCGTCCAGTAGTACGAAAGTCGGCTGCTTGCCCTCGTGTGGACCAAAGCAGGTAATACCGCGCTCGCCGAAGTTCCGCAGTATGTGCCCGAAGTGCGACGCGTCCATCGTAATACCAGTGAGCCGTTTACCTAATTCCTTTTGCAAAATGTCACGACGCATCACCGTGCCACCGGCCAGCAGGGATCGCACACACGTTTCGGCTTCAGTCATCACTTCGTCTGTCAGGCCCAAAGCCAGCCGCCGGGTTTTGGCGGCAGCCGTGGCTCGCGGCGCCAGCAAGTTCAGCATCCAGCGCACATCATCTGCATGCAGCATGTGCAGGGTGCCGCGCATCGGCCAGGTTCGCACGATCTTCCGGTCGCGAATGGCTTGCTCCACGTCAGCCGCCGTGCAGTGGTGTGCGCGCAGAGCAATCGCCCACAGTGCACCCGGATAATCCTGGGCCTGCAGCGCCAGCAAATGCCGCACGGCGTCTTCCGGTCGTGCAAAGTCCGCCTGGGCAATGTGCTGTGCCGCCAGCCGCATGTTGGCAATAGTTTCGCGTGAGTTCATACCGCCATTATACCGATTGCTAGGCGATATGTTCGTCAGGTGTATACTAGCACTAACCAAGAGCGTGTTATGGCAAACCAGTATCCATACCCCGAAGCAGAACACTACGTCTTTCCTAAGACGTCAACCGAAGTTATCGCAGACGAACTACGGCATTATCCTGACGGGCCAAGCTTCCGCAAGAATCTCGTCGGCCTGGGTCGTATGTACGAGAAGACCCCGCTGCTCCAATGCTGCAAGAAATACGCCGCCCTTATGCAATTGGCTGCTGTCGCCACCGGCCAAACCGGCAAGCCCCGTCAACTGGAGATGGACTTCTACGCCGGCGAAGTATTTTCGCTTCACGCCAATATAACCACGCTTGATACCCCAGCTAAACGCATCCTCCTCATGAAGGATGCCCTGGAAGAATACGCCGACGGCTCAATTCAGTACGACCCAAAAGACGACCGCCTGCAGCGCCGTATCGACGACTTGATCACTTTTCGTGATGAAGCCGCAGACAAATTATTCGAAAACCAGTCCGAGCGGGTACAAGAGCACATCCTAGAGGCTGCCCTTCGGTCGTACGACGACGTCGCACATGCCGGTCAACGCCAAAATCGTTTCATAGCCGGGTATCTCTTCGCTGCACAGCTCATCGTCGCGTACTATGTAGCTGAAAGTGAATAAAATAACTTAGTGCCGGTGTCTGTGGCGCCGGTACATGTGCCGGAGATTGCGCGGGTGATAGCGCGACCAGTTACGGCGCTGGTTATTCTGTTCAACCTCTTCAGGCGACGGCTCAGGAACATACGGAGAATCAAAGCGTACAAAGCCGATGCCCAGTCGCTCAGCTTCGGCAGCCGCCGTCGGGTCCAGCAGGGCAGAAGAGTAAATGTATTTCTCGACGCCTTCCAGGTTTTCGGTGCCCTCTATCCCGGCGACTGAGCCATACAGCTGTGACACCACATCTTCGTGGATGAAGCTGGTCGGCCGCCAGGCTTTGCACTGGATGTAGCGCTTCACGCCGTCTTTTGATGCGATCAGGTCGATACCATGGTCGTTAATGCCATTGCGGCCGGTCTCATCCACTTGCCAGCCGTCGCGCCGCAGCTGCTCCGCCACATGTGCTTCGTAGGCCGCCCCGGCCAGTTCTTTTCGCTTCCCGATCCAATACTTGGGTGATCTATGCATAAGCCTAATAGTAGCAGAGTCGGATGGTTCGACCATTCCAAAACAGATCAAAAGAGAGTAAACTCAAGGGTACATTGAGGTGAGAGATGAAGCCGCAAAGCCAGAGTATTACCGACCTTCAGAAAATGATTCGCAAGTTTTGCGACGATAGAAACTGGGATCAATTCCACAATCCAAAGGATTTATCCATCTCCCTAGCACTCGAAGCTGCCGAAGTTCTTGAGCACTTTCAGTGGAAGAACACCGAAGAAATGGCAGCACATGCCAAAGCGAATAAAACAGACGTCGGCGAAGAGCTCGCTGATGTTTTTTACTGGGTACTCCTACTTGCCAACAAACTGGACATTGATCTGGTGGACGCGTTTAGCGAGAAGATGGTCAAAAACGAAGCCAAATATCCAGTTGAGAAGGCAAGGAACTCTCACAAGAAATACACGGAGCTAGAGAACGAATGATTATCGATGCATTTCGTAGCTTTACCGAGAGATATTCAGAGACCACTCAACATAGCTTTGCTTATGATGAAGTCACTAAAGTCATCACTACACAACTTCCGAATATATTCGCTACGAGAATAGATAAAAGGGATGAGTATATTATTCGAGGTTCAGTAGGCCAGGGCAATTGGGTAGAGATACCCTGGATAGCATTCATGGATAAGAAAGTTACAACTTCTACTCAGTCTGGTTATTATGTTTGCTACCTCATAAACCCAATTAAGAATTTCATGTACTTGGGCCTTGCGGTAGGCTGGACACAGTTTGCGGAAGAGTCCTCTACAAAAGCCGCTCGTCAACACATAAGAGAGTACAGTGAATATCTGCAAGAGCAGCTAGATGCAGTACCTGCGGGATTTCGGACAGGCGTCATTGACCTTGAAGCAAATGGAAAATTAGCAAAAGGCTACGAACAAGGGCAGATAGTTAGTAAGCGATATGATTTACGTACGACGGACGACGAAGAGCTGGTAGGTGACCTGCAGGAGCTTTTACTCACATACAAAGATCTTACAGAGCTTGTCGGCAACGATATTAAAAATATCGGACATGATAGAGTTTTGGCAAAAGAAAAAATTAGTGATCTCGAGAGGACTATAAATCGTTTTACTCTACAGCTAGATCCCGCCAAAGCGCTAGAAGAGGCCAAGAGTTATGTCAACCAAATGCACCCAGATAAGCGAGACTTTGTCGCCAGCAAGGTAATTCGAAACCCTAAAATTGCATTGCTCATAAAAGAAGGCAACCAGTACGTTTGTGAACTATGCGGCCGTAAGCCATTCATGCAAAAAAACGGCAAGCCCTATGCTGAAGCTGATCATATCAAGCCATTAGGCAAAGAAGGGTACGACTCACCCGATAACATGCGCTGCCTGTGCGCACAGTGTCACGCAGTAGTTACGCATGGTTCCGACGAAGAGATAGAGGGGTTGTATAAAAGATGATCATCTACCAGTCAACAGCCAAAGAATTCCGTGACACCGTAGATAAAGGCAAGATCATACCTGCAATTGATGCTGCGTTTAGAGCGAAGTTAGGTCGGGGAATCCCACCAGCGGAGCTAGGAGCATACACAAACTCGATTCCTCAAATGGAGCGAGTTTTACGTCGTGCCCAAATAGCAGACGATTGTGGCATAATGATTGAGTACAAGATTCCACTTACAAATTACCGCGTCGATTTTATCGTGTCAGGACAGGACGGCCAGGGTTCTAAGAACTTCATCATTGTCGAACTGAAGCAATGGTCCAGGGCGACTGTTGCTGACGGAGATGGTCTGGTAGAAACGTTTACTGGAGGCTCCAACCGAATTGTCACTCACCCAAGCTATCAAGCATCGAGCTACAAAGATTTCATTTCCGACTTCAATGAGAATGTTGCAAATGATTTGATCACCGCTTTTTCCTGTGCATACCTTCACAATTACGAAGAGAGCAACCCAGAACCACTACGTGAGTCTCGCTACGCTAAAATCGTTGAGCACTCACCATTATTTTTACGTGATGACCAAGAAAAACTAGAGTCATATCTTCAGAAGTACGTGAAGTACGGCAAAGGCATGGACCTACTTTACGAGATTGAATCCGGCAAAATAAAGCCGTCCAAAAAGCTCGTAGACTACGTAGCGAGTATGTTCGAGGGCAGAGAGGAATACCGCCTACTGGATGAGCAAAAGGTCGCATTTGAGCGTGCACGATATGTGGCAAATCACACCAAAACAGGGAAGTCCGTTGTCATCATCAAGGGCGGGCCTGGCACTGGTAAATCTGTAGTTTCGCTTAACTTGCTCAATTCTTTGCTCGGTGGCGGACTCAATGCAGTCTTCGTGGCTCCAAACGCTTCATTCAGGGAGACATTAGTTAAAAAATTGGCCGGGACTGTGCCACGAGCTAGGCTCAAGAACCTTTTTATGGGCTCGTCCAACTTCGTAGATAGCAATGTTAACGAGTTCGATACGCTCATTGTCGATGAAGCCCATCGCCTCAAGCAGCGGGGAGCATACATGTATCAAGGCGTGAACCAAGTTGACGACGTAATAAAAGCTGCAAGAACCTCAATATTTTTTATCGATGACTATCAAATTGTTCGGCCAGATGACATCGGTTCAGTCAAGGAAATTAAAATGTACGCCAATATTTATGGAGCGGAAGTTCACGAGATGGAACTTTCAGCTCAATTTCGTTGCTCAGGAGCTGAAGGCTATGTCAACTGGCTTGACGATGTACTACAAATACGAGAAACAGCCAACTACGACGGTTGGGAAGATGGTGATTTCGAATTTGCACTGTTTGATGATCCAAATGGAATGCGTAAAGCAATCAAGCAGAAGAGTAACGAGGGTTACAGCGCAAGAATTCTGGCAGGCTATGCCTGGGAATGGACTTCACTAAAAGATGGTAATACCGACGCGCAAGTCGATGACGTACTTGTCCCCGAATATAACTTTGCGATGCCCTGGAATTCACGCAAGGTCGGTTCGACATGGGCGATTGATCCAGAAGGAATTGACCAAGTTGGTTGCATACACACATCGCAGGGTCTCGAATTTGATTACGTCGGTGTGATTATTGGTGACGATCTCATATATGATGACAGCACGTCCACTTTTCACACTAGTTACGATAAATACCACGACAAGGTCGGCAAAAAAGGCCTCAAAAATAACCCAGAAATGCTAAATCAACTTGTACGCAATATTTACAAAGTGCTGATGACCCGTGGCCAGAAAGGCTGCTATCTATTCTGCGCCGATCCTGAAACGCAACGTTACTTTAATAGACTTTTGGCCAGAGCAGACTGATGAGTGAGCCAGTAGTAGCCACTTATACTTTCAATTTTGTTGTTCGCGCACAGGACTGGAACGAAGTTATCACTATATTTAAAAATGAACTCGGCATAACAAAAAAGTACAACTCTAGCGAGCGACCCATTAACGGATTATTCCTCGTGTCATGCACACTTAGCAAAAACGACCTGACAAAGAGTTTTTATCAAAGAATCGCCAGGTCGAAAAACATAGCTATACATTCGGATGGTAAGTCAGTATCTTTATATCCAAAAATACTCCACGAAACACGCTTGGTTGAAGAAAAGTTACGATGGCTATTACTACACGTAAGCGATGCCATTGAGGATTACGCCAAGCTGCTCGGCTACGAGAAGAATGACATAGTAGAAAAAGAGAAGCTTGATCCACTTACATCCAGATTGAGTTTTGAAGCTATGATCGGCCTCCTCGAGATGGATCAGTCGTGGGCAAGGGATGGTGTAAGTGATCAAAAGATGCGCGCACTTATTAGCGATAGCGCAGACTTTGAGTCATTCAGAACAGTTTATTTAAAACGCACGACACCCAAAACTGTATGGGCGTCTATTAGCGAGCTCGTGCTACAACGGCCAGTGGAGTGGGAAACAATTGCACCTAAGTTAAAAACCATTAAGGCACTGCGTAACAAATGTGCCCATTTTCATACTGTTACAGATGCTGATCTCGAGCAAGCAAAACATTTACGCACCCAGATCATGCAAAATTTGGCCAGAAAGCGGACATACTCACCCGAAGACTTCAAAGCCTTCACGGAGTTAAGTAAGCAGGTCGCCGAAATCATGAAGGGCTTTAGTGAGTCATACGCGAAAAACATGGTCAAGCTGTTCGAGTCCACTAACGCAGCACAGAATACACTTCAGCAATTGGCCGGAGTATATAAACCGATTGATTTTAATGCACTTACAGCAAATCAGGCCTTCACTAAAAATTTTTTTAGCCCTCGGCTTGACACAGGCCTAAAGAAATCAAGCAATGCAGACGATACTTTCAAGGTGAATGATGAAGAGAACGAAGGGGATGATGATGCTGCCGGAGCGGCAATACCTATTTCAAGTAAAAAATAATTGTAGCAGTCTGAGGCAAAGGCAGCGTTACCGACATAACCAACTGCCAAATGCTCTCAAAACCTAGAACCAGGCAAAAGGCAATCGTTAGCTGCAAGACACCACCCAAAAATAGGACCAGCCCCTGTTGTGAAGAACTTTTTTGTTTACCGATCTAGTTAAGATTTCAACCTACGTCTGGCGAAGTAGATCTCACGACACAAAATAGGCCATTTTCTTGATTGAAATGATGGTTATAATCCTCTAGTGCCACTTTTATGGTTTAATACGCTCAAGGAACAATAATGAACAGCTATACTCCCCACCATTTTCTACAGGCCTACGGGTTGGATTACTCTAATGATGAGCTCGAATTTTTTGATCCAAACTTAGCTTATGACTCGCCAGTATTTTTAGACCCCTTTCTTCTGAAAAATAGCTCGAACTCCTATGAACGCGAGCTTTTTAAACGCTTAAGTGATTTTTTTCTTTACATTTACAATCAATCTGCTCACGTACTGGTAGGCCAGCGATCAAAAGCTAGTCTAAAAAATCTTGTAACTTTTCATGAGCCAGAAGAAGTCTATATGGGCTATGCAGCACAGAACAATAAGGGCCGTGGTCCCGGTAAATCATTTGCAGACAAATTACTAAATTATTACCTCGATACAGCAGCCAGTAAATATGTAGCGATACCTGAAGCTTTCCCTGATAACGTTTTCAACCCTCACAATATTGAGCTCTTTACAGATAGGGTCGGCCCTGACAATATTAGCGATCTTACGATACAACTTATCAAAGACTATTTAATTGAATACACTCGTGAACAGTGCTCAAAACTTGGTATTAAGCCAAAAAAAGACCTGCCGCTTGATAATCTTGGTTACGATTACATAAATAATGAATGGCTGGGTGGTGGCTACATAGAGCTTCCTGAAAATCCAAGGGAACCAGGGAAGCCGGTTCTATTAGTGCCTAAAAGGCTTTTGCGAGCGAGTGATGAATCTTTGGGAAGCCCGCAATCCCGAATAGTTCGTATATTAAAAACTGACCCTGAACTTAGCGGCAAGTTTGGTGATTTACTGACGAAGAATATAGACGAGATTACGATAAATAAAGTCAGAAGCGTACTCATGGAAAGTACGGGTACCCATCGTAAGTACTTTGAGGAGGCAGAAAAAGACCGTTCTGTTAGCTATGACTTTAACAAAGACAAGCTGCAGATTAGTGCAGATAAGAAATATGAAGACTACTTCGAAAATAAAGCCATGCCAGTACGGCAAATTGAGGGTTGCGAAGATGTCCTTAAGCTGACCTTTCACGCAGTGAACTGTTTTAAGCAGGAATTCGATGAGGGGGATTCGTGGCGCGAAGCTTGGGAAAAATCTCCACGGCGCTCAGAGAATTTAATGCCTGTGCCCGAGCCAGCAATAGGCCGAAAGTTTCGAGGAATTGCAAATGGAATTTTTAAGCTTTTTGAAGATATTACGTTTGACTCCGAGATCGGCACTAATGGTAGGGGATTTGTGGATTTTCGGGTGGTTTATAAAAGTTGCCGTGTAGCAATCGAACTTAAACTACTAAATAATGCTGCACAGAGTAAAAAGGATAAAGAGCCTGCCTATCTAAGGGGTATTAAAAAACAGCTGCCATTCTACATTAAAAGTGGGAAGTGCAAATACGGCGTTTACATAACAGGCCAGCATTACACAGAAGAAAGCCCTGATTGGACTAATACTAACCACGACGAACGCCGTCATGAAGTTGAGGAATGCATAGAAGAAGTTGAGAAAGAATTAAAAGAACATATGAAAGAATTCCAAAGTTTGCACCACATTAATATCGATATGTCACCAAAAGAAAGTGCCTCTAAACTCTAGATTGTTTTCAAGCTAGAGTGTAAGTCTAGCAATAGTTTGATTATGCACCCCTTAAAATAGTTACGTTCACACGAACAGTGCTGCACCATTTTTTAGGTGCCGAGGGTGTGATAGGTATATCAGGCGATAAACATACCGCCGGTGACGCCGAGTATTTGGCCGGTGACGTAGCTGGATTCTTGCGAGGCCAGAAAGACATACGCCGGGGCCAGCTCGGCGGGTTGACCGGCGCGGCCCATCGGCGCCTGCTGGCCGAACTTGGTGAGGGCTTCCATGGGCTGGCCATAGCTGGGTTGCAACGGCGTCCAGATGGGGCCGGGCGCCACGGCATTTACGCGGATGCCTTTATCTACCAGCTGCCCTGACAGGCCTTTGGTAAAGTTGGCGATCGCTGCTTTGGTGCTGGCGTAATCCAGCAGGGTTGGCGACGGCTCGTATGCTTGGATAGAAGTAGTATTCACGATCGTGGCGCCGGCGGGCAGATGAGGAAGGGCCGCTTTGACTATGTAGAACATCGCAAAGATGTTAGTCGCGAAGGTGCCGCGCAGTTGCTCGGTATCGAGCTCCAATATGTCTTCACAGAACAGCTGGCGACCAGCATTATTGATGACAATGTCGAGCCCGCCAAGCTCCGCTTGGGCGGCGTCCACTAGTCGCTGGCAGAACGCTTCGTCACTGATATCGCCAGGGCAGGTGACGCATTTGCGGCCTGCTTTTTCTACCAGCTCGACAATCTTCTGGGCGTCTTCTTCTTCGGCCTCCAGGTAATTAATACACAGGTCGGCGCCCTCGCGGGCAAAGGCAATCGCCACAGCCGCACCGATGCCGCTATCCGCGCCGGTAATGAGTGCTTTACGACCTTTGAGCCGGCCGCTGCCGACGTAGCTTTCTTCGCCATGGTCTGCCTGGGGCTGTAGCTGGCTGTCGAGCCCGGGCTCATCTTGCCGCTGCTCTGGGATATCGAGCTTAGGATACTGCTTGGTCGGGTCTTGCATGGTGTACTGGTCTGCCATAAATACTATCCTCCTTACCTATGGAGGGCAGTATAGATAGCCGCTGGTGAGCTAGCAGTAGAATAGCTTACTGTTGGGCGGCAACGTTAGGCGGTGAGGGAGTCGTAGTAGGTCTCGAGCATGCTCGAAACAATCGTCTCCACGCGGCGGACGTCACGAGTGCTGCCGTACTTCGGCTGGTGGTGAGGGTCGAGGGCGGCTATGACCATCTCGGTGGCATTGGTCTTGTTGTGCGGGTAGCTGCCTTCGGCACGGGCTTTGAGGGCCTTGACCGCCGGGTGCTGCCGGTTCCGGCGAGAGACCTTTTGCAAGAGCTTGGTCTTTAGCGCGAGGACCGTCATGCTGTCGTCGACTTGCTCGGGCAACAGACCGAGGTCATTAAGCTGCTCGATGACTTCTTGCACATGGGCGGTGAAGGTCTCTTCGAGCTCCGGCTTGTCTTCTGCGGCTGCCACTGGCATGAGCTCGCGAGGTGCGGCCTTCTCGCTGGAGTGGTGATAAACCGGCGGCATGAGAGCCTCTGGCTGCAAGGCAGGGTCGATGGTTTCTTCAAACGTGTCTGGCGCATCCGGGAATTCACTTGTGCGAACCACGCGGTAGATGCGGCGCTTGCGCTGGACCGACTTGCCGGTGAGCGAATTGATGTAGTGGCGGTAGCCGTACTGCAGCTGGAAGCCTTCTTCTTCAAGCATCGGTTTGACCAGCTCGTGCTGGTTGAGCAGGCAGTGGATACGGGTAGAGATGCAGCGATCGCGTTCGGCAGTACTCATGCCGGCAAAGTGCGATTCGTCAGTGTAGAGGAAGGCGCCGAGCTGCTGGGGCATAAAGATGATGTTAGTGTGGTCCATAAAGAACGCAGCCAGCTTCAGTGACGCTTTGTGCGTCAGGCCATGGCGCTCGATGAGTTTGCGCTGAGTTTCGGTGGGCTCACCTAGTTCGTGCGTCTCAGGGTCTACCGGGATTTCGTCTTCGACGATAACCGTTTCTTCCGGAGTCTCTGGTGTCTCGGCCTCTGGCTGGTTGGCACTTTCGTAATCCCAGATAATCCGAGGAGCGGGCCAGGCTTCGCCAGAGTAGTGAGCGGCTTCCATGTCGGCCAGCTGCACACCCAGGCTGCCGATGCGCTCTTTCAAGCCGGCCCGGTCGAGCTGCTCGATAGCGGCGATCTTTTCCTGCGCCAGGCTGCTGGCAGGACCTTTGGCGTATGGTGCCAGCTCGGTGACGCGGCGGGCGGCAGCCAGCAGGCGGGCTTTGCGGGCATCTTCTATGTCACTGATAGTCGCAAGCTTGGCCTCGGCAGCAGCCAGCTCGGCTTGCTTGGCAGCGTATTGCTCGGCTACTTCTTCGTAGGGCGATAAATCTTCAGCCAGGAGCAGTTCACGAGTGTCGAGCTGTTCCTGATATAGGGCGTCCTTACCGATTTGGCGGAACTCGACTACATCAGCATCATCAAAGGTAGGGTCGACATTCAGCTGGTCGTAGCGAGAGTTTTGGTCCTCGAACATAGCAGCGTCATCACGGCGCTGCTGAAAGTAATCCGGCTGCGTGGGAGCAGCACTTTGCATAGCTTCACTCATAATCGGCGCTCATTATACGATATTTTTTACAATAATACAATATAATCGTAATAATAGTCATCCGGCTGTGACATTGGGTGTATATGTAGCGATTTCATTGACAGCCTATGCTCTGGTGGCTTTATGATGAAAGCAACTTATTTTGACAGGAGGATCGTATGGCGAATGTCGTTCCGTATATCAACTTTGCAGACCAGGGCAAGG
>Ga0164242_10007197_pt1 | contig 12181 bp, 11 predicted proteins | sample OricomgcompostMG_FD_108783 | JGI IMG/M metagenome (GOLD analysis project Ga0164242, IMG submission 108783) | Miracle-Growth compost microbial communities from Emeryville, California, USA - Original compost - Miracle growth compost (MG) ... | reverse complement strand
TGGCCCAACTTCCGACCCATCTTCGAACTCGCCCGCCGCCTGAAGGTGCCGGTGGTGGGGATCGATCACGCCGGCTTCCGCGGCAACGCGCTGCATCGCCGCGATGGCTACGCGGCCGAGCGCATCCACCAGGCGCTCTGCCGTCCCGGCCGGCCGCGGGTGCTGGTGCTCGCCGGCCAGCTTCACGTCGCCCCGCCGCACCTCCCGGCGCGGGTGGACGCCCTCGCGCGCGAAGCGGACCTGCCGCCACCGAAATCGCTGGTCGTGTACCAGAACTGCGAGCCGCTCTACTGGCAGCTCGCGGATGCCGGGCTCGAGCAGCGCGTGGAGGTGGTGCGGCTCCGGGCGGGCGAGTACTGCCTCATCAACACCTCGCCCATCGTCTGCCAGCGCAGCTACCTCGACTGGCTCGAGGGTGACTTCGACGGCGACTCGGTGGAGCCGGGCAGCCCGGAGCTGCGGTTCCGGGAGATGGCGAGGCTGGTGGCGGAGTTTCTCGGGCTCGATGCCGGCGAGGCCATGGCCTCGGTCGAGGTCTACGCCGCGGGCGATCTGAGCTTTCTCCCCGCGCTGCGTCGCGCCGGCGCGTTCGAGGCGCGCGAGCTCGCGCTCATCCGCAAGCAGGTGCTCTCGCGCGAGAGCTACTACCTGCCGCAAGCGAACTGCGTCTACCTGGCCAACCTCTCGGTGAATCACGCCGCCGAGGAGGCCACGCGCGTGCTCCGCCACTTCTGCGCCGGCGAGGCGCTGCTCGAGACGCGAAGCCTGGTCGACAGCTTCTACTTCCGCTGCCTCGACGACGCGCTCGCGTTCTTCGGCAGCAAGGTGGTCAACGACCGCCGCAAGTGCGCGCACGATGCGGCCTGGGCCGAGCGGCAGCGCAGCGCGCTTCCCGCGACCCAGCAGATCGCCGAGCAGGTGCTGGCCCACCGGGCCTTCGAGCGCGGCGCGCGCGCGCGGGTCAGCCGGCTCTATCGCGAGAGCTCGCCGGAGACCTTCCACGCGGTGACCCGGGCGCTCGGCTCGATGCTCGGCGAGAAGCTCTACTACGCGCTCATCGGCGGCCAGCTCGCCAAGGCCGAGGTCCGCGAGCTCTTCCTCGATCCGCTCGACGAGGAGGGCGCGGCGATGGAGCTGTACCTGCACCTCGCGCGAAAGCTGGAGCGCACCCGCCTGCCCCGCGCGCACTGAAGCTCACGGCTCCGGGACCACGCGCACGTTGGCCTTCTGGGTGGGAAACGGGCCGCCTCGCTCGCTCGCGAGCGGCGCTCCCGGGGAGAGCCCATTGGGGACCTGCCAGAACTGGCCGGTGGCCTGGATCACCGTCACCGCGTACTCGCCGAGGGGAAGCGACGGCAGCCTCCGGGTGCGCAGGTGCCCGGTCGCGTCCGGCCCGAGCGAGACGAAGGCCGCCGGCGGGATGAGCGCGTAGAGCCCGTTCACCGCCTGGAGCGTGCCCACGAACTCGTTCTCGCGGCCCAGCGGATCGGGCTGCACCGTGGCCGCGGGGATGACGATGTCCAGCGGGCCGCCGTCGGGCCAGGAGAACTCCGGGCCGTCGTCGGGCGCCGGGAGGCGGCGAAGCAGCACCTCGGGATAGGTGTCGGCGAGGCCGTCGCCGTTGAAGTCGTCGGGCGCGCCGTCGCCGTCGGCATCCGCGGCGCCGTAGAGGAACGCCGCGTCGTCGGCGCGCGCGAACGGCAGCGTATCGATCTTCAGATGCATGATCGTGAAGTGGGTGGAGCTCGGGGTCAGCTTCACCGCGCCCGCGGTGGGCGCGTCGATGGTGAAGATGGGCGGATCCCACGCGGTCGGCGTGCCGCCGGTGAGATCCACCCGCGCGTCCTCGCCCGCCAGCCGCGCCGACGCGGGCCCGACCTCGAAGTCGCCGGCGAACGGCTGGGCCATCACCTCGATGAAGGGATCGAACAGCCCGCGCGCGTCGACGAGCGCGCGGAGCAGATACGCGCCCGAAGGCACCTGCGCGAAGACGTAGTCCGCATCCGGCGGCGCACCCTCGAACGCGCGCGGCTCGGGGATGGCCGAGAGCTGCGCCGGCCGGCCCGAGCCCTTGGGCAGCGGACCGTCGAGCGCGTCGTAGAGGAACACGTACACATCGCCGCGCGACGCGCCGGCTGCCGGCACCGCGCCTCGAAGCTGCGCGGCATCGGTGTGGGGCGCGTCGGGGCTCGCGCACGCGGCGAGCGCCAGCAGCGCGATGGGGAGCAGGCGGCGCATCGGCGGCACGCTCGCATGCGCGCGGCCGGATTCGCAATCGATCATCAGAGGGCGGCTGTGGGAACCGAGAGGTGGACCACCACGTCGGCCTTCACCCGAAGCGCGCCGAGCATGGCGCGGTACGGACGGATGCCGAAGTCGGGCTGGTGGATCCGCGCGCCGGCGATGATCCGGTCGGCATCCCGCCGCGTCTCGATGGCGATCGGCTGCTCGCGCGCGTGCAGCGCCAGGTTGCCGGAGATCGCCGGCGCATCGCCCTGCACCGCGATGCGGCCGCTGAAGCGGATTTCCGGGTAGCGGCCCGAGTCGAGCACGTCGCCAGCGAGGTTTTGCTGGATGCTGCGCATGTCGGCCTCGGAGAGCAGGCCCGGCGCGTCGCGGTCCCGCATCCGCGCGCAGACCACTTCGATCGACCGGGCATCGAACCGCGCCTCGATCGCGCCCTCGTCGCCCAGCTCGAGCTCGAACCGGCCGACGCGCAGCTTCAGGTCGTGCGCCACCGCCGAGAGCACGCCTTCCTTGAAGGTGAAGATCAGGCACTCGGCGGTCGAGGCATCGAAGCGGGGCATCGCGTCACGTTCTGAAGAACGCGGCTATCCTGCCACGGGAGGTCTTCATGCTCAGGGTTCTCGCCGCCCTCACGCTGCTCGCCGGCGCGACCGATGTGTCGCAGACCGATGTGATGACCTTCGTGCCGGAACGACCCGCGAAAGCAAAGCCGGTCGATGGCTCGTGCTGGACCAGCTCCATAGCGGTCGATCGCCCGGGCGCCTGGCGCTGCATGGTCGGCAACGAGATCCACGACCCGTGCTTCTCGACCGGCGGCAAGGCCGAGGTCGTCTGCGGCGCGAACCCGGCCGAGCACAAGCCAGGCTTTCTGCTTCATCTCACCGAACCGCTGCCGCCCGAGGTCAAGCACGGCGCGCCGCAGCCCTGGCTCATCGAGCTCGGCGACGGCACGGTCTGCGAGGCGATGACCGGGACGCTGCCTCCCGTCGCCGGCGACGCTGCGCGCTGGGCGTGCGCCACCGCCGACCCCAAGGTCTACAGCTTCCTCTCCAGCATCCAGCCGGGGAAGGTCTGGACGGCCCAGCGCTTCGAGCTCGCCAGGGACCCCGCGCACGCCGAGGGATTCCTCCGGAAGAACCCGCGGCAGGTGGCGCTTCGCAGGGTCTGGCGCTGAGCCGCCGCGGCGTCTTGACCCTCCCCACCTGCCCCCGTAACCTCGCCGACCTCGAACGGAGTTGAGATGGCGGGCGTGGTGAAGCAGAGCTGGGCGTTCCGACGCCGCCGCGGGCAGAACTGGATGTTGCTCGGGTTCCTGTACGCCCTCTTCTACATGTCTCGGTACAACTTCTCCGCGACCCACACCGCGCTGGAGAAGATGTTCGGCTGGGGCAGCTCCCAGATGGGCGTTTTCGAGACGGTGATGCCGCTCGTCTACGGCCTGAGCGTGTTCTTGAACGGGCCGGTCGCCGATCGCGTGGGCGGCAAGCGCGCATTCCTCTTCGGCACCGTCGGCGCCGCGCTGATGAACTTCGCGTTCGGCTGGGTGCTCAGCAGCGCCCACGCCGACGACCCGCACCTGCTCACCGTGCTGGTCACCGTCTGGGCGATCAACGGTTTCTTCCAGTCGTTCGGCGCCCTGTCGATCGTGAAGGTGAACGCGCAGTGGTTCCACCTGACCGAGCGCGGCACCTTTGCCGGCGTCTTCGGGGTGCTCATCCGCTTCGGGCTCATCCTCGCCTTCAGCGGCTCGCCGCTGGTGCTCCGCTGGCTGAGCCTGCCGTGGGTCTTCTGGGTACCGGCGATCGCGCTCTCCCTGTTCTTCGTGCTCAATTTCTTTTTCATGGAGGACACGCCGGCCGACGCGGGCTTGCCGGCGCTCGACACCGGCGATGGCGGCGCGGCCGACGACGACACCCCCGCGCGCCTCAGCGAGGTGCTTCGCAAGGTGTTCCTCAGCCGGGCCGCGCTCACCGTGGCGCTCGCCTCGATGATGATCGGCTGCGTGCGGCGGAGCGTCATCGACGCCTGGTACCCCGACTACTTCCACACCGTCTTCGGGGTCCACGACCTCTCCAGCTACGGCCCCTACCAACTCGCGGTGTGGGGAATCGCCATCGCCGGCATCTTCGGAGGCTTCGCCTTCGGCATCACCTCGGACCACACGTTCGGCGGGCGCCGCGGGCCGGTGATCACCATCGGCTTCGCGGGCATGTCGGTGCTGCTGGTGCTCTTCGCGCTCGCCGAGCGAATGCAGCTCGGCGCCTACGCCTCGGCGGTGCTGCTTTTGTCGCTCTCGTTCTTCATCAACGGCGCGCACGGCATGATAGGCGGCGCGGCGAGCATGGACTTCGGCGGCCGCAAGGCGGCGGCCACCGCCGCGGGACTCTTCGACGGGATGCAGTACATCGCCGCCAGCCCGATGGGCTACGGCATGGGCCGGCTCCTCCACGAGAAAGCCGGCTGGAACATGTGGACCTTGGCGGTGTTGCCGTTCGCCCTGGTCGGCGCCGCCCTCGCCGCGAGCCTCTGGAACGAGCTGCCCCGCTCGAAGGCGCCGCCCGTCGAGCCCGCCGCCGCCCAACCCGGAGCCGTCGCTTGAGCTTTCCGCTGCACGCCAACCCGCCGCAGGTCCTCGACCAGGTACTCGCCCGAAGCCAGGAGCTCGGCGCGCGCGGGGTCCTGGTGTTCGATCTCGACTCCACCCTCTTCGACAACCGCCCGCGCCAGGTGAAGATCCTCCGCGAGTTCGGCGAGCACGCGCAGGTCCCCGCGCTCGCCCAAAGCCAGCTGGAGCACTGGACCAGCGGCTGGGACATGCGCGGCGCCATGCTCAACGCCGGGCTCAGCCCGGAGCAGACCGACGCGCTCCTTCCCCAGGCGCGGGAGTTCTGGCGCGAGCGCTTCTTCACCAGCGCCTACAGCGCCTGCGACGTGGAAATCGCGGGGGCCGCGGCGTTCTTGCAGGCCGCGCTCCCCACCGGCGTGCAGATCGCCTACGTCACCGGCCGGCACGAGGGAATGCGGGCGGGCACGGTCGAGGCGATGCAGACCTGCGGCATGCCGTTGCCCGACGAGGCGGCGGTGCGGCTCATCATGAAGCCCGACCTCGAGGAGAACGACGACGCCTTCAAGGTCCGGGCGGTGGCGCAGCTCCGCACGCTGGGCACGGTCATCGCCGCGTTCGACAACGAGCCCACCCACGCCAACGGCTACCGGCAGAGCTTCCCGGACGCGCGGATCGTGCACCTGGCCACCGACCACTCCGGCCGGCCGGTGGCGCTGCTCGAGGGCATCGTCAGCATCCCCGACTTCCGGCGGTGAGCCGGCCGCGGCGGCTCAGTTGGCGGTGACGTCCACCGGCAGGCTCTGAGGCGCGCCGGAGTGCTCGGTGATCTCGGTGCCCTCGCTGCAGCCATCGCCGAGCTGGATGCCGGTGGCATGGGTGCCGGTGATGTCGCGCCCGCCGGTGTAGGCCTGCACCAGGATGACCGGCGCGGTCTGCGGAACGAGGGTGAGGTTCACCAGATAGGTGCAGGTCTGGCCCGAGCTGCAGGTCGCCTGGGTCGAGGTCACGTTCTGGATGTTCAACGTGGGATCGACGTCGAGCGGCGAGCCGCCGTCGGGGAAGTCGGCGCTGTGCGCGATGTCGGCGCAGGTCACGGCGGTGCCGTCCGTGCGCGTGGGGTAGTAGGCCCGGATCTCGAAAGAACCGGGCTTGTTGGTGCCCCACTCGTTCAGCGAGATCTGCACCTGGGGAAGCACGGTGTCGGCGATGCAGCCGGCGTTGAACCCGGCCTGCCGCTCACACCGGCCCGACTCGCAGGTGTAGACGTGCACCGCGTCACGCGACTCGCCGCAGTCGCTCTGCGACGAGCAACCCGCGTCGCGAACGAAGCAGTGGCCACCATCTCCCGGGCCCGCGTCCGAGTCGCCGGTGCCGCCCGAACCCGAACCTGAACAACCCACCGCTGCGGCCACCGCGAGAACGAGCGCTGCGCGAAGGGTCACTGGCATTTCGGAGCGCTCGAGTTGGCATCGCAGTTGAAGTCTGCGGGGATGCAGTTGTACACGCCGGTGTTGTTGCCGCTGCCATCGGTGAGCGCGGCGCAGACGAAGCCCTTGGGGCACTCCGCTTGATCCGCGGTGCTCGAAGACGAGCACGGCACGCCGCAGGCGAACGGCCCGCCGGCGAGGACGTTGCCGCTGGGGTCGCGACCGGCCAGCGAGAGACAGGTGGCGGTGGTGCCGAACGCGGCGCAGTCGGCGTTGCCGCGGGTCTGGTCGCAGGGATGGCAGTAGCCCGCGGAGCTCGCCGAGCTGCAGGTGTTGTTGGTGCCGCAGATCTCGCAGCTGCCGCAGGCGTCGGTGCTCTGGCAGGCCTGGGCGCCGCCGAGGGTGCTCGAGCACTGCCCGAGCGCGGTGCCGCTGGGCACGAACGGCTGGCCGCTTATCGGGTCCTCGCAGATCTGGTCGGGCGCGCAGCCGGTGTTGCTCACGCAGCCGGGCAGACACGCCTGCCGGGTGGTGCCGTCGGGCTCGATGACCGGCTGGCACACCCGGCCCACACCGCACGCCGTGTCGTTGGAGCAGAACGGGACGCAGCTTCCCTCGGAGGCGCCCGCGGGCACGTCACAGACCTTGTCCGCCGGGCAGTCGGAGTCGCTCTCGCAGGTGGAGAGCGACTGGCAGATGTGGTTCACGCAGGCGAGGTTGCCGGTGCAGTCGCGGTCCACGCTGCAGCTGTTCACGCAGACGAGGTTGTTGGGATCGCACACGGTGCCGAGCGGGCAGACCGGAACCCGCGCGCGGCACTGGCCGCTGCCGGTGTCGCAGACCTGGTCGTTGTTGGCGTCGGCGCAGTCCGAGTTCTGGTTGCAGGAGGTCAGCAGATCCGGGATGCAGCCGCGAAAGCTGGTGCAATCCCGGTTCGAGGTGGGCCAGCACTGCGAATCGCCCTGCCCGACCGCGGTGCACGCCGTGCCCTGCGGGCAGTCGTCCTGGCTCTGGCACGACTTGCTGCAGAACGACTCGCCCAGGTTCGTGTCGACGCGGCAGTGGTTGCCCGGACCGCACTCGGGATCGGAGTTGCAGGTTTCGCAGAAGCCGCGAAGCGCCTGGCAGGCGCGGGTCTCGGGGTTGCAGAACTGGCCGGCGCTGCATTGGTCGTCGGCGGTGCAGCCCGGGACCGAGTCCACGCACTGGCCGGTGTAGTTCGAGCAGAACTGGTTCGGGCAGTCGGCGTCCGAGAGGCAGATGCACTGGCGGCGGATGGGATCGCAGCGCAGCGCACCGCACTCCGCGTCGACGTTGCAGGCGCGACCGGGAATCGTGTTGATTCCTCCGTCGTCGCCGCCGCCCCCTTTGCTGTTGTTGCAGCCGCCCAGGGCGAGCAGGCCGATCGCGATGAAGTAGCGGATGCGCATGAGCCGAACGCAGACCTCTTACAGGGCCGGCGGTTGTAACAGGTCCGTTTTCGAGCGGTCAACCGGTGGAGCGCGCCCCTGGTTTCACGAGCCGGGCGCATTGCCGGTCCATTCGCGCACAGTTAGGGTGCGCGCACTCCGGGAGCGACGATGGCGGTGCGTTTTCAGAAGGCGATCGTGGTGGGTGCCTCGAGCGGGATAGGCGAGGCGATGGCCAAGCGGCTCGCAGCCGAGGGCGCCGCCGTGGCGCTGGTCGCCCGCCGAAAAGACGAGCTCGAGCGCGTGGCCTCGCAGATCCGCGAGGGCGGCAAGGGACAGGCCTTCGTCCACCCGCACGACGTCACCCACTTCGACGAGGTGCCGGAGCTCTTCGAGAAGATCGTCGGCGAGCTCGGCGGGCTGGACTGCATCGTCTACGCCTCGGGCGTGATGCCCAAGCTCGAGGAGAGCGAGTACTCGTTCGCCAAAGACCGCCAAATGGTGGAGGTGAACCTGCTCGGCGCCATGGCTTGGCTCAATCCGGCCGCGGCGCGGTTCGAGGCAGCGCGCGCGGGGACCATCGTGGGCATCTCCAGCATCGCCGGAGAGCGCGGCCGCCGCGGCAACCCCGGCTACTGCACCAGCAAGGCCGCGTTCTCCACCTACCTCGAATCGCTCCGCAACCGGCTCGCCCGCTACGGCGTGAACGTCACCACCATCAAGCCGGGGTTCGTCGACACACCCATGACCCAGGGCACGCCCGGACTCTTCTGGCTCATCGGCCCCGAGCAGGCGGCGAAGAGCTCGCTCGCGCTGGCGCGGCGTGGCTCGGGGGCGCAGGGCTTCGTTCCCTGGCGCTGGAGCCTGGTGGCGGGCGTGGTGCGCTCGATCCCCTCGGCGGTGTTCCGTAGGCTCAACTTCTGATGAAGCGCGTCCCCAATCGCTCGCTCCGGGCCACCGCTGCCTGGCGCGTCCACGACGGTTTCGGCGGTGCGGTCCGCGCTGCCTGTCGGACGGTCGCGCCCAGCTCCGAGGACGAGCTCTGCGAGCTGCTTCGAATGGCCCAGGCCGAAGGGCTCACCGTGGCCTTCCGCGGCTCGGGGCGCAGCTACGGCGATGCCGCGCAGAACCGCGAAGGGCTGGTCATCGATCTCCGCGGCCTCGACGGCATGCTCGACTGGAACCCGGCCGAGGGCATCGCCAATGCCCGGGGCGGGCTCACCATCCAGGGCCTGTGGCGCCGCACCATCGAGGACGGCTTCTGGCCGGCGGTCGTGCCCGGGACGATGTTCCCCACGCTCGCCGGCTGCGCCTCGATGAACATCCACGGCAAGAACAACTTCGCTGTGGGTCCTTTCGGCGAGCACGTGCTCGACCTCGACCTGGTCACGCCCGCGGGCGAGAAGCTCCGCTGTTCGCGGACGGAGAACGCCGAGCTCTTCCACGCGGCCATCGGCGGGCTGGGCATGCTCGGCGCCATCACCCGGGTGCGGCTGAAGCTGAAGAAGGTGGCCAGCGGCAACCTCCGCGTGCAGCCGGCGGTCGCGCCCGATCTCGACGCGATGTTCGGCGAGTTCGAAGCGCGGCTGCCCCACTCCGATTACCTGGTCGGCTGGATGGACTGCTTCCCGCGCGGGAGGAGCCTCGGGCGCGGCGTCATCCACCAGGCCAACTACCTCCACGAGGGCGACGACCCCGGCGGACCGGCCACACTGCACGTCGAGAAGCAGGGGCTGCCGCCGCGCATCCTCGGCTTCCCGCGCGACCAGATCTGGAAGCTGGCGCGACTGGGCGTGCACCACCCGGGCGTTCGGCTCGTCAACTGGGCCAAGTACCAGAGCGCGGCCCTGGGCTCGAAGAAGCCGTACCTGCAGTCGCACGTGGCCTTCGCCTTCTTGCTCGACTACGTCCCGAACTGGCGGCTGGCCTATGGCCCTGGCGGGCTCATCCAGGTTCAGATCTTCGTCCCTCATGCCGCGGCGCGGGAGACCTTCCGCGACGTCCTGCGCATCGCCCACGACCACCGCGAGCCCAGCTACCTGGCAGTGATGAAGCGCCACCGCCCCGATCCGTTCCTGCTCACCCACGCCCTCGACGGCTACTCGCTGGCCATGGATTACCGGGTCACCGCCACGAACCGCGAGCGCATCTGGAAGCTGGCGGCGGCCATCCACGCGCGGGTGATCGCGGCCGGCGGCAAGTTCTACTTTGCCAAGGACGCTGCCCTCCGCGCCGAGGACGTGCTCGCCAGCTACGGCACGGAGACGGTGGCGCGGTTCGCGGCCATCAAGCAGCGGCTGGATCCGCAAGGCGTGCTCGCCTCGGATCTGGTGCGCCGCGCGCTGCCTTCATTGCTGACCCGCGCCACCGGAGCCACCGCGGCAATGATCCCCCGGGCGGGCAGCCATTGAACGTGGTGTTAATCTCCCTCCCATGATCTGGTTGCCCATTCTCCTCTTGCATGCCACCCCGGCGTACCTGCCGACGCCGGCGGTCGCGCGCCTGGCGCTCGCCGACCTCGACGGCGGCGACTCGGGATCGATCTCGGGATCGGGCAGCAGCGGAAGCTCCGGTTCCGCGTCCACCGCGAGCAGCAGCGGATCGAGCGCGTCGAGCAATTCCGCGAGCTCGGGCGACTCGACCGGAGGCAGCACCGGAGGCGCCTCAGGCACGACCGGAGGAGAGCTCGGACACACCACCAGCGACGACGGCGAGTCCCAGGACTTTGGCGTCCCCAGCCACTGCAACACCAGCAACGACTGCCCCAACCTCTTCGAGTGCGCGCAGCACAAGTGCCGCCCGACCCCGCAGTTCAACGTCGATGCCGGCGGCTGCAGCAGCGCGCCGGGCCTGGGCTGGGTCGCTGGCTTGATCGGATTCGGCCTGCTGCTGCGCCGGCGGCGCGACGCACTGCCCCGCAAATGAAAAGCCCCGCTCGCGCGGGGCTCTCCACGACTTCGATGGTGCCGAGGCTCAGGCCGCGATCGGCGCGAGGTAGCGGCTCAGGAAGATCTTGGTCTTGAGCTCCACCTGCCTCACCCGCTCGCGCGAGACGCCCCACCGCTTGCCCAACTCCTCGAGCGTCTTGGGCTGATCCTGGCTGAGCCGCTCCTGGAGGATGTCCCAGCCCAGGTCGCCGATGCGCTTGCGCACCGCCCGCAGGGCCTCGCGGACCTCGGCATCATGCTCGTCGCCCAAAAACTCCGCCTCGGGGCCCGGATCGTCGCCGACCAGGCGGTCGAGGTGGCTGGTGTCGCCGTCCTCGTCGTTGCCGATGGTCGCGTCGAGCGAGAGGTCGCGCATCACCGGCCGCTCCTTCTCGCCGCCGCGAACCTGGCTGCGGTTGTCCTTCAGGTAGCGGGTGACGTACGCGCGGATCCACCAGACCGCATAGGTGGCGAACCTGTTGCCCTTGTCGGGATCGAAATGCTCGATCGCCTTGAGCAGCCCGAAGTTGCCCTCCTGGATGAGGTCGTCCAAGCGGGCACCGCGGCCCATGTGCTTCTTGGCCACCGCCACCACGAACGGCAGGTTGTGCCGCGCGAGATCGTCGCGCGCCTGCGCGTCGCCCTTCTTGGCCCTGAGCGAGAGCTCGACCTCTTCCTCGCGGGTGAGGACGCGGCTCCTGCTCAGCTGGTTGAGGTACGGGGAAAGCTCTTCGAATTCACTGCGCGCCATGACTCTCCACCCTTTCCGCCCTGCGATGGTCTGCGCCCGGTGACGCAACGTCAGCCAACTCCTGACGCTTCCCCTTGCTCCACGCCGGGTGGCTTCTGGCCGTCCTGGGCTCCATTGGATCCATTTCCTTCAACCACTGTGATGCGCCGCGATCAATAACGTTTCTCGAACAGGCTTACGTAACGTCATCTTCCTGGCGCAATTGAGCGGCCGTTCAGTTCCGGCCCAAGGTAAGCAGCCTCGGGCGCATGGCAAGGGCCATGGAGACAAATGGCGCGGCGCGTCGAAATCATGCGAATTCGCGCCACCTTGCGCCAGAAATGACGAGCCCCCGGTCAATGCCCGAGCGGGGCATCGACCGGGGGCTCGGGGCCCGTCGGGACGGACGGCTACTCTTCGGCCGAGGCCGCCAGCGGCTGGTTGATCTCAGGCACCGGCATCTCCTCCGGCGTCTCGACCTCGATGTCCAGGTGCTTGTACTGCGGCAGCCCGGTGCCGGCGGGGACCAGCCGACCCATGATGACGTTCTCCTTCAGGCCGCGCAGGTGGTCGACCTTTCCGGAGATGGCCGCCTCGGTGAGCACCTTGGTGGTCTCCTGGAACGAGCTCGCGGAGATGAACGACTCGGTGGAGAGCGAGGCCTTGGTGATGCCCAGGAGCAGCGGCTCGCCCATCGCCGGCTTGCCGTCCTTCTGGAGCACGCGCTCGTTCTCCTCCTCGAAGACCCACTTCTCGACCTGCTCCTCCACGAGGAAGTTGGTGTCGCCCACGTCGACGATCCGGACGCGCCGCAGCATCTGGCGAACGATGGTCTCGATGTGCTTGTCGTTGATCTTCACGCCCTGGAGTCGATA
>Ga0164242_10007196_pt1 | contig 12181 bp, 26 predicted proteins | sample OricomgcompostMG_FD_108783 | JGI IMG/M metagenome (GOLD analysis project Ga0164242, IMG submission 108783) | Miracle-Growth compost microbial communities from Emeryville, California, USA - Original compost - Miracle growth compost (MG) ... | reverse complement strand
TGGCTGCTCGTCGCGGAGCAGGGTCCTGAGCGGTCCCTAAGCGGTCCTTGATCTTGCGACCGCTGAGGTCATACCGGCTCTGACGTGGGGCGGGTGGGGCTCGAACCCACGACCTGACGGATTGTGGAATCGCTTCGGATGGGTTCGGGACCGATCGGCAACAGTCGGCGTGACCAGCGCCGATCTTGGGAACCGTTCGGAACCGGTCGGCACCGCTACTGAACCATTCCGGTCCCTACTCGGACCCTCACAGCAAGTCCTCGAGCGCCGCCGCCGCCTCCTCCGACGCCAGGCCCCGACCCATGTACGTCCGCATCGTCATCGACGGATCCGCGTGCCCCGCCACGTCCGCGATCGCCCGCGGCGACAGCCCCGCCTCGTCGAGCACCGTCACGCACGTCTTGCGGAACACGTGCGATGTCACCCAGCTGAAGCCGGCCGCGTCCCGCGCCTGCCGCATCACCTTGAGCACGTTCACCGGGTACCGCCACCCGCCGAGCGAGTCCGGGAACACTGGCCAGTGCTGCGACTCCATCCGCCGCTCGAGCAGCTCCGTCACGCACCACCGGGGCAGCTTCAGCAGCCGGTCCCCCGCCGCGGACTTCGCGCCCTCGACCCGCCGGATCCCGTCCGGTGTCGGCACCAGGTGGTAGCGGATCCGCACCGTCCCCGCGTCGAGGTCGACCTCGTCCCACGACACCGCCAGCGCCTCACCGATCCGCGCACCCGTGGCGAGCATGAACCGGCACAGGGCGGGGATGTCCCAGCGGACCGCCTTCTCGTTCGCCTCCATCCCCGCCAGCCACGCCGCGCGCTCCTCCCGCGTCAACGCCCGAGGCTGCTTGCGCCGGCCGCCCGGGATCGGCGACAGGTCCCGCACCGGGTTCGTCGGGATCGCGCCCATCCGAGCCGCGTAGCCCAGCACTCCCGACAGCACCGTGCGGGCCGTCTTCGTCGCGGAGTAGCCCTTCCGCTTGCGGAGCTCGACCTTCCACACCTCGCACCGCGCGACCGTCACCTCCCGCAGGCGCAGGCTCCCGAGCCCGGGCTCGACGTAGAGCCGCCATGCGGACTCGTACGCGGTGAGCGTCCCGAGGGCGAGTTCTCCCGCGTCGTGCTCGGCGCGGCGCTGCTCGAGCCACTTCTCGGCCGCGGCCGAGAGCCTCGTGTCGCCGGTGAGGTGCGCGCCGGCGGCGTGCTTTCGCTCGGCGAGCGCCTCGAGGAGCGCGTTCTGCGCGGCCCCCTTCGACCGTCCCTGCCGCTTCACCTTGCGGGTCACGCCGTCGGCGTCGCGGAACCGGCACCGCGCCTCGAACTTCTTCGGTCCGAGCTCGCGGACGCTGATGTTTCCGTGGGTGCCGAGGGGGAGCTGCGGGCGACCGGTCACGACCAGCGATTATCGGTGTTGCGCGGTAGCGGGATGACAGGCGGGATCGGAACGGTGGGCGGGTTCAGCGCATCCTCGGCCGTCCCGTAGTCGACAGCGTGGCGCGCGGCGACGGCCTGGATGTCGTCGCTCGACCAGGTGCGGTCGAGCATCGCCAGCGCCGGGCCGTCGGGGATGAGCATCTGCGCCGCCTGGTGGCGGACGACGACCTCCTCCGTCCGGTCCATGAACCGCGGGACGGGTCCGCGTAGTGCGTGCAGCAGTTCGTGCGCGAGCGTTGACCGCCATCCGGCCGCGGTCTGCGCGCTGTCGAGGTAGATGCGGGGAGCGTCCCAGGAGAACTCGGTGGCGCCGAGGAGGCCATCGAAGTCCGCAGCCTGGAGGACGAGTGTCCCCCGCCGGTGCAAGACCTCCCGAAGGGCCAGCAGGATCCGGAGCGCAGCCTCGTGCGCAGGGGAAGAACACGTCACCTGTGCGTGGTCGTTCGGGCACAACCAGTCGTTAGCCCTGCGTTTACCGTTTACTCCGATTGCCGCGCCGAGCGGCGAGCTGTTCCCCCGGTCGGAGGTGGGCGATTGATTCGTTCGTCGCATAGACCTGTCCGGTTGTGCGGGGCCTGTTGGGTGCATCACCAGGGCCTTTCGCCCCTTGCGCGTACGCCTCGAAGCGCCTACGGATCTCCTCGACGAGAGCCCAGTCTGCGACCTCTTCGAGCCTCATAACTTCGGTTGTGAAGGTCGCGTTCACCTCCTCGGCAGTGATCATCCCCGCGGCGATTAGCGCCACGACGGGGTTCTCTCCGACCGCATCCGCGACCCGCCGAACGACCTCGGCCTCCGTTGGCACGTTCTGGCCCTTGACCCACCGCCCGACGGTCACGTCGTTGACTGCCGCGCGCCGCGCGAGTTCCCGCTTACTCCAACCCGTCCGGTCGAGCTGAGCCGAAACCCACTCGGCCCAGGGCGCACTGAGGTCCGTGCTTGTAGCCGCCACGAAGGCGGAGCGTACCTGCATCGGTGCAGCACCGCATGCATTGAGATAACCAAGAATCCCTGGTCAGGGCATTGACGCTGGCTGCACGTGTGCAGATTCGCGACACGCGGAACGACACGCCGAGTGACCACGGGTCATGCTGCTCACTTGCTGCACCGAGTTGCATGAATGCAGCACTTCCCCTAACGTCTGCACTCACGCCGCAGTGCTGCACTGTTGCAGCACCCCTCAGAACCCGTGCAGGAGCCCCACGATGCCCAAGGCGACCCTCTGTCTCCGCAAGGAGCAGGTCGAGCTGTTCCGGCGCGCCGCCGGCATGACAACGAACGCCGAGCTTGCCCGCGCCGCTCGCGTCAACCCCACCACCATCGACCGCGTCATGACCGGCCGCACCAGCGTCGGCATCGACGTCCTCGTCGGCCTACTCCACAACGCCTTCCCCCACCTCGGCTTCGACGACCTCTTCGAGATCGTCGACGCAGACGAGGACCGCACCGGGAGCGCCGCCTGATGGGCCGCCAGCACCCCTCCACCGCACTCCCCCGCCTCGCGTTCAGGCCCCGCGAAGTCGCCGAGTCCCTCGGCATGTCCTACGACCGCGTCCTCGAACTCATCCACGAAGGCCGCCTCCGCGCCAAGAAGGAGGGCCAGCACTACGTCATCCCGCGCGCCGCCATCGAGGACTACCTCGCCGCCTCCTGACCACGTCCCCGCGCATCTCGGAGCCACCATGTCCCAGACCTACATCTCCACGTTCCTCGAACCCGAGACCCAGATCGCCGCGACCATCGCCGTCACGCAGGTGACGCTGCGGGTCCGCCGCCCGGACGCCCACCAGCTCACCCTGAACGGGTCGGTCGAGGCGATGACCCGGCTGCGTGACGCGCTCCTGTCGGTGCTGCCCCTGGAGACCGAGGTGGCGTCGTGAGCGCCCCGACGAGCACCGCATTGGACGGCGCGATCGCGCAGGCCCGCGAGTGGTCCGCCTCCTCGGGGGACGACTGGCGGCTGTCGAAGGCCCAGGTTGTGGCGTTGGCGGACGCCGCCGCTGCCGGGCAGCAGGCGCGGGCCGCGGTGCGCGCGGTGCTGCAGCTCCTCGTCGACGCGACCGAGAACGGCGCGAAGGTCGTCCGGACCTCCGATGTGCGGGACGCCCTGCAGATCGGTGGCCGGCTGTGAACGAGTTCGCGGACAAGGCCCGGCCGGCCGAGCTGGGCGACCCGGCCACGGACAGGCCGCTGACGCTGCGCGTGCATCCGGACGACGACCCGCGCGACCCGAACTCCCGGCGCGTGATCAAGAACGACGACACCGACGGATGCGCATGGTGTCTCGTCACTGGTGAAGGCGAGGGCTGGGACCGCTACATGCTGGACGAGCAGGTCATGCACTGGCCGTACACGAACCACGCCCTGGCCAGCGCCGCGTTCCGGGCCGAGGACGAGCACCGGACGCTCTCGGTCGACTACGGCGACCCGCTCGACACGACCGACGGGATCGCGCCCGGGCGCGCGACGTGCGCCTGCGGCGTGTCGATCGTCGTCGACCGGCGCTACGACGCGGCCGAGTGGTGGCGCGAGCACCGGCGCCAGGCCCGCAACGCGGTCGCGCAGTCGGCCGAGCGCGGTGACCTCGACGAGCGCTCCTTCAAGGGCGGGACGACGTGACCCCTCCCCAAATCCTCACCGTCATCGGCTGGGCAGCGATCGCCCTCGCGTTCCTCCTCGCCGCCTGCGCCCTCGCCGCCATCGTCCAGGACCTCGCCCACTCGTGGGCGCGGAAGCCCGCGCACACCGCGACCCGCGCCCGCCGCAGCCAGTCCCGCATCCAGCTCCGGAGGAAGCCGTGAACGGACCCGAGCACTACGCCGAAGCCGAGAAGCTGATCGCCGAGGCCGAGCGCACTCCGAACTACGAGGGCCGCGTGGAGCTGATCGGCGCCGCCCAGGTCCACGCCACGCTCGCGCTCGTCGCCGCGACCGTCGTCGGGCAGTACGGCGTCGCGCCGATGGCCATCGACAACAACAGCGGAGCGTGGGGCAAGGTGCTGCGCAGCGCCGCCCGCGAGCGGAGCACGTCGTGAAGCACCGGCTCAACCCCGACCCAACCGACCACGACGACCTCGACGACGACCAGCCCACCGACCCCCTCGCCTACCGCGCCATCGTCGTCACCCTCCTCGCCGGCATCGCCGTCGCCGGGATCGGCCACGCCGTCACCGGCAACCCCATGTGGTGGCTCGCCGCCGCCATCGCGTGGGCCGCCACCGGGATCGTCGTCGCAGTCCTCATCTGGCGGGGCATCCGATGAGCCGGCAGCTGCGGCCCTGCGGGACACAGGCCGCCTACGAGCGCCACCTCCGCGCCGGTGAGAAACCGTGCGCCCCGTGCCGGGCCGCGCACAACGCCTACTGCCGCGGCTACACCCGGTACCGCGACACGCCCCCGCGCAAGCCCCAGCCGTGCGGCACCCCCGCCGCGTACAGGCGCCACCGCCGCCGCGGAGAGATGCCCTGCATGGCGTGCGCTGAAGCCCTCCGCGTCGACTCCCTCGCCCGCTACTACCGCAAGAGGAACGCCACATGCGAGACCTGCTGATCGACCTCGCCCGCGCCATGCTCGCCGGGTTCCAACACGGCCGCGCCCTCGCCACGCAGCCGCCCGAGCCCCGCCCGAAGCCCGTGCCGAGGGCGGAGATCCTCACCGCAGACCCCGAGCTCGCGCTCCAGGCCGCCATGCTCGTCCTCGAACGCCACGCCTGGAGTGAGCCGACCGAAGCCTGCGAGTGCGGCTACCGCGCCGCCGCCGCCGGCGACCCGTCCTGGTTCGAGCACTGCGCCCTCGAACTCGCCCAAGCCGGGCTCCTCGGCCCCATCGCGCAGGTCCACCGCCCCCTCACCGGGCACGCCCGCGACCACGCCCTCTACCAGCTCGCCTACAGCCTCCACGGCCTCAACGGCCACGAGGACGAACTGGAGATGGACCACACCGAGTCCATGCAGCAGTGGGCGAACCTCGACGCCGAACACCTCGGTGTCGAACTCGACCGCCTCGGGCTCGCCCTCGTGAAGCGGACCCGGCACGAACGGACGACGCGGTGAGCATCGTGAAGCCCGGCCCCAGCCTGCAGCTCACCCAGCTCACCGGCGACCACTGGCTCCGCCGCGACTGGCTGACCGGGAAGACGCATCCCGTCCGGCTCGACGAGATGAGCGCGCGTGACCGGGGGCGGCTCCTCGCCGGCCTCCGCCGCAACGCGCTGATCTTCCAGCGGCAGGAGCTGCGGCTGGTCGCGAACCTCCGCGACACCGGCGTCCTCACACCGGCCGAGGCCGAGGCCCGCGTCCACGCCCTCCACGCCACCCCCGCCGGGCGGTGGCTCGAGCAGCAACCCCTCGTCGCCCGTCTCCGCGAACTCGTCGAACAGGCCCAGGAAGCGGCGTGACCGACGACGAGGAGCAACCGCGGCGGTCGCCGAAGCTCACCGCGAAGGACCGCGCCGCGATCGAGAAGCGCGAACAGGACCTCGACGACCGCCGTGACGACGAGGACGCCCTGCAACGCGTCCAGACCTGGTACGAGCGGCTTCTGGGGTGGACCCATGACTGACAAGGACGAGCCCGTGAACGTCGGCACAGCCGTCCACCTCACCGACGACCCCGTCGAATCCGACGGCTGGCACGCTGCCCGCCGCGGACGCATCAACGGGTCCGAGATCGCCGCCGTCATGGGCGTCAGCCCCTTCGAGTCCGCGTTCTCCCTGTGGCACCGCAAGGCCGGCACCATCGGCGACATCACCCCGGACCCCGTCATGTACTGGGGCACTCAGCTCGAGCCCGTCATCCGCGCCGAGTGGAACAAGCGCCACCCCGAACTGGCCGTCGCCGAGACCGGCCAGTGGGCCCACCGCGACCGGAACTGGCAGGGCGGCAGCCCCGACGGGCTCGGCAATGGCCGCCTCTGGGAAGCGAAGACGGCCCGGTACGACGAGCACTGGGGCGAAGAGGGCACCGACCAGATCCCCGTGTACTACCGGGCCCAGACCCTCTGGTACCTCGACGTGTTCGGGTTCGAAGTCTGCGACGTGTCCGTCCTCATCGCCGGCAGCGACTACCGCGAGTACCGCGTCACCTACGCCGCCGCCGAGGTCGCCCAGATGCGGGAGGCCGCGCGGGCGTTCCTCGACACCCTCGACGCTCGGCAGCCCCCGCCCCTCGACGGGCACGACGCCACCTACGAGGCCGTCAAGGAACTGCACCCCGACATCGAGCCCGCGGCCGTCGAGCTCCCGGCCGACGTAGCCGAGCCGTACCTCGACGCGCTCGCCGCGGTCGCCTCCGCGGACCGCGAGAAGAAGCACCGCGCCGCCGCCGTCATCACCGCGATGGGCAACGCCCAGTACGCCACCTACCGGAACGAACGCATCGCGTCCCGCATCCCGCCCCGCACCGAGGGCGGACACCCGTACCTGCGCGCCGTCAACGGTGCCGCCGACAAGTTCAGGAGCGCCGCATGACCGAGACCGTCAGCAACGCCGTCGCCACCCGGGACACCGGGCCCGGCGCGATGATCAAGCAGTACAGCTCCGACTTCACCACCGTCCTTCCCTCACACATCAAGCCCGACACCTGGGTGCGTCTCGCCCAAGGCGTCCTCCGCCGCGACAAGCAGCTCGCCCAGATCGCGCAACGCAACCCCGGCAGCCTCATGCAGGCCCTCCTCGAGTGCGCCCGCCTCGGCCACGAGCCCGGCTCGGAGTCGTTCTACCTCGTCCCCATGGGCGGCGAGATCGAAGGATGGGAGGGCTACCGCGGCGTCGTCGAGCGCATGTACCGCGCCGGCGCAGCCGTCGCCGTCAAGGCCGAGATCGTCCGCGCCAACGACCGCTTCCACTACCAGCCCAGCATGGCCCGCCCAGAGCACGAGATCGACTGGTTCGGCGACCGCGGCGACATCCTCGGCGCCTACTCCTACGCCGAGCTCCGCGACGGCTCCACCAGCAAGGTCGTCGTCATCAACCAGGAGTACATCCGCAAGGTCAAGGCCATGTCGAAGGGCTCCGACAAGCCCACCTCGCCGTGGCAGAAGTGGCCCGAAGCGATGGTCCTCAAGACCGTGATCCACCGCCTCGAGCCCTTCGTCCCCACCAGCTCCGAGTACCTGCGTGAGCAGATGCGCGCCGCCGCCGAGGTAGCCGCCGAACAGCGGGCCGGGAAGCCCACGTCGACGCCCATCCCCGAGCCCGTCGACGTGACGCACCTGCCCGAGGCCGACGTCTTCGACGCCGAGCTCGTCGACGCCGACGAGGAGGCCCAGCCGTGACCGCCGTCTGGCCGCCCGGCGTCGCAGGGTCCATCTATCTCGGGCTCGAGCGCACCCTCGTCAAGGTCGCGCACACCGACCCCGGCGACACCTACGCCGAGATCACCACCCGCTGCCCCGTGATGAGCACCTCCGCGTTCCTCGACGCCCCCCGGCTGCGCGAGCTCGCCGCGGACCTCATCGAGCGGGCGCGGCTCATCGAAGCGACCTCCGGCCGGAAGCCCGCCGCGGGCTGACAAGCCGCGGCCCGGCCCCGCGAACCCCCCGGTGGGGCCGGGCCGCACCCAACCACTCGCTCCCCGAACAGGAAGGCGGACCACGCGTGCGCGTGCAACCGAACGGACTCGGCCAGCGACGGGAGGCGTGCTGATGCGCATCCGCACCATCAAGCCGGAGTTCTGGCGCAGCGACGACGTGACCGCGCTGTCGCGGGAGCACCGCCTCCTGTTCATCGGGCTCTGGTCGTACGTGGACGACAACGGCGTGGGGATCGACGACTACCGCCAGATCGCCGCTGACCTGTTCGCGTTGGAGGACGATCAGAAGGAGGTCCGCGACTACGTTCGCGAGGGTCTCGCGACACTTTCGCGAGGGTTGTTGATAGCCAGATACATGATCGACAACAAGCGGTACCTCTACATCACAGGGTGGCCGAAGCACCAACGCATCGACCGACCGGGCAAACCGCGGTTTCCGCAACCACCCGAGGACTGGCAGCCCCCCACCTGCGAAGACACCCCCGTTGCGGAACCAGTCGAGACACCCTCGCGAGACACTCGCGACACCCCAGCGACTGGAACAGAGGAACAGGGGAACAGGGGAACAGCAGAAAAGCTCTCCCGCACCGCTGGCGCGGCGCGGACGCCCAACCCCGCAAACGACGCCGCCTTCGCCGCCTTCTGGGACGCCTACCCGAGACGCAAGGACAAGCAAGAAGCCCGCAAAGCCTTCGACGCCGTCCTCCGCAAGAAGGTCGACCCCGATCGGCTCATCGCCGCCGCGAAGGCCTACGCCGCGACCGAGCCAGACGAGCGGTACGTGAAGTACCCGGCGACGTGGCTACGCGCCGGCTCGTACGACAACGAGCCCGACCAGCCACGCCAGCTCCGCGCCGTGGCCGGCGGCTACCAGCCGTTCCGGAACCCGACCGATCACTCCGTCTACGACGAGCCGCTCCTGCCGACACCACGGGAGACCCGATGACCAACGACGTAGTCACCTTCGACGTCCCCATCGGCGCGATGGACAGCGCCGAGGTAGAGACCTGGCGGGGCTGGTTCCGCGCCCACGGCGTCGACCCCGCCTACGTTGCGCTGCCCTGCACCGCCGAGCGCCGCCCCGCTGAGCGCCAGCTCGTCTACACGGCGTTCGTACGCGGCCCAGAGGGCTCGATCGTCACCGACGGGAACCACGCCATGCGCTTCCAGCAGGTCGTGCAGCTCGAGTCCGCTCCGCTGCCGTGGCCGGCCGTCCCGCCTGTCGCCGACCCTGACCACTACCGCTGGGGGCAGTGATGACCGCCGAGCTCGCCCTCACCGCGGCCGACGTCGACGACCCGTACGTCCTCGACGAGAACCTCACCCGCGGCCGCGAATCCCTCGACCGCATCCCCACCCGCTACCGCCAAGCCACCATTGCGCACCCCCAGGTGGCCGCCTGGGCCACGAAACTCATCACCCTCGCCAGGGACACCAGACCCGTCCCCCGAATCGCTCACGGGCCCTCTCTGCTCGTCCTCGGCCCCACCGGCACCGGCAAAACCCACAACGCCTACGCCGCCATCACCACCCTCGCCACCTCCGGCGCCGCCTGCCCCTGGCACGCACTCACCGCCGCCGACCTCTACGCCCGACTCCGCCCACGCCACGGAATCGACACCGAAAACGAATTCGACAAACTCACCCGCACCGCCCTCCTATTCATCGACGACATCGGCGCCGCAAAAAGCACCGAATGGAACGAAGAAATCAACTACCGCCTCATCAACCACCGCTACGAAAACGAACAACCCACCCTCATCACCAGCAACGTCCCACCCCAACACCTCGCCAACGCCCTCGGCGAACGCGTCGCCTCACGCCTCACCGAAATGGCCGACCGCGTCGTCCTCAAAGGCGCAGACCGAAGGCTCACAGCATGACCCCCGAAGACGCCCGCGACCGCCAACACGCCCTCCAATTCGCCTGCAACTACTGCCACGCCCAACCCGGCGAACCCTGCGTCCGCAAAGGCACCACCGACCCACTCAACAACCTCGCCGCCCACCTCGACCGACTCACCACCGCCGGCATCACCCACGCACCACTCGACACCCGGGACCTCCGACGTGGCTGAACCCGACGCCGTCCAGCGCAACACCGCGAACCGCCGCCGCGGCAGCACAGCCGAACGCGCCGTCGCCCGCGTTGCCGACTACGGCGACCCACGCATGAACGAGCACTTCTGGTCGAAGGTGTACCCCTGCCCCATCACCGGATGCTGGCTATGGGGCGACAGGCCATCCGGCCAGGGCTACGGCCAATACCGATGGGGACGACGGCGCCCCGTAGCCCACCGATTCCTCTGGGAGACACTGTTCGGCCCCGTGCCGCCCGGCCTCCAGCTCGACCACCTCTGCCGCGTCCGGTGCTGCGTCAACCCTGCACACCTCGAGCCAGTCACCCCCCAGGTCAACAACCTCCGAGGCATCGGCCCGTCAGCGCGATACGCGGCCCGCACACACTGCGACAAGGGGCACGAGTTCACTCCTGACAACACGTACAGGCGCCGTAGCGGTGGCCGAGAATGCGCGACCTGCACCGCTGACCGCATGCGGCGCAAGCGACAGGCTGCCGGGAAGAGCCCGGGACCCGCGGCGATAAACGCGACCAAGACCCACTGCATCCGCGGGCACGCGCTCGAAGGCGACAACATCCGTGTCGCCAACCGGCGGCGCGTATGCCGGACCTGCGAACGAGAGCGCATGCGCCGCGTCCGAGCACAGGCGCGGGCGTCGTGACGGCAGAGACCGTGACCATCACGCTCCCGTTCGACCGCCCACCGTCCGCGCTGGTCGGCAACTCCCGCGCCCACTGGCGACGTAGATCCGCCGACACACAACAGGTCCGCACCGTGGTCGCCGCCCTCGCCCGGCAACACAACCTGCACCTCGCCCAGCCGCAGCACGTGACCGTCGAGCTCATCTGGGCCCCAGGCGACCGCCGACGCCGCGACGCAGACAACCTCTGGCCCCTACTCAAAGCCTGCTGCGACGCCCTCGCCCGCGGTCCACGCCGCGACTGGACCGGGCTCGACCTCGTCCCAGACGACACCCCCGAGCACATGACCAAGCTCGCCCCACGCATCGACGGACCGCCAGCCAAGGGGATGTGGCTCGCCATCACCCTCCACGCAGCCGGCTACGGCACACCCCAGGAGACCCCATGACCACCCACAACTGGCACCGCGCCTGCAATTACGGCGACTGCGCGGAGGTGATGGAGACGTGCGACGGCGTGTGGGTGCGGAGTTCCCGCAACACCGGCGCGGTGGTGGCGTTCACGTTCGCGGAGTGGCGGCAGTTGCTGGCGGATGTGAAGGCCGGCCGGTTCGACGACATCAGCCCGAGCGAGGAGAACCCCCGATGACCGAGAAGACCGCAACCCCGGCCGAGATCACCCGCTGGCGGAAGCGCATCCGCCAGCACCTCAACGAGATCGAGCACTGGCGCATGGACGTCGGTGACCCGCTGCCCGCCCTTGACGGTGTCTTGGACGACGACGTGTTGGACGAGTTGGCGGCCCGCATCCTCGACGACCTGCGCGAGTCGGAGCCTCAGCCAGTCTCCGTCGGAGACGGGACCGCAGCGCTTGATCGACTGCTCCGGTTCGCGGGCACTGACGCGGCAATCGCTGAGGTGACCCGGCTGCGCGAGATCGAACAGCCGGCACGCGAGTACGTCGAGGCCGTGGACCGCGGCCGCCAGCTCGGAGTGGCGAACCTGGGCCGTCCGATCCTGCAGTTTCAGCCGCTCCGTGCCGCTCTCGGTATCGGACCGTTCCTTGGAGACGACGATGTGTGACGGCCTGGGCGCCTCTACCCCGGACGAGTGGACACCAGCTGTGGTGGCGGAGAACTTGCGCTCTCTCGCCGGGAGTCTGCCGTTGGATCAGCCCACCCAGGATTTGCTGGGGCGGGCGGCCGAGTTGGTGGAGCTGGTCGACTCGCAGGCGGCGCGTCTGGTGGAGCTTGGGCGGGTTGAGGCCCGTGCCCGTGACTTCCTGGAGCGTCGCGGGCTGGCGTCGGATGTTGCTGTCGACACGGCCCGCTACATCGTGACGGGAGACGCTGATGCCTGACGCCCCGACCCCGGACGAGGCCGCCGCGCCCTGCCAGAAGTGCCAGGTCTACCCCGACGGCACCGTGTACCGGACCCGCTGCATCTGCCCTGAGCCGATGACCGCGGAGGAGACGCTGCGCGGGGTGGCCGGTCTGGGTGGCGG
>Ga0164242_10007195_pt1 | contig 12181 bp, 8 predicted proteins | sample OricomgcompostMG_FD_108783 | JGI IMG/M metagenome (GOLD analysis project Ga0164242, IMG submission 108783) | Miracle-Growth compost microbial communities from Emeryville, California, USA - Original compost - Miracle growth compost (MG) ... | reverse complement strand
CCGGTGGAATGAGATCAAGGAGCAGGAAAAGGCGGAGCGCGCCGAACGCCGACGAGGCCAGGGGCTGCCTGCTGCAACGGCGGTGAATGGCTTGCTCGACGATGTGCCACGCAGTCAGCCGGCGCTTTCCGAGGCGCTGGACCTGCAGAGGAAGGCGGCCAAGGTCGGTTTCGACTGGTCCGAAGCCGATCCGATTTTCAATAAGATAGAGGAAGAGATTGCCGAGTTGCGCGAAGCTCTTGGTCAGCATGATCAAGCGGCGGTTCAGGAGGAACTCGGCGATCTGATCTTCGCCCTGGTCAATCTCGCGCGTCACGTCGGGTCGGATGCGGAGATGGCCCTGCGAGACACCAACACCAAGTTCCGGCGCCGGTTTTCGCACATCGAAGCTGGCCTCGCCGCCCAAGGGAAAACGACTGCCGAGGCCGATCTCGCCCTGATGGAAATGCTCTGGCAGGAAGCGAAGAAAACGGAAGGCAAGGAGAACTGAAAGGCGAACGGCATGCCTTTGCGACGATGTTCGCCCAACGATCCTAGACCGATGAGGCCAGCCGCCTCTCGAGTTCGTCGCCGTCATATCTGGTCAAGGCCAGGTCGAGATGGACGCTGCCATCTTCCTTGTCCATCCGTGCATTGACCGTGGCGTGATCATAGACCCAATTCAGAACCGCCATCTGGTGGACGCCGAGATCGATGGCTTTCTCTACGATCTCACCGGACAGAAGCAGTTCGATACGGTCCAGCAGATGGCTCATCCCCTCGCCTGTCATGGCCGACACGGCGACGGTATCCGCCGATTGCCGTGCCTTGGCACGCATGGCGTCGGCGGCTTCCGGCGACAGACGATCGAGCTTGTTCCACACCTCGATCAGCCGGGTCGAGGATATCTCGGGATCCAGCCCCATCTCCTTCAGGATCCGCCCGACGTCTCCCGCCTGCGCGGCATTGTCTGGGTCCGACATATCGCGCACATGGAGCACCAGATCGGCCTGCAGCACTTCTTCCAGCGTTGCGCGAAAAGCGGCCACAAGATGGGTCGGAAGATCGGAAATGAAGCCCACGGTATCGGACAGGATGGCGAGCCGCCCGTGGGGCAGCGTCAGCCGCCGCAATGTCGGATCGAGCGTTGCGAAGAGCATGTCTTCGGCAAGCACCTCCGCCCCCGTCAGGCGATTGAAGAGCGTTGACTTGCCTGCATTGGTATAGCCGACCAGAGCCACGACCGGATGCGGTACCTTCTGCCGTTTCGAGCGATGCAGGCTGCGCGTGCGCCTGACGTGTTCCAGTTCGCGCTCCAGTTTGACGATGCGTTCCTGGATCAGTCGCCGATCGGCCTCGATCTGCGTCTCGCCGGGACCGCCCATGAATCCCGCGCCACCGCGCTGGCGCTCAAGGTGCGTCCAACTGCGGACCAGTCGCCCTTTCTGATAGTTCAATTGGGCGAGGTCGACCTGAAGAACGCCTTCGCGCGTTGAGGCGCGCTGTCCGAATATCTCCAGGATCAGGCCCGTCCGGTCGATCACCTTCGCGTTCCATGCCCGCTCGAGATTGCGTTGCTGCACGGGCGTCAAAGGATGATCGACTATAACGAGTTCAGTCTTCGTTTCGGCCAGCCTCTCGCCGATCTCAGAGACTTTTCCGGAGCCGAGAAGCGTCGCCGGCCTCGGACGAGAAACGGAGACCAATTCAGCGTTGACGATGTCGAGATCGATAGCGCGCGCCAGCCCGATGGCTTCTTCAAGGCGCGCGTTCTCGCTCCGAGAGACGGCGGTATCGTCATCGAGTGCCGGCCGCTTCAAGGCAACAGCGAGCACGAACGCTTTTTGCCGCTCTGCTTCCGTTATATGTTCTCCGGGCAATCTCGAACTATCTTCCAGCTTCTGGTGCGGAGGGCCTGCGGCTCAGGCGCTTCCGCCGGCTTCCTCGCTCTCGAACATCTGGATCGGCTGTCCGGGCATTATGGTGGAAATCGCATGCTTGTAGACAAGCTGCGAATGGCCATCCCGTCGCAGAAGCACGCAGAAATTGTCGAAGGAGGTCACGACCCCCGTCAACTTCACGCCGTTGATGAGAAAGATCGTGAGGGAAATCTTCTGCTTCCGGACAGTGTTGAGAAACAAGTCCTGCAGGTTTTGGGTTCGTTCTGCCATTTCTTCTCGCAGCTTTCTTCTGTCGCCAGTCCTTCATCATGTGACCGGTCGATGCAATTATCAAACAAATGCAACCATGAATAACGGGTGCACTAAACCCCACACTAAACTTGGTATCAGTTCACCCAAGCCTCCGCAACGCCAAAAAGAGTACGAGAAACTCCGCCAAACGGCGATACCTCTGCACTTCCCGCGCCGACATGCACCTGAATGCACCGCCTGGAACATCACGAAATCGTTTATCCCGGGAGGGGACAATAAATCCGCTTTGCGAAAATAGCAGCCGGTGCACCTTGTGCCATCACGAAAAATAGGGTGGCCTAGAAAAATTCCAAGCTTACCCTGAACATTTGCTCGACGTGCCGGACTGCATCGACCGTGGCGAACATCACCACGCGATCCTTCGCCTTGATGCGCATGTTCCCGTCCGGTCGGACAACAGCCTTGTCGCGAAGCACGGCCCCGATGCGAACGCCGGCCGGCAGCTCCAGGTCTCGCAGAGGCTTTCCCACGAGAGGCGAGGTCTCGAGCGCCTCCGCCTCGATCACCTCCGCCGCCCCCTTCTGGACGCTGTAGACAGCTCTGATGCGCCCGCGCCGCACATGTTGAAGGATCTTGGAGATCGTGACCGTGCGCGGGTCGACATGGGCATCGATGCCGAGAGTCTTTGTGAAATCCTGATAGGAAGGGTTGTTGATGAGAGTGAGGTTGGCCCGGCAGCCAAGGCGCTTGGCCATGACGCTCGACAGGATGTTGACCTGATCGTCGTTGGTGAGCGCAACCATGAGATCGGCGTCGTGAATATCCGCTTCCGACAGGATCTGTTGGTCGAGCGAGGAGCCGTGAAGAACGACGGTGCGCCGCAGGCTGTCGGCGATTTCGGTCGCCCGGTCACGGTTGTGTTCGATGAGCCGGATTTTCGTTTTCGGCTGATACTGCTCCATGAAACGAGCCACGTAGTACCCGATATTGCCGCCGCCGGCGATGACGATCCGTGCCGCTGCCGATTCTTCGTGGCCAAACAGTCCAAGGGTTCGGCGGACATGATCCCTGGCGCAGACGACATAGGCGAGATCGCCGGTTTCGAGTTGATCGCCCGAACGAGGAACCAGTAACCGCTCGCCACGCCAGATGCCGACGACGGTTGCATTCAGGTCCGGGAAAAGCTCGCTGAGCTGGGCGAGCGGCGTGTTGACCACCGGGCAATCCTCGGTGCATTCGATCGCGACCATCGCCACGAGATCGTCACCGAACCGGACAGCGTCCATCGCGCCGGGCAGTGCTATCCGGCGCAGGACCATCTTGCCGACCTCGACCTCGGGCGAGATGATGACGTCGATCGGCAGATGCTCGCGAGAGAAAAGATCGGCATAGTGCGCTTCGAGATAGCTCTGCGCACGTATGCGGGCGATCTTCGTCGGCACCTTGAAGAGCGAGTGTGCGACCTGGCAGGCCACCATGTTGATCTCGTCGTAAAGCGTCACCGCGATGATCATGTCGGACTGTTCCGCGCCCGCCCGGGCAAGAACGTCCGGATGTGCGCCATGCCCGACATAGCCGCGCACGTCGAGCGTTTCCCGAATCGCATTGATCAGTGACGCGGACGTATCGATGACGGAGACATCGTTCGATTCCTGGGACAGGCGTTCGGCTATGCCATAGCCCACCCGTCCCGCTCCGCATATGAGGACCTTCATTCGCGCCCCGTCATTCCGATTACGTGGCCGGCCGGCCTTGAGGCGACCCTTATACGCCGAGCGATTTCAATTTTCGATGGAGCGCGGAACGTTCCATGCCGACGAATTCCGCCGTACGCGAGATATTGCCGCCGAAGCGATTGATCTGCGCAACCAGATAGTCGCGTTCGAACATTTCCCGTGCCTCGCGCAACGGCACAGTCATGATGTGGTTGCCGCCATGGGAGGGCGTCTTCGGCAACATGTCGCCGACCTCGGTCGGCAGCATTTCGGCGCTGATCGGCTTATCGGGGCTGTCCGAGCGCGCGAGAATGAGCAGGCGTTCGACATTGTTGCGCAACTGCCGGATATTTCCCGGCCAGTCGTGTGTCTGAAGGACCGCCATCGCGTCGTCGCCTATGCGGCGCAGCTTTATGCCGGCCTGTTCGCCGATCTGCCGCATGAAGAGATCGACGAGAAAGGGGATGTCCTCCCGTCGTTCCGCGAGTGACGGGACCTTGACGGGCACGACCGCGAGCCGGTGGTAGAGGTCCTCACGAAACTCCCCTGCGGAAATCATCTCTTCGAGATTGTAGGCGGTCGAGGAGATGATGCGCACATCGACCTTCACCCTCTTGGTGCCCCCTACCCGCTCGAACTGCTGGTCGATGAGCACCCGAAGGATCTTGCTTTGGGTTCCGCGCGGCATCTCGCCGATCTCGTCGAGATAGAGAATTCCGCCATGCGCTTCTTCGAGCGCGCCGACTTTCCGTTCCTGGCCATTGGTGCTCTCGGTTCCGAAAAGCGCCACCTCCATTCTCTCCGGCGTGATCGCCGCCGCATTGAGCGCGATGAACGGGCCACTAGCGCGCGACGAGCGCCGATGGATCATTCTCGCGACCAGTTCCTTTCCCGAGCCGGACGGGCCGAGAATCATGATTCGGCTGTTCGTCGGCGCCACTTTCTCGATCGTGTTCTTGAGCTGCGTGATCGCGACGGACGTTCCGATGAGTTCGGTCGACTCGCCCGAGCGCCGTTTCAGGTCGCTCACTTCGCGCTTCAGTTTTGACGTCTCCAGCGCGCGATCGGCGATCAGGATCAGGCGATCCGCCTTGAACGGCTTCTCGATGAAATCATAGGCGCCGCGCTTGATTGCCGAGACGGCCGTCTCGATGTTGCCGTGGCCGGAAATCATCACGACCGGCAGCTCCGGATGGCGGGTCTTGATCTCGTCCAGGAGAGCCAGCCCGTCGAGCCGGCTCCCTTGAAGCCAGATGTCGAGAAAGACGAGACGCGGGACGCGGTCGCTGATCGCCTGCAGCGCGGAATCACTATCGGAGGCGGTGCGTGTTTCATGCCCCTCGTCGGATAGGATGCCGGAGACGATATCGCGAATATCCGCTTCGTCATCGACGACAAGAATGTCAGACGCCATCTTGCGCCTCCTCTTTTTGTCTTTCGGATGGGCGCTCGGCCGCGCTGGCCGGCGGAAGCTTGACGGTGATCATCGCCCCGCGACCATGATCGAAATCGCTCGGAGCATCATGCAGTTCCAGCGTGCCGCCATGGTCCTCGATGATCTTCTTGACGATGGCGAGGCCGAGCCCGGTGCCCTTTTCGCGCATCGTCATGTAGGGTTCGAGTATCCGGTGCCGGTTTTCGGCCGGCAGGCCTTTTCCGTTGTCGATGACGTCGACGATGAGGAAATCGGCCTCGGAGCGCGCCCGGACCTTTATTCTGCGGCCGTCTCGCTCTTCTCCTGGGGGCACCGCTTCGATGGCCTCCGCGGCGTTCTTGATCAGGTTGCCGAACGCCTGCCCCAACATGCGAGGATCGAAGAGGCCGATCAGAGGCTCGTCGCCAAAGTCCCGTGAAAACTGGATTTCGTGGCCGCCCATCTCGCGCAGGAAGACCGTGTCGCGCAGGATATCCCGCAGGTCCACCTCGACCTTCGAGGGTTTCGGCATCCGGGCAAAGGCGGAAAATTCGTCGACCATGCGGCCGATATCCTCGACCTGGCGCACGATTGTTTCGGTGCATTGGTCGAACACGGCGCGATCGTCGTCGGCGATCTGCTTTCCGTAGCGTCGGCGAATGCGCTCGGCGGACAATTGAATGGGGGTCAGCGGATTCTTGATCTCATGGGCGATCCGGCGCGCCACGTCGGCCCAGGCCGTCGAGCGTTGAGCGATCACGAGGTCGGTGATGTCGTCGAGCGTGATGACGTAGGAGCCGTGCGCGCCGCCCGTCTCCTCGCGGGTGATCTGGACGTTCAGCGTGCGTTCCTTGCCGCCGCGGATCATCGTCACCTGCTTGCGGTGATCCCAGCGATGCCGAAGGGAGGCCTCGGCGATTACGTCTTCGAACTCCGGGGCGACGTCCTTGAGTTCGCGTCCGACCAGCCCCCCCTCGTCGGCGCCGAGTATGTAGTCGGCCGAACTGTTGGAAATCGAGATGCGTCCTTCCTCCGAAACGCCGATCACACCCGCCGTGACACCCGACAGGACGGCTTCGGAGAACCGCCGCCGCTCATCGATCTGGTCTTTGGCCTCGAGCAACTGGTTATGTTGGGTGCGGATCTGCACGATCATGTTGTTGAACGTCTTGGAAAGATTTCCGACGTCTCCGTCGGAAGATCTCACTGGAACGTTGACCCGCAAATTCCCTCGGGCGACGTCGTCCGCCGCGCCGATCAGCAGGCGAATGGGCCGTACGATCCGGTCGGCCACCGCGATTGCAGTCCAGATCGCAGCGAGCAGCACGATGAGCGCGAATCCGAGATAAAGGATTGCAAAGGCGATCTGGAGCGGCGTGCGGCCGCGTTCCATCGAGTGGTATTCCTCCGTGGTCTGTTCCATTTCGCGCATGGAATGGATGACGTCCGGATCGACCGCCCGGATCGTATAGAGGAACATGTTCGGGAAGTTCTGGAGCTTGATGACCGCGCCGACCAGGTTCGTGACGCCTGGCGGGATGAGTGTCGGCTCGCCCGTGATCGCCGTTTTCATCGCGTCCTTGGGGATCGCGGGAAGCGGGCGTTGTGTCTTGATGTCGGCCTGTGCGACCGCCTGCCCGCTTTTGTCCACGACGAACGCACCGAGCAGACCGCGGCCGACGGCCTGGCGGGTCAGGAAGTTGCCGAATCCCGTGCGGTCCAGGTTGAAGAGAGGTCGGGCATTGTCGAGTTCCGTCGCCATTGTGACGGTTTGACCCTGCAGATAGCGCGCATTCTCCATGACATAGGCTTGTGCGACGCTGAGCGACTGCTCGACGATCGACTTCGTACGGATAGAAAACCAGCGATCCAACCCGACGTTGAGCGTGATGCTGGCGACGATCGCAACGAGGATCGCCGGCGTTATCGCGACGATTGAGAAGAGCACGACGATGCGCACGTGCAATCGTGCAGCGGCCCTGCCCTTTCTGCGTGCCTTGACCAATCCATAGATCTCGCGCGCGATGAGCACGATCAGGCCGAGCACGAAGAAAAGGTTGAGCGCCGCTAGCCCGATCACGACATTGGTGACGGGCGCGATGGGGGTCAAACCCAGCAGAATGACAAAAGATGCCGTGGAGGAAACCAGCGCCCCGACGACGAGCGCGATGCCGGGAGCCGCCAGCGAGCGGCGTCGACGCGCCCCTTCCGTCACATTTTCGCCCACCGTACGGAGCGATTCGCCGACTGCCATCCGATCCTCGACATTGCACCGGCCGGCGGAGATTGTGGTCAGCCGGGTCCTCACCTCTCGTGGCGGTAGAGCAACATAATGTGGCGAAAATGCAACGCTGGCCGCGCCGCTGTCAAGAAGTTCGTGGACTGCGGTAGACGGAAACCCCGAGCTCTCGGATTTTCTTGCGCAGGGTATTGCGATTGAGGCCGAGGAGTTCGGCCGCCTTGATCTGATTGCCCCGTGTGGCGGTCAGTGCCGCAAGGATGAGCGGATGCTCGACCTCCGACAGCACGCGCTGATAGAGGCCGGGCGGCGGCAGATCGTCGCCGTAGGTCGTGAAGTATCGCAGCATGTTGTCTTCGACGGCTTGCGCGATCGTGAACGCTCCCCCGCCATTGGACGCAGCCATGGGGCTGTCCGGAACCTCCGTCCGCAATTCGTTGTCGATGATCTCCCGCGTGATGACGTCCTGCGGATAGAGCGCCGTCAAACGCCGCACGAGATTCTCAAGCTCGCGCACGTTGCCGGGCCACGGATAGGCCTTCATGCCTTCCAGCGCTTCGCGGTCGAAGCGCTTCGGAACGAGACCCTCGCGCTCGCCCTGGCGCAGGAAGTGGCCGACGAGGTCTGGAATATCCTCTGCGCGATCTCGAAGCGGCGGCAGCCGGAGCGGCACGACGTTCAACCGGTAATAAAGATCTTCCCGGAAAAGGCCTTGGTTTATAAGCGTCTTGAGGTCCTTGTTCGTCGCCGAAACGATGCGGACATCCGTCTTGATGGGGGTTCGTCCCCCGACCGTCGTATATTCACCCTGTTGGAGAACGCGCAGGAGACGCGTCTGCGCGTCCATCGGCATGTCCCCGATTTCGTCCAGGAACAGGGTTCCTCCTTCGGCCTGCTCGAAACGGCCGGTCGAACGGGATTGCGCTCCCGTGAAGGCACCCTTCTCGTGACCGAACAATTCCGATTCGATCAGTTCCCGAGGAATGGCGGCCATGTTGATCGCCACGAACGGACCATGATGCCGTTTGCCGTAATCATGCAGGGCGCGTGCGACGAGTTCCTTGCCGGTTCCCGACTCGCCGTTGATCATCAAGGTCAGATCCGTCTGCATCAACCTGGCGAGAACGCGATAGATTTCCTGCATTGCCGCGGAGCGACCGACCAGCGGCATGGCGTCCGCCGATTCGTCGGCATGGGGCGCGGCATGGCTCCTGTTCGGTTCGGCCAGCGCACGCCCGACGATGCCGATCAGTTCCGTCAGATCGAAAGGCTTCGGCAGGTAATCATAGGCGCCCTTCTCGGATGCCTTGATCGCGGTCATGAACGTATTCTGCGCGCTGACGACGATCACCGGGAGATCGGGACGCGCCTTTCGAATCCGCGGCAGAAGATCAAACGCGTTCTCGTCGGGCATGATCACGTCGGTGACGACGAGATCGCCCTCTCCGGCCGAAACCCAGCGCCATAGCGTGGCGGCATTCGAGGTGATGCGGACTTGATAGCCCGCACGCGTCAGCGCCTGATTGAGAACGGTGCGTATCGCCGCATCGTCGTCGGCAACGAGGATTGTAGCTCCGGTCATTTGGCACTTCCTGATGTGTCTCCCGACAACGGATCGATCGGCGGCGCGTCCTTCGATGCCGGCATCAGGACGCGGAAGGTGGTGCGATCCGCCTGGCTGTCGCATTCGACGATACCGCCATGGCCGCCGACGATCTTGGCGACCAGCGCGAGCCCCAGGCCGGATCCGTTGGTCTTGGTCGTGATGAAAGGATCGAAGAGATGCGGCAGGATGTCGGCCGGCACCCCCGAGCCGTTGTCCTGCACGCAAAACTCGAGCGGCAGCGAGATTTTCTCCCTGCTGCCGGCCACCGAAAGGCTGATGCCGGGTCGATAGGCGGTCGACAGGCGAATTTCGCCGGCCGGCTGACCGGATACTGCCTCGGCAGCGTTCTTGACCAGATTGAGGAATACCTGGACGAGCTGATCGCGGTTGGCGAAGACCGGCGGCAGCGACGGGTCGTAGCTCTCGGTGAACTTGACGTTGCGGGCAAAGCCGGCCTGCGCAATTGCCTTCACGCGGTCCAGGACGGAATGAATATTGACCGGCTGACGGTCCACCGGCCGCTCGTCGGAAAACACCTCCATGCGATCGACCAGCGAAACGATCCGGTCCGTCTCGTCGCGGATAAGGCGCGTCAACGCCTTGTCGTCTCCCGTGGCGGTGCTCTCCAGCAACTGCGCCGCTCCGCGGATGCCCGACAAGGGATTCTTGATTTCGTGCGCGAGCATGGATGCGAGACCGGTGACGGAACGTGCCGCCGTGCGATGCGTGAGCTGCCGATCGATCTTGTCGGCCATGGAGCGCTCCTGAAGCAGGATGACGATCGAATTCTCAGCGCTCGCATGGGGCGCGGCATAGACGTCGACCAGCTTGTCGCTCCCGAGGCGCGGCGAGCTCAGATCGACGCGGTAGCCGTTGACCGGTCCCCGTCGTTCACGCACCTGCTCTATCAGCGTCAGCAAAGGACTGCCGAACGGCACGTGGCTTTCGAGCGTCTGCCGGGCAAGATGGGCCGCGCTGGCACCGAAAAAGGCTTCCGCCTCCCAATTGCCGAAGGATATCAATCCTTCCCCATCGACGACGATGATCGGATGCTGGATCGCATTCAGGATATCTGTAGAGATACCGGTGCCCGGAGTGCCGGACCGCTGCCCTTCGTTGGTGCTCACGCCGCGAGTTCCAACGCTTGCGACGAGGACGAAGGGATCGAGAAGACCGATTGGAGCGCCGAAAGGACCATTGCCGGCTCTTTCGCCGTCATGATCTCTCGCCGCGCCTTCCCGTCGCATCCATGCCGATCGAGATACCAGCCAAGATGCTTGCGTGCGTGGCGGACGCCGGCGCTCTCTCCGTAATGCTGCAGCATTGCCGCGTAATGCTCTGTTATGATTGAAAACAACGAGGAAGGGTCGGGCGTTTTCGAGCCCGCGAGAGCACCGGGCAACCATGGCCGTCCTTGGGCAGCGCGCCCGACCATGACGGCGTCTGCACCGGTTTTGGCAAGGATGGTCTCCACGTCCGCAGATGATGCAACGTCGCCATTGGCGACGAACGGTACCCGCACGGCATCGCGAACGCGGGCGATCGCGTCCCAGTCGGCCGAGCCTTCGTAGAACTGACATCGCGTGCGGCCATGCACCGTAATCATCGATATTCCGGCTGCTTCGGCTTTCTTGGCTATCTCCGCGCCGTTGAGGGATTGTTCGTCCCAGCCGAGACGCATCTTGAGCGTCACCGGAACAGTGCTGGCTGCAACTGTCGCCTCCACGAGCGAAAGCGCGTGATCCGGATCTCGCATCAGGGCAGAGCCGGAATAGCCGCCTGTCACCTTCTTTGCCGGGCAGCCCATGTTGATGTCGATGAGATCGGCTCCGTGGTCGACGGCTGCGCGGGCGGCTTCGGCCATCCAGCGGGGTTCGCAACCGGCGATCTGGACCATGTGCGGGTTCTGGCCCGCGCCGGCCACCCGTCTGAGCGACTCGTGATTTCCCTTTACGAGTTCGCGGCCAGCGATCATTTCCGTGACGACGAGGCCTGCGCCGAAGCGCCAGGCCAGTGTCCGAAACGGCACGTCGGTCACTCCGGACATCGGCGCGAGCAGGATGCGATTCCGGATCGCGACGCCGCCCACGGAAAAGGACGATTGAAGAAAGTCGTCAGCCAAAGATCATCTTTCGAGCAGTATTGAAATTTGCCGCATTTTTAGCCATTCGAGAGCGAGTTGCCAAGCCGGGAAGTGCAGAATCTCCAACGTCCTCTGCGGACTGGTCAAAACGGCATGCAGGCGATACATCGAAGCCACGCCGAAGAAAAGGGCCGGATACTTTGACGATGGATCGTACTGCAGAGCGCCGCTACGCTGCCGTGGTCGTCGCCGCGGGCCGGGGGGAACGCGCCGGCGCGTCCGGCGAAGGGCCGAAGCAATACCGGGAAGTCGGGGGGGAGCCGCTTGTGGTGATGGCCGTCAATGCGCTGCTCCTCCATCCCCGGGTCGAGCAGGTCATGGTCGTCACACATCCCGCCGATGACGAACTCTGGTTCCGGTCGTTGGCGTCGATGGTCGATGCGGCTCGCATTCGGCAGGTGCATGGCGGAGCGACGCGCCAGGCATCGGTTCTGGCTGGCCTGCGCGCCCTGAAGACATCGGCGCCATCCCATGTGCTGATCCACGATGCAGCGCGGCCATTCGTTTCGCCGGATTTGATCGACCGCATCGACGATGCGCTGGCGGAAGGGAACGAGGCGGTTCTTCCGGCTGTTCCCGTCAGCGATACGTTGAAGCGCGCGGAGAACATGCACATCAAGGGCACGGTCTCCCGCGATGGGCTTTATGCCGCCCAGACCCCGCAGGCCTTTCGTTATGACAGCATTCTCACGGCGCACGAGACCGCGGCGAAGAACGGCGCCCACCATTTCACCGATGATTGCGGCATTGCCGAAGCCGCCGGGCTTGCCGTGCGGATTGTTGCCGGCGATGTCGGCAACGTGAAGATCACGACAGCGAAAGACATCACCATGGCCAGGCAGCGCGTATCGGCACGTCTTCTTCCCGATGTCCGCACCGGCAATGGCTACGATGTCCATCGTCTGGTGCCGGGTGACGGCGTGACGCTTTGT
>Ga0164242_10007194_pt1 | contig 12182 bp, 7 predicted proteins | sample OricomgcompostMG_FD_108783 | JGI IMG/M metagenome (GOLD analysis project Ga0164242, IMG submission 108783) | Miracle-Growth compost microbial communities from Emeryville, California, USA - Original compost - Miracle growth compost (MG) ... | reverse complement strand
GTCTTTATGGGTCCTTTTGGCATTTTCGGCTACTAACTGATCATAAGGGAAGGCTGTAAACGGATATTTGTACAGCATTTTCATATAGGAGTGCGTCGGGGTACTATCCAAATAGTAGTATAATTCCTTGACATCCTCCCCATGATTTCCTTCATAATTGCTTAAACCAAAATACCTTTCTTTTAAAATTGAATCATGACCGTTCCAAAATGCCCAGCCAAAGCATACATGTTGCATATTGTCACAGATGCCTCCAATGGCTTCTTCGCCCCAGCGCCATGCTTTGGATCTGGCCATATCATGTGTTGTAGAGCGCCATGCGTCCCCATCTGCACTATAATCCTCTCTGACGGTTCCCCAGTGCCGATCACTGACATAGGGCCCCCATTTTTTCCAATTGGCTTCCTGTAAACGTTTGCCTTCCGTCGTATTGAAGACCGGCAACGGCTTGCATTTTTGAGCGTCTTTATCAGTACTGCGCTGCTGTGAACCCGTCGGATTTTTATTATTGTTGTCCACGCTCTCCACACTATCTTTATTAATGATCACCTGATCCGTTGCTTTATTTTTAGGATTTTTGCCTGTCGGTATTTTTGCTGCTTTTGCCATAATAATGCTGCTGGTTATTCTGTGGGTGAGATGGATACTTTATGTTTTTTAGTCTTTTGCGCTTCTTTTTAGATGTAAGTAATCTACTGTTCTGTTGATCTCATTTAGCCATTGGTTCTAAAGCCTGGAAATAAGGTCATACCACCATCTACGAATAAGGAGGCACCGGTGACATAATCACTGTCATCGCTGGCAAGCCAGACGGCCGCTTTCCCGATGTCTTCCGGTTGTCCGATACGGTTGTAGGGAATCAGGGTTAAGAGGCTACTGAGTGCTTCTTTGGTGCTCCATGCGTCCTTATTAATGGGCGTCTGGATTGCTCCCGGGCAGATACTATTGACCCTGATTTTGCGTCCCGCGAATTCTTGGGCGATGGTTTGCATTAACAGGTCAATTCCTCCTTTGCTGGTGGCATAATTTGCGTGACCTGCCCAGGGAATAATTTGATGGACGCTGCTCATATGTATGATTTTACCGGCTGCGCAGGATTTTTCAGCAACGACCCCTCTTTTTAAGAATTCTTTGATAGCCTCTCTGGCACAAAGGAACTGCCCAGTCAAATTAACATCGATGACAGCATTCCATTGTTTTAATGTCATGGCTTCAAAGGGGCTATCCACCTGGATTCCTGCGTTGTTTACCAGGATATCAACAGTGCCATAGGCTTTAATGGCGTTTTCAAACATGGCAATGACCTGGTCTTCCTGACTCACATCACACTGGCACAACATGCCCTCGCCGCCCTTTTCTAGAATACCATCTAAAACTGCCTGTGCATCCGCTTTACTTTTTTCAAATGGATAATTGATAATAACTTTGGCGCCTTCCGCTGCCATACATTCTGCGACACTTTTGCCAATACCGCTTGAAGCTCCTGTAACAATAGCGATCTGATTTTTTAGTTTCATGGAATGAAATTTAATGGTGAACATACAAGCTGAAGACTCCTCGATGACAAAAAGTTTTTCAGCTGGCCGACCCTGTTCGTAATCCTGGCTATTTTTTCTTTTAGTCATTAAATACTTCAATCTTCGCTTATCCATACTCAATGTCGTAAAATTTTACCACCCATTGAATTAAAAACATGTTATTTTTTTTATTTATAGGACTTGACGCACAATTAATAGGAGGATATTTGTTTATTTAATTCTGAAGCAATCTGGAATTATTTAGCAGCCCTTTATAACATAGACAAATAAAAAAAGCCATTGAAAGGCTGTTCGCACTTCAATGGCTTTTTTTATGCAGATGATCTGTTATTTATTTTTTGGACGTATCAATTAACTGAGATTTGTCAACTACCTGAACCTTGTCTCCTGCTTTAAGCAACTTACTAACGGTGTCGTAAGAACCGGTGACAACCTGATCTCCTGCTTTAAGGCCACTTGTTATCTGGATATAATTAATATCTTGTATACCTGTGGTAACCACTACCGGTTTTACTTTTCCGTCCTGGCCTATGACAAATACCACTTCTGATATATTGTCCTCGGAATTATCAGTATTATTGTTGTTAGTGGAATCCGTTTTTTTAATGGCGGTGGTCTTCGTCGTATCGCTGCTATTTAGATCCTTATTGTCTCTTGTTGTAACGGCATTAATGGGTACTGCCAGCACCCCGTCTTCTGTATTTGTTTCAATATCAGCGCTGGCTGACATACTGGGTCTGAAAGGAAAGGGTTTTCCTTTGCCAATCAAGTCTTTGTAACTGTCCGGTTCTAGCAGTATGTGCACCAGATAGTTGGTGGCAGTTGTAGAAGCTGTTGCAGTAGCAGAAGTGGCGTCATTGGGTTGCGGATTGGCTATTTGCGTCACCACTCCTCTGAATTTACGCTGATTATAGGCATCTACCTGAATATTCGCCTTATCTCCGATACGCACCTTATGTATGTCATTTTCTCCAACATTTACTCTAACTTCAATTTGTCCCAGATCGGCAATGCGCATCATTTCTGTACCGGTCATTTGTGCGGTACCTACCACGCGCTCTCCTTTTTTGACATCCATCAGGCTGATAATGCCGTCCATGGGAGAAACGATGGTTGCCCGTTCTACGTCTGTCTGCGCCCTTAAAAGACTAGCCTGTGAACTCTGAACATTAAACTTATTGGCATTAATGGTCGCCTCCGCAGCATTATAGTTGGCTTTAGCAGATAAATAGGCCTGCTCTGCCTGCTCAAATTCTGATTTTGAAATGACTTTCTGGTCCAGAAGAATCTTATTACGGTTATAGGCTTCCTGCGTTTGGTTAAGGGATGCTTTTAAACCGGCCAGTTGATCAACGGCATTTTGAACCTGGGCTTTAGATTGGGCAACAACGGCTGATGCCTGATCTCTTTGGCTGGCATATATATCAGCATATATTTTAGCTAATACCTGCCCTTTTCGAACGGTATCGCCTTCCTGCACAGGCAGGTCTACTATTTCCCCGGAGATGTCAGAGGATACTTTTACTTCAGTTACGGGGTAAACCTGTCCGGAAGCGGTAACTAGTTCAGTAATACTTCGCTTGGATGCTTTCTCTGCAGAGACTTTGATGCCCTCATCCTTACCAAAAACACCCATTTTGCTTAATGCAATTAAAAGTGCAATGATAATGACCAAAATAAGGATAATCCATTTAAACTTCTTACTCATAATATGTATAATAATAAAGAATCAGATGAAGAGTGTGGCTAGATTGAAAGATTAGTGGTTGTTAAGTACTAAACTGATTAAAAACTAATTATAAATTTATATGATTGTATTTATAGAATTCCAGGACTTTAAGCCGGAATATGTATTCGTAACGTGCGGCTACCTGATTGATTTTTGCGGTGTATAAATTGTTTTGTTGCACCAGATAATCGGAGGCAGAGAGCATGCCATTGTCATACCTGAGTTCGGCCAGGTGGTAGGCATATTGAGCATAGGACGCCCCTTTACTATTTGCATTGTATTTTTCTATGCCTGATTTTGCATTGGTGTAGGCTGTATAGATGTCCTGTTGCAAAGTTTGTTTGTTTTGCTCTTGTTGTAGCTCCAGATTGGTGACATTTAATTTGGCTTGTTGCCAGGCTGTTTTGGATTGGCGGTTATTGAAAATGGGAATATTTAAAGTGACGCCGATAGCCTGAGAGAGGTTGATGTCAAAAATCTGTTTCCCGTATCCTGCCTTGCTGTAAACGGGTATTTGTCCCTGAGCGGTGGTATAATAGTTCTGTCCATTTATATTGACACTTCCTATTGTGTCTACATAAGGAAAACTGCCTGATTGGGTCATATAAGAGCTCGCATAATTAGATCCAACGGAGCCAAAAGCTGAAAGCGAGGGGTACATGGCGGCCCTTGCTGATTTGGCAGCATATTGTGCGGACAGAATCTTTAAAGAGTCTACTTTTTGTTGGTATTGCGTTTTAAGGGCGTTCTGGTAGAGTTCCCCAGGCCCTAATTCACTGAGTGGCTCCAACGGGATTTTATCAACATCTGGCAAGGAGACCTCGAACGGAGTATCGGCACTTAAATTCAAAAGTGCCAGTAATTGGAGCTTATTTTGTTCCATAGTGGTCTCATTGGTGATATAGGTGCTGCTATCAGAGGCTAATTGAGCGGCTAATTGGGCCGCATTTAACTCCGGGAGCGCACCTGCGGCAACTTGCTTTTTGGTGAGTTCTAATTGATTGGTTGTCAGGCCGATTTGTCCTTTGGCGATATTTACCTGTTCTTTTGCTAATAGATATTGGAGATAGGCTGCTGCTACATTTAAGGTTACATCGCTTTTTGCCCTGTTGATATCAGCCTTGGAGGATTCGCTCTCCATTTTTTTACTTTTAATATCGTTTTGAAGTTTAAAGAAATTAAATAGCGTAACCCCCGATTGGATACTGTAACTCTGGAATAATACTCTGTTTGTCGTAAATTGATTGGTGGTCGGATCCACGGATCGTCCGAAATTGTAGCCCCCCTGGGTATTCATGTTTAAGGTGGGAATCTGATTGCTTTGGGCCTGTTTTAGACTTAAAGCATCCAATCTGGCTTGTATATCTGACTGTTTGACAGAAATATTATTATCCAGCGCATAGGTTACACACCTTTGCAGGTCCCAGGTGTCATTTTGCTGTGCAAAAAGCAGCACCGGGGCCGTCATAAATACCATTACTAGCTTTAGTTTACTCATGTATCTGCTTGCATTTTAAACTTTTACAGGGTAAAAGTGGCTTTTTTAGCCATTTTACCAGCATTTGAAAAGCTTAGCAAATATAATATGGTTTTCAATCGGTATGTGCTATTTTTAGATAAACGGAAAAAGGCGGTCATGTACGGTAAATAAACGGTGCAATAATGCAGAAATTGCCGTACTTCGCCCTATGGATTTAAAACGTTTTTTGGATAGCAAGGTTGTAGAATTTAACCGACCCTCTTTTATACAAGATGATCCAATTTGCATTCCGCACCGGTTTTCCAGTCCTCAGGATCAGGAAATCGCTGGTTTTTTTGCGGCCATATTTGCCTGGGGCAACAGAAAAATCATCATCAAGAAAGCTACAGAACTATTGGACAGGATGGATAATGCTCCCCATCAGTTTTGTTTACAGCATGAGGATCAGGATTTAAAGAAACTGCTGGGTTTTAAACATCGGACCTTTAATGATACAGATTTGCTCTATTTTGTAGAATTTTTTCATCAGCATTATTCAAATTATAATCGTCTTGAGGATGCATTTTTGATGGAACTTCCTGAAAATGAACCTTTTTCGATGCAAACAAGTCTGATTCATTTTTATCATTACTTTTTCTCCTTACCTGATCTCCCCTACCGGACGCGTAAACATATAGCTACGCCAGAGAAAAAGGCCACTTGCAAGCGGTTAAATATGTTTTTGCGTTGGATGGTCCGCAAAGACAAAAATGGTGTGGATCTGGGATTATGGAAGCGGATTCCGATGGCTGAGTTGATTTGTCCGGTGGATCTGCATGTCGCTAAGGTCGCCAGAAAGTTAGGGCTGCTGGACAGAAAACAGACTGATTGGCGCGCTGCCGAGGAATTGACCGGTTATTTAAAACAACTGGATCCCAGAGATCCGGCAAAATATGATTTTGCTTTATTTGGATTAGGAGTCGTTGAAAAGTATTATTAATCAGGCAATTGAGGTTATTTAATGGCGGCTCGAATGCTGGTTTATATATTCAAAAGTGGGTTTATAATCAATTGGGTGTTATGCATTTAAAAGGAATCTTGTCAGTCATTGGGATTTTGAGCATTTTTATGAGTTACGGGCAGGCGCAAAATAGTCATTTAAGATGGGTAGCGTTACCGGATTCACTTATTCAGGTGAATTCTTTTGGGGAGGGCCTCGCCAAAGTACAGACTTCTACGGGGAGAATTGGCTATATTGATTCAAGCGGAAACTATATCATAAGGCTAAACAAGTCATTTGTGGATGCGGGCAATTTTCAGGATGGTTACGCCTGGGTGTACCGAAAGTCGGCAGATAGTAAGCAATATGGATTTATGGATAAAAAAGGCAATATCCGGATCAGCTGCCAGTATGATAAAGTGGAAAATTTTTCAAATGGGCTGGCACTGGTACATACGGAAGCTGTTGGCTGGCAATTAATCGATTCGACAGGCAGCGTACTGCTAGGTGATACAAGTTTATTAGTCAAAGAGCCTGTGTATCAGGGAGATAAACTTGTTGAGTGGCAAGAGGTCGAGCCGCCTGCCTCGCAGGATGGTAGAATGCTCACCTTTAAAGCCGGGAAATATGGCTATTTAAATAGCCAAGGACAACCAGTAATAGCCTGCCGATTTTTAAAGGCTACGGGCTATGCAAACGGCGTTGCATTGGCCGCAGTGGACAGCGTGAAGGACCAGTTTGCAAAAATGGACACCACTAGAGATTTGTTAGATGATTTATACGATAATCTGGAGCCCGGGCCACCGGAATATATCTGGACCCTTATTGATTCCAATGGGCAACAGATCCGTACATTCAATCCTGGCTGGACCTTGGATGTTACCAGAGGATTTTCGCAAAGATTGCTTCCCTTTAAAAATGAGCAAGGTTTTTGGGGCTTTATAAATACGCATGGACAGGTGACTATTCCCGCAAAGTTCAGGCAGGAACCCTCGCCATTTTCTGATGGGGTGTGCTTTTTATCCGTCCGTGGCCAATCTGCAGATAATAAAGATGGGTATATGTTGGTGATAGATACCGCTGGCGAAAAAATCGCTAAAATTCCATTTTGAAATAAGAATGGGTGTATATATGATTCCAGACAAGCCTATCATGAAGGTCTAATGGCCGTTAAAATCGGCCAAAATTGGGGCTATATGGATAAAACAGGCAAAATGGTCGTTCCTCCTGAATATGAAACTGCGCTAGATTTTTGTGAGGGACGGGCAGTCGTTATCACTCAAGATGGGCGTTTAAAAGTGTTAATAAATCCATTGCACTAAATCAGGCATTGCATTGATTTAAATGTGGTATGGGAAATAATAAGCCTGATGCCCATTGCTTCAGGATATACCCTAAGCGGACATCAATAAAAGAAGTAAGCAAGTGTATAAATAAAAATTCCCGCTGAATAGACATTCAGCGGGGTTCCTTTTTTATTTTGTACAATATAATACGTCTTAAAAAAAGAACATGAGACAAATCGTTTCGTGTTGCTTTTGAAAAACGAACACGCTAATTTTTTTATATTAATTAAGTCTATTTTTTTCTTCAGCATTGCTGCTTTGGATAGTCTTTGCTTTGAAGGCCTTACCCAGGTTGAAATTATAAGTTAATCCTAATGTTATTTTTTGCTTTTGCTGTAATTGGTCAAAGTTCAGCCTGAAATCATTATAAAAGAATTTCCCTTTTACTTTTGAAGTGCCAAAGATATCATCACCCGCGAGTTTCACCGTCAATTTGTTGTTAAAGAACTTCTTTTGAATCGCCAAATCTGTATTAAATAAATGATGTAATATCGCATTGGCGAATATAATTTTATTGAGATAGTATGCAGAGGCACTCAGGCTATATCCCTTACCTAATTGAAAGATTTGCGAGGATTGTAACATAGCGATATTTTCCTGTAGATCGAAGGCTTCCGCAATTGCATGCTGATTACTTAATTGCAAAGTATTTTGCGTCATCCACCATTTTGTAATCTGCACGGGTACAAATGAAGTAAACATCCAGATTTTAGTAGCCCCTGAATTAATGGGCTGCTGGGTCATTTTTTCCGGGTTATCTTTTTCAGGTAAAATAGCCCGGTTGATGACATCCTTGCTATCTGTATAAGATGCCGTGAAAATATATTTATTATGCAAGGTATAGCTTAGCTCATAAGAGTTGGTGAATTCTGGCGTCAGATAGGGATTCCCTCTGCCAGATGTATAATTGTCTACATAACTGATATGCGGATTTAAGGAGGAGAAGCCCGGACGATTGAGTCGTCTGTTATAAGACAGGTTCAGGCTATTGGTTCCTTCTTTATTGAGTTTTTTTATGAGATACACGCTCGGGAATAATGAGAAATAGTTTTTGGGATTTTTTTGTACACCAGTGGTGTCATAAAGCGTACCTGTTAAAGAGGTATTTTCTCCTCTCAGACCTAATTGCACGTCCATGCCCAGTACATGGCCATTATAATTGGCATAGCCGGCCACTATATTTTCCTTGTAATCGTAGATGAAGTTTTGGTCTTCATTGGGCTGCCAATTATTTTGATCTAAATAGGAGAAATAGGCAGCATTATGAATGGTCGTGATGCTGACTTTAGAGCCGAAGCCCAGGCTGCTTCCATTTTTAAAGATTTTTTTATACTTGCCATCTGCCGTGAAAATTTTAGCCTTTGAAGGCGTCTGGTTCCTAAAGGAGGTGTCACTGATAAACTGATTCTTATCATCATAAAAACTGCTGTTTGCCTCATTGCCAGACTGGCCATGGTTGAGCGTATAATCTGAGAGCAAGGTAAAACCGGAGCCCAGTGTATCTGTGGTCAATTGATAGTTTATCCCTATGTCATTATAATCACTGCCATAATTACTGGGAAAGAAGCCTTTGGATGTTGAATTAAGTTCAGGATTGCCGGGATAATGGATATCGGTGGTTGCCTTAAACTGTTCAATATCTCTGGAAAAAGAACCGGTATAGTCAATAGCTATATACTGCTTTTTGGAAATGTCAAAAGTGGCACCGGTATGTACTCTTTGGTTTTTATCCCAGGTGACGCCTCGGTTCTGGGCTGTGTAGATACCATCATTGGGGAAACCTCTGTTCTGATTTAATTTATTGAATCCTTTTTCCCAGTTATAGCTGTAGCTGGCAAAAAGTCCTAATCTGCCTTTTTTGAAATTTAATTGTGCACCTTCTGATGTTTCCGGGTATTTCCCTTGTGCATAATTTCCATATATGGATCCGTTGAGCCCCAGTTGTGTCTGTTTTTTGAGAATGATATTAATCAATCCTCCAGAGCCTTCCGCATCATATTCTGCTGGTGGGTGAGCTATAATCTGTATGGACTCAATTTCATCAGAGCGAAGCGATGTCAGGTAATTGGTTAAATCATCGCCAGATAAATTCAGCAGTTTGCCATTTACCATGACCCTGGTACCAGTCATGCCATTCACCATAATCTGTCCATCTCGAACAAGTACACCGGGAGCAAGTCCAATAGCTTCCATAGAGGACTTTCCTGCGGCAAGTGGATTATTTTCTATGTTCATTACCAGGCGGTCGGGTTTTCTTTCAATAAGCGGCTTTTTGGCCTGAACGGAAACATCGCTCAATTGATGTGCATCATGGTTGAGGGTAATTGTTCCCGGCGTACCCGTAGAGATTGCTAAGACCTGGTCCGCGTACCCGACAGCCGAAGCTCTTACTAAATAAGTACCTGAAGCAGGCACTTCTATTATAAAGTTACCCAGACTATCTGTGATTTTTGAGGTGATATAGTGTTCTGTTGTATCTTTATGACTGACCGAAATTCCCGCATAAGGCAATGAATGGCGATCCGTATTTTGAACAGTTCCCTTTAGGACGACCTGACCAAATCCGGCGGTAGATATAAGAATGCCTAAAAGGATAACTATAGATGATTTCATGATAATCGGGATAATGCGCCTGTTTTAATATAAGTATCTTTAATTTTTGATAAAGACGACTATTTTTTTAAAAAGGTTGCATGCCTGTGAAAATAATTGTAGAGCAAAGCTGAAACAAAACCGGAAATAAAAAAAAGGAAATTCGGTTAGTGGTAAATTCACTTTATAGACGGTAGCATTTTACTGCGGGACGGTTTTTGCTGTTTTAGCTGTTTCTAAAATAATTCCGGAGGGTTATAATGCCCGAAAATAGGGCTATGTGGTTTGAGTGGTTTGTTGGTTGTTTAAGCGGTTTGTATGGGTTGCAAACGTATAAGAAACCAATTTACTTTTGTTATTATTCTGTTTTTAGGGAATTCAGGATCATTCGACTAAATAAACGGGTTCGCAGGTATCCTTAACAGATGTCAAGACATACGGTTATCATCTTCAGTTATATGTTACTGTGATCTGATCATTCAAATTGATAGGAATGTCTTTTTATGAGGTAAAATAAATGCCGCTATATGACTAACCTTTTCAGGCAAGGATACAGCGGCATTTATTTTACAGTATATTTTTTCAGAACATACTGGCGGAGGCTATGAGTTCATTATTGACCTTGTTGTCTTGTCTGGCATAGCTAAATCCTTTTTGGATGGCATAGGAACCTACCTGTCCTTGTTTGTTTAAAGCAATAAAGGCCACCTGGAACTCCTTAGCTTTTGTAGAACCAGTTCTGCTGACGATGCGTTCAACAGCGAGCTGACAGGCTTTGTCCGGGCTGAGCCCTTGTCGCATAAACTCAACAACAAGATGTGTACCGGCAGATTTAATCACTTCTTCTCCAAGACCCGTAGAAACGGCAGCGCCATAAGCATTATCTACATATAGTCCTGACCCAATTAAAGGAGAGTCTCCTACCCTGCCCCTTACTTTAAAGGCCATGCCACTGGTGGTACAACTCCCACTCAGGTTGCCTGCCTGATCCAGGGCCAACATACCTATGGTGTCGTGATTCCAGTCTCCATTGTCCAGTTTGAGCGGAGCAAATGCACTTTTATTACGTCCTTCTGCCTGCTCAATATTGATTTCTGGTTTGTATTCAGATTTTTTCAGCCAGTCTTTATAGGCTTTTTTAGCGGATGGAGATAACTGCTGAGGTTCTAATTGAAATCCCTGTGAGAGCGCAAACTCCTGGGCACCTGCACCTGCCAATAATACATGTGGCGTGTTTTCCATTACTTTTCTGGCTACGCTGATGGGATGCTTGATTCTTTCGATCGCAGCCACAGCTCCTGCATTTCCATGTTCGTCCATAATGGAGGCATCTAAAGTGACGATTCCATCCCGGTCAGGATTAGCGCCCAGGCCAACACAACAGTTGATGGAAGATTCTGTCACCATTACTCCCTTTTCAACTGCATCCAGTGCTCTGCCTCCGTTGGCTAACACTTTCCAGGCATCCATATTGGCGGCGATGCCTGCATCCCAGGTTGAGATGACAATGGGCTTGTTGACTGATTTAAGGGAAACGGTTTTGCTGAAGCTGTTGGAGGTGATTAAGCCGCCTAAACCCAGCGAGCTGAGTTGCAAAAATCTTCTACGTGGTAACATATCAAATTAATTATTAAGATTCTATTAGTTATTGTCAGGATATTGGTGGTTAAATCCTGACGCAAATTGTACATTTACGCTTTAAAGCACGCGTTAAAGCTAAAAAAAATATCTAATGTTCGTTTATTTTTTTTCCAGAGGTAAAAAGGGATTGACTTTATTGGGTTTACTATGGAGTTTAATGGGTACAATTCATGCCAGTAGTCTTGATTCCGGAAGTCATATGACCATTAATCGACCAGATTTAATGGTGGCCTTTGATCATCCAGCCGTTGCTTTTACGCAGTCGATTCCCTTAGGAAATGGCCGGATCGGCGCCATGGTTTTTGGCAGAACAGATACAGAGCGAATTGCGTTAAATGAAATTACTCTTTGGTCTGGTGGTCCCCAGGATGGTGACAGAAAGGATGCCTACCAGTATTTAAAGCCCATTCAGGAATTTTTATTGAAAGGTGAGAATAAAAAGGCACAACAACTTTTGCAGCAACACTTTACAGCTGCCGGAAGAGGAACTGGATTCGGTCATGGTGCAAAAGACCCCTATGGGTCCTATCAAACCGCCGGCGATTTGTCTATTACTTTTAGGGGTAAAACAGGAACTATCACAGATTATAAAAGAACGCTTAATTTGGGAACTGCTTCTGCTACAGTAAGATACAAAAAAGACGGGTATATTATACAGGAAGAGGCTTTTACAGATCGAATAAATGATATCACCTGGGTCAAGATAACAACCAACCGGCCTGAAGGACTGGATTTAGCCATTGGCCTTAAAAGAGCGGCCGCCGTCAGCGCGGTGACCGTAAAGGGAAATGAGCTGCTGATGGAGGGCAGATTACCCGATGGACAAAAGCCTGGAATGCGGTTTATCAATACGGCCCAGGTGTTGACCAATAATGAC
>Ga0164242_10007193_pt1 | contig 12185 bp, 9 predicted proteins | sample OricomgcompostMG_FD_108783 | JGI IMG/M metagenome (GOLD analysis project Ga0164242, IMG submission 108783) | Miracle-Growth compost microbial communities from Emeryville, California, USA - Original compost - Miracle growth compost (MG) ... | reverse complement strand
CGATGCCGACCAGGCTGCGACGCTGCAGAAGCATATCCGCCGGTATAAGCTCCGCGCCAAGTTCGCCGTGCGGTTGCTGGAGCCGGGGGAGTGGTCGGTGTGGCAAGCCTGGGACGATGAACATTCTTCCATCCCCGCCGCCGACCGCCTAGCTTCTGTGGAAGCAGCACAATCCACCGCCCCAGAACCGGGCAACGGTCTCATCCTCCGCGACCCCCGCTTAGCGGCCCTCGGATACCGGCTCCTCGCCCCGGGCTCCGCCCCTCCGCCCGCAGTAGCGGACCTAGACCAGGCGCCCGAGTCGGCGTACACCATCCGCCGCTACCTGCACGGCGTGCCCGAGGGGCAGAGCGAACTACTCCGCGAGCAGGCACTGCCGCTGGAGAGCAACATGGACGTTGCAGGCGGTATCGACTTCCACAAGGGCTGCTACGTCGGGCAGGAGCTGACGATCCGCACCAAGCACCGCGGAGTCGTGCGTAAGCGGATCTTGCCGTGCATGCTGTATGCGCCCGAGCAGGAGATGCCGAGCGAACTAGCGTACCATCCCGGGATCGAGCTGGCCGGGTCGGGTGCGGGAGCGTTTGGTGCGGAGAACTTGCCGAGCGAGCTTAGTATCGGGAGGGTCGGGAAGAAAGGGAGGAGCCCGGGGAAGTGGCTAAAGGGCGTGGGGAATATCGGGTTGTCGCTGTGTCGGCTGGAGCTCATGACGGACGTGGTTCTGCCGGGGGAGACGGCCGCGGCGACGTATACGCCCGAGGATGAGTTCGTCGTCCAGGAGAAGCTTGAAGGAGACCAGGTTGGGCAGGCCTTCAAGATCAAGGCTTTTGTGCCGTTGTGGCTGAGGCAAGGTTTGAATGAAACCCCTCGCCCGTAAATACTAGTGTAAAAACGCAACTTGTATCACTATAGAACAAGACACTTCTGTACATTACGACTTAACGGAAACCAAGTTGGTATCAAAATCTCTAAATATATTCATGGTTTGGTATCATCGGTGTAATCTGAAAACTAAAATGTAGCTGTGCAAAGAAAGCAAGAAGAGTGCACAAGGCAGCGGCGTGTGACGAGTTCATACTGCCTGCTCGCTAGCAGTCTCAGCTCGCTTCCTCTTCTCTTCCTCCCTCCTTGCCTGCGCGGCTTTCAGCCTCGCCATAGTAGTTGCGAACTGCGGTAGGCTGCCCGAGCCGGTTTTCGTTGTCGCCGGCGACGACGGTGCGGAGGCAGCGTACGGTCTGAACGAGAAGGATCGGGACTCTGGTGGGGCCTTCTCTCCGTCAGCTTTTGACTCGTCCGCAGGATTGGGAGGAGGGGGTTTAGTAGGTGTGTCCCCTGCGGCTGGTGGCGACCGCCGCGAGGAGAGCGAGGATATGTCGCTCTTCCTTGACCGCTTGTCGGTCTTTCGCGCCGCCTTCCTTTCCTGTTTCTCCTTCAGCCGCTTCTCGAGCTCCGCTATCCGATCGTCGTATTCATCACCATTTGCTGGTTTTGGCACGCTCGGCGAGGCTTCCTGGCTAGGTTTCCGCTCCTCGCCGCCCGCAGAGGCCGTTGGTGTCGATACCCGCTCCTTATCAGCAGGAGTCGCCGCAGCGGCACTAGGGGTATCCGGCCGCTCCATCTCCCGCTGCCTGCTCCTCTCCTCCGCCTCCCGCACCAGCCTCGCCCGCTCCTCCATCCTCCTCCTTCCCGCCTCAGCAACCCTACTCCTATCCGCCTGCGTCAGGCCCCCATCCGTCTCCGTCTTCGGCCTCTTCGCCTCCCTCTCCGCGCGCTCGAGCTCCTCGACGAAGCGCCTCCTCTCCGACGACATCTCCTCGACGCGGCGCTTCTTCTGCAGCACGGCGCGCAGGCCGTTGTCGTACGCCTCGCGCGCGGGGGGGTCGCAGAGCACGTCGCGCGCCCGCTCGAAGGACTCGTACTTGGCCGGGTCGTAGCTGTCGCCCGCCTTGTCAGGGTGGTACTTGAGCCCCGCCCGCCGCCACGCGCGGTGGATGTCGTCCTTGGGCGTCGTGGCATCTACGCCGAGCAGCGCGTAGAGATCGTCGCCGCGCGACGCGCAGTCACGCGCATGCTGAACTAGTTCGGCGCTGTCTAGAGCCATGGTGAAAGTTGCTGGCCGGGTTGGATATGCTGGCGAGAAAAAAAACCAACGCAGTATCCCGCGCTGGTTCAGAGTGTGAAGGCATTGATGAAGTGGGTCAAGTTGATGTGGAATTTATCAGAAAGATAAGGAAATGTGGCGCAGCAGTCGTCATCCTGGAGCATCAGCCACACTTGAGCTGCCCCTTAATGAGACCATGACTTGCCCAAGAAAGTATCCTCTGCCTCAATATCAAGGATGTTACAAGACGAGATGCTTCAGTACCGGGTTTCCCAATACATTGTTCCGATGGATTTATTCTCACTAGGCCGGCATACAGCTCCCAAATCCAGCATCAGGACGGACCCTGAATATCTTGATCGCTTCGCTCTCCCCCCTAGAACAATATCTCTTCCAAGGAACAGGAAACTAGGCTCAAACAATGCCGCTACCCATTACTAAGAACATTATCACATTGGTAACCGCACTACATAATCATGGTTCAGTAAGTCGCCGTCAATCTTTGAACCAAATAGTCGCCACAGTTGATCCCCGCATACTTCTTTTCCTCCTCTGAAGCAAACGTCCCAGGCAATGCCTCGATCTGGCTCTTGAAATTCGGATTACAGAAGTATCTACAACTACTCGTCAGTTCTTCTCCCTGCGAGGCTAAAACCCGGCCGAATTACTGGGTTACACGACTTACGCGATGCTGTATCTCGGCGGATACAAATCGCCTTCACCACGAGGAGGTTCTACCACACGGTGGATGGTGCTCTTGATAGTGTCGTTGCTCCACCTTGCCAGTAAGTCGCCCGCATTGACAACACAGGTGCCTTCGATCGGGGTCGCGTCAACAAACTGGCCGTTCGGACTCTTCACCTGCAGACCACCACGGGAGTCCTGGAAGAGCAGAGTGACAGAACCATAATCCGAATGTTCGCCAGCGCGCACTTGGCCAGGGTTGATCCTGAAAACCTCCTTCTCGACCGCGGGATAGTGCAGGAGGCGCAGAGTGTTGTCACCGACGTCAACGAAGCTGTCGAAGAAGCTAGAGTTTAGATCCATACCTACGGCAATTGCACGCATTACCTCAACGTGGAGGGCCTTGCACTGGTTGAAGAAGCTTAGCATGGTCTTCTTGAAGCCGACCAGATCGCCTTGCTCCTCTGGCCATTGGTTTGGGTGGCCAGGCTCTCCCTCGCGGCCGATCTCGAAGCTCTCCTTGATGTCGGGGACCGCATCCCGGATCTTGTCTACCTCGGCGATATCAGTCAGCTGTGTCACTTTCTCCCTTCCCGGTGCGGAGTATCCGCGGTTTGCCTCAGGGGTCGTCCAGCCCAGGGACATTTTGATTTCCTCGGGGAGCTGGAAGAACTTGGCCGAGGTGCCTGTAAGGGGTTCCCGGCGTGGTTGGTCGTGATGACCTCAATTGAGTTGCGGGAGCGTTGCGCGCCCCGGCCGCGTATGGAACGCGGGCCCATGTGCCAATTAGGGCTGAGGCCCTACAGCTCGGCGCAGGATCAGGCTCGAATCGGGCTCGTATTACAAGGTCAACGAGCCCTCTTAGATATTGAGCTTCTCAAAAATTAGCTCTTATGTAATACAGGTAATACAGGCTCTACTGTTGCGTCTTGCTACTGTTCCATTACTTCATCAACCCTCCTACATAGTAGGCCCGTGACAAAATACGAGCTTGATTCAAACCTATTCCTGCATTAAGCTGTAGGGCTTCAACCTTAATTAGCACCCAGGCGCGCCTCAGGCGCGTGACGCTCTCGCAGCTTAATTGAGGTCATCACGACCAACCACGCCGAGGACCCTTTACACTGAAAGCTCTCTCTATAGATTGATTAAGCTTTTAGAAAACTTTAATTGTATAACAAGATGCAATCTTAAGTATTCTGAAGAAGCAGCACGCCTTACTTATCTAGATCTATACTCTAGTAAGCAATTGAAATCCTCGTCCGCTAAGTCTCGCACATCTCTACAATCATCTGGAACAATCTTCGCCCTTATACGGCTCGCAACCTTGAATGCGAGGCTCGCCTTTAGCGACTCGCCCAGTTCCTCTAGCAGCTTCGCCTTAACCCAAGTAGTACGCGCTAATTCGGGTTGAAACAAATCGGCATTAAGGGTCCAGCACTCTAAAGCAGCGTTTATCATAGCTCTATACATCCTGGTCAGGTAACATGAATTGTGGAATAGAGATAGAGGAAGGGGAGGCTGTCACAAGTGTGGGCGAGACTTACATAGCGTCTTCGTAACGATGCAATCTAATAAGATGTAGAGCGCATTTGTGACGCAAATCCGCCGCCCGATATGATCGTATACCCATCGACTCGATGAAGAAATGCAGGGATTTTCTGTGGTAGTCGTAAGACTCGACAAATCGTCCTTGGAGATTGCGAAGATTTCCAAGGGCCTGGAAATGCCGCGCTATCCTACAAAATGATGTATCAGCACTATTCGATGTCTCTAACTCAATTACATTCACGCTACTCGGATGTCTGAGAAATGGCTCACCTCAACGTCACAACGCTGCCAGTTGACTCCCAGAGTTTCACGCAATCCAGCAGTACCTTTTCTGCAACTTCCAGGTCTCCTCGAAGCATTAGCGCCATCGCATAGTTGGCGTCCCTAGATTGGAGATGCGTGACTCCTATCCTCTTTCTGATTTCCATTTCTCGCCTAAAAGACTCGATAGCCTCGTCCAATTGCCCATCTTGAGCGAGGGCGATTCCCATTTCAGTGTAGGCGTTCCCAAGGCGCATGTCCACAAAGTCGGGGCCGATACTTTCGCAAATGGATTTTTGCATTGCCAGGAAAGCTTCTTTGTGGTTGCGCGCTAGCTGAGGTTCGTTGGTGTCGGTGTATATCAGGCCAAGGCAATAGTGTATGCTGCAGAGCACACTGTCGCTATCATCACCTGGCAGAGATTCGCATAGACTTTGTGAGAGGTCGAAGAACCCATCGAAGCCCCGGAACCGGCCTTTTTCGTGTTGATACCTTGTGCAATCGTTAGGATGAGATGGATGTGGAAGGACAGGAACGGGGGATGATGGAATGGTTTCTCAGCTTACCAGGCAGCGTCGGTCAGCAGCGCGGCAAATCGAATTTTGGCGCTGTCGCTGCAACTGGACACCAGCGGCCACATCTGCTTCAATCGTAGAACGTGAGGATACAATGCCACACACAACGGGTAACGAGACATTGAATATCGCGTATCGGCCGCCTTGTGTTGTAAGAACAGGGATGGCTTTGTCGGTGCTGGCATTGCTGGTGGCCAAGTGTGCCATAGCAGGTCGACTACGGCTTCGAAGATTGAAACCATTTCTTCACTGCTCATGCTAGATCTGATTGCGTCTTGGACCAAACGATGGACTGAAATGTGATAACCCGAGAGTCCGGTCTTTTTCTTGTCTCTCCGTATGAGTGACGACTGTGACAACTCAGCACGCGCTTCATTGAATTTGGGTCTTGTGAAGGACAATGGAGCAAATATCAGGACTGCGGTATCGAAGAGAATGCTCTCTTGTATGACGTCAGGATCCAGGAACAACATCATCTTCAAGAGACCCTTCGCCTCCGATGAGAGTTTCTCGAATGCCCAAACAGTAGCAATGCTATGTTTGTAAGCCTTCGTGCTGGTGTTGTACTTTGTACCGTAGAGAGCTATCCGGTGTTTGTCTTCTTCATAGATGGATTGGAACTCGCTTAGGCTAAGATCCTGCCGACGAATGATCCCAGCCATCTGAGCTATCGCAAGAGGCAGTCCAGCAAGATCCCTGGAGATTTCTTGCGCAGTTTTCTCTGCATCCTCCTCTGAGCTCCCGTCGGACTCGGTGAGCTTCAGTAAGAGAGCGCCGCCGTCGATGTCATTCAACGGCTCTAAGTTTAGACCAGAGGAACTTGAAGAGAACAGCTGCTTTGCTAATGGGTCGCGGCTGGTGATTAGAACACTGCCCGGACCCTCAGGCCAGTAATCTCCAAGCAACTTGGGGTCATCGGCGTTGTCGAAGATAAGAAGCCAAGATGCATCGTTACCACCTGAAGCTGTAGAACTGATGTCTTCGGCGATGGTTGTATTTCCTTTGACAGGATTTGCGAGCCAACCTTTGACCAGAGATCGCGAAATAACTTGATTCGTAGCTTCCTCTGCCGTTTCGAGGCCCAATTTGACTGACATGTCTACGAAACACTGATCCAATTTGGCAGGTTCATCGGCACGAACCCAGAAGATCGCATCAAAGTTGTCTGTATTTCTCAAGGCGAATTCAGCTGCGAGTTCGGTTTTACCCATACCGCCAAGTCCACAGAGTGCGAATTGTCGTAATCCAAATTCAGACGCCTTACTTCCGCCCTTGGGTACTAAGGCGTCTTGGATCGCGTCCAAAATCTGCTGTTGCCCAAAAAAAATCCGGCTGGGATCGTTAGACTCCAGTATAAGGCAAGGCAAGTTCACCGTCATTTTCTTAGAGAAGTCGTCCTGCATTGGTGGTATCATCTCAAACCCTTGATCACTGGATCCCGCTGCTGCTCGACCAGTTGAGTCACGGACATTTTGCGACCCTCGTTCCTCTGTTGGACTCCTAATGAGAAACAAAATAGACTTTTGTTGGTGCGGAATGGGATACTTGCCTGATATGGAATTTGAATCACTTTGGACTGGTGAATAGGTGCTAGTAGTGGCATGCTTGAAATCCACTGTCGAGGAAATGAGTCATATGTTCTTCTCCCATTTGGCGTACGTGGGAGCCCTACATGCTGCTAATCTGGCGAAGACGACATGCTCAGCTTCATCCAATGCTTCTCGAACAAATTGTTCAAACGCATTTCGGTTCGGCTCGTCCGCAAGCTCTACCCGACAAAGTGCTGCATGTTCTAGAGGAAAACTCCTAATAGTCTCGATGGGGGAGTTGGTGGTGCAGAGTGATGTGTCGGTCAACTGAGAAGAGGTGAGAAACCTAACTTGACGATAGTGGTTATCACTCACTAGTAAGTTCTTGTTTTTCAATATACCCTTATGGACCTTGGTCTTTTTACTTTCGGCAACACTGAGCACCGGTGCTTGGATGTTGATATCTTCAAACCGATCAGCGAGCTGGGTCAGCATAGCTGTTTCCAAGGCGACCCGATGTTCAGGTAGGTTCATCGGCTTCTTGATGTTGGCGGTGCTCGCGAGAATGGTTAGCCATCTTGTCAGAATATCCCCATCTGTACCGCCTCTGTGCGGCGTACCCAGGAAGATGATTCCTGCGACAGAGCTGAGGATGGATCCATAGCGGTATGGCTGCTCATGAGCAATGCAGAGACCCTGCTTCAGGATGAGACCGCCGAGGCTGTGGCAGATTCCGAACAGCGGCCGAGTATCGCTCTGAAGAGATCGCAAGTTGACTAATGCGTTAAGTAACATATCCCCCTGCACCAGAAAGTCCTGGCTAGACAATTCACTCTCATTGAGAGATATAGAGTAGTCGAAGGCTAAGACACGTGCGCGCTTCAAATTTCCCCGGAGCACTCTTGACAACCACTGCGACGAACAGAATACCCAGTCATCGGGTCTGGCGGTCGCAACGCCGGGAATCAGAAGGATGCTGATGCACGACCAGTCAGTGCATTTCTCTCGAATCGTGAGCGTGGCTGAAGACTGACTCAACATCGGCCTCTCCGTCTCGTCCGTCCAACAGCACTCTCAGAGAGCCAGCTGCTAGTGCCATCTTGCAGGCTGATTGAATCGTAGGCTTACGAGAGCCTCAAGTTGGCCGAAAGTAGCCCTAGGCTGGGTGGGTAGGGAGTTGAGAAGGGAAAGTCAGCCGGATGGCTAGATCTGGCGCTTCAAGTTAGTCAAGTCTATGTAACTCTACCCCACACTAAGATAGTGACGTGGTGCTAGACGGGTGATTGGTTGGGAGGTGTGACGAGCCCCACCACACTCCAAGTGGTGAACGAGGCTGCCTGCCAGATCGACAAGCTATGTTAGTCCCTGGTCCGAAGGGATGATAAGTGTAGATACGCATAGAGAGATCTTGTAAAATAGAACTCAGTAAGCACGCTCTTGAACTACGAGTTCCAGGGATACCGAGGCCCAAAACCTTCGATCCGAAGAAGGATTGGCGTGTTTGGCGACATTTTTCTCCACTTGAGTGGGCGTCAAGGGCGTGTGCCTCCCACAATTTGTATGAGAATGTGCAATTGTGTTGGCCAATGGCATCCCTGATCAGGGCCTGCGCCACCGAGAATCTGCAACCCTGCCAATAATATGCAACCTCCCTGGGCGCGTCGAGGGCCGTGAGACTAAAAAGCGGCTATGCATCCCCCAGAACTTCATGCGTGCGCTCATTGTCCCATCTCCTAAGGATCTTCATGAGGATTTGGAGAATAAATTCACCATGTCCAAAAAAACTCCGCGGCCTTACGCAAGTGAGGACGACTGCGGGGTTGAACATGGCCAGCAAATATCGGACGATCACAATGCCAACGCGGTGCAACGACCGCTGTTGTCACCCGATTCGAAACCCCGTCGTAGCCAAAAGACATGTATGTTACTAGCGCCTCGATTCACCGATCACATGATACTCTAGGCTGGATTGCTAAACATGCAGTCACTCCGGATGAGTACAAGCAAGCGATATACGCCCACTCTCAACGATCCGTTGTGTCGTCCAGCTTCCCGGGACGCAACTACGGGGCACTTGCCAATTGGCTCATACGTCCAAACCCAGGCGCACTTTTGCAAGAAACAGATAGTGGGACTGTGGATATTCATAAGCTCATTGTTCTACACAATCTCGACGACCAGGGACTAGGCCGAACCCGGATTCTCACCGAAGAAGACACAGCTGCACTGACAGTGTCACAATCACATCAAGGAAAAGGCCACTTGTTGTTTGTGCGGGGGTTCCTATCCCCTCCGTTGGTTGCGGAATTGGGGAGTAGATATCGGATCGACCCCGAGTTCTTCTGTCGCCACTTGGATTTCTTCGACATTTCGGTCCACCGCACCTGCTTTAACACGCCATCACTATTGAACACGACGAATAACATTATCCACATCCCTGTGAGCACTATTCTCACTGATGTGAGGGCTTATTCTACCGCCAATCTATACGATAATTCTGTCAGTCATCGAGGCTTGGTACGAGATCAAATGTCCAGGTACAAGAGAAGTCTGCAAAAATCGGCTAGCTGCGGTGATTCCATCGTACGAGAATACTCCATTCTGAGCGACCGGTACTCCGTTATTGAGCAACGGATCTCTCTATGCATCGCAGAAAATGGTGATGGCTGGGCTGGTAAGCTAGCTTGCTGGCATATTCATTTGCCACATATTGACCAAGATCTAGGACTACTCTGCATGGATAACGGCCGCGACCTTGACAAGTCACCCGTTGGCCCTTGGAACCATGATTTAGGGCGGGAATCCAGTAGCAAGGTGACATCACTACCTGTGATTCAACACCATCCTAAAATGACCTGGAGGAAACTTGGCGAAGTAGATGCTTCGTCTCGTCCGTCTCTCAACCCAGCTTCCTCGACGCATCCGGGCCTACCGCAATCAATATCCACTCTCCCTCTAGAATACCCGTCTTTGCTTTCCGCATTAGACCTCTCCAAACGGTCGCAATCCGATCCGCTCCACGCACTGATTCCTGTGTTTGCCCACGCTGCGTTCTCCGAAGTTGCCTTGTTGAACCTCGTCGATGAGTTGATGGACAAATTAACAGAGCCACTACCACTAGACAATTTCCAAAGCGAGACATTCGAAAGCCTCCAACATTTGGAGATCATTCTGGAGCGACACGCAGCCCAAATACGCCACTGCATCAGATCTATCCAAGTTCTAAGCGAGAGGAGCCCATTTACCTCTCTTCAGAACATAGGTCCTCTTGGCGGGCGCAACAGCCGTTCGCCGCGACAAAATCCTGCAGCAGCGGACAGCAGGGACTCTACAGCGTTTCACGGCCATCAACAACAGCCCTCATCCTTTTCTGCTGCTGGTATATTTCAGGATTATGAAGACCTTCTAGAGCGCTGCCTGCGTCTCCTATCACGAGTATATTCGGCCAAGACCTCCGAGATGAACCGCGCCATGATATTAGAATCGCGACGCGCCATCGAGCAGTCAGAACGGATGAAGAAGCTCACCCTGCTGGCGACTTACTTCATTCCTCTGATGTTTACCGCCTCGCTGTTTGGGATGAACTTTAACGTGTTCGGGCAGGGAGAGCTCCCTATGTGGTGGTACGTAGTTCTCGCGGTGCCATTCACTTTGTTGACACATGTGCTCTACTCTTGGGATTTGCAGACTCTCTGGTTCAGATATAGGAGAGACGTTTAGGGAGCGATAACGAGAAAATTAGCCGGAGGGAGTCTTGAGGTCTGTAGAGCACAACTATGTTACCTGGGCAACCTGGAATTTGTGTGGGGAGAATATTTTTGCAAAATCTTTCGAGAACGTGGTATCTCTTATGGCATGTAGCTTCGATGCTAAGCTTATCGAGCTGCGTCTCAAGAACAGGGAAGACCAGGTGCCAATTACAGAGGCGTCGAATATTAACACCTGCCAGGTCAGATTATCCAGTTCAACTGGTCCATCTCTGCCTTCAACCTCACGTCGGCTGCCTTTCCCCCGCTCTGAGCCTCCATCATCACAACGACCGACCCCGCCATCTCGACCAGTACACCGACCGACAGCGTCAGTGTATTACTCGTCGGCCCCGCTGCAGGGGTTTGGCGTCTCCAGAGTCAGGATCAGCGTCCGCACCATCCTAGGCAACCGCGTGTCGCTAGCCGAGTACACGCTCAACTTTATGTTCTTCACCCTCGTATCGAGCGTCGCCTTTAATATCAGTCCTGTCATCAGCAGCTACTTAATTGCTTCCTAATCCTATATTATAATTATACCTAAAATAAGCTATTAGTAAGTAGATATCGGCTTCTTTAATCAAAAAGATCCTTATATACTAATAGTTTAATATATAAAGCTAGGCAGTTTCTCGCCTCTTGGTCTCATCCCCCCTCGAGAAATCTGGAGAAGTCGATCAACTGAACCCAATATTAGACGGGACACCCCTGAAGTCATAGTTCTGCTGCCCACCGGGATGACGATGCCGCTAGCATTCACAGCTGCCTTCTCCATCTTGCCGGATTTCTGGATCAAGTCTGATACAGGTATGAGAATATCACAGCGCGGGTCAGAACTCGGGCCTTTAGTTGTGATCGCAGGATGATGGATAGCTTTTTACACAGTCGATAAGCATCGATGGGTAGATGATTGACCCTCCAGGATGAATCAACCAGGGCGGGTAGTTTCAGTCGTCCAGTCCACCAGTCCAAATTTGAACCAGTGACTGCGATTGTCTCATTACAGTGAAGTGCGAGATAAGCCCAATGTAGCAGGTACCTACGTAACCTCTGTTTCACTGGAGGGGCCATGTGCATTTGGTAGTACTTATCCAACTAGTGAGAGGAAACGCGTTATCACAATTTCCCCAAACAACAGTATCCTGTACTTTTACATTTTCTCGATGGGGGAAACGGAACTTGAGGCTACCTAGGTATGCACGTAAACACATAAATATTTTTAGTCACGGTAAGCTCCTTAGAGTATGACTGTTTGGTTCTCGGGGGAAAGGTTGGGAAAGGGGAAACGCATTTTGAACCCCCTATTTATGTGCCTATCGTCGTAACTTTTGTTTATCCCCCTTTCTACAAAAATGCCGGCCACACCTTTTATTAAACCCGTTAGGACACCATCTGCCAGCCTCTGTACCGCTATACCCCCAGCGGGATTGGAATCTTCGTAGAACGGCCCCGGTTTGATGCCGTTGTGTCTCCCCGCCGAGGGTTAAAACTCTCACCACCCTCCGTCACCTCGAGACCACGTTTGATGATAGCGAGCTCTGTCCCCTTGACGAAGGCGATCTCCCCGCCACGAGCCACGCCCATGCCTAAATTAGTACCATTAATCCAGTCGCCTGGCAGGAAGAAGTGCCGGATCATCCAGTCCGAGGGGTGGGTCACCGGTGCAGACATAGACGGTGATGGGGCCATGGGCTTCAAGTCGAAAGAACACATCCAGCGGTCACTCGTGCATACGATT
>Ga0164242_10007192_pt1 | contig 12188 bp, 10 predicted proteins | sample OricomgcompostMG_FD_108783 | JGI IMG/M metagenome (GOLD analysis project Ga0164242, IMG submission 108783) | Miracle-Growth compost microbial communities from Emeryville, California, USA - Original compost - Miracle growth compost (MG) ... | reverse complement strand
TCGGTTCTCGCCACCGTCGGCATGCTCGTGATCATGCTTGTCGCCGGGCAAGTCGCGTTCGGCAACTTCATCACACCGCGCCTGATCTCATCGTTGTTCTTGAACAACGCGTTCCTGATCGTGCTCGCGGTCGGCATGACGTTCGTGATCCTCACCGGTGGCATCGACCTGTCTGTCGGATCGGTGATCGCGTTCAGTGGCCTGCTCGGCGCGCAATTGCTCGCGCACGGATGGCCTGCTGCCATCGTGATGCCCCTGATGGTGCTGTCAGGCACGCTGATCGGCGTGATCATAGGTGTGATGGTCGCCGTTTTCGACATCCAACCGTTCATCGCGTCGTTGGCCGGCATGTTCCTTGCACGCGGGTTGGCATACGTCGTGAGTCTGAAGTCGCTCCCCATCTCCGACGCCGCCGTCGACTGGCTGACATCGACCAGATGGGCGATCGGCGACTGGAGCGTGACGCCTGGCGTTGTGTTGGCGCTTCTGTTCGTGGCCATCGCTTTCTGGGTTCTGCACTACACCCGGTTCGGCCGCACCGTGTATGCGATCGGCGGTAGCGCGCAGTCCGCGCGGCTGATGGGGCTCGCTGCCACGAGAACGACGTTCCTCGTTTACGTCGTCAGCGGCACATGCGCCGGTTTCGCCGGCCTGATCTTCGCCTCATACACCGGTTCCGGCAACCCGTTGGCCGGCCTCGGAATGGAGCTCGAAGCGATCGCGGCGGTTGTGATCGGCGGCACGATCCTGACCGGTGGCAGCGGGTACGTGATCGGATCGCTTGTCGGAGTGCTCGTCTATGGCCTCATCGAGATTACGATCACGTATATGAGCGTCGACTCGTGGTGGACGTACATCGTCATCGGCGTTCTTTTGCTGTTGTTCGTCGTCTTCCAGCGGGCGCTTGGGGCGCGCCGTCGGCGCACCTGATCGTCCACATCGACAGACGCGCGTCGTGCGCTGCGGATGTCGCTAAGGTGGCACCGAAGAAGGTGGTGAGCACGCGATGACCAGGGAACCGGCACCCGTGCTCGAAGTGCGCGGTCTCACCGTGGCATTCCCCGGACATGTCGCCCTGGATGCCGTCGATTTTCGAATGTTCCCTGGCGAAGTGCACGCGCTGCTCGGCGAGAACGGCGCAGGCAAGTCAACGCTGATCAAGGCGATCACGGGTGCGCACGTCCCAGACGGGGGATCGATCGCGCTTGACGGTCGCGAAGTGGACTTCTCCGGGCCTTCTAGCGCGCACCGCGCGGGGATCGCCGCCGTGTATCAAGAGATCGATCTGCTTCCGAACCTGACCGTGGCCGAGAACGTCATGCTCGGGCACGAACCGCGCCGGTTCGGCACGATCGACTGGCGTTCCACACGTGAACGCGCCGCGGATGCTCTTGCTCGCCTCGGCGTTGACGTCGACGTCGCGACCCAGCTCGGGCAGCACTCCCCCGCCGTGCAGCAGCTTGTGGCGATTGCGCGCGTCGTCTCCATGGACGCGCGCGTTCTCGTTCTGGATGAGCCAACATCGAGCTTGGACAACGATGAGGTCACCGAGCTGTTCAGGGTGGTCCGCACGCTGACGGCGAGCGGCGTTGCAGTGTTGTTCGTGTCGCACTTCATCGAACAGGTCTATGAGCTCGCCGACCGGCTCACCGTCCTGCGCGATGGACGTCTGGTCGGCGAATACCTTCCGTCGGAATTGCTGCGCATCGAACTGGTCGAAAAGCTGGTCGGCCGCAGGATCGGGGAGCTCGACGAACTGGGCAAGCGCAGCCAGGATGGCGCTCGCGAAGACGACGATGTCGTGCTGTCTGCGCACGACGTCACAAAGCGGCGTGCGATCGACCCGTTCACGATCGATATCGCCGAGGGCGAGCTGATCGGTGTCGCAGGTCTGCTTGGCTCAGGGCGCACGGAACTTGCACGTGTGCTTTCGGGCGTCGATCGTGCCGACGGCGGCACGACTCGTATCGCCGGAATCGTCACCCGCCTTCGATCGCCACGCACCGGCATCCGTCACGGCATCGTGTATTCGTCTGAGAACCGACGCGTCGGCGGCATCGTCGGCGGGCTCACCGTTCGTGACAACATCGTCCTCGCGCTGCAGGCTGAACGCGGGTGGTGGCGTCCGATCCCTCGCAAGCGGCAAGACGAGCTCGTGCAGAGTTATCTGGAGATGCTCGATGTGCGGCCAGCCGACCCTGATGCGCTTGCGGGCACCTTGTCGGGCGGCAATCAGCAGAAGGTCATGCTGGCGCGTCTGCTCGCTCTTGCGCCCCGGGTGCTGATCCTCGACGAGCCGACGCGTGGTGTCGACATCGGAGCGAAGGTCGAGGTGCAGCGCATGGTGCGAAACCTCGCAGACAATGGCATGGCGGTCGTGTTCATCTCTGCTGAGCTCGAAGAGGTGCTGCGTATCGCGCAGCGGGTGCTCGTGCTTCGCGAGCGACGGGTCGTTGCCGATCTGCCGAACGATGGTCTCAGCATGGAAGCACTGCTCACGCTCATCGCGTACGGTGATGAGCAGAATGCAGACGATCCATGAGCCGCGCTGAGATGATCGGCGAGTCGGCAATTGATTGGATTCCGTGGCAAACGTGAGTGAGAAGAACAAGGCGGCGAACATCTTCGACGTCGCGCGCTTGGCGGGTGTTTCGCACCAGACCGTGTCGCGCGTTGTCAACGACCTGCCGAACGTGCGCCCTGCCACGCGCGAACGAGTCGAACGGGCAATCAAGCAGCTGCGTTACACGCCGTCGCCAGCTGCAAGGGCACTTGTCACCAGGCGGTCGCGGGTGATCGGACTCATCACGACGTCCGCATCGTCGTATGGACCGGCATCCACCTCGCTCTATGTGAACGAGGCGGCGAGGCGCGCGAAATACTCCGTGTTGGCGATCAGCATGCTCGATGCCAACGGATCCGAGGTGCGGGATGCGATCGAGTCGCTGATCCGACAGAACGCCGAGGGCATCGTGCTGGTGTCAGAGGACCGCATCGTGTTGGATTCCATCTACGGCATGGAGATCGGCATTCCGATTGTCACGGTCGACCCTGACGCACCGCCGCGCATCGATTCAGCGGCGATCGATCAGTATGGCGGCGGGCGGGCGGCGGTTCGCCATCTTGTCGAACTCGGGCATCGTGAGATCGCCTTTCTGTCTGGTCCGCAACGTTCCCCCGATGCCGCTGACCGGCTGCGCGGTTGGAGTGAAGAACTGATGGCGCACGGGCTGGTGACGCGTGCGCCGGACTACGGCGACTGGGCGCCGCGGAGTGGCTATGAGTTCGGCATGCGATTCGCCGTCGGTGAGCCGTACACGGCGGCGTTCATCGCAAATGATCAGATGGCGCTTGGCTTCGTTCGCGCGATGAACGAGCGTGGCATCCGGGTGCCGGGGGACGTGAGTGTCGTCGGGTTCGACGATATTCCCGAAGCGGCATACGTCACGCCTCCACTGACCACGCTCAGACAGGACTTCAGCGAACTCGGTGAATTGACGGTGCGCAGGCTCATGTCGGCGCTCGACGGTCAGGTGGCGCCGCCCGCATCGCGCATCCCTGCCGAGTTGATCGTGCGCGCGTCAACTGCTCCGCCGGCTCGCTGACGGCCGGGGTTCCGGCGCTGGCGACTCAGTTCAGCTGGCGAGTTCGCGCTCGATCGCTGAGACGAATGCGTCGATATCGTCCTCTGTTGTGTCCCATGAGCACATCCAGCGCACTTCGCCGCGCGCGGCGTCCCAATCGTAAAACCGGAAGCGTTCGCGCAGTCGATCTGCGACGCCTGCTGGGAGTGTGGCGAATACACCGTTCGACTGGGTGGCCTGACTGAAGCCGAGCCCGGTGATTGCGCCAGACGCAACGGATGCCTCAAGCGACGATCGCAGACGCGTCGCCATCGCGTTGGCGTGCGCGGCGCTGCGCAGCCACAGATTGTCGGTCAAAAGGGCGATCAGCTGAGCAGACACGAAGCGCATCTTGGACGCCAATTGCATGTTGAACTTGCGCAGGTATGGCAGCCCGGTCGCGGCATCCGGGTTGAGTACGAGGATCGCCTCACCGAACAGTAGGCCGTTCTTGGTTCCGCCGAAGCTGAGCACGTCGACGCCGGCATCCGTCGTGAACGCGCGCAACGGCGCATCCAGCGCTGCTGCGGCGTTTGCCACCCTGGCGCCGTCCATGTGCAACTTCATGCCGTGGGAGTGCGCGTGGTCGGCGATCGCGCGCACCTCGTCGACCGTGTAGCAGGTGCCGACCTCGGTGGTCTGCGTGATCGAGACGACAAGCGGCTGCGCGCGGTGTTCGTCGCCCCATCCCCAGGCCTGCTTGTCGATGAGCTGCGGGGTCAGTTTGCCGTCTGGGGTGTCGACCGTCAGCAGCTTCAGACCGGCAACGCGCTCCGGGGCGCCGCCCTCGTCGGTGTGTATGTGCGCGGTGCTCGCGCATACGACAGCGCCCCAGCGCGGCATCATCGACTGCAACCCGACAACGTTCGCGCCCGTGCCGTTGAACACCGGATACGCCTGCACTTCGCTGCCGAAGTGTTCGGCGAAGACGTGCCGCAGACGTTCGGTGTATTCGTCCTCGCCGTACGAGATCTGATGCCCGCCATTCGCGGCAGCGATCGCGGCCAGGACCTCTGGGTGGATTCCTGCGTAATTGTCTGAGGCGAAGCCGCGGTTGTCTGGGTCGTGGAGTGTTTCGGTCACGGTGTCTATCTTCGCAGGCTGCTGTCGCCTCATCGTGCGGCCCGGACGCAGACAACGCCCGAATTCAGGTGAGGCCGCCCGCCGGCTGGATTATCCAGTCGCGATCCCGTCTCACCTGAATTCCGGTCACCCGCGGCGGGCCCGAATATCGGATGCATCGTTGACAAACTTCGTTAACATGAGATAGAAAGTTGAACCAACACCACCACGCAACCCAGCACATCCACGACCATCACCTGGTCGCCTCAACGAGGAGAGAAGAAGATGCACGGTAACAACGCGGCTCGCAACGGGTCGTCCTTCATGCGGTCACAGCTGGATCGTCGAACGCTGCTCAAGTGGGGAGCCACCGGCGCGGCTGCAGCCGCGACAACCGGGCTGCTCGCGGCCTGTGCACCGACCGGGTCATCCGGCTCTGGATCGGGTGGTAAAACGACCGTGCGCATGTGGAGCTGGTACACGGAGCAGAAGGACACGCTGCCAGCGGTTATCAAGGCGTACGAGGCGAAACATCCGAACGTAAAGATCGAGAGCCGCATTTTCGGTACGCCTGACCAATACTTGCCAGCACTGACGGCAGCGGTATCCGGCGGCGACGTACCCGAGATCTTCGCGCCTCATGTTCGTGCGATCACCTATGGCGAGCAGGGCATCTCAGCCGATCTCAAGAAGGAGTTCGGATCCAGCTTCCTGAAGGACTTTTTCCCGTCGACGAACCAGGAGTACACGAAGAACGGCAAGCAGTATGCCGTCGGCTGGGAAGCGCAGACCTTCGGCTTGTTCTACAACCCGGACATCTTTGCCGCAGCGGGCGTCGATGGCGAGCCGGAGACCTGGGACGACCTGATCGAGGCCGCAGCGAAGATCAACGCGACCGGCAAAGCATCCGTGTCGATCAGCTGCAACCCCACGACGAGCGCGCTCGACTTCTTCCTTCCGTTGATCACTCAGGTGACCGACGACCCCGAGTATTACCTGAAGCTCGATCAGCTCGAGAAGGGTTACGCATACACGAACAAACCCGTTGTCGACGCGCTTGAACTCAACGACAAGATCGTCAAGGCGAAGGTGTTTCAGCCGGGAACGACCGGCACCTCGGGCGATCAGTCGTCTCAGTTGTTCTACACCGAAGGTGCCGCGATGCTGTTCGCCGGATCGTGGACGCCTCAGGGTCTGATTCAGAATGCGTCTCCGGAGTTCGTCAAGAAATACAAGATCATGAAGACGCCGGCGATCAAGAGCGGCGCTCGGCACTGGACGGCCGATCAGGCTGGCGCGGGCTTCGCTGTCTCTGAAACGAGTAAGGCGAAGGATGCCGCGCTCGAGTTCATGAAGTACCTCTACTCAGAAGACGTGTATGCGGATCTCATGAACAAGTCCAACAGCATGCCGTCGACCCAGAGCGCAGCGCAACGTGTGACAAACCCGCAGATAAAGCTGATGACCTCGTGGTTGCCAGACGGATGCCCGCACATCCCGTTCGGCGCCGGTTCTTCCGCTGCCGGTGACCCGCTCGGCAAGATTTTCGATCAGAAGGAGTCTCCGGCGGCTGTTGCCAAGGAGATGCAGGCTGCCGTTGTGAACGCACGAGGATGAGGCGGTTCTGAACGTGTCTGGCACAACCTCAGTTGCCCTTGCCAGGGCGCGGGCAAAAGCTCAGCGCTCTGGCGGGACGACCGTGTGGAAGCTGCAGCGAACGGAGCGCCTGGCCGGGTACGGTTTCGTGCTGCCGATCACCGTGCTCTTCGCCATCTTCGTCGGCTATCCGATCCTGTTTGCCATCTACCTCAGCTTCACGAGATGGAGCGGTTTCGGAACGCCGCAGTTCACCGGCTTCGCAAACTACACGCGCATGTTCAACGACCCGGTCGCTGCCGGCGCCTTCCTGAACACGATCGTGTTCGCTGTTGTCACCACGATCATTCAGACTGCGATCCCACTCTTCATAGCCGTGCTGCTCAGCAGGGTTTGGAAGGGACTGAGCGTCGTCATCCGGACTATCCTTTTCATCCCGGGGATCATCTCGTTCGTGGTCTCCGGCGTGTTGTGGAAGCTGATTTATGACCCGAACCTCGGCACGCTGAACAACGCGCTGAAGGCGGTGGGCCTTGGCGACCTCGCCCAGCACTGGCTCTCTGACCCTGCGCTGGTCATGCCGTCGATCATCGTGGTGTCCGTCTGGGCAGCCATCGGCATGAACATGCTCATCTTCTTCGCAGGCATCCAGGGCGTCGATCCGACGTACTACGAGGCCGCGGAGGTGGACGGTGCAAGTCGTTGGCAGCAATTCTGGTATGTCACGGTTCCTGGGCTGCGGGTTGTGACCGCAATCGTCGTCAGCCTGAACCTGATGAACGGCTTCAAAGTATTCGACATCATCTACGTGATGACCGGCGGCGGCCCGAGCCACCAATCAGAAGTGTTCGGCACATACCTATACGGTCTCGCCTTCGGCTCAACAGCAGGGTCCATCCCGCAACTGGGATATGGCAGCGCCTTCAGCGTGGTTGTCATGTTGCTGTGCGGCGTTGCCGTCCTGGTGCAGATCACACTGACGAAAAGGGCGAACCGATGACAACGTTGACCACGAAACCGCCGACCGTTCCGTTCGATCGCCCCACTACCGGCCGCGGGCGACGCAGGATGCCCGTGGGCAAATCATTCGCATCGCTCATCCTTATTGCAGCAGCAGCACTCACCATCTTTCCGTTGATCTGGCTGGTGCTCACCTCGCTGCGCGAACAGAACACCGTTTTCGGCGGGCCGTTCATCCCGACCTCGATCACGTTCGACGCATATTCGAAAGCGTGGACGTCGACGAACTTCGGGCTGCATTTCCTGAACAGCCTGTGGATCACGACGGCGACAGTTGCTGGGGTTGTGATCTTTTCGGCGCTCGCCGGGTACGCATTCGCGAAGTTGCGGTTCCCGTTCAAAAACGTGATCTACGTCGCGTTGCTCGCCACCTTGATGATGCCGTCGACCTCGCTGATCATCCCGCTTTATCTGCAACTCAAGTCGTTCGGACTGCTGAACTCCCAGGCGGGCCTGTTGATTCTTTACATCAGCAGTTCTGCACCGTTTTCGATGTTCCTCATGCGCGCGTTCTTCCAGACCCTTCCCGACGAACTCGTGCAGGCAGCCAGAATCGACGGAGCGGGCGAGTTGGCGGTCTTCTGGCGAGTCGTTCTGCCTCTGGCGCGGCCCGGCATCGCGACGGTGATCATCTTTCAGTTCCTTGCGACCTGGAACGAATTCATCTATGCGAACACGGTGCTGCAGAACACCGATGAACTCCCGCTGCAACCGGTGCTTTTCAGCCTGGTCGGACAGTACGCAACCGACTGGCCGACGTTGACCGCGGGCCTCACCATGTCGATCGTGCCCGTGATCCTCGTTTACGTCTGGATGCAACGCCAGTTCGTTGCAGGGATGACGCTCGGTGCTGTCAAGAACTAACGCTGTCAAAGAACTAACGCGAACACCGCTCGGGGCAGGAACGGCCTACCCGCGTACACAACCGATAGAAGGAGCAATGCCAGCCCATGGCTATTGAAAACATTCAGATCAATGTCGCCAACGTCGCCAGATCGGTCGCGTTCTATCGGGACTTTCTGCACGCGCAACCGATCGGTGAGCCGACGGATGATCGCGCCATGCTCGACGTTGTGACGGCGACGCTCGAACTCGTGCTTGTGAACGATCCAGAACTGTCGACATGGGAGGCCGATGACCTGCAACGCGGGTTCAGACACGTCGGGTTCAAGGTCGCCAGCGTCGATGCGATCGTCGAGAAGCTGAAGGCTGCTGAAGTGCCGTTTCATTTGGATCCGCTCGAAGCCGAGGGAGGGGTTCGCATCACCTTCTTCTACGACCCTGACGGCACCCTGCTCGAGCTGGTCGAACGAGATCTGCAGTACAACACGGTGGTGGACGAGGAACTTGTCGAAGCCGAGCGAGCGCTCGGAGTCCCGGCTCGACCCAGATTCGATCACGTGGCGGTCACCGTCGCAGACTTCGACAAAACAAAGAAGCATTACGACGAGTTCGGCTTCACCCATCACGGCACGATCCTTCAGCCGCACGACAGCCGTGGATTCGAGATCAACTATCTAAAGAGCGACGACACGGTTCTCGAGATCTTCACGTATCAAGCCGACACGCGCGGCAGAGAGCCGCAGCAGGGCGCGCTCGGCTACCGTGCTGCACGTCTGACCGGATCGGCGACGGATGACCGCGTGGTCGGCGACGCCCGCGACGGGTCGGTGTATGCGGATGCCGACGGCTTCGCATACACGGTGAGGTCATAGGCGTGCCAGAGCCGGCTGGCTGGCTGCGTGAACTCGGCCGGACCGGCTTGACCGTCTCAGCCATCACCGCCGGTGGCGCACCGCTTGGCAGCATGCCGGAAAACTTCGGATACGAGGTGCAAGAACCGGATGCCGTGTTGCTGGTCGAGGCGATCCTCGCCAGTCCCATCCGCGTGATCGACACCGCAAATGGATATTCGTCGGGCAGAAGCGAAGAGCGCATCGGGAAAGCCATCGCACATTGCGGCGGCCTGCCAAACGATTTTCTAATCACCACCAAGGTGGATGCGCGCGGCGAAGACTATTCGGGCAACCGCGTGCTGCAGTCAGTCAGGGAAAGTAGGCAACGTCTCGGCATCGACACGCTCGAATTGGTCTACCTGCACGATCCTGAGTTCCACGACTTCGACGATCTGACAGCGCCGAACGGCGCCGTGCAGACCCTGGCCAGGTTGCGCGACGACGGCGAGGTCAAGCACATCGGTCTTGCCGGAGGTGACGTGCATGAGATGGAGCGCTATCTCGACACGGGACTGTTCGAGGTGCTCCTTGTGCACAACAGGTGGACGCTCGTCGATCGCAGCGCTGATCAGCTGATCTCGGATGCCCGCCTCGCGGGCGTCGCGGTGGTCAACGCGGCTGTCTATGGCGGAGGCATCCTCGCACGGGACCTTGGAGAAACGACCAATTATGGGTACCGGCCGGCCGCGGCAGAGACACTCCAGGCCATTGCCAGCATGAGCAGGTTGTGCGAGCGGTTCGGCATCGACCTTGCGACTGCCGCCATGCAGTGGTCGCTGCGCGATGAGCGCATTGCGTCGACTGTCATCGGCTTCAGCAAACCCGAGCGGATCACCAGCATCATGCGCGCAGCGACGACCAAGCTGCCTGAACCGTTCTGGAGTGAGCTGGAAGAGCTCGTCCCAGCGCGCGCCAACTGGCTCGACTTTCAGAACGTGCGCTGAACCTCAGCCCGCACCGTGCATCAACCGATTCACACCCCCCACAGAGAAGAGAGACACCACAATGCCACTTGTTCGCGTCGACATGCATTCATCGCTCGCCCAACACAGGGAGCAGCTGAGCGCTGCCATCCACACCGGACTCGTCGAAGGGCTCGCCATGCCTGCCGATGACCTCTTTCAGATTTTCCGCCTTCACGAACCAGGCGACCTGATCTACACGAAGACCTTCCCGAACGCACAACGCACCGACATCGTCTATATCCAGATTCTGCTCGCGAACCTTTACGGACCGCAGGAGAAGAAGCGCATGTATGACGCGGTCATCTCGCAGATCGCCAAGATCGGAATCAAGCCTGACAACGTCTTGATCGCTGTGACGGAGAACGCGGGGGACGACTGGTTCGCGCCGGCAAAGGATTGGAAGCCGGCTGCCCAAGAGGTCTCCGCGTGACCGCGCGCACCGACTTTCCTGACGACTTCGCATGGGGAACGGCGACCGCCTCGTACCAGATCGAGGGTGCAGCCTTCGAGGACGGCCGCACCGCGAGCATCTGGGACACATTCGCGCGCGTGCCAGGCGCGATCGCCGACGGCAATGTGGGTGACGTAGCCGACGATCACTACCATCTGTTCCGCGACGACGTGCGGTTGATGAGGCAGCTCGGCGTCAACTCATACCGCTTTTCGATTTCGTGGTCCCGCATCCTGCCGAATGGTACCGGCGAGGTCAACCGCGATGGCGTGGAGTTCTACCGTGCGCTGATTCAGGAACTCATCGACAACGGGATTCGGCCATACGCGACGTTGTACCACTGGGATCTGCCCCAGGTGCTCGAGGATGCTGGTGGCTGGCTCGAGCGTCGCACAGCGGATGCGTTCGCAGCGTATGCGCGCCTGGCGGTTCGCGAGCTCGGCGACCTTGTCACCGACTGGATCACCCTGAACGAACCGTGGTGCTCAGCGTTTCTTGGCTATGCCTCGGGTGTTCATGCACCAGGCAAGCGCCTCGGGACGCGGGCTGCACACGCCGCCCACCATTTGCTCCTGGCTCACGGCCGTGGCGTCACAGCGATCAGGCAGGAACAGCCGCAGGCAAACGTTGGGCTTACTCTCAACCTTTACTCGGTGCGGCCGGCATCCCCGAGTCCAGCCGATCTCGATGCCGCGCGGCGCACGGATGGGCTTCAGAATCGCCTGTTCCTTGAGCCGGTGCTGGCCGGTGCATATCCGCAAGACGTGTTGGCCGACCTGGGCGAACGCGAATGGTTTGCAGCCAATCCGACAACAGACATCGCCGAGATCGCCGCGCCGATCGACTTTCTCGGCATCAATTACTACAGCAGGCACACGGCTCGCGCGGGACAGTCGCGCCCGGCCGGTGCACCGAGTGCGAACCCGGGCAGCGAGTTCGTCGAGTTCATCCGCACCGGGGTGCCGCACACGCAGATGGGTTGGGAGATCCATCCAGATGGTCTGCTCGATGTTCTCGAACAGGCGCACTCGTATCGGCCGGAACTCCCGCTGTATGTCACGGAGAATGGCGCTGCGTACGCGGACGAGCCGGATGCGAACGGTTACGTCGACGATGAGGAGCGGCGAGACTACATCGAGAAGCACATCGAAGCTTGTGCAGAGGCGGTTCGTCGCGGGTTGCCGCTGATGGGCTACTTCATCTGGACGCTGATGGACAACTTCGAATGGGCGTGGGGCTTCAGCAGGCGCTTCGGACTCGCTTATGTGGACTACGCCAGCCAGCGGCGAACACTCAAGAAGAGTGGGCGCTGGTTCGCGGAATTCCTCCGCTAGCCCACGGAGGTCGTCGTCGGGTACTCGACGTATGCGAAACGAGTGCTGTCTGGTGCCCAGCTGTTCACGTTGATCGTGCCCTGGCCGCCGAACAGACGCACGATGTCTTCACCGGTGCCACCATCCGGTGTCGTCAGCCTGATGACGACGTTCTTGTTGGCCGGGTGGCCTTCGACGCCGGGATCGAAGCTGATATAGATGAGTCGCCGCCCATCCGGTGACAGGTGAGGGAACCAGTTCACCCGCTCGTCGAACGTCAACTGGGCGATGTCGCTTCCGTCCCGTCGCATCCTGAACAGCTGAGCGTGGCCGGCACGCGTTGAGTTGCGCTCCGAGTTGAAATAGATCCATTCGCCGTCTGGGCTGAACTCGGAACCGTCGTGCGGCTTCTCCGACCTGGT
>Ga0164242_10007191_pt1 | contig 12190 bp, 9 predicted proteins | sample OricomgcompostMG_FD_108783 | JGI IMG/M metagenome (GOLD analysis project Ga0164242, IMG submission 108783) | Miracle-Growth compost microbial communities from Emeryville, California, USA - Original compost - Miracle growth compost (MG) ... | reverse complement strand
CCCGCTGCAGCAGCGCCAGCCGGCGGGAGATGTGTGCCTGAGTCTTGCCGAATTCGGCCGCCAGAGCGCGCTGCCCCATCTGCTCCTCGGCCGGCGCATCCTCCAGCAGATACCGGTAGCCTTGCGCCTCCTCGATCGGGTCCAGGTCCTCCCGATGCAGGGTCTCCAGCATCATCAGCTTGTGCTCGTGGGTCGCGCCCTCATGGGCCCGGATGATCGCCGGCATGGTCGACCGGTGCGCCTGCTTCGACGCCAGGTACCGGCGCTCTCCCATCACCAGCACGTACATCGTCTTGGGCGGGTACTGGCTGCGTTCGTCCGGGCTGATCTGTCGCAGGACCACCGGTTCCAGCACGCCAACCTCGGCGATCGATGCGGCCAGCTCGTCGATCTTGCGCATCTTCTGCCGCACATTGCCGATGTTGGCTGCGATGGCGTCGATCGGTACCTCGACGTACCGCTGCGACGATCCGTCGGCCGCCATCTGGCGGGCAACCGCCGACTCGGCCGAAGCTGTCTCGCTCGCAACGCTGATCACGTTGCTGAGACTCACCCGGGAACTACCGCGTTTCGGCATCGCCCCTCCCTTCCCTACCAGGCGTCACACATTGCACACAAAACATACTTTCAGCGGATCCGAGAGTCCGCGACCCGCTCCGGCGAGCCGGGAGAATGCACCGAGGCTTCGCGGGTGATGGTTGCGATTAGCCGGAGTGGGGGAGTGAGTGCTCCCAGATCCAGTCGAACGACTTGGCCGCGGCGGCGGCGATGCCACCGTTGCCCGGGCTGGTGTCGGCAAGGTTGAGCCGCGTTACCGGTGCCTCGCGTTCACCGACGCCGGCCCAGTACGGGTTCCACAACAGCTCGTCGTCGAACCGGAACAGCGACGCCGGCACTTCCAGATCGTGCTGGCGGAGATCAAGGTCTTCGGCGGCCGGCGCCAGCAGAGTCCAGGAGATCCGGGCCAGGTCCTGCAGGCCGGTGCCGATGCCCTCGGCCTCGCCACGGGCCAGTGTGTGCTGCCCGTCCGGGGCGGCCAATGCGATCCGAACTCGGGCGCCGCGACGCCGCGCTGCGCCCAGCTTGCCGACCAGGCCCGGGACTGTCTCGATCAGCCACATCACCGAATAGGCGCAGATGTCGACTCGTTCGGTCGCTCCGTCGAGCAGCTCAGACCACAGCGCGTTCGGGACCTCGGCCCGCGTGGGCCACGTCGACGGCGCTGACGGGCGCCTGGCGGGGATCGGGTCGTCGGTGTCCCAAAGCTCGTTCGACGGGACCTGCAGCAGGCGGGCCAACTGCTCTCGCGTGCGCCGGTGCGGATGTCGTCCCTGGGAAACCCAGCGCTGCACCGTCTTCGCGTCGACGTCCAGGCGCGCAGCAACGTCGTCGATGCTCCAGCCCGCGGCTGCGATCGCAGCTCGCAGGGCATCGTTCCTTGCCGCCACTCGCCCAGTCTGCCGCAACGGGACGCTTTAGGGACACTTTGGGGACACTTTCGGCGCGTTGGGACGCTTCAGGGGACGTTTTAGGGACGTTTTACGCACATAGCGGGACGTTTTAGAGGGGACGTTTTCTCACCAAGAGATGCCTGGTGGTGGCCTCAGCGGGGGAGTTGATCATGATCTGCACAGCGGCCAGGGACGTTTGCTGGATGGCAGGGACGTTTGGGGACGTTTGAAACATCCCCAAAGTGGTCGAAGGCGTCCCCCAAAATGGGCTAAAAGTGTCCCCTGCCTCGGAGCCAGGCTTGAGTTGTGCCCAGCCTGCCCAGAAACCAGCGACGCCAGACCGCCGGCCGGCGAGCCGGAACATCAGCGGGGGAGACACGCCCGCAGATGGCAAGATCCCTGATTCAGAGTCAAGGATTCGGGATGATTCCCGCATGCCTTCCTATCGGACGCGATCGCGGAAGAAGCCGGGTGAGCCGCCGGCAAAGCCAGGCCCCGAGCCCAAGGGCGACCGGACCGCGTACACGCTACGCGCGCCACGCGACCACATGGACTACTACAAGGCGGCCGCGGTTGCCGCCGGCCTACCACTGGGCGACTACCTCGCCCTGGTCCTGGCCCGCAGCCACGACCTCGAAGAGCCGGCTTATCTCCACCGGCCCACCAACAACCAGCCCGACCTAGGGATCTCCGTGGCCAGCTGAACATGCTCATCACACGACAAAGACCCCTCGCTGATTTTGCTTGGCGGCAGATGCGAGAGGCCTTGTCGGTTACACCGTTGAATCTCGAAGGGAGATTCTGTTGTCAACGACGATGGTACCCGCAGAGGCGCCGCACACCCAGCAACCCGTCTCGGGACGTCCGGTGTCGAGTTCGACACGCGCCCGCAAACGACCCCTTACGCATACTGCCAACCTGAGCTATCGTGTCAGTGAGTGTCCTTACACGCACGTACACGGAGGTTGGTATGTCTGCTCTACCTGTCGAAGGACTGCAGATGACGCCGCAGCGAACTCGGAGACATCGGATCACGATCGACTTCGACGACGACATGTACGAGGCCATGACCAAGGCGAGATTCCGCGACCGCGTCACCAACTCCGATCGACTCCGTGCACTCCTCGCACTGTCGCTGGAGGATCCGGAGCTCGCTGGACGGATGGTGGCCAAGGTCTCCGAGATGGCGGAGGAGAAGGCGAAGAACTCCTAGACAAACTTCGAGGGGCTCCGCCACGAATCTTGCCGGATCCGACGAAGCCCCTCATCAAGTCCGCGTGAGTGCACTTGCGTGTACTGACGCCTACTCACCGTTCCTCATGTGAGCAATAGAAGGGTATCGCGAGATGAGCGATTTTGCCTCTCACCCCTCGGACTTTGCCAAGTCCCGAGTCGACCTTGAGCAGCTGGCAGCCCGGGTTGTGGTCGTATGACGCTCCCGTCAGGCACCTCACACGGTCGGGCCTTGGATCGGGTCGCGGACGCGCTGACCAAGGGCGGCCATCCGTTCACTCGGCGCGGCAATCACATTCAGGCGTCCTGTCCGTTGCATACCGACAACGAACCGTCGCTGTCGATCGACGAGGGCGATCGCGGAAGCGGGCGCGGTGCGCTGATGAAGTGTCACTCCCAGGACTGCACCGAGCGAGATATCGCTGGCGTGCTGGATCTGCGCTACGACGAGTTGTGGGATGAGCCGCTGCAGATGTGCCCGGTGTGCGGCAAGCCGACCAAACAGGATCCGGTGACAGGGGAGTGGGCTCACCCATACTGTGCGGCCAAGCGCGACGGTCGCCCGATCCCGCGGGATCACATTCAGCGTCGGCCGCCGGTCAAGGCGCGGCCGAAGATCGGCCGGCTGCCTGCTCGGGTGGTCGAGCCGCCGGCGGAGTCGGTGGTCGAGGCCGAGAAGACCGTGGCCGAGTACGACCACGTCAACGAGTACGACGGCGAGGTCATCGCCCGCAGCGTTCGTAAGGAGAAGTGGGTCCGCGTCGACGGCGAGGATGAGCCGCAGAAGCGCAAGCGGTTCTATCAGCTGTTCACCGACGGACACGGTGGTTGGTCGAGGTCAAAGAAGGACCTGCCGGAAGGTGTGATCGTTCCGCTGTACCGGTTGCCGGAGCTGCGGCTGTCGATCCGGGCTGGGATGCCGGTGCACCTGGTCGAGGGCCATAAGGACGCCGACGCGATCGTTGCCGCCGGCGGTGAGGCGACAACGAACATCGATGGCGCCAAGAACTTCCACCAGGAGGATGCTGCGCAGCTGGCCGGCGCGGACGTGATCATCGTCTGTGATCGGGATCTGGCTGGCTATCTGCGCGGGCTGACCGCACTGGAGATGCTGGACGGGGTCGCGGAATCGGTCGAGGTGGTGCTGCCCGCGACTACTGGGTCGAAATCGGATGCTCATGATCATCTGCAGGCCGGGCACGGTCTGGACGAGTTCGTCGAGACCAGCCGAGACGAGTTGCAGCGTTTGGTGGTCCTGGAGCGGGCAGCCGCGGTTCTGCACGAGGTGCAGGGAATGCCGGCAGAGATCCTGGCTCGGGAGGAACGGGCGGAGGCTGCCGGTTCCGACGATGAGCGGCTGGAGGAGCACAAGGCAGCTGACCGGTGGTCAATCGAGATCGGGAAGCAGCAGTTCCAAAACAAACTGCTGCCGATGCGTGACGAGTTGATCAAGGTTCCTGGCTGCACCCGGGATGAGGTCCGGCGGCTAGACGAGATCATCGGGACGGTCCGTCGGATCGCGGTCGAGGCCTACGGTCGTCGGCAGCTTGTCGCCGATCATGACCTGGCCGAGTTGCTCGGTCTTGTTGATCATGATCATGATGATCCGTCAAGTCTGATCGATCCGCCGCCGGACAATGTCGTTGATCTTCATCCGCAGGCCGAGTACCGGGCGGGGGAGCCGTCCCACCGGATCCCAATGGCGACAGCGACCGAATTCGCCTACTCGCTGGGCGATGACGGGTTCGAGCGTGGCGTATGGATGGCGACCAAGAGCACGCCGTGGATGAAGCTCTCAGAGCTTCCTTACGTGCATCGCCGGGTGATCCGCCGCGACGGCCGTGGCAAGAAGACCGGCATGAACTACCTGCTTTCGGTTGCCCCAGATGATCGCCCTGCCCAATTTGATCTTGGCGCTCTGAAGGACGGATCGTGGGCGAATCATCTCGGAATTGAACTCTCTCAAGATCAGAAAGTCATCGCGGCAGTCGCCACCGCCATCATCTTCGCCGGCTCTGAGGTTCCGGCTCAGGAGGCGACGCCCGACATTGATCCCGCGACCGGGAAGATCGTCATCCCGGCCGCCATCGACCAGTACTTCGAGTGCGCCCCCGGCGAGCGGGCGGACGCGTTGGAGTCCTGGCGACAGATCATCGCCGAGCTGACCGTGGCGCCAAAGATGGCTCTGGTCCTGGGTGCTAGTGCGATCGCGCCGTTCGTTCACGCGCTCGGTAAGAGTCACACGGTGTCGCTGACGGGTGCCCCGATGCAGGGCAAGTCGATCGCGCTGCGGCTCGCTGCCGGGCTGTGGGGCGATTCGGTCCACAGCAACGGGTCCCTGTACAGCTCGTGGAACGCCACCGGGCAGGGTCTTCCGCGGCTGTTGGGCACGCTGCGGGTGCTGCCGGTGTTCCGGGACGAGACGGGCCTGGCCGGGCAGTCGCCGGACTACTGGGCCAAGCTGGCCTATCAGATCTCGGAGGGCATCGACCGGCTCCGCTATGACCGGATGACCGACTACAGCATGGACAAGCCCTGGTGGGGGATCTTGTTCTCCACCGGCAACGAGCAGTTCGCCGACGGCTGCAACAACGGCCGATTCCAGGGCGTCCCGCGACGGATCATCAACCTGTCCACCCCGTTCGCCGCCGGTGCCGCACACGGCGACCGGATCTTCCGGGAAGACGCCCCGTCGGGCAGCCGTGGCCTGCTGGAACGCTGCTACGGCCACCTCGGCAGCCAAATCGCCGAAACCGTCGACGCGGCTCAGGCGATCGAGACGATCCATACCGTCGAAGGACTGCTGGACTGCCCGGCTGAGGCGGTCGCGATCGAGCACCTGCTGCACATGCATGTGGCCGGGGCGATGATCATCGACAAGATCCTCGGTACCGGGGACATGCTGACCACCGCGGCCGTAGCCGCCGCGCAGGCACACCTTGACGAGTGGCGGCCGCCGGCCCGCGAAGCCGACCAGGTCGTCGAGATCCTGCGCGAGTCGATCGCCCGGGAACCGGCCAGTTGGCCGACCCGGTCGGAGTACGTGGAGCACCTGCTGCCCAACTCTCACGACGGCACGCAGATCGAGCTGCCTCAGGCCGGGGTGAATCGCACCTTGATCGGGATCCGCGCCGATGACAACAGCTGGGTGGCGGTCTTCCCGTCGGCTTGGCAGGAGCTGTTTCCGAACGAGTCGCTCAACACCGGCCTGGCGCTGCGCCAGCTGGCCGACGACGGCATCCTCGACCTGCAGCGCTCCCGGCGCCTGGGCAAGTCCTGGGTGGTCTGGGTGAAGTTCCACTCGGTCAAGGACGATCCTCGCTACGAGGGCCGCCCCAAGGGCGCCAACATGTACCGGCTGCGGCTGCCCGACATCGACGACGAGACCACCGCCACCGACGGCCCGACCGAGCCGGAGCTGCCGCAGCAGCCCGAGCTGTCCCCCGAATCCGCGACGCCGCCTCCAGCTGGTGATGCCGGCCGGGTTGCAGATCCCACCGACCAGGTTGCAGGTGCGGTTGCAGGCCAGGTTGCAGGCGACAATCCGCCTGTGACTAGGAGCGTTGCACGAGTTGCAGGTGCTCAGACAAATACTTCACGTAGCGTGCGCGCGCGGAGCCTTGAACCACAGTCACCGGAGACCGATCCGGCGACCAACGGGCAGCCCGAATCCCGCGTGCACGCTCGGACCAAGGAGGGTGCCGTGCACACCGCCGAATCCACCCGCGGCTGGGGAGCTGCCGAGTTCGACCAAGCCGTCACCGAGGCGATCGAGCGCAACGATCAGGAAGCGCTGGACGCCCTGCAGCAGCTGATGGCGGCCTACGAGGACGCATTCCGGGCCGCTCACCGCACCACCACCACCGCTGCGCCTGAGCCGACGCCCCAACCGGTGCCACCGAGCCCCCCGACCCCAGCTCCACGTCCGCGACTACAGCACGGTCGAGCCGATCAGCGATGGGCGGCGCCGGCAGCGGTGTTGAGCGGCGACCTGGCCTACGTGGCCGGGCAGGCTCCCGTCGGCTGGCAGGCGTCCCACCTGGGCGACCTGGCGATGCTGGCGCGCCCGGACCGGCTGCGGCTGGGGTACGGCGGTGACCGAGACCGGCTGCCGGATCCTGGCCAGATCTGGCTCACCGCAGAGGCCCTGGAGCAGCTGGGCATGCCGACCGAGCTGGACTGGCCGGACGGCCGGTCGCTGGAGGACCGGGACAAATCCGAGGAGCGGCTGTTTGCGCCGATCCAGCTGCTGCCGGCGGTGGCCGAGGCCAAGCGGGCGGGCTGGGAGATCTCCACCGCCGACGGGGACGTGCGGACCTGGACCCGGATCAAGCATCCCGAGCTGCTGCCGGGCGGCGCCTACCTGGTGTTCACCCCGTGGCATCCGCAGCCGGTCACCGGACTGACCGACGATCCGGCGATCACTCCTGTTGATCTTGCCGACCGGTTGGCCACCTTCGCCGATGCGATGGGCGGCCCGTTCGTGATCACGCCGGCGATCACCGGCGTACGGCTGGTCGAGCGGACCCGGCCGGCGCGACGGGACTCCGGGGCCGGGGTCGACGAGAACAGCCGTCGGCGCCGGGCGCTGCTGGCAACGGAGAAGCCGGAGCTGCCGCCGTTCCTGGCCGATCGTTCCGACGCCCGGTTCACCGGACTGGAGACCGACTTCGGCTGGTGGCGGCTGTGGGAGCCGAACGAGCGCAGCAGCCGCGCGGCGCTGACCGAGGAGGAACGTGGCCGGGCCTGGGTGCATGGCTATGACCGCAAGGGCTCCTACCTGAGTGTGTGGGAGCGGCTGGATCTCGGGCTGGAGGGGTTGCGGCACCGTGAGGGTGCCGAGGCAGTCTGGCCGGGCAACGAGAAGCCTGGATTCTTCCTGGTCGACGAGTGGGAGTGGACCGAGTGGGGACTGCCGGATCCGGCCGATGCGGCCGGGGCCCGGGTGGAGAACGGCCGGCGGTGGGTGACCTCGCATACGTTGCGGCAGTTGAAGGCCCACGGCATCGAGCCGGCCGTGCACGAGTCCTGGACCTGGGATGTCACCGGCTCCTACCTGGAGCAGGCGGCCAAGATCATCAAAGCCGGTCTGAAGCGGTCGCAGGACGATCCGGCCGAGGCGTGGATGCGGCCGATGATCAAGCAGGTCTACGCCCGTACCGGCGGCAAGTTCGCTGCGCACCGGACGAATTCGGCCTATCACCTGCACCGGCCGGACTGGTGGTATCACATCGTCGCTGCATCGCGGACCGCGATCTTGTACCAGCTGACCAAGGCGTTCGAGCTGAGCGGGGCGCTGCCGGTTGCGGTTGATCGCGACGCGGTCTTCTACGTCTCCGACGAGCCGGATCCGGCCAGGGCCTGGCCGGGGGACCCGAAGAAGCTCGCCGATGTTCGGATGGGTGACTGGCGGCCGATCGGTTCGGCTCGGTTGCAGGACTGGGGTCCCAAGCACTTGATCGACAGTGTCGGGGCCGCTGGTGGCGGGAAGAAGGCGCGGTTCGACTTCCGGCAGTGGCGCTACACCGACGCGATCGCCGACCTGTCCCTGTGCGAGCCGGGGGAGTGATGAGCGATGGCACGGTCGAAGATCTGGGACGCGCTCACCACCGCCTCGGGCGGCCAGGCGACCCCGCCCGGGCATGATCAAATGCTGCGGGACCTGTACGGGTCTGGACCGCGGGGTGGACTGAACGCCAGCAAGGCGGCTAAGGCCTTCGGCCGCAGCGAACGGACCATCCGGCGCTGGAGCCGGCAGGGGGTGCCGGCAGGTGAGGTCAGGTCACTGGAGCGCCGGCACGCCCGGTGGCGGCGAGAGACCGAGGCAGGCCGGCGGGCCGCCATCGGGTCGGCTGCGTCGGCGTTCCGGCAGCGAGGGATCAGCGTCGGCCTGGTCGGGAAGATCCTGGTCTCGGGCACCGATCCGAGGAACAGCAGCTCGCGGCGGACGAGTTTCACGATCACACCGGAACGGGCCGAGCAGGTTATCGACGCAGCGCTGTCGGGGACACGAGCCGATCTGCAGAACGCATTCGAGTGGGCTGCGGAGAGGGCGTTCGGTGGCCCGGTCCAGTTCGTGATCGACGACATCGAGTTCCGATGATCATGGCTACCGCAGCTGCAGACCGGGTGGGGCCGGCCGAGGGTGAGGACCTGGTCGACTTCCCTCGGGTCACCAAGGCCACACCGGATCTGAACTGCTGGATCTGGGCAGCGATCCCGCCCCGGTGCGGGAAGATCAACATCACCCGGGCGGCCGAGAAGTTCCATGTTTCGCGGGCCACGATGCGGCGCTGGCTGACCCAGCCCGGACGGCACCGGTTCAGCTACGACGAGATGGTCCGCGTGCAGCAGCTGGCGATCCTGCGCGGCCGCGGGGACATTCTGTGGCCTGACCTTGATCAGCTCAGCCGCGACCGGTTCGACCACGTCTTGGACAACGCCATCAACGCCGCACGGATGATCAAGGAAACCCCGGATCAGATCCCCGATGAATGGCAGAAGCCGGGCAATCACACCCTGTGGGCACACGACATCTTGCTGATCTGGTGGCCGTTCGCCCGGGCCTGGTCGATCACCACCACGTTCAGTGAGAAGACCATCGCGAAGATTCAGGGCGGCCGCTACCAGGGCGAGATCGTCCAACAACGGTCGGCGCCGAACAAGTACGCCGCCGATGTGATCAAATACCGCACCCTGGCGCACTACCGCGAGCATCTCTGCATCACACCCCGGGCGCTGATCCCATACGGCCGAACCGAGGCCATCCGGTGCGTCCGGCCGATGACCACACCGAAACTCCGAGCCTAGACGTTCAGATGGTTCGTCAACCCCAAGTGGGCAGACATGTCCGGTCCGGATGACGACGTGTGATAGGTCCTAGATAGCTCAAATCAAAGACGCAGACAGTACCGGAGGAGACGATCATGGCGAGGTCGAACATCGAATGGACTGAGCAGACCTGGAACCCGGTTACAGGCTGTGATCGAGTATCGACCGGTTGTGATCACTGCTACGCGCTCACCCTCGCCAAACGGCTGAAGGCGATGGGGGCGGAAAAGTACCAAAACGACGGCAACCCGATCACGTCCGGCCCCGGGTTCGACGTCACCATTCATCCGAAATCACTAACTGAACCGCTGCGGTGGACGGGGCACCGGATTGTGTTCGTCAACAGCATGTCTGACCTACTGCACGCGCGAGTGCCGCTGTCCTTCGTCCGCGACGTGTTCGACGTGATCCGCGAAACCCCACAACATACCTACCAGGTACTGACCAAGCGGTCGCGCCGGCTTCGACGGCTCGCCGGTAGCCTCGACTGGCCCGACAATCTCTGGATCGGCGTATCAGTCGAGAACACCGCAGCGCTCAGCCGCGTGGACGATCTCCGCCTAGTCCCCGCGGCAGTCCGGTTCTTGTCGTGTGAGCCGCTGCTAGGACCGCTCGACGGTATCAACCTAGAGGGTATCGATTGGGTCATTGCGGGTGGCGAATCGGGCCCGCGATACCGGCCGATGGAGTTGGATTGGGCCCGTGGCATCCGCAACGCCTGCCAGGCGGCCGATGTCCCGTTCTTCTTTAAGCAGTGGGGCGGTCGGACACCAAAGGCGCTAGGCCGAGAGCTGGACGGGCGACGGTGGGACGAAATGCCACGCCTGGAACAAGCGATCTAGGAGAGGACAGCGCGTGGAGACACCGGAGTCGGCCGAACGAACCCAAGCGTTCTTCCAACAGCGGCAGGCCGCCGCTGTTCTGAAGCACGCGATCTTGAAGCGCTACTTGCCACCATTCGCGGCCAAGACCGGTTCAACCTCGATAGACAATCGGGTCGCAATCGTCGATGGATACGCAGGCGCAGGCCGCTACGACGACGGGGCCCCGGGGTCACCCGCGATTATCGCAGATCTATCCCACGCTCCCGCTCTCCGCAGCAAGACAATCGAGGCATACTTCGTCGAGTCTCACCGACCGACCTATGCACGGCTCATGCAGAATCTTCAGAATGACGCCCCAGATCTGCACTGGACCGCCTGGCAAGGAGAACTCGAGAATCACCTACCGGAGCTGATCAAGCTCACCCAGAACGTGCCACTGTTCCTGTTCCTGGATCCGTTTGGGCACGGACTTGCCTTCGACACGATCCAGGACCTGTTCCTAGAGCGGCCAACGCCGAATCCTTACGCCCCGGCCACTGAAGCTTTGATCCGCATCGACGCCAGCGCGATCTGGCGCACTCGCGGAGTCGCACGGAGACCAACCGGCTACTACGGCCGCGAGGCGACCCTGCATCGGATGGATCAAACTGCAGGCGGAACCTGGTGGCGAGACGACGACCCAGGCACGCCAACCGCCGACTACTTGGAATGGTTCGCTTCTGAGCTGCTCCACCACACCTGCCAGGAATACAGGTGCTGGGGCTGGAGCGTGGATGTGCGACAAAGACCCGATCGGCTGCCGGTCTACTACCTGCTGTTTCTGACTCGTCATCGAGACGGCATGGACACCTTCGGTGAAGTCCTGAGCAAGTCGATGGAGGAGTGGCGACGAAGTGTCCTAGAGATTGAGTACCAGGAATCGTTGCTGGCCGATGACATCAATGATGAGTACGCGCGACGAGAAGAGATGCTGGCAGCTGAGTGGCATGATCAACTTCGAGAAAACATCCTTGCTTTACTCGATGAGAAGCCGTCATTCCAGATCCGGCAAGAGCTAAGCCGTGTCATGGGGAATGCAGCTGGACTCGCTCGGTCCATGCACCTGCGAGCAGTGCTGAAAGAGCTATACCTAGAAGGAATCACTCAATCCGACTCCAAAGGCGACATCTACGCCAAGCGAGTCATAAGAGCCGTCTAGCTCTGACTGCCGCCGACCGACTTCGAAGATCGGGCCGAAGATCCCATTTCGTGAGGCGGAATAGTCCGCTACTGCTGTCATGCGATATCGCTTGACACTGTTATATGTCATGCAATACTGTATGACGCATGAGTGATGCAGCCGCAGCCATCCGGATCCCCGTCAGCGAGCTGGCCTTCGGCCACACCCTGGTCGACGAGGCCGGTTCTCACTGGCTCGTCACCCGGACCACCGTCCTGCCTGACGGCTACTCCTCGATGATCAATTTCAATTACAGCCCCAACGGGGACCGTTACCTGTGGGACGACGTGGTCACCGTGATCACCGACGGCTGGCCCCTTGCCAGCGATCGCTGACCCACCACACTCCGACCAAAGGGGAATCCCGATCATGACTGTCTACAATGTCGTCAAGGCCGACCAAGTGCTCGACAATCTCTTCGGCCTCGGATTCAGCGGCTGGGCCGTCCGCACCAGCGCCGACAGCGCCTGGCAGCACGCGCCCGAGCAGTACGTCCAGCGGTTCATCGCCGAGCCCCCCGGCCAGCTCGACCAGGTTGCCCAGGTCGCTCTCACCGATGCCGACACCGAGCAGCTCCGTGGCGCCGGTTTCCAGGTACTGCGCTACGCGGCGAAGCGGAGCGGCTGGGTCCT
>Ga0164242_10007190_pt1 | contig 12190 bp, 10 predicted proteins | sample OricomgcompostMG_FD_108783 | JGI IMG/M metagenome (GOLD analysis project Ga0164242, IMG submission 108783) | Miracle-Growth compost microbial communities from Emeryville, California, USA - Original compost - Miracle growth compost (MG) ... | reverse complement strand
GCTGGAAAATCTCGCCAGTGAGCATGCTGCGCGGATGGTGGCGATGAAGGCGGCGTCCGACAATGCCACCAAGGCGATCGGCACGCTGACACTGATCTACAACAAGGCGCGACAGGCTGCCATCACCCAGGAAATTTCCGAAATCGTCGGCGGCGCCGCGGCGGTGGGTGGATAAGAAGTCGAAATCCGGAATCGAAATCTACACAGTCGTCATTCCGGGGTCGTTCGCGCCTCCGTCCGAACGGAACCCGAAATCCATTTTCATCTTGCCTCGTTTCGCGAAAAAGCAAAATGGATTCCGGCTTCCGCCGGAATGACGAACACAGAAAACTTCCCTCGATGCGAGCAACGCAGCACTGTTTGGAGTCAAGACAATGAGCCAGGGCAAAATCGTTCAAATCATCGGCGCGGTGGTCGACGTCGAATTCCCGCGCGACGCGGTGCCGAACGTGTACGACGCGCTCAAGGTGCAGGGCACGGCGGTCACGCTGGAAGTCCAGCAGCAGCTGGGCGATGGCGTGGTGCGCACGATCGCGCTCGGCTCCACCGACGGCCTGAAGCGCAACCTGCAAGTCGACAACACCGGCGCTGCAATCAAGGTGCCGGTCGGCAAGGCCACGCTCGGCCGTATCATGAACGTGCTGGGCGAGCCTATCGACGAGCGCGGGCCGGTGAATGCCGAACGGCAGTGGGAAATCCACCGCGCGGCGCCGTCCTACGAGGACCAGGCCGCCGCCAATGAGCTGCTGGAAACCGGCATCAAGGTGATCGACCTGATGTGCCCGTTCGCCAAGGGCGGCAAGGTCGGCCTGTTCGGCGGCGCGGGCGTCGGCAAGACCGTGACGATGTTGGAACTCATCAACAACATCGCCACCCAGCACTCGGGCCTGTCGGTGTTCGCCGGCGTGGGCGAGCGCACCCGTGAAGGCAACGACTTCTACCACGAGATGATCGAAGCTGGCGTCGTCAAGACCGACGATTTCACCCAGTCGAAGGTGGCGATGGTGTACGGCCAGATGAACGAGCCGCCGGGCAACCGCCTGCGCGTCGCGTTGACCGGCCTGACCATGGCCGAATACTTCCGCGACGAGAAGGACGCGTCGGGCAAGGGCCGCGACGTGCTGCTCTTCATCGACAACATCTACCGCTACACGCTGGCGGGTACCGAGGTGTCGGCGCTGCTCGGCCGCATGCCGTCGGCCGTGGGTTACCAGCCCACGCTCGCGGACGAAATGGGCCGCCTGCAGGAACGCATCACGTCCACCAAGACCGGTTCGATCACCTCGATCCAGGCGGTCTACGTGCCGGCCGACGACTACACCGATCCGTCGCCCGCGACCACCTTCGCCCACCTCGATTCCACCGTGGCGCTGTCGCGCGACATCGCGTCGCTCGGCATCTACCCGGCGGTCGATCCGCTGGCCTCCACCTCGCGCCAGCTCGATCCGCTGGTGATCGGCCAGGAACACTACGATGTCGCGCGCAAGGTGCAGGGTACGCTGCAGCGCTACAAGGAACTGAAGGACATCATCGCGATCCTCGGCATGGACGAGCTGTCCGAAGAGGACAAGCAGGCCGTGTACCGCGCGCGCAAGTGCGAGCGCTTCTTCTCGCAGCCGTTCCACGTGGCCGAGGTATTCACCGGCTCACCCGGCAAGTACGTGCCGCTGAAGGAAACCATCCGCGCGTTCAAGATGATCGTCGAAGGCGAAGTCGATCATCTCCCCGAGCAGGCGTTCTACATGGTCGGCGGCATCGAAGACGCGATCAAGAAGGGCGAGCAGATGAACGCATCCGAGAAGAAGGCGGCCTGAGCACGCGATCATGGCGACCATCCGTTGTGACATCGTCAGCGCCGAAGCCAATATTTTCCACGGCGAGGTGACCATGGTCATCGCCAGCGGCGAAGCCGGCGAACTCGGCATCGCCCCGCGCCACGAGCCGCTGCTTACGCGTCTCAAGCCCGGCCAGGTCGAAGTGGTCGGCGAAGACGGCAAGCGCCAGTCGTACTACGTGTCCGGAGGCATCCTCGAAGTGCAGCCGAATGTCGTCACGGTGCTGGCCGACGCGGCGTTGCGCGCCGACGAGATCGACGAAGCCGCGGTGCGGCGTGCCAAGGAAGAGGCCGAACGCGTACTCGCCAATCGCGGTGAGGCCAAGACCGTCGAGCAGGCGCAGGAGCAACTCACCCAGGCCGTCGCGCAGTTGCAGGCGCTCGAACGTCTGCGCCGCAACCTGCAACACTGACCCCGTTCCCGAATGAACGCCGGCCCTTGTGGCCGGCGTTTTGTTTTCGGAGGCCATGCCGCCGGCTTGTTGCGTTCCCTGGTAAATCCAGGCCGTTCGGAAACGCCGCTCACCATCCGTCCAGCGCGTCCCCTGGTGCCATGGGATCGTGCGCGTGGATCTGCTTGTAGCGACCGGAAAAGAAAATCAGCGGTTGCGCCTCGGGACCGTGCGCAAGGTGCTCGATTTGCGCGATGAACAGCAGGTGGTCGCCCGCGGGGTGTACATCGACCACGCGTGCAACCATCTGCGCGAGGCTGTCCCCCAGCAACGGGGTGCCTGCGTGGTCCTCGAAACGCACCCCCACATCCTTCTCCGGGCGATTGGCGAAATGCGGCCCCAGCTTGCGCTGCTGCTCCGAAAGGATGTTGATGCCGCAGCGGTCGCCCACCCCGATGTGCTTGACGAAAGCCGATACGCGGCGCACCGAAACCAGGACCAGGGGAGGATCCAGCGACACCGACATGAACGAATTGACGGTCATTCCGGTCGCTTGCCCGCCTCGCAGGAAGCTTACCACCGCCACGCCGGTGGCAAACCGGCCCATCACGCGGCGGAACATCAGCGGGTCGATCGAACGACCTGGTACGGTGCTGTGGGACATGGAATTTGGGCAAGGTGCAGGCGGGAACCCCGGTGATTCCCGCGAGCGCGCTCGTACGGTTCCCCCGGATGATTGCGTGCAAAAACGCAGCCTTGATTACGCCACGCCGGCGCGCCAGCGTCAATGCACGCCTTGTGCGACCCTGTGGCTCCGCCGCGGTCCATGCGCCCAGGCCTGGGTGGTCGAGATTCCTTCGGCATTCGGGTGGAGGGCGGGAATCTTGTCGCGCAGTGCACGTCAACCTGAACAGGATCGGGATGCGGGGTTGTCCCGGCACCCCACATCAATATTCAGGCATGTTTTGTGCAGGGATTCCCAGTTCAACCGCCCGGAAGAGCAGGAAAATTTGAACTGCGTCACATTTGTAGTATAAGAGCGCTTCACTCTGCCAGCCTTTATTTGGCGAACCGCGAGGCCGGCCAGGAGGCAGGCCGAACGTGGAATCCACGATTTCGACAAGGAGCGTTGAGATGGCGGGTCACGCTGTTGCGATTCCACGCCGTCGTGCGCCGCGGGCCTTCGCCGCGTCGCGACGGAGCGTTGACGGTCAGTGGCCTAGCATGAACGGCCGTGCCTTGGTGCCCTTATGCATGAATCCGGTCGGTGTCATCCGATCGGGGGCAGCTTGCACGGCGCGACGAACGTGCGCGGCGGACCTTTCAGGGCTTGGTGGATCACGATGTTTGGGCGATGCTGAAACCGGGAGGACATACAAGTGAAGTCGATACTCAGGAACACCCTCGCATGGCTCGTGGTCGCATCGCTGTCGGCGCTGCTCGCGGCATGCGCCAGTGTGCCCACGGACGCCGTCACCACGACGTCGGCCCCATCGGTCGAGCGCTACATCATCGGGCCAGGCGACGCGCTCGAAATCTACGTGCGTGACAACCCGACGCTGACGACAACCGTCCCGGTGCGCCCGGACGGACGCATCTCCATTCCGCTGGTGCAATCGATCATGGCGGCCGGCAAAACGCCGGATCAACTGGCCGACGATCTGCAACAGGAGTTGAGTCGCTACATCCGCTCGCCGCTGGTCACGGTCATCGTCAAAAGTTTCGTGGGCGCCTACAGTCAGCAGGTGCGGGTGGTTGGACAGGCGGTGACGCCCAAGTCGGTGCCTTATCGAAGCGGCATGACCGTGCTCGACCTGATGATCGATGTCGGCGGGCTCACCAAGTTCGCCGCAGGCAACAGCGCCAAGATCGTGCGGCATCTCCCCGACGGCAAGGAAGAGACCATTCCGGTACGGCTGAGCGCGTTGATGAACGGTGAAGTGAAATACAACGTCGCCATGCGGCCCGGCGACATTCTGATCATCCCCCAATCGCTGTTTTGATGCTGCACGGGAAGGGGGCGCGGCGACACTCGAACGGTTATCGGACAGGCGATGCAGAATTCATCCTTCGACTTGCATGAATTGGTCCAGCAGATAACGCTGGAGATGCGCGCGGCGTGGCGCTACCGCTGGCATGCATTGGCGGTGGCATGGAGCGTGATGATCGTGGGCGCGATGCTGGTCTTCAGCCTGCCCAACCAGTACGCATCCACTGCGCAGGTTTATGCCGACACCAATTCCTTGAACAATCCGCTGCTGCGGGGCATCGCCGTGCAGCCCGACATCCGGGGACGACTGGATGTGATCACGCGCACCCTGCTCTCGCGCCCCAACCTCGAAACGGTGGCCGACAAGACGGGGTTGTCACTGCGCGCGACCACCCCGGCGGACAAGGATGCGCTGTTGGTGAAATTGGGAGATGCCGTCCGGGTCAAGGACGCCGGGGCCAGGAACCTCTACAACATCAGCTATTCCGATGTCGACCCGGGCATGGCGCAGAAGGTCGTGCAGGCGTTCGTGGAAATCCTCATGAACGATACGCTCGGCGAGAACACCGCGTCCACCGCTTCGGCGCAGAGCTTCCTGCAACAGCAGGTCGATGATTACAACAAGCGCCTCAATGACGCCGAGCAGAAGCTGGCGGACTTCAAGAAAGCCAACCTTGGCAATCTTCCGGGCCAGGGCGGCGCGGACTATGCCACCCGGCTGCAGGCCGCCGAGAACCGATTGCAAGACCTGGAAAGCCAGTATGCCGCCGCCGCGGCCGGCCGACCGGTTCGCGCCCAATCGAGCACGAGCGACATCGACAGGCAAATCGCCAGTTACAAGCAGAAGCTCGAAGACCTGTTGCTGAAATACACCGACGAGTACCCTGACGTGGTCACCACACGCCGCATGATCAAGCAGCTTGAGGCCCGACGGGACACGATGCGGCGACATCCGGCCAGTGCCGCAGTCGCCGATGCGTCGGCCGGCTCCGGCAGTGCGTCGAATGCAAACAGTTTCAGCGCGCGCAGCCTCGCCGCCCAGGTCGCCGCGCAAAAGCGCGAGATCGCCGATCTCAAGGCCAACGCCGACAAGATCACGGACGCGCAGGTGACGTTGCAGCAGCTCACGCGCAACTATGACGTCACCCGCAAGCAATACGACGAATTGATGTCGCGCTTGAATACGGCGCAACTTTCCCAGGACGCCACGCAAAGCGGCAACAACCTGAAATTCCGGGTCATCAGCCCGCCGATCGTGCCGTTGCTTCCCGATGGGCCCAAGCGTGGATTGATGTTGCTGGCCGTGTTCGTGCTTGCGCTCGGGATCGGCGGAGCATTCGGATTTTTCCTGCACAAGATCAAGCCCGTGTTCCTCAGCCTCAAGAGCCTGCGCGAGTTCGGGGACTATCCCGTCATCGGAACCTTCAGCTTGATCGCCTCGTCCGGCCGCCTGGAACAACGGCACCGGGAAATCGTCGGATTCTGCGCCGGGCTGGGCTTGCTTGCGGTGGTACTGGTGCTGGGCCTCGCCTTCAAGGCGCCTCTCGCCAGCATGATGCAACACGTGTTTGTCCTGGGGGCCACATGAGCATTGTCGAGAAGGCAGCCGAAAAGCTGCGGACACAGCGACCTCTCGAACAGCCGGTCTCGCCGCAGGTCGAAGATGCCGCCGAACCGCACATCGCGCCGACCGTCGAACGCCTGCAGGAGCAGCGTCACGATGCCCGCCGCGATGCGGCTGACGCGGAAGTGGTGCAGGTCGACGTGCAGGCCTTGATGCGGGCGGGGCTGTTGCCCAGCGAAGACGAAGCGTCCAGCCGACTGGCCAACGAAGTGCGGCGCGCCAAGCTGCCGCTGCTGAACAATGCGACGGGCAAGAGCGCCAAGGTTCCCGAATTTGCCGACCGCATCGTCGTGACCAGTGCGGTGCCAGGCGAAGGCAAGACTTTCACGGCCATCAACCTGGCCTTGAGCCTGGCCCGCGAACCGGATTTCGAAGTGTTGCTGCTGGACGCCGACATCCCGAAATCCGACGTGACGCGCACGTTCGGGCTCGAAGACCATCCGGGGTTGATGGACATCCTGGCCGACGAAACGCGCAGGCCCACGGACGTGATCGTGCCGACCAGCATTCCGAACCTGTTCGTGATGCCGGCCGGCCAGCGCAATCCCTTGGCCGCGGAATTGTTCGGCGGGCGACGTATGGCCCAGGTGCTCGAGCAACTCGGTGCCAGCAGCAAGCAGCGCCTGCTCCTGTTCGATTCCTCGCCGCTGCTCGCGACGGCGGAGGCCCGGGTGCTTGCCTTGCAAATGGGGCAAGTCGTGGTGGTGGTGGGTGCCGGACACACGCGTCGATACGAACTGAAATCGGCGCTGGAGGGCTTGGGTGGTTCGCAGTACGTGGGGCTGATCCTCAACAAGAGCCGTCTGCCCGCGATCGAAAATCCCTATTACGGGTACTACGGGCAATACGGGAATCCCGAAACGACCAATCGCGACCGGCTTCTGGGCCGGTGACGGAGGGGGGCGCATGCGCAGGTCCGCGGCCAGGGTTGCCTTGTCAATGATTGTCCTGACCGGCTGGATGACCGCCGCCGGCGCCCAGGATGCCGGCACCGAGGCCCCGGCCCCGGATTCGACCGATGCGACGCAGAACCTGCCCCCCGGGGTGATCCCGCGGCCCACGCCCGAATCGCCCGGTCTCGTCACGGGCGTCACGCTGGGCGAGCTGTATACGGACAATCTCCGGTTGGCCGGTCCCGGAAAAGACAAGCAATCCAGTTGGATCACCCAGGTCCAGCCGTTCGTCAGGGCCGCCTCGAACAGTCCCCGTTTCAGCGGCATGGTCGATTTTTCGATCACCGGTTATCTGTACACCGGCGGTTCGCACCAGCACCAGGTGGCGGAAGACCTGCAGGCGCAAGGTGTGCTCACGGTGATTCCCGACCATTTCTTCATGGCGGGAAATGCCACCTACGGCCGCGCCGTGGTCAACGACGCGATACCTTCGGGGGCGGGCACGTTTTTTCTCGACAACAACCGGGCCAACGTCGCCACGGCCAGCCTGAGTCCCTACTGGATCCAGGAGTTCGGCAATGTCGGGACCGCGATGGTGCGTTATACGCACGGGCGGGTCGTGTACAACACCCGCGGCATTCCCGTCGAGGGGCGCCCGGTGGGCGGAACGATCAGCCTGGACAATCCCGATCAGAACCGCTCCCCGCTGGCCGGGATTTCCGACGTCGACAGCGACGCGATCCAGGCCAGTCTCGTCAGCCCCGAAGGTCGCCGGTTCGGCTGGAACCTCGCTTATTCGGGCCAGCGTCTCGATTATGGTTTCGGAACCGCGACGCGATTTGCGATCGCCCAGGGCGGCGTCTACTGGCAGTTGAACGCCAGCACCCGCCTGCTGGTCGACGCCGGCAAGGAGAACAAGTACCTGCCCAACGGCACGGTCGAAACGCTCGGAGCGCGTTTCTGGGACGCGGGATTCCAATGGTCGTCCGCGCGGGACAGCGTCAAGGCGTTGGTGGGCCACCGGTTCTTCGGACGCAGCGGAGAGTTTTCCTGGACCCACACCGCGGCGCTGTTGACCACGACCGTCAGCTACACGGAACAACCCACGGACCTGAACCAGCAGTTGCTGGGCCAGAACCCGGGCAGCGTGGCGCTGCCGCCCCCCATCAATACCGGGCAGATTCCCTCGCTCGCGGAGCGGCGGGTCTATCTCATGAAGCGGGCCATGGCCTCGGCGTCCTACGAAATGCCCCATGGCAGGCTGAGGTTGACGCTCTATGACGAGTCGCGCCGCTATATCACGCTGGACAACCAGCGGGAAAAGGTCGCGAATGCCAATCTCTCGTGGCTTTACGAGATCGGTCCCTACACCACGTTGACGCCGACCTGGGGCTGGCAGCGCTACCGGTTCCGGAATGGGCAAGTCAATTACACGCATTACGGTGAACTGGCGCTGGTCCACCAGATCAACGTGGACAACTTCGGCAGTCTGCGTTTCCGCAATGATTCCCGGGACGTGTATTACGGCACGCCCAGTGCGCACGGTTATCGGGTGAACGTGCTTTTCCTGCAGTGGACCCATCTGTTCTGAGGACGGTATGTACGAGGCGTTTTACAAATTCCAGGGAAAGCCGTTCCGGTTGACGCCGGACCCGTCCATGCTGTTTCCGAGCAAGGGCCACAAGCGCGCGATGTCGTACCTGATGTACGGGTTCGAACAAGGCGAGGGATTCGTGATGGTCACCGGCGCCGTCGGCACCGGCAAGACCCTGCTGATCCAGAAGCTGTTCGAAGACCTGGCGCACCGCAACGTCACGGTCGCCAGCATCGCCTCGGCCAATCTCGACAGCGAGGATGTGCTGCCGGCGGTTGCGTCCGAGTTGAACCTGCCGTTCGAAGGCCGCAGCAAGGAAGCGTTGCTGCACGACCTCAAGCAACACCTGGTGGCGCGCCTCGCACGCCATTCGCGCACGTTGCTGGTCGTGGATGAAGCGCAGACGCTCACCCCCGCGGCACTCGAGATGCTGCGCATCCTCACCAACCTCGAACAGAGGGGACGCGCGTTGCTTCAGGTTTTCCTTGTCGGCCAGAGCGACCTGCGGGAAATCATCGTCGCCAACCGGATGGAGCAGCTGCGCCAGCGCATCATTGCAACCTTCCGGCTGGAACCCATGGAACCCGAGGAAAGCCGGGAATACATCCTGCACCGGTTGCACGCGGTCGGCTGGAAGAACGATCCGCAATTCGATCCCACGATTTTTCCGGGCGTCCACCACGCCAGCCGCGGCATCCCGCGCAAGATCAATCTGATCATGGACCGGTTGCTGCTGTTCGGCTACCTGGAAGATCGCCACGAGCTGGACCACGCAGCGCTCACGACAGTCCTTGGCGAATTGCGTGAGGAAATGCCGGACTTGCCGCAGACGCTGGAGCCGACGATGCCGTTGCGCGGCGTTGCGTCCGCCTCGCACAACTCGGCGTCGGAACGCGAAAGTGAATTGCTGGAACTGGAGCTCAAGCGCAACAACATCCTGATGCAGTTGCTGCATGAAGAGGACCGGTTGAAAAAGATCTTGCAGGGCGGCGCTGGCGCGCGCGAAGACGCCGCGGGTGCTGACAACCTGCGGCCGCTGGGCCTGGGCAGCGGGGGCAAATGAGCGTGTCCGCGCAGTCCCGGCCAATCACCAACGCCATGACCGTCGACGTGGAGGATTATTTCCAGGTCGCGGCGTTTGATGGTTGCATCCCGCGCGAAGACTGGTCGCGTTGGCCTGCGCGCGTCGAGGCCAATACCCGCCGCGTCCTCGAGCTGTTCGACGAAAACGGCGTGCACGCGACTTTCTTCACGCTCGGGTGGGTGGCCGAGCGATGGCCCGCGTTGGTGCGCGACATTGCCGCCTCGGGTCACGAGATTGCAAGCCACGGATTCGGGCATGAGCGATTGACCGCACTGGATCGCGCCGCTTTCCGCGACGGCGTCGTGCGCACCAAGCGGCTGCTGGAAGACATCAGCGGCATGCCAGTATCCGGTTATCGCGCGCCCAGCTGGTCGATCGGCCCGACCACCTTGTGGGCCCACGAGGAGCTTCGCGAGGCGGGATACCGGTACAGCTCCAGCATTGTCCCGATCCGGCACGATTTGTACGGGATGCCGGCGGCGCCCCGTTTTGCCTTCGTCGCGGGGCCTTCCGGGTTGCTGGAGGTACCGGCCACGACGGTGCGATTCTGGGGTCGCAACTGGCCTTGCGGCGGCGGCGGATTCTTCCGTCTGTTGCCCTACCCGCTTTTCAGTCGCGGACTGAAACGCGTCAACGGCAAGGAGCGACGGCCCACGGTTTTCTATTTCCACCCGTGGGAGATCGATCCGGGCCAGCCGCGGGTGCCGGGCGTCTCCCTGAAAAACCGCACGCGCCATTACTTGAACCTCAAGCACATGGCGCCGCGCGTGGGCCGCTTGCTGCGTGATTTTCGATTCGACCGGATGGACAGGGTGTTTCCAGTCGACGCCGGGGCGGAGTATCCCGTCGTGGCGCTTGCGGCAGCCGGAACCGGTGTGCAATGAGGGGGATGTTTCATGCTGGACCACGTCAACGAGAAGCGCCCCGCCGGCGCCTGTGCCATCAAGCGCTACACCCCTGACGATGCCGATCGCTGGGACGCGTTTGTCGGCGCGGCGGACGACGCGACGTTCTTCCATCGCGCGGCGTGGCGCGACATCATCGAACACGAGCTCGGTCACCGCGCCCATTATCTGTATGCGGAGCGCGACGGCACGATCAGCGGCATCCTTCCGCTGGTCGAGATTCGCAGCCGGCTGTTCGGCCACGCGCTGATTTCGACGCCGTTCTGCGTGTACGGAGGCGTGGTTGCCACGGACGCGGACAGCGAAGCGAGCCTGACCAGGTCCGCTGCGGCGCTTGCCGACGAGCTCCGGGTCGACTACCTGGAATTGCGCAATCGCGCGCCTGGGCCGGCGGGTTGGCCGGTCAAGGATTTGTACGTCGGCTTCCGCAAACCGATTTCGGAGGACCACGACGTGAACCTCAAGGCCATCCCGCGCAAGCAGCGTGCGATGGTCCGCAAGGGCATTGCGGCGGGACTGGAAGCGAGCTGGGGCAACGACGTGGATACGTTTTACCGGGTCTATGCCGAAAGCGTACGCAACCTCGGCACGCCGGTGTTGCCGCGCCGCTGGTATGCGCGGCTGCAGCAAACCTTCGGCGAGGACTGCGAAGTGACGGTGGTCACCCATGGCAACAAGCCGATGGCCGCGGTCATGAGCTTCTACTTCCGGGACGAAGTGCACCCCTATTACGGGGGCAGCGTATGGCAGGGGCGCGACCTCGCCGCCAACGATTTCATGTACTGGTCGGTGATGCAACGCGCCGCCGAGCGCGGCGCGCGGCTGTTCGACTTCGGTCGAAGCAAGCAGGACACCGGTTCCTATCACTTCAAGAAGCATTGGGGGTTCCAGCCCGAACCGCTGCCCTACGCCTACCACCTGGTGCGGGCCACGGAAATTCCGAACGTCAGTCCGACCAACCGCAAGTACAGCCTGTTCATCAAGGGGTGGCAGCGGCTGCCCCTGCCGGTTGCCACCGCGCTGGGCCCCTGGCTCGCGCGCGATCTTGGTTGATCCTCATGCAATCGGCGTTGTTCCTCTGCCATCGTCTTCCCTGGCCTCCCGACAAGGGTGACAAGATCCGTTCGTACCATGTCCTGCAGCGGCTGGCGCAACGCTACAAGGTTTATCTCGGAGCGTTCGTGGATGATCCGGCCGACTGCCGCTACCTTGCCGCCGTGGAAGCGGTTTGTGCCGGCACGTGCATTCGGCCGCTGCCGTCGTGGCGGGCACGCTGGCGGGCCGTGGCATCACTGGTGCGCGGTGAGCCGTTGACGGTGGGGTGCTATCGCGACGCTACCATGCGCCGATGGGTGGCTCGGGTTCTCGCCGAGCAGCAGCCAGACGTGGTGCTGTGTTTTTCGTCCGGCGTGGCGCCGTTGGTGATGCGGGACGCCGGTGCGCGTCGCGTGATGGATTTCGTGGATGCCGATTCCGACAAGTGGCACCAGTATGCCGAAGCGCATCGCGGATTGGCACGCATGATCTACCGGCGCGAAGCCCGCACGCTGGCACGCTTCGAGCGGGCGGTCGCCGCGCGATTCGACGCGAGCCTGTTTGTTTCCGAAGCCGAAGCGGCCTTTTTCCGCGGCGCCAACCCGGAAGTGGCCGAGCGTGTCCATGGCGTCGCCAACGGCGTCGATGCGGTGTACTGGGATCCCGAGCAGGTGCACGCCAACCCCTACCCATCCGACGAACGTGCGGTGGTTTTTGCGGGCGCCATGGACTATCGCGCCAACGTGGACGCCGTGACGTGGTTCGCCGAGGCGGTCTGGCCGCGGGTATTGGCGGGCTGCGCACAGGCACGCTTCTACATCGTGGGTTCCAAGCCGGCG
>Ga0164242_10007189_pt1 | contig 12190 bp, 14 predicted proteins | sample OricomgcompostMG_FD_108783 | JGI IMG/M metagenome (GOLD analysis project Ga0164242, IMG submission 108783) | Miracle-Growth compost microbial communities from Emeryville, California, USA - Original compost - Miracle growth compost (MG) ... | reverse complement strand
GAAAAGATGCCTGAGATTGAAGTCGGCGTGGAGGAAGATATCCCTCTTCCGGCGCGTAGCGGGCATCTCGCCTCGTAGCTTAAACCTGGAATAGAGAGCCAGTTCTTTTGCAGCGCTTGGAGGAATTGACCAATATGATGAGCAGAAGAAAAGGGCTGTGAGACGTAGACAGCAGCATGCACAAGTGTTTAACTTCAGAACGACAGTTGCTTCTTCTAGTCCTGTTTGGCGCCGCCAAGGGTATTTGGGGAGACATTGGATATAGGGGGGAGAGTGTAGAACGTCCGATCGCACCCACCAGAAGCACCCAAAGTACAAAAGGCGCAAATGGGACTAGAGACAACTAGCATTCTTACTCTAGAACCCCCAAAGCGCCTTCACAGTCTGTCGCCGACCCGGAGGGGTTTTGCGTAAAAATGATTCCTATTCGCTTGGCGAGTTCAATAATTGGTTGTTATAGCGATAAGAAACTGCACCTTTGAGTACTGGAAAAGACCACAAAACTGTTGTAGCTGTGAAGGGGTCCGAAGGTGTCTCGATCAATCAGGCAGAGAATCTAACCGGGGCCCACTAGATCAAGCTGTGGCGTTGAATAGAGGAACCAACGTGGCTTTTGAACTTTGATTTGTCAAGACCAGCGCGTTATGTATCCGTTTAATGAGAGGAGCTGTCTTCCCATAGCAGCATGCGATGATAGTAAAAAAGAGACTAAACACCATAGTATCGTAGCTTGTTCTGCAGAAGCTTGACGATTTCCCCATGTCCCTCCTTAGAAGCATAGCTTAGAGGTGTCTGGTTATAGTAATCCCCTGTGTCAATATCGACCTGGCCTGTTTCCAGAAGCAGCTTGACGATTGCCCCATGGCCTCTCGCAGCGGCATAACTTAGCGGCGTCCGGTTAAAGCAATCCTTTGAGTTAATATTGACCTGGCCTGTTTCTAGAAGCAGCTTGACTATTGCCCCATGCCCCCTCGCAGCAGCATAACGTAGCGGTGTCCGGTTAAAGCTATTCTTTTTGTCAATATCGACCTGGCCAGTTGCTAGAAGTAGTTTGACGATAGCCTCATGCCCCATCTCAGAAGCATAGCCTAGAGGCGTCCAGCACCAGGTATTTCGTGGATCTGGCCTGTTGTTGCTTGACACCAAGTACACTGTTGCTTCTCGGATCCCAAAATATCCCGCCAAGTGGAGTCCTACCATTTGTCTTGGAAATCGTAGACTGTATCCTGCATCGCCCGGGTATAATTTGCGAACTATCAGAGCTTGAGTCAAGGCCTCGACTCTAGACTCGCTTTCGAGCAAGTTTACTATCGTCGGACTTGCCGCCGCTGCCTCACGGGCATGATGTCCCCAGTTCTGTGAAGCATAATTGTAGAGCGGATTAGCGTGCAATCGATCTTCAAACTCAGCATCTGAAAGGCAAGATCCGCCCTCAAAGGCCTTGAACGTGAGGTATGTAGCGCAGATATCAGTCATTCTGGCCTCGGCATCTGGAAACCATTGCCTCCATGTTCGTACAAAGTATTCTTGCGTTGTATAGTGGACTAAACGGATAATGTTACTTTCCTCATCGACCGTCACTAATCCCAGACAGACCGAAACTATATCCTCAATGTCTGGAAGGTTTGTTTCGTCAAGCTCTAATGCGTCGAGTTCTACGCCAAGAGCATGCTGGAGTTCCGATGTAGTCAATGGCCGCTTGGCGAAAGTGATCCATCCTAGAACTTGCTTAGCAAGCTCTTCCTGATCCGGCATTTGGCCTTCAATACGTTGCATTGCATCTTGATATGCAAAGTCATACGCCTCGGAACCAGTAGATAGTGTTTCCAGCGCTGCTCGGACAGCCTTGGGAGATCTTTTCCCAATCAAGGAATCAAGATGAAGTTTTGTGAGTAAAAACCTAGGTAGTCAGGTTAATGACATCTTCCCTAGCTTTTGTTGGGGTGGGGAGCGGAGGGGGAAGTACATTCCGTCAACAGCCTTAACAATCCCAGACTTAATCTCTTCTTTCAAGTCTGTGTTGCGACTAATGAAGGATGGTAAACGACAAATATTGTTATCCATATATCTCCGTATGTCTCCAGGACAAGCACGGATCTCCAGCGATATACTGTTGTTAAATTTCTCCGTAATTTCCGGGATATATCTTGACGTTGCAAACATGCTGGTTCCGCACTTAGCCTGGAGGGCAAGGATCTCCGTCAGGAATCGTTCTCGGCAGCCATCCAACGTAGAACATTCATCCAGGGCATCAATAATGATAAAGACTCTTGAATATAGAATAGCCACAGCCCGGAGAGCTTTTGACAAGTCGTCAAATGACGGCCGTGTCCTGGACTTGTGCTTGATATATAGAGACTCCACGCACGCTGGTAGAGATGGCTGGCTTTGAGTCAACTGCTTCAGTAGACTTGCAATGAGATCTCCAGCTTTCTGCTCGTCATGCCTCCGGAAGTTGCAGTAGACGTACGCGACACCAACGCGGTCCGTATCCTGAAATCGTGCACAGAGGTCGTCGACCACGATCGATGTGAGGATAGTCTTCCCGGCACCAGGGATGCCCGGACAGAAGAGCACCCGTTTCGCGGTATTAACCCATTCTTGGTATTGTGTCGAGTCCAGAAGCCACTGTCCAGTGCCTCCCTCCCGCCGTCCGATGAAGTCGCTTTGCACGGGACCGTAATCAACAGGTGATAGCCAGTCAAGAATGGCCTTGGACTCCCCCTCTGCGTGCCAAATCTGCTGCTCTCTCCGCGCCTTCACAACTTCGCTGTGAGTGCATACGGAGAGAGAAAGGGTATCCATAGTCACTAGGCTGTTCAAAGTCTGGCACTGTCGATGAAGGCTCTCGACCGCTTCCTTGGTCTTCTTCGCCAGAAAAGCTCCTTTAAGCCTCTCCCAGCCAATTCGATGGCCACGAGTTCGCTTCTCTAAGTCTTCGAGGAATATGTCCAGCTCCTTCTTACAAGCCGACGCCAGAATCCTAGCGTTTGATTCCTGCGCGGCATCGCCAAGCTGCGAGAGGAGCAGGGAACGGCGGCCCTCAAAGGCGCTCACGAAGTCGGGGTCGAGGATGATGTTCGTATTCGTCTCAGACAGAACTGTTTTCAGAGTCTGGAGCTCAGTTACAAAGCTCCTAACCTCGGCTGGGGCATCTTTCCAGTCCAGTCCGAACTGGACGACAACCTGGATGATCCGGGCCGCGGCGCCTATAACACCAATGATCCCGAAAGGGTCGGCCATTGGGGCTTGGAATAAGGATGATTTAAAACATTTGCTTCAGTGCAACTGTGCGTCGATGAGAAGTAACTGTTCGGTCGATGAAAAGTGCGCGTCGAGGAGAAAGGCGGTCGAAATCTTGAGCGTCAAATACGGTTCTGAGGTTCAGCCGCAAGAAGCAAAGTAGGGCAACAGAGCCTTACCGCCGTAGGGCTCTCGAGCCAATTAAACGTGCAGACCGTTGGCGGCCTCCGACGGATGCTTCTTGACCAATGTGAATGAATACTTCAAGAGATGGGAGGGGTTTGGAGTCAATGGATCGGCTGTTAGAAGCGGTCATTCTAACTACTAAAGGTTTGGTACATTAAGTAGGTATTTATTAGGCTCATTATAAAGCCTTGTCTTGTACGTGCTATATCATCTTTAGTAGTATTTATTTACAGTTGAAGTGGTGATGTAGTACGGTCAGTTGGTGCTGTTGACGGAATTCTGGATTCTTGTTCTAAGTGTCGACCCACTGTCTGTACCTACGTACGGTACGTACGCATAGATGTCGTGGGGTAGGTTAATGGCTCCACAGGGTTCAAGTACTTTAGAATCAGGAACAATAACAATGATTTTATCTTAAACTCTTTGTGCAAGACAGCAAATAAAGAATTTATATTGTCCCCTTTGCTCTACTCATGAAATATGTTTTAAGCTCGTAAGAACTCCACGCATTGAGATCAACTGCGTCGTCACGAGAGCAAGACCGACTGTTAAGCCTCAAGCGGTGTTTTCGACATGTGTCCGGCTTGGGTTGTCGTCCCCTGCTGCTTCCTTGCCGGTGGCCAACGTATTCATAATACCCCTCTCTCTCGCCTCTTCAATCTCCAAGCAGACATACTTCTCAAAGTCTCGCGTGGATACCTTGTTTCTGAACATCTCGTCAATCTCCTCCAAGGTACGACCCCTTACTTCAGGTAACATAAAATACACAAAAGCAGTAACTATCAGGCCGCTCACAAACCAAATGTATCCGTACTTGGGGCCCCAGTTCAACTCAGCGCGGTTGATATAATAAGGTGTGGTGAAGGCGCAAATCCAGGCGAAGGCGAAGCTCACGGCAGCCGCCAGGCCCATTGTATAGGCGCGCAGGTTTTGGGCGGGTAGTTCTCCGGCGACGAGGTAGACGTACGGCTCAAGACCGAAGTTGAAGCCAAAGAGATAGACGCTGGTAACCACTACGAGGCCGATACCGGAGAGGTGCTGCGAGAGGCCAGGCGCGGTGTAGATTGCGGCCATAATGAGCATGCAGATAGTGCAGATGAGACAACCTGCGAGGATAATGCGGCGGCGCCCAACGCGTGTCACAAAGAGCCATGTGAACATCAGACCCGCCAAGCCTACACAGTTCGTGATAATGATCCACTTGAATGGATCACCGACTTCGGCCTGCTCGGATACGTAAGATACCACAATAGCGAGCCGACGGCGAGGGAATTAGTGGTGAACGGAACTTACAATAGAGAAAAAGTAGGTGCCGAAAGCAAGAATAAACATGGCACCGACCCCGGCATTCGCGGTACCGACGCCAACACAGATTATAGTTCTGCGGAGGTTTGGACCCTTGAAGAGCTCGAAGATGAGACGCCAGTTCTTTTGGGTCTCTGCTTCCCGGGCTGCGACTGCCTTCATCTCTTCAAACTCCTGCTGCAGCGCAACTTCGTCGTAAGCCCCCCTGCGGAGGAAGCGTAGACTGCGGAGGGCTTCTTCTGGACGGTGGTGGTTGAGGAGCCACCGTGGAGACTCTGGGAGGAATGGCAGGGTGAGGATTAGAATAGCTGGAGCCGGAAAGCAGACATATAGAGGGATCTGGTAGGCTTCCCGGCCCGTCATGTCGGCCGTCGCGTTGTTAATTACCTATGCCCTTCTCGTTAGTAATGAAGCAAAGGCGTTGGTCAAGTAAAACCCGTTCGGGGGAAAGGGTTAGGTGTGTCTGAGGGGTTATCGTTAACTAAATTGAAGACCAACCATGCCAATGGTAGTTCCGACGGTAATCCAGAAGGTGACCAAACCAAAACAAAGACCCCGAAAATGTGGCGGCGCGGACTCCTGCAGGTAAACCATAGAGAAGTTTAGGAGAAACCCGTTTGCGACACCACACAAGAGCCTAGAAAAGTAGAGTGCCCCGAAAGAGGTGGTCTCAGCCATTATGACAATGGATACGATGACGAGGAACGAGGCGAACATGAGTGAGTAGCGGCGGCAGAGATGGGCACCGATGGGTCCTGTAAGAAGGGAACCAATGAAGGCACCTAGAATCATGAAGGACGAGATGATCTGCTGAGGGGTGGCCTGGGAATTGTAGAGTGTTAGCAGGCCCGTCCGTCCTGCCACGAGATTCACGGCATTATGTGGCAGCCGCGCGTCTGACGAGAAGAAAAGGAGATGCAAAACTATCAACCTCAATATTCCACGTCCCAGACGGGGTCTGGTATCCGAACACCTTGAGAAAGCCGGGCATAGCTTGAAAGCCGGCCATGGCCCCTTTGTCAAATCCATACTCGAAAAGGGAGATGCCAATGTACAAGGTCACAGCAATGATACGCCAGTTAGCCCGGAGGCTGGTGTCACGGACACCCTGCGTTGCAAGCTCCTCGATTTCTCGGGCATGGGTGACTTGCGCTGGTGGCATACTGGCGACGGAGTTGCTGGGGAAAGAGGGATGAGAATAGGATAGAGAGCACAAAGCTCTGCAAAAAACCAAGAAAAAAAATGGCGAGGAGCTTCTCAGTTGCGCGAGAAGTTCACAAAGCCTGCTGGCTCTTGATTCTCCCTCGGCTGTCACCGTCGATACGGGTCGGCCATCTTATATTTAACAATATGTGCAATGCCACAGTCACAACACCATGCAAGATGTCTGGGGGAAGCCAGGGGGGAATGCGGGGTGAGTGGGGCCCCACATCCATCTGCGGGTTAGTGTTACACTACGCATGGTGGGGATCAAGGATCTCGGATCCAATCTGTCGGGGCTGTTCTGAACAGAAGTACCCCCCGTACGGATCCGTACTACAAGTAGTATTAGGATGCGTACGGATTACACCCACTCTCGGATACAACTCACCGACTTCGTTCTCCTTCGGCCACATTTTCGGTTGTGTTTCACCAGTGCTTTTCCAATCGAGAGAGCCAAGGATTCTTGGCTCGTCTCACTAGCTCCCAACACTTATCACAACTGTGATTTGAGCTGCCGGCTTAAAGAACCCAAGCCCGGTTCTAAGGAGCCGACGCCACCCCACCAACGGGGCGAGGCACATCCAGTATAAGGATGGATAGCCGGAGAGCCAGAAAGGAGGCGACGCAAGTTGCTGCTTCGGTGCGCAGACAGCAAAGGTGTCATTTGCGCCTCTTAGTGCAGGCCCCTTTTACGATACCGATAATTGTCCATTACCCAATACCAAGGCAGCCCATCGCTTCTGGACCATGGCTGCTGTAAGGCCTTTCACTCTGGCCCTCCACGAGCAGGAAAATGGTATGGCCGACGAGGTTGTAGCTACATGGATCAAAACGGCAGAGCGCACTCCCACCCTTGCCGTACTCCCACCTGGTCTGGACGCATCAACCTGGGCCAAGCTAGTGGCCAAATTCCGTACCATTCTTGGCAACGACGGCGTTCTGACGAACCATGAGCACCGCATCCTCTATGGCGACCCATATGCCGAGCACCAAGACGAGAAAGAGCAGGAGAAGCGAGGCAGCGCCGCCACCCTCTTTCCCGTTATGGTCGAGCACATTCAGGCCATCCTCAAATTATGCAACGCACACAAAATCCCCGTCTGGACAGTATCTTGTGGCAAGAACCTCGGCTACGGTGGGCCAGCTCCTAGAGTCAAGGTAAACGGGGAACTTGAGGTGTCGTGCGTAACAGGCTGAGTTGTCAAGAGCTAACCAGAGCACCAGGGCTCCATTGTGCTCGACCTGCAACGTATGCGCAAGGTCATCGAGGTCAATGACCGCTACTCCTACTATACTGTAGAGCCAGGTGTCACTTTCTTCGACATATACAGGGCAATTCAGGAGCAAAAGAAGAACATATGGTGTTCCGTTCCTGCTCTGGGTTGGGGCTCTGTTGTTGGAAACGCACTCGACCGGGGCTGGGGTTACACACCGGCTGGTAAGATAAAAAGCGCAGCAATCCTAGGCATGCATGTGCCACATACAACGTTATGTAACTGACAACTGACATCAACTTCTTGGACGCAGGGGACCATTCCAATCAAATATGCGGGATTGAGGTTGTTCTGGCAGATGGCACCGTAGTGCGAACGGGCATGGGTGCGTTGAACGACTCACCCTGTTGGCCGCTTTTCCGGGGTGGCTATGGCCCCACCTATGAGTCCATGTTCAGCCAGAGCAACTTTGGTGTCGTTACCAAGCTCAGTCTTTGGGCGTTTCCAAGTCCCCAAGGTTTCATGATGTGCCGTGTGGATGTGGAGGAGGAAGAGGACCTTGGGCGGCTTATCGACACCTTCAGGGATCTCTTGCTCCGCGAGGCAATTCAAAACCACCCTTTGATAGGCAATATGTCCCGAGAACTAGCTAAAAGGGGACAAAGAAGTAAGTTCTACGGGGGTGAGGGTGCCATACCTGATGCAAGGCTGGCGGAGATCAAGAAGGAGCTCGGTATCGGCTTCTGGTCTGCGCGGTTTAGTCTTTACGGCCCCGAAGAGATTATTGCGGTGAACTACAAGAGGTGTCAGGAGGCCTTTGACAAGCTTCCCGGTGCGAGGCTGACAGGCCACGCGTTTTCCCCTCCGGCGGGAAAAGAGTACCTCAGTCCCGAAGACTTGCCGCTCGAGTACCGTACCGTCGAGACGGGCACGCCAAGCCTGATGGCGCTAAAGGCCATCCAGTATCGCGGAGAAGATGGGTAAGCCTACGTCCGGTCCTCTCGTTAATTAAGCACGCTTCATGGCGTCGCGGTTCAGGAGAATTATCAAGCGGCTAACTCCACCAGCGGACACATCTCGTTCTCCCCAATCCTCCCTCCAGAGGGCAAGGCCGTCGAGGAATTCTACTACGCCGCCAAGTCCTGCTGCGCTTCATACGGCTTCGACTACTTCGGCGGCCTGCATCTGTATCCTCGCCATCTCGCTATGATCAACATGATATACTTTGACCGGCAATCGGAGGCCGAGCGGCACAACGCTAACAAGCTTTTTGTGGAGCTGGTGCACCTGGCGCGGAAACACGGGTACAGTGAGTACCGGGCACATATAGACTACATGGACCTGGTCGCCGAGCAGTTCGACTTCAATGGGGGGAGCCTGATGACGTTAAACGAACGTGTCAAGGACGCCTTGGACCCGAACGGCATTTTGAGTCCTGGGAAACAAGGCATCTGGCCAAAAGGCCAGCGGGCGAGAGTCTATAGCCCTCACCAGAATGGAATCGACGGAGATATAACCAAGTCGAATACTTGAGGAGGGCCTGGGGGGACACACAACTCATTACCTCCTCCCGCCCCATCGCAAGGGATGAGTGTTCCTCGGCTACCTTTGGCCGATGTTAGCGCCACACAAATTAAGGGAGGGAGAGGGCCTCAAAATGGTTGACACTGATGAATTCCTTTCCGCTTTCCTTATTTCCTATGTATCGAGCCCTTCTGTACAATCCGTAGATAGGTAGCCTAGGTGATCCGTTGAATTAAGATCATCACTATTTGGCTGCAAACCCTCACAATTTACATACTTAGGTAGTATTTTGGGTGAAGTCGGCTCCGTGTTACATTGCCAGCAGAACTATCAGCGACTCGTTGCCGGAGCCAATCGCTTATGAATTCAGAGATTGGGTCTTCTAAACGAACAAGAACCTACCCAAGACACATTGGCACGACTAGTTAATTCCCGGTTGATGGGATGTATCGGCTGCGGCATAAACAGGGCGGGCTATTGTGGGATTGAGACACTCATGCTTGCCGTATCCATCCTGGCTCGCCAACTTGACTTGGACATCCAACCGAATTCTGGTCGGTGTGTAAGTTTTCGGGAACAAGAACAGTAGTTGATTATTAATTGCGGGATGGACTGTCGCCCATTCTAGGCCAAATGTCCCTTAGCACACAATGCATTGCGTTGTCGTCGCACTAGTCGGTTCCATCGCCCCTCGGTTCCATCAAGATGATTAGTTGCCGGGAGTAGTTGCTCCCCTGGGCCGGGTCATTGGAGCCGAGGACACACAGCATATCCTACGAGCTCGAAGACGCACCAGAGAGACCGAACAGAGTTTGTCTCTGTTTTAAATATATTTTTATGTGAGTGGAGGACGTGATGCGATGCATAAGACGTACGCCACTATCTTGCCCGTTTCTTGGCCGCTTTTTGACAACTAGCAATCACTCCGAGTAACAAGGGTGGCACAGTCATCATGATAGACTTTATCGAGACCCAGAGCCTGGCAGGAGGATGTGCCATCACGGCCACCGCTGGGATTGCGAGCCATCTTCTTTACTTTATCCGTGGCGACCATAATCGGTATGCCCATCGATGGATCATACGAGCTCTCCTCGGCATCGCCTTGCTCGCTGTGGCGCTTTTCCATTTCACAAGTTATAAAGCCCTCCAAGCTGCGCTTCTCACGGGCCTTTTCGCCTCATCTTATTTTATAGGACTCTATACGAGCATTTCGATATATCGAGTGTTCCTTCACCCGTTACGGCGACTTCCAGGCCCATTCTGGGCGCGGCTGTCGAATTTGTATCATGCGTACATCATTCGAAAATCGGATAACTATCTTGTCATTCAAAAACTGCATGAGAAGTATGGACCTATTGTTAGGACAGGTGCGTTCCTTGTGGAAGGCGAATAGGACGTGAAGGATTACTAGTTGTTAGACTGACACAAACTAACCACCCAGGCCCCAGCAACCTCTCAGTCAACGATCCTAACGCCATCCGCATCATACTTGGTAACGAGTCCAAGTGTATCAAGAGCCCCTGGTATGAGCGGTCGCTACCTTTGGTCAATTTGCATACTGTACGCGACAAAAGAGCCCACGATACCCGCAGGAAGGTGTTTTCGAAGGCATTCTCGCCATCCGCTCTCCAAGACTACGAGGATCGAGTAGTCGTGCACTGCGAGGAATTTGTCGGCCAGATGGCGCGTATAGCCGGCAAACCGTTTGATGCATCAGACTGGTTCAAATATTTTGGTACGTATAGGGAAATGAGACGAGGAAGAAAGGATGGCTGCGTGGATAATCTTTCCTCCATGACGAGAAGCCAACATCCAGCTGACAACTTGAACAGCATTCGACGTCATGGGTGATCTGGGCTTGGGCAAGGAATTTAATATGATGACTTCAAAACAGAACCGATGGATTCCAACCCTCCTGGAGACCAGCATGGCAGACGTCGGTCCAACAACGCCAGTACCTTGGATAGCACCAATTATTCGCAAATTACCCAAGGCAGGGCACCATACGAGGGCCTGGCTCGACTTTGTCGGATCTCAAGTCCGCGAACGCGTAGAGAAACAGGTCGATAGAGCAGATGTCAGGAATCACCTCAAGTGGCTGTACTGAGCAAATGCTGACCTGACGAGTTCAGATTCTTTCCCATCTCGTCGGAGCTTACAACGAAAGCGAAAAGAAAGACATTGATTACCAGTGGCTGCGGGGAGATACCAGGCTCACTATTGTGGGAGGGTCCGACACGACGGCCGCAACGCTGACCTTCCTCTTCTATCATCTGGCCAAGGATCCTTCTCAGGTGGAGAAGCTGCGTGCAGAGTTGGAACCTCTGTTGGACGGAAAGAGCCGTCTCAACTCCAAGGACGTATCCAAGGCACAACATCTGAACGGCGTGATCCAGGAAACCCTTCGTCTGCACCCGGCCATTCCCTCAGGCTTTCCTCGCCTCACGCCCCCAGGGGGGGTCACTATCAGTGGAACCTACATCCCTGGAGGCACCACGGTTGTGTTGCCCGTGTATGCTATGCAACATGACGATGCTAATTACGAGTCTGCCGATGAATTCATACCTGAGAGATGGTATTCGAAACCCGAACTGATCAAGAACAGAGACGCGTTCCTCACATGGAATATCGGTGAGTGGTTACGATTGCTATATTTGAACCGGAGAAGCAGCGCTGACCCCTTAAATACAGGTATGAACGGTTGTATTGGGCGGGCGTTGGCAATCGTGGAGATGAGGGATCTGATCACGCACTGGATACAGAACTTCGAGGCCGTGAGATTTGCCCCTGGTGAGGACGGCGCGAAACTCTTAACTGAGACGAGAGACCACTTTACGGTTGGCGTGAGGCCACTGCATCTTATTTTCGAGAAGAAATAAACCAAGGACCACGATTCCAAATATGTAACGCAGCGAAACAGTCCTAACCATCATTGAACCACGTATGGAGGGAATCATCACCAACCCATGTGTTAATTATCAAGAGAAACTTCCGATACGCCGCAGGGGCACGAATGTGTAACTCTCGAGCGAGCTAATTAATAATTAGTACCTTACTAGCTAGTGCCGCTACATTGGCCACCCACCACGTGCACACTTTAAACTAGGTAAGGTAAGGTATTGAGTCGAGGGGTGCTTTCGGGTATAAGTAGCCGACATGCTTCCGACCCCCTCCTCCATTAGAATACTCTCCTTCGGCAAGTTAAACCATCGGGTCATGAAAACCTGATGCGGATAGTACTCGGCTTCATGCATCCTGATGTGACGGACAGGCAACACTGATCTTACTGCGTAAGGGCCTCGTCGGCTGACAGCACGACATGGACAGTGTCGTCATTCCACAGAAGCGAACCCCTGAAGGGAGCCAGGGTTGCGATCCCGAACAGGAACCCGAGCACCAGGGCGAGGAGCAGGAGCAGCCGCGCAAGAGGGCCCGGCTAAGTTGTAACTCCTGCAAGGCCCGCAAGACCAAGGCAAGTCGGTTAATCACTACCATGCATGCGACGAGCGTCAAAG
>Ga0164242_10007188_pt1 | contig 12190 bp, 12 predicted proteins | sample OricomgcompostMG_FD_108783 | JGI IMG/M metagenome (GOLD analysis project Ga0164242, IMG submission 108783) | Miracle-Growth compost microbial communities from Emeryville, California, USA - Original compost - Miracle growth compost (MG) ... | reverse complement strand
GGGACGGGTGACCCGGGCACCACCCCGGACCCCGCGCTGCACCTGGATGAGGGACTCGGACTCGAGCACACGGAACGCTTCCCGCAGTGTTGGCCGGGACACCCCGAAACGCTCCATGAGTTCCGATTCCGGCGGCAGCATGGTGCCTTCGGTGATCTCACCGCGGATGAACATTCGGCGCAACACCGTGGCCACCCGATCCGCCATCTTCGGCTCTCGAAGACTGGTGACCTCCATGACAACCTCCACGGTAAATGGAACGCTTCAATCTATTAACTGTTTTGCAGGTTAACCGAATCTCCGAGTTGATCCGGGGATTAGCACCCCGTTCGTGACCAACGTCATCCTCTAGTAGCCCATCGCGCGGCCCATGAGGTCCTTCATGATCTCCGTGGTGCCGGCGTACAGTCGCTGCACCCGCGAATCGCGCCACAGCCGGGCTACCTCGTACTCATTGATGTAGCCGTAGCCGCCGTACATCTGCAGACAGCGGTCGATGATCTCCCACTGGACTTCCGACGTCCACCACTTCAGACCTGCAGCGTCCTGATCGGACAGGGTTCCGTCATTGACCGACAACACGCACTGGTCGAGGTAAGTCTGGGCGGCGTCGAGCTTGGTCTGCATCTCGGCGAGAAAGTGGCGGTTGACCTGAAACTTGCCGATCGGTTGCCCAAAGGCGGTGCGCTCCAGTGCATACGCCTTCGTCAGATCGAGCGCGCGACGCGCGGCCGGCAGTGCATAGCAGGCGACGCCGACCCGTTCGCTGGGCAGGTTGGAGACCAGATGGTAGAAGCCGCGGTTGAGTTCGCCGACGAGGTTTTCCTTGGGCACCTTGACATCTTCGAAGAACAGCTCGGCGGTATCGGCAGAGTATTGCCCGATCTTGTCGAGCTTGCGCCCGCGGGTGAACCCCTCCATACCGTCCTCGATCATCAGCAGACTGATGCCCTTGTGCCGTGCGGACGGATCGGTCTTCACCGCGGTGAGCACCAGTTTGGACAGTAGCCCGTTGCTGATAAATGTCTTCTGGCCGTTGACGACCCAGTGGTCGCCCTCATCGCGGGCCGTGGTCTTGATGCCGGCCAGGTCGGACCCGGCGGCCGGTTCGGACATCGCTATGGAGCCGATGTATTCGCCGGAAATGAACTTGGGCAGCCAGCGCTGCTTCTGTTCCTCGGTGGTCAGATGGTTCAGGTACGGCATCAGAATGTCGTTCTGCACGCCTAGGCCGATGCCGACCGATCCGGTCAGGAACATCTCCTCGGAGATGATCTGGTTGAACCGAAAGTCCTTGACGCCCAGACCGCCGTACTTCTCATCGAATTCCCATCCGATCAAGCCGTGTTCGCCCGCGGCGAGCCAGGCCTCCCGGCTGACCTTGCCGTCGCGTTCCCACTTTTCCACGTTCGGCACGCATTCGCGCTCGAAGAATTCCCTTGCAGTAGCTCGGAAGTCGTCGTGGACTTCGTCGAAGATGTTGCGGCGCATGTAGTTTCCTCTATTCAGACCAGGTGACGACCGCGGGTAGCGCGCGTCCGGGAGCATAGGTATCGAAGAGCCGCTCGCCGAGCAGCGATTCAAGTTGCTCGTGCGAGCCGCACAGCGCGTCGAGTTGGAATCCGCGGGTGACGTAGCGGTGCAGATCGTGTTCGGCGGTCAGGCCGATGGCACCGCACACTTGCAGTGCCACATCGCTGACTGCGCGGTGTGCCCGCCCGGCCGAGGACTTGGCGGTCACCGCTGAGAACTGACCGCCGTACCGCCACGACTCGCCGAGTAGTGCCCGTGCACCGGCGAGCACCGCCGACGCGTCCGCCAGCGCATGCCGCGGTGACTGAAATGATCCGATCGGCCCACCGAATTGCACCCGCACGCTGACATGTTCGACCGCAATCCGCAGCACCTGCTCGGCCAGCGCCACCAATTCGGTGGCCAGCGCACGCTGTGCAGCGGCAACGGCCTGGTTCCACTGGGTGGACGCCTCGACGAGGGGAGCGTCTAGTGGCCCGCTCACTTGGGTCCAGAACGTCGATGCGTCGAAGGTGTCCAGCCGCTCACCCTGCAACCCGGACGCGTCGATCACCGCGACCGATACCGTTCCCGTCGGCCCTGGCACCGGCACCACCAGCCGGCCCTCCAACGGGCCGAGCACGATGCCCGACACGTGGTGCTCGTCGGAGCCGGGGAGGTAGCCAGGGGTAAGACCGGGCAGCAGGACATGGTCGGCGGGCTCGGTGATCACGCCTGCCAACTCGGCGAGCATGACCCGGTCCAGGCAGTCGGTGAGCGCCAAAGACCGGCCCTGGGCGCGGAACAGCAGCTCGCAGGCCTCGACCGGGTATTCGGCCTCGATGTCGGACCAGCCCAATTCGACCAGTCGTGGGCCGATTGCCACATGTTCGGCAGTGCCCTTGCCGGCCAGTTCATCGAAGAGCCGGAATACCGCCTCCTCGACCATCGGCCACGTCTCGTCGGTCATTTGCCCCTCTCTTTCGGGAGTCCGAGCAGGTGGTCAGCGATGATGCCGCGCTGTACTTCGGCGGTACCGCCCATCACCGTGGCGGCACGCGAGTACCACCACTCGGCGCGCGCGGTGTTCAGCTGCGCACCGCCGGTTCCAGTTCCGACTAGCATGCGTTCCCGGCTGATTTCCAGAATGAGGTCATTGACCTCTTTTTCGGCGCGACCGAACAGCAACTTGTCGATGCTGCTGTCGGCGCCCACCGCCTCACCGGCGGCGAGCCGCCGCACGGTGGTCGCGGTGCGGGCCTGGGCGGCGGCCACGTCGATGTACACCCGGGCGAAGCGCTGACGCTGCGTGGCGGTGGCGCCCGCGGCGGCCATCTCCTCTCGCAGCCGACTCAGTTCGGTCAATACCTTGTTGAGCACGGCGTAGCCATACATGCCGCGTTCGTACTGCATGAGGTGCATGGCCACGGCCCAGCCGCCACCGACCTCGCCGACCACCCGCGCGCGGTCGACCCGTACGTCGTCGAAGAACACTTCGGCCAGCTCGCGACGCCCGCTGGCTAGCGCGATAGGCCGGATGGTGACGCCCGGCGCGTCGGCATCGACCATGATCATCGTCAGCCCACGGTGGCGGCTCTCGGGCGTCCCGGTGCGCACCAACGCCAACAGGCGCGTCGCGGTCGGCCCCTGGCTGGTCCAGATTTTCTGGCCGTTGATGACGAACCCGCCGGCACCGTCGTCGGCCGCGCGGGTGCGCAGGGTAGCCAGATCGCTGCCGGACTCGGGCTCGGAGAAGCTCTGCCCCCACCACTCGGCACCGCTGAGGTAGCCGGTGAGATATTGCGCGCCCAGGTGTGGCGCGAACTTCAGCAGCGCCGGGCCGAGCGTCTCCAGTGTCCAGTGCTGGGCCGGGATCGGCAGCATCGCATGTCCGAGTTCCTCGTAATAGACGGCCCGGTGGATTTCGTTACCGCCCAGCCCGCCGGCGGACTCCGGCCAGCCGTACCGGTTCCAGCCATCGGCATACAGCCGAGCCATCACCGTGGCATCGTGAGTCAGGCCGTCTTCGGCACTGGTGAAGGCGGCCGAGCGCCATTGCTCGGCCACGTCCAGCTCACGCAGGTAACGCCGGAATTCCTGGCGGTACACGGCGACTTGGGCGACATACTCGTCGTGACGGCGGCCGGTTACGGCGCTGTCGGCAGGGGCGGTCAACCGGATCCCCCTTCATTGGGTCGAGGACCGGCCAAGTAGACCGAATCCGCTAAACAGTTATCTATAAAGGGCTACAATAGCGCACGCCAACACTTCCTGGAGAGGGACTGCCAATGACGGCTTCACCTACCGCCGCCGCTACCACCGTCAACTTCAACCCCGAGACCCGAGTGCTGATCAACGGCCAGCTGCGTGAGGCAGCGTCGGGTCGGACGGCCGACAACCTGAATCCAGCAACAGAGGAGGTGCTCGGTGTCGCCGCCGACGCAAGCGCGGAGGATATGGACGAGGCAATCGCCGCCGCTCGTCGTGCGTTCGACACCACCGACTGGTCGACCAACCGGGACTTCCGCCGGCATTGCTTGAACCAGTTGCACGAAGCACTGCAGGAGGAGAAGGAAGATATGCGTGCCGAGCTGGTTGCCGAGGCCGGCGCTCCGCTGGGCACTACTTATATCGCTCAGTTGGACTGGCCGCTTGCCGATGCAGTGCGCTGGCCGGCCGAGTACATATCGGACTTCCGCTGGGAGCGCCAGCTCGACGTGGACGACAAGTTGGGTGCGCCCTACCACCGGATGGTGGTCAAGGAGCCGATGGGCGTCGTGGGCGCCATCACACCGTGGAACTTTCCCACCGAGATCATCGCCAACAAGGTTGGCCAGATTCTGGCCACCGGTAACACCATGGTTCTCAAGCCCGCTATCGAAACCCCGTGGAGCGCACTGCGCTGGGGTCGGATCATTGCCGAAAAGACCGATATCCCAGCGGGTGTGGTCAATGTCGTAACCGCTTCCGACAACAACGTCGCCCAGCGTCTGCTGACTGATCCGCGGGTGGACATGATCTCCTTCACCGGCTCGACAGCCGTCGGCGAGTTGATCGGCCGGCTGACCGCATCGACAATGAAGCGAAATCTGATGGAGCTGGGAGGCAAGTCGGTCTATCTGCTACTCGATGACGTCGACCTCACTGCGACCGTTCCCGGTTGCATCGGTGCGCTGATCCATTCCGGTCAGGGATGTGCGCTGACTACGCGAATGTTGGTGCCGCGCAAGCACTACGATGCTGCCGTCGAACTGGCGACCGCCACGTTCGGCAGCGTGACGGTCGGCGACCCCAGCGATCCGGCCAACTTCTGCGGTCCGCTGGTGTCGGCCAAGCAGCGCGAGCGGGTCTTGGACTACATTCGTATTGCCAAGGACCAGGGCGCGCGGGTGACCATCGGGGGCGGCAAGCCCGATGGCTTGGACCGTGGATACTTTGTCGCACCAACAGTTCTCGCTGACGTGGCCCCGGATCATCGGGTCTTCCAGGAGGAGATCTTCGGGCCGGTCATCACCATCACACCCTACGACGGTGGTGACGACGGCGCTGTCGAGATGGCCAACAACTCGATCTATGGTTTGGCCGGCAGCGTTTTCGGCGCGGACGATCGTGCGATGGCCGTGGCCCGTCGCATCCGTACCGGATCGGTGAACGTCAACAACAGCATCTTCTACGGTGCCGATGCCCCGTTCGGTGGTTACAAGATGAGCGGAATCGGGCGGCAGAACGGTACCGAGGGCTTCGAGCAGCATTTGCAGACCAAGGTCATCGCCTACCCGGCCGGATAAGCCATCGAGATGCATAGTCTGGCACATCCGTCACTTTTCGGGCGACGCAAAAGAGCGGATTGTTTCAGGTGTATGGCCTTCTCTTAAGTTCTCGGCTGAGATACTGTTCTGACAGTCATGTTCAGAAAATGAAAGGCGGTTGTCGGTGGATTTGAACGTTCGGAACAAGGCGTACATCCTCGTCGGAGGTACTGCAGGTATGGGTCTGGCCGGCGCCAGGGTGTTGGCGACCGACGGGGCCGCTGTTGCAGTGATCGGCCGTGATGAGGTGAGGGCCAAAGCGGCCGTCGACGCTCTCACCGAGGCCGGTGCGTCCGCGGCGCACAGCGTGACCGCCGACGTGAGCCGGCCCGGCGCCGCCGTCGAGGCCGTCACCGAGGCGGTGAATCTACTGGGGCGTCTCGATGGCATCGCCGTCACGATGGGTACCGCGGGCATGATGCCGATCGACTCTGACGACGACGCCTGGGACGCGGCCTTCCGCGACGTGCTGCTCGCGACCACACGGAGCATCCAGGCCGCAATCCCCCATCTGATCAAGACCAAAGGTGCGGTCGTCACCACCTCCGCCTACTCGTCGCGCGCACCGCATGAGCCCCGGCTGCCGTATGCGAGCCTCAAGGCTGCGGTGGCGACTTTCACCCGTGGTATCGCCCGTACGTATGGCAAGGACGGGGTCCGGGCCAACTCGATTGCGCCGGGAGCCGTGGAAACCGATGCGCTGCATGCCATTCGGGGTTACATCGCGGAGAACAAGGGATACCCGTACGACGAAGCGCTGGAGCGGGCGCTGGTCGAAGACTTCGGATTCGACGCGGCGCTGGCGCGGCCTGGGCGGCCGGACGAGATAGGTGCGCTCATCGCGTTCCTCCTGTCGGATCGGTGCGGATTCGTGACCGGTCAGACCATCTATGCCGATGGAGGGGCACCGTAGCCATGGCAGATCGTGCAGAGGTCGAACGCGAGTTTCGGCACTATTACCTCACCGGTCCGGTGCTGGAGGACTGGGTCGGGTGGGCCAACTTGTTCACCGACGACGCACCGTACTTCGATCACTTCTACGGAACATTCATCGGCCCCAACGAAATTGCGCCATACCTCGAAGGCACCATGGGAGCCTCGCCGATGGTCTACACCGTTCTGAAGTGGTACGTCGTCGACGGCGACCGGGTAGTGTACGAGTGCCTTAATCGCGCCGATAATCCTGAGCCCGGAGCGCCGCCCATCGACTTCCCGTCCTACCAGATCGTCGACTACGCCGGCGCCGGCAAGTGGAGCCGCGAGGAGGACATCTGGATCATGGGCGAGATGAAGGACTTTGCCCGACGCTACACCGAGGCCGAGCGTGCCCATCCGCAGACGCTCGAGGACAAACTCAGCCGGGACGACTGGGGCCCCTGGGTCGACTGGGCCCGGCCACAGCCCGGTCACCGGGCGCGTCCGTCCTGGTATGGCAAGCCCGATTTCATACCGTTTCGGGGAATTGACGATATCCATTTCGGGATCCGATCCCACTGAACCACCCGCCCCTAATCTGAAGCGAGAGAGTAAATGACAGACATCCTCAACGGAATTCGCGTGGTCGAACTGGCCGCGTGGACGTTCGTGCCCGCGGCGGGTGCCGTCCTTGCCGACTGGGGCGCCGACGTCATCAAGATCGAGCACCCCGAGACGGGTGATCCGCAGCGTGGCCTGATCAGCTCGGGAGTCGTTACCGGCGCCGGGGGAGTGAACCACTTCATCGAGCAGCCCAACCGCGGCAAGCGCAGCATCGGGCTCGACACCTCTACGCCAGAAGGGCGTGAGTTGTTGATGAAGCTGATCGAGACGGCCGACGTGTTCGTCACGAATCTGTTGCCGGATTCGCGGCAGCGCATGGGTATTGACGTCGAGCAGGTCCGGGCACGCAATCCGAAGATCATCTACGCCCGTGGCCACGGCTACGGTGCCAAGGGCGACCTGGCTTCGCAGGGCGGATTCGACCTCGCTGCGTACTGGTCCCGTGGTGGCATCGCCGATGCCTATTCGGCGGGCGACGGCTCGTATCCGCCGATTCAGCGACCGGCGTTCGGCGATTCCTACGGTGGCCTCGCCATCGCAGCCGGCGTCGCGGCGGCACTGCTTAAGCGCGAACGCACCGGTGAGCCGTCGGTGGTCGACGTCTCTCTGCTCAACGCCGCCATCTGGCAGCTGGGACCCGATATCGTCGGCGCCGGTGTCACCGGTCAGGACATCCCGAAGTTCAATCTGGATGACATGCCCAATCCGGTGGCCAGCATCTACAAGACCCGCGATAACCGGTTCATCGCGTTCGTGCTGTTGCAGGCCGACCGATTCTGGTCCGAATTCTGTACCCGGCTCGGTCGGCCGGAATTGATTGCCGACGAGAGGTTCGCCGATGCCAGGGTGCGGTTCGCGAACCGCACCGAGTGCATTGCCGAACTTCGTCGCAGCTTCGAATCGGAGGATCTTGCCCACTGGGAGAAGGCATTTGCCGGATTCGACGGCGTCTGGGATGTCATGCACACTGCACACGAGGTGCACAGTGATCCCCAGGTGATTGCCAACGGCTATCTTCCCCGCACCACGGACGCCAAGGGCAACGAGTTCGCGCTGGCGGCCAGTCCGGTGCAGTTCGATGAGGTGCCGTTGAGTCTGACCTGCGCGCCGGAGCACGGCGAGCACACCGACGCTCTGCTCGCCGAACTGGGCTTCAGCGAGGAAGAGATCATTGACTTCAAGATCAACTCGGTCGTGCTGTAGTGACGGCTGATGACGTTCTGGCTCGGCGCTTCCTGCACGTCAACCTCAACTGCGTGTCGCTGGACGCCACGGAGCGGGTCTACGGCGATGTGCTCGGCCTGAATGCGCGGATGCGGACCGACCCGAAGGTGGCCACCGACGGGACCATCCTCGGTCTGGACGGCGAAACGTTCTGTGCCACCTCATTTCTCTATGATGCCCGTGGCGGGCGCGGTGGCTGTGCGTTGGAGGCCATCGAGTATTACTCGCCGGCACTCAGTCGCGACGCGGACATCGACCCGGCGCGGCCCGGGATTCGCGCCGCACAATTCGCGGTGGCGGACCTGGACGGCGCGGTGTCGGCGCTACGCGGTGCGGGGCTGATAGCGGGTGATCCGGTGGACGGGTTGCTCGGTGTCGGGAAATCGGTGCTCGCGCTCGACTCGGATGGCGTGGTGATCGAGCTGACCGAGCTACCCGCCGGCGCGGACGCATCGAAAGGCGCTCTGTTCAACGGGATCCGGATCGCGGCGATCGACGCGGCAGCCACCGGCAAGTTCTTGACCGACATTGGCTTCCAAGAGGTGGACGCGCCGAAGACGGTGCCGCTGACAGGCGCTCAACTGGCCCCCGGCGGAAGCGGCGAGACCGATTGTGTGGTGGCCCGTTACGCGCTGGCGGAAGACGGACACCAGTTCACGCTGGTGGTGGTACAACACCCGTCTACCGAACCCAGGCCGGTGCCATGGGGCGGCAACCGGCAGGGTCTGTATCGCTGCGCCCTGCGGGTTGAGAACGTGCATGATGCGTTGGCCGCGGTACCCGATTCGGTTGAGCGGATGGGTGATCCGGTGTGGTGCCCGTTGCCGGGCACCAAGATAGACGGTTTGCACATCGCCTTCCTGCGGTCACCGGATGGCGTGGTGTTCGAGTTCGTCGAGCGGCCGCTGGCACACTTCGGCCGCTAGCTCACATCGTCGAGGGAATCGTCATGGAACAGCTGACAGGCAAGGTCGCGTTGGTCACCGGCGCGGCACGGGGTCAAGGACGTAGCCACGCGGTAGCGCTGGCTGCAGAAGGCGCCGACATCATCGCGGTCGATATCGCGGCCGATATTGACTCGATTCCGTATCCGCTGGGGACCAAAGAAGATCTCGACGAGACGGTGCGCCTCATCGCGGACACCGGTAGGCGCGCCGCAGCCTATGTCTGCGACGTACGCAGCCTCGCAGAGCTGCAGACCAGCGTGCAGTCGGGCATCGCTGAGCTCGGCGACATCGACGTTGTGGTAGCTAATGCCGGTGTGGTCGCGACCGGCCGGACCGATCCATTTGATGAACAAGTTTATCGAGACATCGTTGAGACCAATCTCTTTGGCGCCTGGAACACGATCGTTGTTGCGGCGCCCTCGATTATTCGTAAGGGACGGGGTGGCTCGATCATCTTGACGAGTTCGACGCAAGGCCTGGTGGGCCGCGGTGGCGACGGGTCGGCGGCCGCATTCGGCTACGCCTCCTCCAAACACGGTGTCGTCGGTCTGATGCGGTCGGCCGCACATGCATACGCCGAGCACAACATTCGGGTCAACACAGTGCACCCCACCGGTGTGGCCACTCCCATGGTCCTCAACGAGCATATGGCCCGGGTGTTTCAAGACAACCCGTCCGCGCCCAAACTCGCGACCAACATGCTCCCGGTGCCGTTTATCGAGGCCCAGGATGTCACCAACGTGGTGGTATGGCTGGCCAGCGACAACGCGCGGTATATCACTGGGGCCACTCTTCCGGTGGATGCCGGCTTCACCGCGCTATAGAACGCTGTAGAACAATGAGCGCAGTGCCGCCGCCCGCATTCGTATTCATCCACGGTGGCAAGTTCGACGGAGGATGCTGGCGTCCCACCATCGAGGAAATGGTCCGCCGTTCACCGCAACTGCGGTATCTGTCAGTGAATCTTCCTGGTAGACAAGGAATTCCAGCGAATGTTCGAACCCTGACGATCGCCGAGTGCGTCGATGCGGTGCTGGGCCAGATCGAACAGGCCGGCTTGGACGACGTGATCCTGGTTGGACACTCGCTGGCGGGCGTTGTCATACCAGATGTCGCCGCTCGGCTCGGGGCCCGCCGGGTTCGACACATCATCCTGCTGGCGTGCAATGTGCCGCCGGACGGCAAGAGCGTCGTCAGTACGCTGAAACCACCGATCCGCTTCTTCGCGCGGATGAATATCGACCGACTGCCAGTGTTGATGGCACGCTGGATGTTCTGTAACGGCATGACCGAACAACAACGAGACCATTCATTGCGTCTTTTGGTGCCAGAGTCGCTCAGTATCGTTCACGAACCAGTGGATCGATCGCGGATGCCGACGGGCATCCCTCGCACCTGGGTCCTCACGCTGCGTGATCATGTTCTGTCTATCAAAGATCAGCGGCGCTTCATGGTGAACCTCGGCGGTGTAGACGAGATCGTAGAACTCGATACGTGCCACAATGCCATGATCTCCGAACCGGCCGAACTTGCGTCGATTCTTCTGCGTCACCTACCCGTAGCGTCGGAATCGAAGTGAGATGCAATGACCAAGACCATTATCATCACCGGCGCCAGCGACGGCATCGGCCGTGCGGCGGCGCGTGCCCTTGGTAAAGCGGGCCACACCGTCGTCGTGGTGGGGCGTTCGCCTGAGAAGACGCGCGCCATTGCCGAAGAGCTTGGTAGCTGCTGGCATATAGCAGATTTTGCCCGGCTCAACGACGTCCGTCGTCTTGCCGACGAGTTGCTGGAGTGCTATCCGGTTATCGATGTGTTGTGCAACAACGCCGGAGGCATCATGGGCCCCCGGCGCACTACGGCCGACGGTCACGAGATGACGTTCCAGGTCAATCATCTCGCGCCGTTCCTGCTCACAAAGCTCATGCTGCCGCGCCTTATCGCCAGCAAAGCAACCGTCGTGGCCACGTCGAGCAGTGTCAATCGTCGTGGCCGGATACAGTTGGACGACTTGGACGGACAACGCAAGTATTCGGCCATCGGTGCCTACTCGGCGGCCAAGTTGGCCAATATCATTTTTACCAGGGAGCTTCACCGCAAATATTCCGATGTCGGTGTCGCTGCAGTGTCCTTCGAACCGGGTCCCGTCGCGTCGAATTTCGGTGCCGGTTCAACGCTGCTGATGCGGCTTGTGTATCACACCGTGGCAAACCGGTTTCTCCTGTCGCCCGAAGAAGGTGCGGACACCCTGGTGTGGTTGGCCGGTTCGAGTCCGGGCGTCGACTGGTCGCCGGGTCTGCATTATGGAAAGCGAAAACCAGTGAGCGTGCACCATTTAGCGGAGGACACTGCGCTCGGGGAGCGACTCTGGGAACACACTGAGCGCATGGCGCAATGATGCCGGCGGCGGAATTGGTCGAATTCATCCGCCACAATCGGCGGGCGTTTCTTTTCTGCCGAGACGAGTCGGGGCGGCCGATCGGCTATGCGATGCATTCCATCGGATGCAAGGCCGGGAGCCTGTACTTCGCGACCTACGCCAAGAGCCCGAAGGTGAAGCACCTACGTGCCGACCCTGCGGTGGCGTGCGTAGTGCTGGGTCAACAGCACGGTAGGGATGCGTGGATCTCGGTGCGCGGTACTGCGAGGATCCATCGGCCGTCCGTCGAAGAGATCGACGAGATGATCGGCATGGCGCCGCCAGACGGGCGCATCCCCGACTCGGTGGTCGCCGACGTGCGCGATCGGTTGATCAGCGGCAAGCGGTGCTTTATCTGCGTGGCGTTGGATGAAGTGTGCGCGGTGCGAGTGCCCGACGTTGACGATGAGGGAGGGTGATTGTGCCGGCTGAGCGCGGGGGCGGTCCCATCTCGATGTCGGCCGACGAATTGGCCGCATTCCTCGGTGGGGGACCGACGGGGGCGATCTGTGTGAGCGACGCCGACGGCCGGCTATTGGCGTTGCCCGCGCGCGTCCTCGACCAGGAAGACCAGCTCCTGAAGGTCGAGGTGGATGGCTTTGAAGTACCGCCCCAGCCAGGGACGGACGCCTGTGTCGTCGCCGATCGCTTTCCGTCCTACGGGGCGATACGCGGGGTCATCGCGCAAGGTTCAGTTTGGTCCGCCGAGGACGCTGCATCGTCACGATCAGAGATCGCGG